>Ga0181554_1003394_pt1 | contig 13529 bp, 12 predicted proteins | sample 011ome_16_FD_145602 | JGI IMG/M metagenome (GOLD analysis project Ga0181554, IMG submission 145602) | Coastal salt marsh microbial communities from the Groves Creek Marsh, Skidaway Island, Georgia - 011503CT metaG (spades assembly) | ecosystem: Environmental > Aquatic > Marine > Intertidal zone... | reverse complement strand
GCCAGCAGGCCAACGTGGGCGTGATGGGCGACGCCTTCCACGACGAGGCCTTTTGCCGCGCCGTGGTGCGCGCGATGGGTGACAACCTGGAGCTGGGCACCGCCCGCGGGCGCCTGCGCTTTCGGCCCACGGCAGAGTTTGCGGCCATCACTGGCAACCTGGATGCGCTGCCCGTGAGCCGCCCCAGCGCGCAGAGCAGCAACACGGTGGTGACGTTCGACGACACCCTGTTCCTCAAGGGCTACCGCCGCCTGCGGCCCGGGCTGAACCCCGAGCTGGAAATGGGCCGCTTTCTGACCGAGGTGGCGCGCTTTCCGCACTGCGTGCCTGTGGCGGGCGCGCTGGAGTACACCGCCACCGACGGCACGCAGATGACGCTGGCGCTGGTGCAGGCCTACGTGTCCAACCAGGGCGACGGCTGGGACTACACGCTGGGCTACCTGGAGCGGTTTCTGGAGGACGCCCGCATCGCCCCCGCCGAAGAGGCCCCTGCTGCAGATGTGCACGGCGGCTACCTGGCCCTGGCGGCCACGCTGGGCACACGCACCGCGCAGTTGCACCAGGCGCTGGCGCTGCAGTCGGGAAACCCGGCGTTCGACCCCGAGCCGCTGACCGCGCAGGACATGCTGGACTACCGCCAGCGTGCCGCCACCGAAGCCGCCGACACCCTGGCGCTGCTGGAGCGGCGGCTCCCCGAACTGCCCGCGCCTGCGGAGGCCGACGCGCAGGCCTTGCTGGCCCGGCGCGGAGTCTTGCTCGAGCGCATCCACACGGCGGCGGGCGGGGCAGCGGGCGGCATCAAGACGCGCTTTCATGGCGACTACCACCTGGGCCAGGTGCTGGTCGCGGGCAATGACTTCGTCATCATCGATTTCGAAGGCGAGCCGGGCCGCAGCTTCGAGCAGCGGCGCACCAAGGGCTCGCCGCTGCGCGACGTCGCGGGCATGTTGCGCTCGTTCAACTACGCGCGCTGGGCCGCCCTGAAGCACACCACGCAAACCACCGAAGAAGTGCTGCGCCTGGACGCCGCCGTGCAGCAGTGGGAGCAGGCCACGCGCGACGCGTTTCTGGGCGCCTACACCGCGCAGATGGCGGGCACCGAGGCCGAGCGCCGCACGGCCGAAGGCCTGCTGGGCCTGTTCGAGATGGAAAAGGCCATTTACGAGCTGCGCTACGAGCTGGGCAACCGCGTGGACTGGGTGCAGGTGCCACTGCAGGGCCTGCTGGCCCTGGCGGGCGCCACGCCCGGCGCGGCCTGAGGGTGCGCCATCGCATCTGACCCGGCCACCGCCCTTCAACCTTTTACCGAGAGACTTCCATGGACAACTTCGGAATTCACCTGGAGCCAGCGCGCGCCATGCTCTTTCAGGTGGGCGCTTACCTGCCACGCCTGCTGATCGCCATCGTCATCGTGGTGGGGGGCTGGCTGCTGGCCAAGGCGGCGCGCTTTGCCGTCACCCGCGGGCTGCGGGCCATCAACTTCCGCGTGCTCACCGAGCGCTCGGGGCTGGACGCGTTCCTGCGCCAGGGCGGCATGGAAGGCGACACCACCGACATCTTCGGGCTGCTGGCGTTCTGGCTGGTGATCCTGGCGGCGCTGCTGGTGGCCTTCAACGGACTCGGACTGAGCTACGTGACGGCGCTGCTCAGCCAGGTGCTGTGGTTCTTGCCCAACCTGTTCATTGCGCTGCTCATCCTGGCGTTTGGCAGCTACTTTGCGCGCTTTGTGGGCAATACCGTGGCGGCGTACGGCCGGCGCAGCAAGCTGCAGGATGCTGCCCTGCTCGGCACGCTGGCGCAGTACGCCATCGTGGTGTTTGTGGTGCTGATTGCGCTGGACCAGCTCAAGGTGGGCGGCGACATCGTGCGCCAGAGCTTCCTCATCATCCTGGGCGGTCTGGTGTTTGCGGTGGCACTGGCCTTTGGCCTGGGCGGCAAGGACTGGGCCACCGAGCGCATCGAAAGCTGGTGGCCGCGCGCGCGCAAGCCCACGCCGACCGCCATGCCCACCTCGCCAACGCACCCCGCATCGCCTGCGCGCGACACGGCCAGCACCCGCCCGCCGGGCTGACCCAGCCCTGAACCTGCCTTGGACAGGCTCTTCAAGGGCTCTTCCAGGGCCCTGCACCGGCCCCGGGGCCGCCCGGGGCACCCTCCGCGCCAGAATATGGGCCAAAACCGCCCAAGGTGCGAGTGCAGCGGTCCTATCTAGCTATATTTTAGATAGCAATCTCAGCGCCCGTTCCGCCTGCGCGGCGCGGCGTCTATGATCCGCAGCCACCGTGCCGCGCGCCACACCCCGCCTGCGGCTGCCCCTTTTGCACCCCCTGTGCGCTCCCCGTGCGCCCACCCTGGTTTTTTCGCGCCATGTCCTACCTCCTGTCCGCCTGGCCCGCCCTGTGCTGGGCGCTGCCCGCCCTGGTGCTGCTGTCTGCCACCGTGTTCCTGGCGCGGGGCAACCGCCGCGGCGCCGCGCAGCTGGCAGCGCTGGTGGCACTGTTCGTGATGGCCGCGCTGCTGATGGAGTTCTTCACCTTCATGGACGCCCGCATGGCACGCCCCGGCGGCGCGCCCGGCCAGCCCGAGCTGGGCCAGGGCACACGCGCGCTGCTGGCCACCATGGCCCACCCCCGCTCCGTCACGGCGGCGCCCCTGTCACTGCCGTGGCTGGCCGCATGGTCGGTGCCCGCCAGCTACCTGTGGCTGCTGGCCACCTGGGCCCTGCACCTGCGCGGCCCCCGCAGCAGCCCCGGCCGCGCCAAGGCCGGCAAAACACCCCGCAAAAAGGCCGCCCGGGGCTGATACGCCGGGTCTTATGACCGTTTCGGCACCAAGGTGCCTGTCACACGGTCATTGTTAGCTATCACTTCAGTAGCAAATGAGCCCCGGGGCCGGGGCCATTGCATCTCAACCCTGATGCGCAGGGCACGGGCCGGATAGCCCCCACCCCAGCCTGCACGCGGGCGCTTGGCCTTGCGTGTCCTGCACAGCCAGATGGCGCATGCAGGCAACGCTGAACAGGCCGCGCGCGCACGGCGCATCCCTGGTTCCGGGCGATGTGCGGCGTTGCACAGCCGCGCGATGGCGATAGCGGCGGCCATCGCTTCGCCCATCGCTGCGTTTTGCACCTTGCAGCCCATCCGGTCCAGGGCCCGCCGCACTGCGGAGACTGGGGTCCGCGTCGCCTTCACGCCCCTTGCAGCCGCCCACCCAATATTCACCACAGTGATGTGAAACATCACTTGCGTTCCATTGACTGATATTGCTGCAGCGCGAATGATCGGTCCCCAGGCACTGGCTGCATTCGCACCGGCCCCACAGACTGATGGATTGACCGACTCGCAATGACAAAAAAAGGAGACGCCCATGCATGAATGCCCCGTCACCGTGTTCCCGCAGCAGATCCGCTGGGAAACGGAAGGCACCAGCCGCATTCCCTTTCAGGCCTATACCGATGAGGCGCTTTACCGCAAGGAGCTGGACCGCTTGTTCTACAACGGGCACTGGTGTTACGTGGGCCTGGAGGCGGAGATTCCCAACGCGGGGGATTTCAAGCGCACCGTGATCGGCGAGCGTTCGGTGCTGCTGGTGCGCGACAAGGACGCTTCGATCCATGTGGTGGAAAACGTCTGCGCCCACCGGGGCATGGCGTTCTGCCGCGAGCGGCATGGCAACCGCGAGAGCCTGACCTGCCCGTACCACCAGTGGAACTACACCCTGTCGGGCGACTTGCAGGGCGTGCCGTTTCGGCGCGGCGTGAAGCAGGATGGCAAGGTCAATGGCGGCATGCCTGCAGACTTCAACCCGGCCGAGCATGGGCTGACCAAGCTCAAGGTGGCCACGCGTGGCGGCGTGGTGTTTGCGTCGTTCGACCACGGCGTGGAGCCGCTGGAGGACTTTCTGGGCCCCACCATCCTGGGCTACTTCGACCGGCTGTTCAATGGCCGCAAGCTCACCATCCTGGGCTACAACCGCCAGCGCATTCCGGGCAACTGGAAGCTGATGCAAGAGAACATCAAGGACCCGTACCACCCCGGCTTGCTGCACACCTGGTTCGTCACCTTCGGGCTCTGGCGTGCCGACAACAAGTCGCAACTGCTGATGGACGCGCAGCACCGCCACGCGGCCATGGTGTCCACACGCGGCGCGGCGGGCAAGGCGGCGGATGTGACGCAGGTGTCCAGCTTCAAGGCCAGCATGGAGCTGCACGACCCGCGCTTTCTGGACATTGCGCAGGAGGACTGGTGGGCGGGCCCGGCCCCCGCCGCCAGCGATGGGGGCGCAGCGGCGCCGAATGCGCCGGCATCGGTGCCTACGGCGGTGATGATGACCGTGTTCCCCAGCGTGATCTTTCAGCAGCAGGTCAACAGCGTGTCCACGCGCCACATCCAGCCGGACGGCAAGGGTGCTTTCGATTTTGTGTGGACGCACTTCGGCTTTGAGGACGACAGCGAGGAGATGACGCAGCGCCGCCTGCGCCAGGCCAATCTGTTCGGCCCGGCGGGCTTTGTGTCTGCCGACGATGGCGAGGTGATCGAGTGGTCGCAGGAAGGCTTTGAGACCAAGCCCGCGCACCGCACGCTGGCCGAGCTGGGGGGGCGTGGGGTGGGCGACACGGACCACATGGTCACCGAGACGCTGATCCGGGGCATGTACGAATACTGGCGCAAGGTGATGGAGGCGGAGGCTTGACCATGGACTTCCAGACCTACTTCGAACTGAACCAGCTCTACGCCCGCTACGCCCGCGCACTCGACGCGGCGGACTGGGAGGCATGGCCCGAATTTTTCATCGACCACTGCGTGTACAAGCTGCAGCCGCGCGAGAACCACGAGCGCGGCTTCCCGCTGGCCACGCTGGCGTTTGACAGCAAGGGCATGCTGAAAGACCGCGTCTACGGCATCCGCGAGACGCTGTTCCATGACCCCTACTACCAGCGTCATGTGGTGGGTGCGCCGCTGGTGCACCAGGTGGATGCGGATGGCCGCATCCACTGCGAGGCCAACTATGCGGTGCTGCGCACGCGCCTGTCGAAGGAGTCGACCGTGTTCAACGTGGGGCGCACGCTCGATGAAGTGGTGCCCACGCCCGAGGGCCTGAAGTTCGCGTCGCGCCTCGTCGTCTACGACAGCGAGATGATCCCCAACTCGCTGATCTACCCCATCTGAGGAACTGCCATGACAACGAATTGGATTGACGCCGCCGCGCAGGACGATGTGCCGCAGGATGACGTGATCGGCCTGGCCGTGGCCGGACGCGACATTGCGCTGTATGGCGTGGGCGGCGAGGTGTTTGCCACCGACAACATCTGCACCCACGGCCATGCACGCCTGTGCGATGGTTTCCTGGAAGGGCACGAGATCGAATGCCCTCTGCACCAGGGCAAGTTTGACGTGCGCAACGGCAAGCCCACCTGCGCGCCGGTCACCGCGCCGCTGCGCAGCTACCCCGTGAAGATCGAGGGCGGCCGCGTCTGGCTGGCCCTGGACTAAGAGGCTGACAGCCTCTGAGCGCAGCAACCCCTCTCAAGGAGACCCCCGTGACTGCTGAACGACCCCAGGTCGAGGCCGCTGCATTGCCGCATGAAGGCGCAAACGCCCCACCACCCTCCACCATCGTGATCGTCGGTGCGGGCCAGGCGGGCGGCTGGGCGGCGCAAACGCTGCGCAGCGAAGGCTTTACGGGCTGCGTGGTGCTGATCGGTGACGAAGCCCACCCGCCGCACGAGCGGCCACCGCTGTCGAAAGCGGTGCTCTCGGGCGCGGCCGCGCCGGAGACCACGCGCCTCATGAAGCCAGAGGCCTTTGACGCCCTGGCAGTGCAATGGCAGCCCGGCGTACAGGTGCGCCGCATTGACCGCGCTGCCAAGCAGGTGCTGCTGTCGGATGGCACAGCGCAGCCTTATGACAAGCTGATCCTGTGCACGGGAGGTCGTGCACGCCAACTGGATGTGCCGGGCGCTGACCAGGTGCCGCTGCACACGCTGCGCACCATCGAAGACGCGCAGGCGCTGGCGCCAAACCTGGCCCCCGGTCGCAGCGTGGTGGTGGTGGGCGGCGGCTGGATCGGCCTGGAAGTGGCAGCCACCGCACGCCAGCAGGGCGCGGAAGTGGTGGTGGTCGAAACCCAGAGCCGCCTGTGCGAACGTACCGTGCCCGCCGAGATTTCCGACTATCTGCTGGCCTTGCATGGGGCACAGGGCACGCGCGTGCTGCTGGGCACCGGCGTGCGGGGCTTCGCCCGTGCTGCAGATGGCCGCCCGGAAGTCTTGCTGGCCGACGGCAGCGCGCTGGCGTGCGACACCATCGTGCTGGGCGTCGGCCTGGTGCCCAACGACGAACTGGCGCGCGAGGCGGGCCTGGTCTGCGAAGGCGGCGTGCGGGTCGATGCCCAGTGCCGCACATCCGACCCCGACATCCTGGCCGCAGGCGATGTGGCCGTGGCGCCCAACCCCTGGGCGGGCCGCAGCCTGCGGCTGGAGTCGTGGCAGAACGCGCAGGAGCAGGGCATGGCCGCTGCGCGCTCGGCCCTGGGCCATGCGGTGGACTACCAGCCGCTGCCCTGGTTCTGGTCCGACCAGTACGGCATGAACCTGCAGATCTACGGCATGCCCACGCCTGCGCACCGCGTGGTGCAGCGCGGCGATGCGGCCAGCGGCAGCTTGGTGCTGTTCTACCTGGCGGGCGATGTGGTGCAGGCCGCCGTGGGTGCCAATGCAGCGCGCGACCTGCGCTTTGCCCGCAGGCTGATCGAGCAACGCAAGCCGGTGGATGCCGCGCGGCTGACCGACCTGGGGACGCCGATGGCCAAGCTGTGACACAGCCTGCACAGCGCTTCGACGGTGCTCAGCGTGAACGGCTCAGGGGAATGAATTTGATGGGGCGCCATGGAACTTGAAATGTCAGTTCTCGAAATACCCGTTCGGGCTGAGCTTGTCGAAGCCTTGCGCGGCGCTTCGACAAGCTCAGCGTGAACGGCTCCAGCCGACGAATGCTGAACCCGCAACACCAGCACCAGCACCAGCACCAGCACCAGCACCAGCACCAGCACCAGCACCAGCAACAGCAACAGCATTAGCAAAAGGAAACCACCGATGACCGCAACCACGTCCACCACCTACCTCTGGACCCCGCCCCCCGTCTATTCGCTGCCCGTGCGGGGCCGCAGCGAGCGCCTGCCCATCCACCGCCTGTTCTTTGTGGGCCGCAACTACCACGCGCATGCGCTCGAGATGGGGCGCCCGGTGGACAAGTCGGCGGAGGTGCCGTTCTATTTCACCAAGGCACCGTCCACGCTGGTCGAGTCGGGCGCAACCGTGGCCTACCCACCCGGCACCCACAACTACCACCACGAAATGGAACTGGTGCTGGCCATTGGTGCGCCCGGTTTTCGTGTGAGCGAGGCCGATGCGCACCGCCTCATCTACGGCTACGCCTGCGGCCTGGACATGACGCGCCGCGACCTGCAACTGGTGGCGCGCGACAAGGGCCGCCCGTGGGACCTGGGCAAGGATGTGGAGCAGTCGTCCGTGGTCGCCGAGATCGTGCCCCTGCCCGAGGTGGTGCTGGGCCAGGGCAACCTGGAGCTGTCGGTCAACGGCACGGTGCGCCAGAAGTCCGACCTGTCCAAGCTGATCTGGGACATCCCCGAGCTGATTGCCGACCTGTCCAGGTTCTACCACCTGCAGCCGGGCGACCTGATCTTTACCGGCACGCCCGAGGGCGTGGGCCCCGTGCTGGCGGGCGACCGCATCGAAGGCCAGATCGAGGGCGTGGGCAGCATCTCGCTCCACGTGGGCCCGGCGGAATAGCACCGGGGTTAAGCGAAGTAGCCGCACGAACACACACGAACCGTTCACGCTGAGCTTGTCGAAGCGCAGCGCAGGGCTTCGACGGGCTCAGCCTGAACGGATGCTTCAAGTGCAAAGAAAAGTGCAAAGAAGCCGGATTGATCAATGAAGGAGACAGCCCCACCATGACCACCGACCTGACACCTTCCCCCGTGCGGCTGCATGCCGTTGCGGGCAAAGGCCAGCCCGACCCAACACCTGAGCTGGCGCAGCTGTACCGAGGCTTTGAGCAAGAGCTGCTGGTGCCGCTTTGGACCGAGATTGGCGACCTCATGCCCCGGCAACCCCAATCCAAGGCCGTGCCGCACCTTTGGCGCTGGGACCGGCTGAAGGCCCTGGCCGCGCAGGCGGGCGCCATCGTGCCCGTGGGCCGTGGTGGCGAGCGCCGCGCGATTGCGCTGGCCAACCCGGCCCTCGGCGGGCGCCCCTTTGCCACGCCCACGCTGTGGGCCGCCATCCAGTACCTGATGCCCGGCGAAGACGCGCCCGAGCACCGGCACACGCAGCACGCGTTTCGCTTCGTGGTGGAAGGCGAGGGCGTGTGGACCGTGGTGAACGGCGATGCCGTGCGCATGTCGCGGGGCGACTTTCTGCCGCAGGCGGGCTGGCACTGGCACGCCCACCACAACGCTGCCACCGAGCCCATGGCCTGGATCGACGGCCTGGACATTCCGTTCTCGTACTACACCGAGAGCCAGTTTTTTGAAGTGGGGCGCGAGAAGCTCCCGCCGGCCGAGCGCACCACCGCCGAGCGCTCGTACTCCGAAAGGCTGTGGGGCCACCCCGGCCTGCGTCCGGTATCGATGGTGCAGGCGCAGCCCGCCACGCCGTTGCTGGCCTACCGCTGGGTGGATACCGACCGTGCGCTGGCCGACCAGCTCGCGCTGGAGGGCGAAGGCCAGGCGGGCACGCTGAGCCCCGGGCACGCGGCGGTGCGCTTTACCAACCCCACCACCGGCGCCGATGTGCTGCCCACCATGCGGACCGAAATGCACCGCGTGCGCGCGGGCGGCGCAACGCGGGTGCACCGCGAGGTGGGCTCGTCGGTGTTCCAGGTGTTTGACGGCAGCGGCACCGTCACGGTGGGCGAGCGCACCTGGCCCGTGGCGCGGGGCGACCTGTTTGTGGTGCCGTCGTGGCAGCCGTTTTCGGCCCAGGCCTCTGCGGCGGGCGCGCTGGACCTGTTCCGCTTCAGCGATGCGCCGATCTTCGAGGCACTGCACGTCCACCGCGCGCAGGTCACCGGCTGAGCCAGCGAGTTGCAGCAAGCACGCTGTTTGTGCAGGCCCTTCCTGTTCAGTCTCGCTACCACCTCCAACCGTGTTCGGCCTTGCTACCACCTCCAACCGTGTTCGGCCTCTCTACCACCCCCAACCGTGTTCAGTCGCGCTACCACCCCCAACCGTTCACGCTGAGCTTGTCGAAGCGCCGCGCAGGGCTTCGACAAGCTCAGCCCGAACGGGTGGTTTTCGTTCCAACGCACCTTCAACCGCCGATTCGCCCATTTCCATAACTTCAAAGAGAGACAACGTGATGTTCAACACCCAACACAACACCCGACCCACCACCCCGCGCACCCCCACGTCCCGCAGCGGCAAGGCGCTTTGCGCCCTGGCCCTCCTGGTTCTGTCGACCGCTGCGAGCGTGCCCCATGCCGTGGCGCAGACCTTCCCCGCCAAGCCCGTCCGCTCCGTCGCGCCGTATTCGCCCGGCAGCGGCCCTGACGCGGTGATGCGCATCCTCAGCGAGCGCCTGTCGCGCAACTGGGGGCAGCAACTGGTCATCGACAACAAGCCGGGTGCCAACGGATTCATCGCCATCGGCGACGCCAAGCGCGCAGCGCCCGACGGCTACACCCTGCTGCAGGTGGACAACACGCACATGGCCTTGCAGCCACATGTGTTCAAGCAGCTGCCCTACGACCCGGCCAAGGACTTTGAGCCCGTCACTCCGGTGTACTTCACCAACTTCTTTGTGGTGGTGTCCGCCAACTCGCCCTGGAAGGATGTGGGCGATCTGATCAAGGCCGCCAAGGCCGCGCCGGGCGACATCACCTACGGCTCCTGGGGCATTGGCAGCGTGGCCCATGTGGGCGCGGCGAGTCTGGAGGCGGCAACGGGCACGAAGATGATGCATGTGCCCTACAAGGACATGGGCAGCGTCTACACCTCGGTGGCCACGGGCGACATCAAGTGGGCGTTTGGCACGGCGGCGACGGCCGGGCCGATGTTCCAGGCCAAGAAGGTGAAGTTTCTGGCCCTGGCTGCGCCCCAGCGTCTGGCCGGTTTTACCGACATTCCGACCATGGGCGAAGCAGGCGGCCCGGCCGGGTTTGAAGTGAAGACCTGGGTGGGCCTGTTCGCGCCCGCTGGCACGCCCAAAGCGGCCATCGAGAAGATCAATGCCGACGTAGGCAAGGTCCTGGCCACCCCGGACGTCAAGGAGCGCCTGGCGACCTTCGGTTTCGAGCCCTACATCGGCCCGCCCGCCGAACTCACCAAGGCCATCGAACGCGATTCGCGCACGTTCGGTGAAGTCGTCAAGCGCGCCAAGATTGCCCTGGACTGACACAGGGACTGACACAGAGACTGACCATGAAGCTCTATTCCTTCTTCCGCAGCGGCACATCCCACCGCTTGCGCATCGCGCTCAACCTCAAGGGGCTGGCGTACGAGCAGGTGGCGGTCGACCTGCGGCGCGAGGAGCATCTGGGCGATGCCTTCAAGGCGATCAACCCGCAGCAGTTCGTGCCCGTGCTCGAGGCCGACGAGCGCCTGATGATCCAGTCGCCCGCCATCATCGAGTGGCTTGAAGAGCGCTACCCCACCCCACCGCTGCTGCCCGGCGATGCAGGCGATCGCGCCCGGGTGCGCGCCCTGGCCGCCATCGTGGGCTGCGACATCCACCCGGTCAACAACCGCCGCATCCTGGAGGCGCTGCGCCACCGCTTCGGTGCCGACGAGGCAGCCGTGAACGACTGGTGCGGCACCTGGATCAGCGCGGGCTTTGACGCCATCGAGGCCCTGCTGTCGAAGGACCCGCAGCGCGGTGATTTCTGCTTTGGCAGCACCCCCACGCTGGCCGATGTGTACCTGGTGCCGCAGGTCGAAAGCGCGCGTCGCTTCAAGGTGGACCTGGCGCGCTGGCCGCTGGTGCAGGCGGTGGATGCCGCCTGCGCCCCGCTGGAGGCGTTTCGCAAGGCGGCGCCCAGCGCGCAGCCGGACGCGGGCTGAGCTTGTCGAAGCCCCTCGCGGCGCTTCGACCGCGCTGAGTGAGCGGTTCAAGTGGATTCAGACGACTCCAAGAACCTTATTCCGTTTCCAGATCATTCGTGTCCAGGCGCGAAGCCGCAGGCAGTGCTGTAGCACGGCAAGCCGAAGCAACAACGACACGGATGATTTGGAGACGGAATCAGTCGCCCTGCATGTAAAAAGCCTCGGCATGGAGGTGCGCCGCCTCCATGCCTTTGCCCAGCGCCAGCAGCGTGGTGGTCTCCACCATCGGGGGCGAGCCGCACAGGTAGGCCTGCCAGCCACGCAGGCTGGCGTGGTCCTGCTCAATCGCCTGGGTCACCAGCCCGCGCCGCTGCGTGGCAGGGTCGGCGCCCGATGCCACCACCACATGCACCTGCAGCGCCGGGTGCAGGCTGCGCAAATGCTCCAGCCATGCCAGGCCATACAGCTCGCGCGGCGAGCGCAGGCCGAAATACAGGTGAATGGGGTTGCGCATGCCCGCAGCCACTGCGCCGCGCACCACCGACAGCACCGACGCCAGCCCGGTGCCCCCGGCCACGCACAGCATGGGCCCCGTGTGCTGCTGGCGCAGATACGCCGCGCCCAGCGGCCCGCTGACCTTGACCTTGTCCCCCACCCGGAGCTGCCCGGCGATGTAGCTGCTGACCCGGCCCTGGGGCATGAGCTGGATGTGGAACTCCAGCAGCTGTTCGCCCGGCAGGTTCGCCATCGAATAGGGGCGCACATGCGTTGGCGTGAACCCCAGCTGCATGTACTGGCCCGGTGAGTACGCCATGGGCTTTGCCACCTTGAGCAGCAGGCGCCGTATGTCTGCCGCCAGCGGCTCGATGGCCACCACCGTGGCCTTGGCCACACGCGCACGGTGCACCACGGCCTCTCCGGGGGCGGGGACTTCGATGGTGCAGGGCTCGGTCACATAGGTCTGGCAGGCCAGCACGGCACCGTCCACGCCGTCGAGCGGGCGCTGCTGCTCGCGCCCGCCATCGAGCACCTCACCAGACAGCACCCTGCAGCGGCAGATGCCGCAGCGGCCCGACAGGCATGAATACGACATCGGAACCTGCGCTGCGCGCAGCGCGTTGAGCAGATTCACGCCGGGCTCGGCGCGGATCACGCGGTTAAGCGGCTGAACCAGGATGTCCATGGCGGGTTGCCTTCGATTTCATGCAGGCCATTGTGCCCACGAAAGCGCCTGCCAATCACTGGCTGCAATACGATGGGCACTTCATATCACCCAAGCTGATGGAGTCGCGATGGAGCTATCGGATATCGACCTGAACCTGCTGGTGCTGTTTCAGCAACTCATGGTCGAACGGCGCGTGTCCAAGGTGGCCGATAACCTGGGGCTGACGCAGCCTGCGGTCAGCAACGCGCTGGCCAAGCTGCGGCGCATTTTTGGCGACGAGCTGTTCCTGCGCACTTCGGGCGGCATGGTGCCCACGCCTTTTGCAGAGCAACTGGGCGAGTCCGTGGGCTATGCGCTGGGCATGATCCACAGCGGGCTGAACCAGCGCACACAGTTCACGCCCGCAACGCTCAAGCGCACCATCACCATCGGCATGACAGACATTGGCGAGATCGTCTTCCTGCCCGCGCTGCTGGAGCGCCTGGCCCGTGAGGCGCCCGGCGTCACGCTGAACACCGTGCGCAACAACGCGGCCCATCTGCGCGAAGACATGGAGGCCGGCAAGGTGGACCTGGCCATCGGCCTGCTGCCGCAGCTGAAAGCCGGGTTCTTCCAGCGGCGCCTGTTCCGCCAGCGCTATGTGTGCCTGTTCCGCAAGGGCCACGCGCTGGACAGGCCCCGGCTGCTGCTGTCGGACTACAAGGCGGCCGAGCACCTGGTGATCGTGTCTGCGGGCACGGGGCATGGCAAGGTCGACGAGCTGATCCAGAAGGCCGGCATCGACCGCCTGGTGCGGCTGAGCGTGCCGCACTTTGTGAGCGTGGGCCACATCCTCCAAAGCACGGCGCTGGTGGCGACGGTGCCAGAGCGGCTGGCGCTCAAGCTGGTAGAGCCCTTTGGCCTGGTGGTCCGCACGCACCCCGTCAAACTGCCCGACGCGCCCATCAGCGTGTTCTGGCACGCCAAGGTGCACCGCGAACCCGTCAACCAGTGGCTGCGTGGCATGGTGTTCGAGCTGTTTGGCGGCGGGAGCACCTCCGCCGACGACCTGCCGTCACTGGAGGGCAATCCCGTCTGACTACGGACGGCCGCCACACGGGCCAGATAGCCCGCACCCGCCCCGCTGAACCCGTTCACAGCCCCCGCACGCGCCCGGACCGCCCCCCGGCACGCCCGCCGCGGAAAGTTGATGCCAAAGTGCCCCAAGGTGCTAGGGCGTGTCATCAATCAGATCTGCTTGTGCGATGGTGTTGCTACCCTTCAGGCCAGCCACACCATGGATGCCGCGAGATGGATGGCC
>Ga0181554_1003393_pt1 | contig 13530 bp, 15 predicted proteins | sample 011ome_16_FD_145602 | JGI IMG/M metagenome (GOLD analysis project Ga0181554, IMG submission 145602) | Coastal salt marsh microbial communities from the Groves Creek Marsh, Skidaway Island, Georgia - 011503CT metaG (spades assembly) | ecosystem: Environmental > Aquatic > Marine > Intertidal zone... | reverse complement strand
GTCCTGCCGGTTATGTTTTGGAGAACGTGCGGCTGGTCTGCCGTATCACAAACATGGCAATGAACAGGTGGGGAGACAAAACGCTGTTGCAATTCATACAGCGGGCGTATATCAGCACCACTCGGCGGGGCCAGTTGTAACCAGCTCACGGTAACAGCAACCACCCCGAGCCTTAAGGCTTTGATTTTACAAGGCTTTTTGGGGGATCGTCTAACGGTAGGACCGCGGACTCTGACTCCGCTAGTCTAGGTTCGAATCCTAGTCCCCCAGCCACTTCTCGTGGCAGATCAAATCAAGAAGTATCGAGAGCTGAGAGAAACGCGACACGCGTGTGGTTCCGCGCTTGTGGACTTATCCCCACTTCCGTGCCGTCCACCACAGCACCAGCTGGCGCTTGAGGGGTGAGACGGCCAGCGGCTGGCCGGGCGCGGCCTTGAGGCGCTTGAGGTAGGTGGCGGTGAGGCCCGCGGGCAGGAAGGCAGGCAGCACGGATTTCGGCAGATTGGGCCGCAGGGCTTCGGCCTCCGACAGCCGCTTCTCCGCATGGGCCAGAGCGGCCTTCACGTCCATGCCATCCGGCAGGAACGGGTCGCGGTGGCGCGGGTCGCCGAGGATCAGCGCGAGGCCCTGCGCGACGCCATAGAGGCCCGCCGCCTCGCTGGCCTTCGGGGCGGCGTCACGGTCGAGGATCATCGCCGCCATCTGGATCAGGCGCGAATGGGTTTCGCCCAGATAGGCCTCGAGCTCTGTGAGGCCCGGCATCCTGTCGTGGAACAGGTCGAATTCATGGGCGGTGACGAGATCGAGCAGCGCCTGCTTCGGCAGGCCGCCCTCCGCAATCGCATCTGCCATCGCCTCCGCCACCGGGTGGCCGGATGTGGCCTGTCCCTCGTAGATGCCTTCGATCGTGCCGCGCCACCATTGCAGGCGGATCAGGCCCAGCTGCGGCTCCGTCACGGCATCGCGCACGCGGCAGATCTCGGCGTTGAAGGCATAGAGCGCCTCGAGATGGGCACGCTTTTCATCAGGCGCGAAGAGGGTCGAGATGAAGCGGTCACGGTCCTGCGCGCGCAGGATCTCCTGCACCTCGCTCATGCGCCGTGGTCCACCGCGATGAGCGCGGCCGCCACGCGGCGCTTCTCGGCCAGCAGAAGATTGTAGGTGGCAATCGCGTGGCCCGTGGCCATCGGGTCGATCATCAGGCCCGCGGACTGAAGCGCCTCGCGCACGGCGCGGGGCGGCCGTGCCATCTCGCGCCCCATGCCGATGAGGAGAAGGTCGATCTCGCCCTTCTCGGCGATGACGCGGGCGAAATCATCGGGCGTGAGGGCAGCGGCGTCAGCCCCCCAGGCATACATGCCGGAGGGCAGCGCCAGGATCGAGCCCCGGTGCGACATCTGCGCGAAGCTGAAGCCGCCCGCGCCATACCCGTCGATGGGGGCGCGGCCGGGAAAATGCGCCGTCACGGCCTCGCGGCGGCTGCCGCCTTCGCCTCCGCCGCCTTCTGCGCGTCACGCGGCGTGCCGAGCAGCAGCAGCACCGGGGTTGCGATGAAGTAGGAGGAATAGGTGCCGATCAGCACGCCCCAGATCATGGTGAAGGTGAAGCCGGAGATCACTTCGCCGCCCCAGATGTAGAGTGCCAGCAGTGCGAGCAGCACCGACAGCGAGGTCATCAGGGTGCGCGGCAGCACCGAGTTGATGGAGAAGTCCATCAGGTCCGCGAAGGGCATGGACTTGTACTTGCGGAGATACTCGCGGATACGGTCATAGATGACGACCGTGTCGTTCAGCGAATAGCCGATGATCGTGAGAATGGCCGCGATGATCGAGAGGTTGAACTCCAGCCCCAGCAGCGAGAACAGGCCGATCGTCAGGATCACGTCGTGCATGAGCGAGGCGATGGCGCCCAGCGCGAACTGCCACTCGAAGCGGAACCAGACATACACCAGCACGAGGAACAGCGCGATCACCACGGCAAGGATGCCCTGCTGCGCCAACTCGCCCGAGACCTTGGGTCCGACCACTTCGACGCTGCGGAACTCGACGCCGGTGCCGAGCGCTTCCTTGATCTTGTTCACGGCGGCCTGCTGGGCCTCTTCGCCGCCCTCCTGCGTGCCGATACGGATCAGCACGTCATTGGGCGAGCCGAATTCCTGCAATTCGCCGGAACCGAGGCCGAGGCCGTTGATGGTGGAGCGCAACTGGTCGAGGTTCGCCGCCTGCTCCGTGCGAATGGTGATGACCGTGCCGCCCTTGAAATCAACGCCCATGTTGAGGCCGTTGAAGATGAAGAGCAGCAGCGAGGCGGCGCACAGGATGCCCGACAGGAAGTAGCCGAAGCGGCTGAACTTCATGAACGGAATCTTGGTGTCGTCGGGGATGAAGCGAATGCCTTTGAACATGGAACAGCTCCCGCCTTACAGCGGGACCTCCCTCGGGCGCTTCACCTTCACCCAAACTGCCACGATGAGCTGGGTCAGGGTGAAGGCCGTGAACATGGTGGTGACGATGCCGATGAACAGCGTGACGGCAAAGCCGCGGATGGGGCCGGAGCCGACGCCGAACAGCGCGAGCGCCGCCACGAGCGTCGTGAGGTTGGCGTCCCAGATGGTGCCGAGCGCCGCCTTGAATCCGGTTTCGATGGAGCTCAGCGCCGAGCGGCCGTTGCGCCACTCTTCGCGGATGCGCTCATAGATCAGCACGTTCGAGTCCACCGCCATGCCCATGGTGAGCACGATGCCGGCGATGCCGGGCAGCGTGAGCGTGAAGCCGAAGAACGACATGAGCGCGATCAGCGCCAGCAGGTTCACCAGCAGCGCAATGTTGGCGAACAGGCCGAACAGGCCGTAGCCGAGGATCATAAAGGCCAGCACCAGCACGAGGCCGATGGCCGACGCGAAGAGGCCGGCGCGGATCGAGTCGTTGCCGAGGCTCGGGCCCACGGTGCGCTCTTCCACGATGGTCAGCTTGGCGGGCAGCGCGCCGGAGCGCAGCACCACGGCGAGGTCGTTGGTTTCCTGCGTGGTGAAGTTGCCGGAGATCTGGCCGGAGCCGCCGAGGATCGGCTCGTTGATGCGCGGATAGCTCACCACCTTCTCATCGAGGATGATGGCGAAGGGCTTGCCGACATTGTCACGCGTGAGCTTGGCAAAACGGTCAGCGCCCTTGGTGTTGAAGCGGAAGGACACGACCGGGCGATTGTTCTGGTCGAAGGCGCCGCGGGCGTCCACCAGGTCGCCGCCATCCACCGTGGCGCGGCTGGAGGACTGCACCCAGAGCTGCTGCTGCGGATCATCCTTCAGCGGGAAGGACTGGCACTCGGGCGGCGGGTTCTGGCCCTGGGTGGTCGGCTGGGCCTCGCACACCATCTGGAAGGTGAGCTTGGCGGTACGGCCGATGACGTTCTTGACCTGGTCGGGATTCTGCACGCCGGGCAGCTGCACCACGATACGGTCCTTGCCCTGCTGCTGGATGATCGGCTCCGAGGTGCCGAGCGCGTTGACGCGGTTCTCGACGATCTTGAGCGACTGCCCTACCGCCAGCGCGATCTTGGCGTCGAGGCCCTTCTCCGAGAAGGAAAAGGTGAATTGCTGGCCATCGCGGGAGAGGTCGAACAGGTTCACCGCGCCGCCCGCGCCGAACATGCCGCTGTCCAGCGGGTTCAGCAGCTTGCGCAGCTCGGTGTTGGCCTTGTCCACGTCCTCGGGCTTGGACACGCGCACGCGCACCGTGTTGTCGGCGCGCGTCAGGCCGCTATAGCCGATCTTGGCCTCGCGCATGGTGTTGCGCACGTCGCTGGCCAACTGGCGCGACAGCTTGTCGAGCAAGTCGGCCCTGTCCACCTCGAGCAGCACGTTGGAGCCGCCCTGCAGATCGAGGCCCAGAGTCACCGGCCTCAGGTTCCATTCGCGGAACGTGGCCTGGAGACCGGGTGGCAGGACGTTGGGGAGCGCCAGAAGAACCGCCAGCACGATGGAGGCGAGAATGGCGATGGTCTTCCAGCGCGGAAAGTTCAGCATCGGGAGTTACTTGGACTCGGCCTTCAGCGGCTCGCCCTTGGCGCGCACGTCGGCGATGCCGGAGCGCATGATGCGCACCTTGACGTTCTCGCCCACCTCGACCTGGAGTTCGTTGTCGTCCACCACCTTCACCACCTTGCCGATGAGGCCGCCGGAGGTGATCACGGTATCGCCCTTGCTCACCTGCTTCAGCATTTCCTGGTGCTGCTTCATCTTGCGCTGCTGCGGGCGGATGAGCAGGAAATAGAACACGCCCATGATGAGCACGAGCGGCAGGATCATGGTCACGAAATCGCCGGTGCCGGGGGCGCCGGCAGCCTGTGCGTAGGCCGGAGTGATGAACAAGGCAGTGCTCCTGAACGAAAGTTTGGGCGGAATATAGCGATGGATGCCCGCATTGCAACCAAACGATTGGGGCTTCTTTACGCACCGGGACGGCTCGGCTAAGAGGCCCGAATGGCACAGGAAATCGATAACGCACTGCTCTCCCGCATCGCCGACGCGCTGGAGCGCATGGCCCCGCCCCGCCCCCGCGCGCCCGATCTTTCGGGCTGCTCGGCCTTCGTCTGGCATGCGAGTCCCCCGGAGCTCGAGCCCGTCCCCCGCGTGAACCGGGTGGAGATTTCGCTCCTCAAGGGCATCGACCTGACGCGCGACATCCTGATCGAGAACACCGAGCGCTTCGCCAGGGGGCTTCCCGCCAACAATGCCCTGCTCTGGGGCGCGCGCGGCATGGGCAAGTCCTCGCTCGTCAAGGCCGCCCACCACCAGATCGACCAGGCCACCGGCGGCAAGCTGAAGCTCGTCGAGATCCACCGCGAGGACATCGAGAGCCTGCCGGTGCTGATGAACATCATCCGCCAGGCGCCGGAGTTCCGCTTCATCGTCTATTGCGACGATCTCTCCTTCGACGCCGACGACACGTCATACAAGTCGCTCAAGGCCGCCCTCGACGGCGGCATCGAGGGCCGGCCCGCCAACATGCTGTTCTACGCCACGTCCAACCGCCGCCACCTGCTGCCGCGCGAGATGATCGAGAACGAGCGCTCCACCGCCATCAACCCCTCCGAGGCGGTGCAGGAGAAGGTCTCGCTTTCAGACCGGTTCGGCCTGTGGCTGGGCTTCCACAACTGCTCGCAGGATGAGTTCCTCGACATGATCGAGGGCTATGCGAGGCATTTCGGCCTGAAGATCAGCCCGGAAGAATTGCGCTCCGGCGCCATCGAATGGCAGGCCACCCGCGGCAGCCGCTCGGGCCGCGTGGCCTGGCAATACATCCAGGACCTGGCCGGACGGCTGGGGCAGAGGCTGGATGGGTGAGGCAGCAATCTCAACCATTTGATCGTCATGCCCGTGCTTGACACGGGCATCCTCTTGCAACGGTTGAAGAGGATACGCGGGTCAAGCCCGCGTATGACGAAAAAACTGCGCATGCGCCTTCGCCTTCTCCCGTTGCGAAGCAATGGGAGAAGGTCCCCGCAGGGGGGATGAGGGCTCCTTCCCTCAAGCCGTCTCCTTCTCGATCCGGTTCCACTCCGCGAGGGTCCGCGCGCGGGGCACGTCCATCACGGCGCGGCGGAAGGCGTCGCGCGCCTGAAGGGCTTCCATCCATTCGGCGAGAAGCGGGGTTTCGGGACGCGCGCAGTCGAGGCCGAGGTAGCGCCACATCAGCGCGCCCATCGCGATGTCGCCGAAGCTGAATTCGGTGCCCGCAAACCAGTCATGCCTTGAAAGCCACTGGTCGGCGATCTTCGCGGCCTCGCCTGCCTGCTTCGTGGCGGCGGCGACCGCATCCGGATTGCGCATCTCGGGTGCCATTCGCACCGTGTTGGTGAAGATCGCGCCCACGGCTGGAGAGAACACCTGCTGGGTCCACTCCATCCATTGTTCCGCCATGGCGAGGTTTTTGTGGCTGGCAGGGCGCAGCATGCCGGAGCCGTAGCGCGCCGCGAGATAGCGCACGATGGCGTTGGATTCGAACATCGTCACGTCGCCATCGCGGATCACCGGCACGAGGCCCATCGGGTTCATGGCGAGGAAGTCCGGGTCTCGGTTGCCGCCGAAGCTGCCGCCCACATTCTCGCGCGCGTAGGCCACGCCGAGCTCTTCCAACGCCCACAGCACCTTCTGCACATTGACGGAATTCCGCCGGCCCCAGACCGTGATCATCGGCTCCACTCCCTGAAACGGGCTCCGAACATGCCCCATGCCCCGCCAAAAGCAAGAGCCCGGGCCTTGGAAGGCACCGGGCTCAGGCAATGCACGAGGAGGTGAGAAAGATCAGTTGGACGCGGTGGCCGAGGAGAGGAACTTCATCGGGTCAAGCGCGGTGGCGCCCTTGCGCACTTCGAAGTGCAGCTGCGGGCTGGAGACGGAGCCCGTCTGGCCCGCCTTGGCGATAACATCGCCGCGCTTCACCGTGTCGCCGCGCTTCACGAAGAGTTCCTTGGCGTGGGCATAGGCCGTCACATAGCCATTGTCGTGGCGGATCAGCACGAGGTTGCCATAGCCTTTCAGCTCGTTGCCGGCATAGGCGACCACACCGCTCTCGGCGGCGCGGATCGAGGTACCCTCCGGCACCGCGATGTTGATGCCCTCGTTCTTGAGGCCGTTGGCCTTGGGGCCGAAGCCGGAAATGATCTTGCCCCGCACCGGCCAGCGCATGCCGGAGGCGCCGTCGGACACGGCCGCAGGCTTGGCCGCGGGCTGGCCTTCTGCGACATCGCCAGTGGAGGTGGAGACGGTCTCGGGTGCGGGCACCTCGACAACCTCCTCCGTTCCGGTCTCGGCCGTCTCGGTGGCTTCGGCCGTTTCGAGCTTCGGCGCCGGGGCCTGCTTGGCGGCGGTGGCGCCGCCCGCGGGGATCTTCACCTTCTGGCCGGCTGTCAGCATCGCATCGTTCGGCAGGCCATTGGCATCGGCGATGGCGAAGGGCGAGACGCCATATTTGCGGCCCAGCGAATAGAGCGTTTCACCGCCCGCCACGACATGGGTTTCGCCGGGTCCGTCATTGCTGACGGAGGGGCCCGTCTTGAAGGGCTTGGCGGGTGCTGCGGGCACCGCGGCCTCGGGCTCGGCGTAGGAGGCCGTCTGCGCCGCGCCGGAGCCGGAGCCGCCCGGAATGCGCAGCGTCTGGCCCGTGTGCACCGAATAGGGCGGCTTGATGCCGTTGGCTGCGGCCAACTGGGAGACGGACATGTTGTTGGAGCGGGCGATCGAATAGAGCGTCATGCCGGGGCCGACGGTGACCGTGCTGCCCGGCCCGGCGGAGGCCATTTCGGCCGATTCGGCCTGCGGCACGGCGGCGGGCGGCGCGGCGGATACCACGGGCTGGCGATAGGGTGCGGCCTTGTAGGACTGCGAATAATCATAGCTCGGCGGCTGCGTGCCGTTGAGCGGCTTCGAGGCGATCGGATCATTGACCGAGGGTGCGGAAGATACCTGCTTCGGTACGCTGGCGGTATAGACGGGATCGCTGTCGGCGGGGTTGGACGAGAGGCGGGTGGAATCCGCGGAACAGGCCGAGAGCATCACCGCGGCGGCAACGGACACGAGGTACTTCGACTTGGACGCATTCCAAGCGCAATGGCGAAACGTGGACGACATGCCCCAACTCCCGAACAGACTGACACAACCAAAATGCCGTGTTGAGGTTAAGGGAGGGTTTATCGCAGCGCACAGCCGTTCCGTATTTTTTCGTACGAAAAGGAATCGTCAATCCTCGACCACCACGGCAGCGCCGATGGCCACCCGGTCATGGAGGTCGATCACCTCCTCGTTGGCCATGCGGATGCAGCCCGAGGAGACCGCCTGCCCAATGCTCCACGGCTCGCTGGTGCCGTGAATGCGGTAGAGCGTGTCGCCGATATAGATGGCGCGCGCACCCAGCGGATTCTCCGGCCCGCCCTTGACGAGGGCGGGAAGCTCCCGGCCCCTTTCGCGCTCCCTTGCGATCATCTCGGGCGGCGGCCGCCAGTCCGGCCATTCGGCCTTGCGGGAAACGGTGCCGGTGCCACTCCAGGTGAAGCCCTCGCGGCCCACGCCCACGTGATACTGGATGGCCCGCCCCTCCGGCAGGATGAAATAGAGCTTTCGCGCGCCCGTCTTCACGAGGATGGAGCCGGGGGCCAGAGCCGTCTCGAAATCCACGACGCGGCTTCGCATGTCTTGCGGCAAGCTCCCCGCCCGCCGCTGCGCCGCCGCCACATCCGGGCTTCCGCCGGAAAGGCCGCCGAACACCTGAAAGGATTGCGGCGTGAAAGCACCGCCCTCCCCCGCCGCCGGCTGCGCCAGCAGGACGAGCAGAAGCGCGCCCGCCACGGGGCGCCGTCCACCAGAGAGAAAGAACCGAATTGCCACCTGCGCGAGAGTGGCGCCCCTGGCTTAACCGGGGCTTAAAGCAGGCCGCCCTCGCCTTGGGGGTCCAGGCGGCGCAGCATGGCGGCGGCCGTCTGGCGCGTCACCGGGTGGCGCCAGCGGGGCGCAATCTCGGCGATGGGGGCCAGCACGAAGATGCGCTCGGCGATGCCGGGGTGCGGCAGCACGGGCCGCGCGGGCGGCGGCTGCACCCGGCCGTGATAGTCGATCAGGTCGAGGTCCAGCGTGCGCGGGCCCCAGCGCAGCGTGCGCCGCCGCCCCGCAAGCCGCTCGATCAGGTGCAGGCGGGTGAGCAGCGGGCCGGGCTCCAGCGCGCTTTCGACCTCCGCAACCGCATTGACGAAGACCGGCTGGTCCGTGACGCCGAAGGGTGCCGAGACGAGCAGCGAGGAGGCGCGCTTCAACCGGATGCCGCCGCCATTGAGCCGTGCGAGAGCCTGTTCCACCATGTCGCGCGGGCTCCCCCAGGGGCCTGGCTGGTTGGATCCGAGGGCGACGAGAATCATTTTTCTTGAGCAGCTTCCGGGGGATGTCTAAACCCACCCCATACACGACCAGGAGTTTTCAAACATGCATTTTTACCAGGACGAGCGCGTTGCGCTGTTCATTGACGGGTCCAATCTTTACGCAACGGCCAAGACGCTCGGCTTCGACATCGACTACAAGCGCCTGCTCGGCTACTTCCGCAAGCGCTCACGGCTGATCCGGGCCATCTATTACACGGCCCTCCTCGAGGATGCCGAATACTCCCCCATCAAGCCGCTCATCGACTGGCTGGACTATAACGGCTACCGCGTGGTCACCAAGCCCGCCAAGGAATTCACCGATGCCATGGGCCGCCGCAAGGTGAAGGGCAACATGGACATCGAGCTCGCCATCGACGTGATGCAGCTGGCCGACCAGCTGGACCACATCGTGCTGTTCTCGGGCGATGGCGATTTCCGCTCGCTGGTGGCCGCCGTGCAGGCCAAGGGCCGCCGCGTGACGGTGATTTCCACCCTCACCACCCGCCCGCCGATGATCGCCGACGACCTGCGCCGCCAGACCGACCAGTTCATCGACCTCGCCGACCTGCGCGACGAGATCGGCCGCGACCCCTCGGAGCGGCGCGAGCGCCCGGCCGCGCCGCAGGCCCCGCGCGAGAGCTTCGAGGATTTCGCGGACATCTGAGCACATGCAGACGCCGGACCCGGGGCGTGACTGCCCGCTCTGCCCGCGCCTCGTCGAATACCGGCACGCGCAGAGGAAGCTCCATCCCGAATGGTTCAACGCGCCGGTTCCCGCTTTCGGCGGCACGGACGCGCGCCTGCTCATCGTGGGGCTGGCGCCCGGCGTCCAGGGGGCGAACCGCACGGGCCGCCCCTTCACCGGCGATTTCGCGGGCGACCTGCTCTACGAGACGCTGCTGACATACGGCTTCGCGGAGGGCATCTACCGCGCCGACCCGCATGACGGGCTGGCGCTGAACGATGCAATGATCGTCAACGCGGTGCGCTGCGTGCCGCCGCAGAACAAGCCGCTGCCCATCGAGATCAAGACCTGCAACGGCTTCCTCCGTGCACGGATGGACGGCCTGCCCCGCCTCACCGCCATCGTGACGCTGGGCCGCATCGCGCATGACGGCGTGCTGACCGCGCTGGCCGCAAAGAAGTCCGCCCATCCCTTCGGCCACGGCGCGGAGCACGAGGTGGGGAACTTGCGCATCTTCGACAGCTATCACTGCTCGCGCTACAACACGAACACCGGCGTGCTGACGCCGGAAATGTTCCGCAAGGTCTTCGCCAAGGTGCGCGGCTTCCTGGACGCGGCTTAGTCAAAAGCTCTCATCCGCCCTTCGGGCACCTTCTCCCATCCTTCGGACGGGAGAAGGCCATGACGACTTGCCTTCTCCCGCGCGGAACGCGCCGGATGAGGGGCCTTGCCTTAGGACAGCGCCGCCAGCACTTCCGCCGCGTCCCACTCGGGTTCCGGCACGGGGAAGCGCACGGAGGAGATGATGCCGTCGTGCAGGATGAAGGTGATGCGCTGGAGATAGAGATCGCCGCCCGTCTCGAACATCGGCAGGCCGAGGCGCGACTGGAAGGCGCGGTCATGGTCCGAGATCAGGCGGAAGGTGAGGCCGTTCCTCTGGACGAACTCGCGCTGCCATTCGAGGTTCAGCAGGCTCAGGCCGAACAGCTTCACGCCCAGGCGGCGGAAGTGCCCGTAGGCCTCGGAATAGGCGAGCGCCTGCGGCGTCGAGCCGTGGGCGCCGGGGATGTGGTCCCAGTTCGGCGGGTCGGCATAGCCCGGCCTTCCCGTGTAGGGGTAGCAGAAGATCACGGCAGGGCCGATGATCTTGGAGGGGTTCACGGGGCTTCCGGACGTCGCCTCGAGGTCGACGTTCGGCATCCGGCGCCCCACCAGATGCTGCATGAAAACCATTTGTCTAACCCTTGTCCCTCAAGAGGCGCGCGCGCTCACGGTCCCATGAGCGTTCCTTGATGGTCTCGCGCTTGTCGTGAAGCTTCTTGCCGCGGGCCAGCGCGATGTCCACCTTCACGCGGCCGCGCGGGTTGAAGAACATCTTCAGCGGCACGATGGTGAGATGCTCCTTCAGCACGCCCGCCGAGAGCTTGTTGATCTCGCTCTTGTGCAGCAGCAGCTTGCGCGGCCGCTTCGGCTCATGGTTGAAGCGGTTGGCCTCGCGGTATTCCGGGATGTTGGAGTTGATGAGCCACAGCTCGCCCCCCTTCATCGTGGCATAGGCCTCCGCCAGATTGGTGTGGCCAGTGCGCAGCGACTTCACCTCCGAGCCCTTCAGCTCGATCCCCGCCTCATAGGTCTGGATGATCTCGTAATCATAGCGGGCCCGGCGGTTGTCGGAGACGACCTTGATGCCCTCTTGCCGGCGCGACGCCTTTGCGCCGCCGCTCTTTGAGCTCATCTCAGTTCAGGAGCCCGGCCTGGATCATGGCCTCGCGCACCGCCTTCTTGGTCGATTCGACCACCGGCACCATCGGCAGCCGCGCCTCGGGCTCGCAATGGCCGAGAAGGCTCGCGGCATATTTCACCGGGCCGGGGCTCGTCTCCACGAACATGGCGTGGTGCAGCGGCATCAGCCGGTCCTGCAGCTTCAGCGCGGTGGCATAGTCGCCCTTGAGGGTCGCTTCCTGCAATTCGGCGCAAAGCTTCGGCGCGACATTGGCCGTCACCGAGATGCAGCCCACGCCGCCATGGGCGTTGAAGCCCAGCGCGGTTCCATCCTCGCCCGAGAGCTGGATGAAGTCCTTGCCGGAGGCGAGGCGCTGGCGCGAGGGGCGCGTCAGGTCGGCGGAGGCATCCTTGGTGCCGATGATGTTCTTGCAGTCATGCGAGAGGCGGGCCAGCGTCTCGACCGTGATGTTGGCCACCGTGCGGCCCGGCACGTTGTAGACGATGATGGGGATGTCCACCGCATCCGCGATCGCCTTGAAATGCGCGTAGAGCCCGTCCTGCGTGGGCTTGTTGTAATAGGGCACGACCACGAGGGCGGCATCGGCACCCGCCTGCTTGGCGTGCTCGGTATATTCGATCGCCTCCATGGTGGAGTTGGAACCCGTGCCCGCGATCACCGGCACCCGGCCCCTGGCCTCCTCGATGCAGATCTCGATCACGCGCTTGTGCTCTTCCGGCGTCAGCGTGGGGCTTTCGCCGGTGGTTCCCACCGGAACCAACCCGTGCGAGCCCTGCTCGATCTGCCAGTTCACGAATTTCCGGAAAGCCTGCTCGTCGACCTCGCCATTCTTCATGGGGGTAATGAGCGCGGGGAAAGATCCTCTGAACTGCACGGCAGCTTCTCCGGTAATGACTTGGAAACCATGACGGCCTAACTTGCAGGGCGTTTCCGCTATCCTGCAAACGGCGCGGCACCATAGACGCATCGCCGCGGAGCGGCAAGCGCTGTCGAGGGTGCGGTCCGCAGCCATCCAATTGGCGTATTTGCATTCTAGCGGCCTTGAATAAGTGTCTTTTTGATTGGGAATTCCATGCGTCTCGACCGGTTCATGCGTATCAGCCTCCTGGCCCTTGCCGCTGCCACGGCAAGCGTCATGCCCGGCCCCCTGCCCGGATTCGAGGCCGCCTATGCGCAATCCCAGCCCTCCGCCCAGGCCGTGCAGGCGGCCAAGCTGGCGCTGAAGGGCGATTTCGTGGCCGCGGGCCAGGCGGCGGAGCGCTCCGGCGACGTGGCGGCTATCAAGCTCGTCGAGCTCATCTATCTCCGCGACCATCCGAATGACGCGGGCTACCAGCGCATCATGAACTTCCTCGACGTGGCGCCGAAATGGCCGCTCTCGGAAGCCCTGCTGAAGCGCGCCGAGCGCTCGCTCTATGTGAACCAGGAAGCGCCGCAGCTCATCCTCACCCATTTCGACAAGCGCCAGCCCACCACGGCGCAGGGCTCGCTGGCGCTGGCCCGGGCGCTGATCGCCACGGGCAACACCGATGCGGCGCGGGCGCAGGTGCGCAAGGTCTTCGCCGACCCGGAGATCACGCCGGAACTCGAGAAGGAGATGACCTCCGAATTCGGCAGCCTGCTGACGCAGGACGATTACAAGCGCCGCATGTGGCGGCTGATCTATGCGCAGGAAACCAATGCCGCGATCCGCGCGGCCAAGCGCCTGCCCGGCGAATACCAGAAGGCCGCCGCCGTGGCCCAGAAGCTGATCCGCGGCGAAAAGGGCGCCGACCGGCTCTATGGGTCGCTGCCCTCCGCCATGCGCGGCCAGCTCGCCATGAAATATGCCCTCGTGCGCTTCTATCGGAAGAACGAGGCCTATGCGAAGGCCCGCGCCGTGCTGCTCGAGGTTCCGGCCGATTCCGCCAAGATGGGCGACGCCGAGGCTTGGTGGGTGGAGCGCCGTATCGTGGCACGCCGCTCCATCGGCATCGATGACCCGGCATCTGCCCGCAAGGCCGCCTATCAGATCTCCCGCGCCCATGGCCTGGCCGAGGGCGAGGAGGCGCTGGAGGGCGAGTTCCTGTCCGGCTGGATCGCGCTGCGCTACCTGAAGGACCCGAAGACGGCGCTGAAGCACTTCAACCGCCTCGCCAAGATCGCCGAGTCGCGCACCGAGAAGGCCCGTGCGGGCTACTGGACGGGCCGCGCGCTG
>Ga0181554_1003391_pt1 | contig 13530 bp, 15 predicted proteins | sample 011ome_16_FD_145602 | JGI IMG/M metagenome (GOLD analysis project Ga0181554, IMG submission 145602) | Coastal salt marsh microbial communities from the Groves Creek Marsh, Skidaway Island, Georgia - 011503CT metaG (spades assembly) | ecosystem: Environmental > Aquatic > Marine > Intertidal zone... | reverse complement strand
CTCCTCCTTCGCCACGAAGGATTGGATCGTGCCCAGGGCAGGAGTGGGATCCTCGATCCAACTCGGAAGGGCCACGTCACAGGACCCTTCGGTGCGATAGCCGTAGACCTGGAGGAAGTCGCGGAACTGCGTCATCCAGGCTGACCCGGCGCCGCCCATCCCATCGAGTTTGGTTGCGAGCTCACTCGCCGGAGTCGATGCGAAGGTCTCGGCGAGACCGGACTGCTTCGCCGCGCGCGCCAGCTTCCACAGCTCTCGGTCGGTCTCCATGATCTTGGTGTCGTAGCCCTGGAGGAACTTCCCGATCTGCGACACGTCCAGGCCCATCTCGGCGCACATGCCATAGAAGCCGAGGTAGTTGACGAGGAGGGGATACATGATCTCGAAGTGAATCTCGAAGGCACGCTTGTGGTAGGCCCGGGCCTCCTTGAGCATGGTGGAGAGTTCCGGCAGGGACATGCTCGCCGGGTCCATGGCGACGAAGTGCTGCCAGCCGCGCTCAACCTCTTCTCGACGACTCCCCCAGATTTCGTCGAAGTTGGCGAGGAACTCACCCAGTCGCGGCCCCATGCGCTGTGCTCGCTCGCCGATCTCGTACGGCGACTGCACATCAATGGGCGAGGCGTAGGTGTGGATACCAGCGATGCGACTCACTAGGCCGCGACCGGGAGGCAAAGGGAGGTTCTCCGCTGCGAACTGGGTCCCCCAGTTGTAGCCATCCTCATTCCAGATTAAGCCGAGCGGAGTGAGGCCACGGGGCCAATGGAAGTCCAGGAACCAGAAGCGCTTCTCATCTTCCTTGGTGAAGGTGCGGAACGGCTCGACGTAGTAAGGAGCGTGCTCGAATGCGGGCTTGAAGCCCGGGTACCACTCGTCGGTGACGAATTCATCGACCGGAACGATCGTGGCCATGTGACTCCCTCCGGGGGCTCGGGGAATGTTCCCTTCGGGCGTGACCGTTCCAGCGTGTGGGCCAGGTCACAATAGCCGCGTTTCTCTGAGCCGAACAGAAGCTCCTGCTCACCACCGGCCGTTCGCCTCGGGGAAACGTGGACCTTGCGACGACGATCAGGACCAGGCGAGCCTGGAGCAGTCCGGCGGTGCGTTCTTCTGGGGAGAACGCGGCGCCGGACGCTGCCCCCCTCGACTCTTAAAGTCGGCCCAGGCCTCTTGCGAGGCCGCGGAGGAGGAGCCTTGCTGCGAAGCACCGACCGAATCATCACCACGCATGTGGGGAGCCTCGCGCGCCCCCACGACCTGCTGGACATGATGAAGGAGAAAGCGCACGGGCGTCCCTACGATGCCGATGCCTTCGCCGCTCGCGTGAGTAGGGCGGTCCACGATGTGGTCCGTGAGCAGGTGGACGCCGGGATTGACGTGGTCACCGACGGTGAGATGGGCAAGGTGAGCTTCTTCACCTACGTCCTCGAACGACTCAGCGGCTACTCCGCATCCGAGGGAACACCTGTGCTGCCGCCCTCCTGGCAGATCGAGATCGACGCCTTCCCTGACTACTACGCCGACTACCTCGGCAAGTACAAGAACACCGTCACGCCGCTGCGAGCCATGACCTGCACGGGTCCCGTCACTTACCTAGGCCACGCCGCGCTCCAGGCAGACATCGACACGCTACGGACTGCTGCGGCGGAGTCCGGTGCACCCGAGGCATTCATGCCTTCAGCGAGCCCTAGCGGCTTCGGCATCAACAACCACTACGCCACAACGCTCGAGTACGAGATGGCGGTCGGTGAGGCTCTACGACAGGAGTACCTAGCCATCGTGGACGCTGGCCTAGTCCTGCAGATCGATGATCCCTGGCTCATCGAGATACTCTCTAAAGACGGACGCACCTCCATCGCCGAACGGGAACGTGCCGCAATCGAGCACATCGAGGCGCTGAACCATGCCCTGCGCGGTATTCCGGAGGATCGCATCCGACTGCACACTTGCTACGGACTCAACCACGGCCCCCGGGTCCACGACCTGGCCTTTGCCCAAGTAGCGCCCTACATGCTCATGGTCAACGCCGGCGCCTACTCCTTCGAGGTGGCCAATCCTCGGCACATGCACGAGTGGCGGATCTGGGAGGACATCACGCTCCCGGACGGCAAGATCCTCATCCCCGGGCTCCTCGGTCACGCGACCAACTACGTCGAGCATCCCGAGCTCATCGCCGACTACATCGAGCGGTACGCCGGCATCGTTGGCCGCGAGAACGTCATCGCTGGCGCCGACTGCGGATACTCGTCCCGCGCGTCGTACCACCCTGAGGTGCATCCCACGGTCGTCTGGGAGAAGTTCCGCGCTTTGGTCGAGGGCGCGCGGCTCGCCTCGGAGCGGCTGTGGTGAGTACGCCCCCCATCACGGCCGTGGTGTTCGACATGGGTGGCGTCGTCGTGCGCACGCCCTTCGAGATGCTGCGCCGGGTCGAGCGGATCTGCGGCGCGCCCGACCACGCCCTGGACTGGCGCGGCCCCTTCGATCCCGACTCCGACGCCCTGTGGCAGCGCATGCAGGCAGGTGACATCACCGAGCGGGAATACTGGCATCTGCGCGCCGAGGAGGCAGCGCCGTACACCGGCAGCCCTGACATCCGGAAACTCTTCACGATCGCCTTCGCGGACCCGGCCGAATGCGTGCGCCCGGAGGCCGTCGCGATGCTCGACTTCTGTCGGGAGCGCGGGCTGCGGACGGCGATCCTCACGAATGACATGAAGGACTTCAACGAGCCGGGCTGGTCGGACCGGGTGGAATTCGTCCAGCGCGTCGACGCTGTCGTTGATGGCAGCATCACCGGGGTCCTCAAGCCCGACCCGCGCGCCTACGCGTTCGCTCTCGAGGCACTCGGGAGCAGCCCCGCCGAGACGCTCATGATCGACGACCAGCCCTTCAACATCGAGGGTGCCAGGAGCGTCGGGATGCGGACGTGCTGGATCGACGTCATGGATCCAGCGGGCTCCTACGAGCGGGCCCGTCAACTGCTGTAGTGCCGCTTCGACCTAGTCCTGGTGCACCCGGGTAACCGTCGCGCGAATCTCGACCTGGCGGTGCGGCTCGAGCCACGGAGCGCTCAACGCACCACCCTCCGGCTCGCCCCACACGAGCGTCAACTCCCTACCCACCTGCGCGTGTTCAGCGTCGACGACCCCGAGAGTGAGCATCGCCCGCTCGTTCCAGCTCATGCACGGGTAGACCGAGACGCCCACTGTGTCACCCTGCGCGTCTTTGAGCGCGTCGTACTGCCAGGTGGCGTACGTGGCTCGCGGCAGGTCGATGTACTTGGGGGGCAGCTGACCCGGTGTCGCGTAGTTCGCGAAGAGTCCGGCGAGATCCTCCGCGTTCCACATCAGGGTGACCTTCTGGCGATGCGACTGATGCACCGAGCGCTCAAGGGCCTCGCGGCCGATGAAGTCGTGGTTGAACTTCGCCAGGTGCGCGTAGCCGATGTCAGCAGGCATGAAGTAGTAGTCCTCGATAGCAGGCGAGTAGAAGCTGCCGCCGAGCGACCAGCCGACTTCCTCTGCCGTCGCGGGCAGCCACTCACGGAAGGCCCGCGTCTCCTCTCCGGAGAAGATCGCCGGCATCGGGCGCGGGATCCAACCGAGCTCAACCGCGGTCGTGAAGTACGCCATCGAGCCCACCTGGCGAAGACCGAAGTCCTCACCCGCAGCGACGATGGCTGCCTTGACCTCTGGCCCTTCGTCCCACGGCCCCCACACCTCGTAGCCGGAGCCCCCGGCCATCGTGTGCCGCAGAGCGAAGACGCGGCGCCCTGCGATGGTGATCGTGATGATGTCGAAGGTGCGCGACTCAGGGAGCGGCGCGCCGTTGAGTCGCTCGAGCAGGGCTGTGGCGTGTGGCCCCTCGACCTGGTAGCGGTAGACCTCACGTCGCCCCGCCGGGTTCTTGGAGAAGATCTCGTCGCGCTCGAGCTCGACGTCCCACGAGCCGATGGCCGCCTGGTACTCCAGCCAGTTGTGTCCGGCCCCGCGACCCACGAGCGTGATCTCCTCGGGGTTGATCCAGTAGAGGATGCCATCGCCGATGACGTGGCCGGTGGGACTGCAGCACACGAAATGGCGCGCCTTGTCCTGGGTGAACGTCGTGAATCCATTGATCCCCGTCGCCGTGAAGAAGGCCAGCGCGTCGCTGCCACGGACCGTCGTGGCCGTCATGTGGAATGACTGGTTGTACAGCGCCACGGTGTCGTGCCACGCGACCTGCTCATCACGCCAGTTGGTGAATTCGGGCGCGACGAACTGCGTCGGCTGGCGCAGCACCGCATCGCGGACGACGGATCCCTTGGGGTTGGCGTAGAGGACGTCGACGATGCTCTGGTTCGAGTCGATTACATCCTGGAGCGACGCGGTCTTGACGGTTGCAGTCACGGAGGCCTCCTTCTCGGCTCCGCGCAGTCTGGCGAGCGCTCTTCGGCGGGCGCTAGCGCGCTGTTTCCCAGCGACGAACGAGCCGTTGTGCTGTCCTCTCAAGAACCCGAGGCTTCGTTCCATCTCGTAGACCGGACGGCACAGATCAGGCCACGCAGGAGGAACCTCCCAGTCAGCGCCCTCAGTCGAGCGAGCCGGCAGGTGCGATCCACTCGCAGGGCTGCCCCGTGATCTGAGCGATGTAGTCGAAGTCGCGGTCGTAGTGCAGGACGACAAGCCTGAGACGGCGTGCTGCAGCTGCAACGAGAAGGTCGACGATCTTGCGTCCACGATGGCCCGCCAGAGCCAACGAGCGCTGCACCATGAGAGCCGACTCGACATCGGAGTCCTGGATGTCGACCACGGAGAGCATGCGGATCGCCTCCTGAATCTCATCCCACTCACTACCGCTCCGAGCGCTGTAGCCCAGCTCGAGTCGGCACAGGTTGCTCACGCCGAGATGGCTGAGTTGTGCGAGGTCGAGGATCCGCTGGCGCACGCCGTCCTCGCGCAGGCGCGTGAGCGCGCTCGTGTCCGCCAGGTACGTCAGCGCCACGCGTCCGCCCGCTCCTGATCCGTGAGTTCCACGCGGGCCAGTCGATCGAGCGCCGCCGCGAGCGCCTCACGCCTGCTGTCATCCATCGCGGCGAGCGCCAGCGCCGTGTTGACGGTGTCCTTGATCGTCCGAGTGCCGAGCGCGGCCCGGGCCGAGGCGAGGGCCTCCTCATCGAGGTCTACGAGGTGCTTCACGCTGGATATATTACGCACCACTCGTATATCCCCCTTTCTCGTGGTCGATGTGGGTCGATCGTCCAGGGCACTCGCGGCCGCGTCCAGGGCCACTCCGTGTCTGTGGATGGCCCCTCGGCCACGCACCCCTCGCCGTGCATGACCGTGGCAGCACGGGACTTGCGCGCGCCGAGTGGAACGCCGGCGTACACGGGCCCTAGCGTCGCTACGTGCCGGCAGAAGGTCGGCGCCATGACACGGAGGTCCGATGAAGGCACGATGGGCAGTCGCGGCAGCATCAGCGGGGGCACTCGCACTCGGACTCATGGCCCCGGCCGCCACCTCCGCTGCACCGTCCCGGCCCGATGGCGAGGCCTACATGCGCGTGACGGCACCCATCGCATCCGCCGCCGAGCGCGACCGCGGGGGCTACCGCGTCATCGTGCCTGCCGATGCCGAGATCACCTGGCTCGGCGAGGTCAACGGCCGGTCGACCTCGGGCACCTACACGGGCTCACAGCTCGCCGCCAACTGGAAGCGCATGGGATATCGCAACGGCGTGCGCGCATTCACGACCGTCTCGTGGCTGCCGAAGGGTGCCGAGCGCCATGCGCGCCTGGTGGTGCGTCTGACGAACCCGCGCATCGACGACGCCGGACGACTCGTCTTCATCGCCAAGACCCGGGGCTACACCCTCCCGCGCACGCTCAAGGACTTCTCGCTGGACATCGCGCAGTCCAGCGCACTGCGCCAGTCGAGATGGACTGTCGCCTTCGATCCCTTCAACATCGACACCGCGGGCACGGGCCAGGTGCAGGTGACGTCTGTCGTCAACGACACGACGGCCACCGTCGAGTGGCCTCAGCCCGGGAACTCCACGAACCCGACCTGCCGTGGAGTGGTGAACATCGGCCCACCCAAGGGCGAGGTCGTCATCTCCGGATTCGCATGCGGCACCGGGCAGGTCAACGGGACGGATACCTACGGGGACAGCAGTGATCTCGTGCTCTATCCCGCCACTAAAGACAAGAACGGAATCGGGAGTGTCTACGCCTGCTTTGGATACACGCCCCAGCAGGGAGCCAAGATCAACTGGTGCAACACCATCGCCGAGTGGAACAAGTCCGGCCAGAGCACGCTGTGATCCACGGCTCCGCACGCGGACCGATGCCCCTAGGGGGCGGGCGTCGTGCTGGGCTGCTGGCGTAGGCCCAGCGCCTTGGCGGCGGGGATCGCGGTGAGGCCGTAGAAGGTCACCGTCACGGCGATGATGATGAACGCCGCCGGCAGGAGGTCCTGAGCACCGGGCACCTTGTTGGCCACGAGTACGGCGCCGATGCTCGACGCCGTCGCCGCGGCCACGATGCCGCGAGGATCCATCGCGGCGATGAAGATCCGCTCCTTGCGCGTGAGTCCCGCGCCGAAGGAGCACAGGGCGCTCACGAGCGGACGCTGCACGACGATGAGCAGGATCGCCAGGACCAGCGCGGGCACGAAGATCTGCTGCACGGTCTCGAGCGGCACGAGCGCCGAGATCGAGACGAAGAGCACTCCGATGCCGATGGACACGATCGTGTCGAAGAACGGGCTGTCCGGGTTGGCACCGGCCCCGAAGTGCCTCGCGACGCGGGGAGCGGTCATGCCCATGAGCAGGGCGGCGAGGAGCCCGCTGTTGTCGGTGATGAGGTTGGCCAGCCCTGCGGTGACCAGGACCGAGGCCAGCACGACCTGTACGGCGAGCATGGCGTTGCCGTCGACGAGGCGCGCGCCGATGATGAAGAGGACCGTGCCGATAGCCGCGGCGACGACGGCAACGACGAGGCCGCCGAAGAAGGTGGCGACCGCGGCTCCGACACTCGAAGCATCGCTTGCCTTGATGATCTGGAAGACCACGACGGCCACGAGCGCACCCAGGGGATCAAGGAGAGTGCCCTCCCACACGAGGATGCCGCGCACGCGACCCTTGGGCCGGGCGAAGTCGAGGATCGGGTTGATGACCGTCGGGCCCGACACGATGAGGATGGCGCCGAGCATCACGGCCACCGGCCAAGGCATGCCGATGATGAAGTGCGCGCCGAGCGTGGCGAGCGCACCGGTGATCGGCGCCCCGATGAAGACGAGACGGCGCACGACGTTGCGGTCGCGCGGCTCCAGCTTGATCGCGCTCAGGCCGACGCCACCCTGGAAGAGAATGATCGCGACGACGAAGTCGACGGCGATGGGGAAGACAGGCCCGAGGATCGCACCCGGGGTGTCGCCAGGCGCGATGAGCCCGAGGATGAATCCGGCGGGAAGCAGCAGCACTAGAGAAGGGATGCGCAGCCGCGGTGCGATCACCTGGCACGCGGTCGCGATCCCGAACACCAGGACCACCGCGAGGATGATCTGGGCGGTGGTGGGGGCCGGCACGGCCACACTCTAGGGGCCCGAGGACATTCCCACGGTGATCAACGAGAGGAGCGAGGGCCTCTACGCCGCCGGAAGTGCTCCCGTGCCGACAGCACACGACCCCGTGGCGCCCGGCAGTCGACCACGATTGCGGTACATCACGGGCCCGAGCGCCGCCAGGACCGAGCGGATGCCCGGCATGAGCATGACCGCACCCACCCCGCGATAGGGCCACCCGGCCAGGCGCAGCATCTGCCCCATGGCCAGGGGACCCACCACGTGCCATCCCTCCGGCGACACGAAGACCGGGCCCTCCTGCAGCTCCTCCGAGGTGACGCCGTACTCCTCAGGGCTCACCGCCTGGTAGCCGACGATGTCGACCGGAGGCCGCACGCGCGCGCGGATCGCATCGGTGCCGTCCTGGCAGATGCCGCAATCGGCATCGAAGAGGAAGAGTGGGCGGGCGAGCGCGTCTGTGGACATGCTCACAGTATACCCCCGGGGGTATGTCCCCGCACATGGCAATCCCCGTCGGACGCACGCACGGGCGGCCTCCCCCGAGGGAGACCGCCCGTGCGTGGGTGAATCGAGTGCTACTCGCCCGCGATGTTGGCTGCCTTGTCGAGGCCCTTCTCGAGGTCCTCGATGGCGGCGGCCACGTCACCCTTGTCGATGGCCTTGGCGGCCTTCTTGGTGGCGCGGGTCAGGGCCTTGTCGATGTCGGTGTCGATAGCGTCCACCGCGACGGCGAGGAGAGCGGCCTGGCCCTCCTCGAGGTAGGCACCGATCTCCTTCATGTCCTTGCGGCTGATGCCCCCGGCGAAGTGGCCGATCGCACCCGCGACGACACCGACGCCCGCGGCGCCGCCGACTGCGGAGGCGACGACGGCGATACCGGCGGGCGGGAAGACCGCACCGATGATGGCGCCCGCGACGACACCGACGCCCGCGGCGACCTTGCCGGCATGCGTGGTCTCGTGCACGTGGAGCTTGCCCTTGTCATTCTTGGTCACGATCGCGGCCGTGAGGTCGCGGAGCTCGCCGTCGCGCTTGATGGCCTTGAGCGCCTCGAGGTCAGCCTTGGCATCGGCCTCGGAGGCGTAGCTGGCGGCGTAGAGCACATAGGTCTTGTCCGACATCGTCATCCCTATCCATGATTCGCGGCTCGTGAGGAGCCGTCGATGGTGTCCGAGGCCCCCGAGCCACACCGGCGGATCTCGCCGGGGCTGCTTCCACCCTAGGGATCCGGCATGGCACGTTGCCACTCCAGCGGGGGTATTCCGCAGCAGCGTCACACCGGCACAGGACCGGCACAGGACATAGGGTGCGCCTATGACCCCCCGCCCCGTGCTGCTCTCCGCAGTCGCCCTCGCATCCGCCGGAATCGTCCTCGCGTCCGCGGTGCCCGCCTCCGCGCACGCGATCGTCGAGCTCAACGGTGCCCCTGCCTACGCCGGCAAGACGTCCACCATGACGCTGGAGATGCAGCACGGCTGCCTGAGCAATGAGCTCGGCATCGAGAAGGTCGTCGCCACCTTCGACAAGAACTTCGGCAAGGTGAAGGTCAAGTCCGTCTCAGGGTGGCAATCCAAGGTGCGTCCCGGTCCCCGTGGCATCCAACGGATCGTGTGGAATCTCACCGGCACCGTCCCGGACTTCAACCAGCCGACGTACTTCCCCATCAAGATCGCCTGGCCGTCGTCACCCGGCGTCTACGGCGTGCCGGTGACGCAGGAGTGCGACGGGGAGATCAACCGCTGGAACGTCCCTGACGGTCCGGCCACGGCCGATAAGCCCTCCCCGCCGCTCTACCCCCTGCCTCAGATCAAGGTGCTGCCGGCGCCCTAGCAGGGCCGGAATCAGCCGCCCCAGACCTCGCTCAGCTCGTGGCTGACCTTGGTGACGCTCTTGATCTGCGAGGACGTCAGCTTGGGGGCGTTGACACCCTCGACGTCGATCTCCATGGTCTGGATGAAGTTGCCGAACTGCTGGAAGACGCTGTACTCGTGCTCGTCGACCTCGGTCCCGGGCTCACTGATCGTCGTCACGTGCTTGACCCAGATGTACTTGTCGCCATCGGAGTAGGTCCCCTTGCCGTGCGAGACCTTCTGCGTGCTCACCCAGCCGGCATCGTGCTTGACCTTGAAGGTGCCCTCGCACTTCTTGACCACCTTGCGCAGGGTCTTCATCGCCTTGCGCGCCGCGTCCTCGCTGTCGTAGGAGTAGAGCTCCTGCTGCGCGAGCGTGGCGACCTTGCCCTTCTCCGAGGAGTACTCCTTGACGTAGAGGTTGGGCGAGCCGTCCACCTCGATCTCGGTGCTGCCCTCGAGGTCGCAGATCCAGATGGGCTGGGGCGCTCCCTTGCTCCCGGAGACGTCCAGGAACTGGGCGAGGTGATTGCCCGCGACGCCCAGACTCTGGGCCTGGCTGGCGCTGAGCATGCTGTCGTTCATCGTGTCGAGCGGGTAGGCCGCCGCGTGAGCAGGCACTGCGGCGAGCAGCGGCAGCGCGAGCGCTGCTGCGCCCGCCGTCGCCAGGGCGAATCTTGTACGCGCGAATCGTGTACGCATGGGGAGTCCTTTCGCCATCGGCACGGTTGTGCCGAACACACGCAGGTTAGTCACGGTGGCTGCCGCGGGCAGCGTCCTCGCGGCGGCCACCGTGCTAGCACGGTGGGGCTCCCCTAGCCTGGAAGCGGAGGCGGGGCATGGAGTCGATCGAGCAGGGGCGCGAGCCCACTCCTGCCCGTCCGCGCCGGCGTCTCGCCCTGGTCCTGGTCGCTGTCGTCGTGGTCGGACTCGGAGCCCTCGCCTGGGTCCTGGACGGGCAGTGGCGCGAACGGACCGCCGCGGACCTGATCCGCGCCTTCGACACGACCGTCACCGCTATCGAGGCCGGTGAGCGTCAGGTCAGCTCCATGATCGAGTACCAGCCAGCGCGAGCGGATGAGTCGGCCCAGGAGGAGGCGGTGCGCGCCGCCGCCGTCGATGCCGCCGCCAAGATCACCGCCGCGCGCGATCGCATGGACGCGATCGTCATCCTCCCCTGGCACAGCGAGCTGCACGCTGCGCGCGCCGAGGCAGACACGTGGCTCGCCCTGCGCGCCACCGGGATCACGTCCTTGGCCGCCCAGGGTCGTGCGGTCTATCCCCCACAGGGCGAGTTGGACGATGCGCGCGCCGCACTCGTCGGCGCATTCAGCGCGCTGAAGTGAGGCTGATCGCCCTGGTCGATCACGACGCAGACGGGCTCGCCTCCGGGCACACGTCGTCGACGTACGCGTCGATAGCCCCGCCGCCGTCCGCGAACGCCGGGTCGGCGAACGCCGAGGTGAGCTCGCCCAGCAGACCGGTCATCTCCGGGGACTGCGCCACCGACTCCTTGACCTGCAGGGCCACAGCGCGCGAGGCGTCGAGAAAGGCATCTCCCGACTCGGGGAGCTCCGGGAGCGAGGCCTCGAGCTGGTCGAGGGCGAAGGTCATGGTGTCGGACGCCCCGATGGCGGACATCGCATCGCCGGTCTCGACGCTCGTCGCGAGATAGCGCAGTGCCGTCGAATAGTCGTCCATCGCCGCACGCGCCCCCGGGCAGTCGAGGACGGGCGCGGCGGAAGTGGAGATCGCCGTCTCCGAGGCACCCTGGCTGCAGCCCGCGAGCGCAAGGATCGCGACCACGCCGATGCCGATCACCCTCGCCCTCACCCCCCAAGGCTAAGGGACCCGCTCGAATGGCGACCGCTGCGCCGGGCGGGACAATGGAGGCATGGCTACTCCCGAATCCCTCTATGACCTCACCTTCGTCGACAACCACGGTCAGGAGGTCAAGCTCGCGGACTACGCCGGCAAGCCCGTCCTCGTCGTCAACACGGCGAGCAAGTGCGGCTTCACCCCGCAGTACGACGACCTGCAGAAGCTCCACGAGGAGCTCGGACCCCAGGGACTGGTCGTCCTCGGCTTCCCGTGCGATCAGTTCGCGCACCAGGAGCCCGGCGACGACGATCAGATCGAGGAGTTCTGCAAGGTCAACTACGGAGTGACCTTCCCGCTATCGACCAAGATCGACGTCAACGGCAAGGGCACCCACCCGGTCTTCGCCTTCCTCAAGGATCGCGCGGGCGGCATGCTCGGCTCGTCGATCAAGTGGAACTTCACGAAGTTCCTCGTCGCCCCCGACGGCAAGACGGTGAAGCGCTACGCGCCCAAGACCAAGCCGACCGAGATCGTCTCGGACATCACTCCCCTGCTGCCCGCGTCGGACTAGGCGAGACGCCTCCTCCTGGGCCGTTGCCGACCCGGGCGTCGTAGTGAGCGAGCGCCGACCCGCTCGTCCTAGCGCCCCTCAACGACGTTAAGGCCAGCCTGAACGTCGTTGACGGGCGCTGAGAGCACTCCACGTCAACATGGGATGCGTCAACCCTGGCCGGTCAACACGGGACGCATCAACGCTGGACACTTCAACACCGGAGGCCATATCAGGTCGAGTGCGCGGCGAGTGCTCGGCGCCACCGCTCGAGAAGCAACCGCGGGTGATGCTCGACCTCGGCAAAGGTCCACCGGACCACCGGCGTACCCCCCTGCTCAATGTCCTCCTGCCTTCGCTTCTCCTTCCACAGCGTGTCTGGCGTGACGTACTTGATGGCACCGTCGGCCTCGCCCGCGACACCCTCGATCACCACGTCCACGCGGTAGCGGCGACCGCTGGCGCCGCGCACCCATACCTGCGGCGTCATCTCGCCCAGCTTCCAGCCCGTGAATCGCCCCCATGAGATCGCCTCCAAATAGGACTCGGGACGAGGATCCGCGCGCGCGCACCACGCCTGGGCTCGCGACGAGGCGGAGAGCATCCCTCGCATCGACTCACCCAGTTCCGCTCGCCACTGCGCATCGGCGAGTGCCTGGGTGAGGTCTGCCGGATCCATGCGCTCGTCACCCGCGATCAACCACTCCGCGGCCCGGCGCTGGGCCATCCCAAAGAGCGCGACCGCCTGGTGGCGCGGCAGACCACGACAGAGATCACGCGCCGTGGCCAGTGGAGACGTCGTGGGGACATCGCGAAAGATGATCACATCGTCGAGATCTCGCTCGCGCACCCGCACTCCATGCCGCGTCCCAATGTGGAGGGTCGCCCCCCGGGGCACGTGGATGGTGGCGACCGTCAGCGGGGCATGCGGCAAGCCCCAGGACGATGCCGCCGCCTCCTCGGCCACGCATGCCAGGACCCCACGTGCCCGGTACGCCTGGACCCGATGCCTCGCCACCGTCAGCGGCGCGGGCGTGGCCACTTCGCGCGGCGCTGGCGTGACTGCCTCCTGCGGCGCTGGCGTGGCTGCCTCAGGCACGACATAGAGGCCGCGCCGCAGGCGAACAATGCACCCCGCCTGCGCAGCGAGGCCGAGTCTTCGTGCGGAAATGCCCACCCCCTCCGCCCGCGCGGTGGTGAACGCCGACCCCCTGAACTCGGCGTACAGGCGGGCCGCAGTGTCGGCGGTGCCTCGGCGACGTTCCATTGGGTCACGGTGGAGCCGACGTCGAGGTCGACGCCACCGCCCTGCGCGGGTCTGTGGACAACCCACCCGCACGCCCCAGCGCCCGTTGACGACATACATCGCGCCCTGAGTGTCGATAACGGGCGCTGGGAGCGACGGGCGCTGAGGCGACGGGCGCTGAGGCGACCACCGACTCACGGACGAGCGAGTCAGCGGAGGGCGGGCACGAGCGACACCGGCAGCGCTGTCACCGCCGCGTTGCCGCTGAGCGGGTCGTAGCGCGTGTCCTCGGTGATGTCGTTGACACTGCTCCCCGGCAGCGACGCGGCATGCGACCAGCCCACGCCGTCGCGTGAGGCATGCCCCCAGCCGTGGGGCATGCACACCACACCCGGCATGACGGAGTCGCTGAGCTCAGCGACGGCCTCGATGTGCCCCGCCGACGTCGCGACGACGACCGCGTCGCCCTCCGCGATGCCCCGCGCCGATGCATCGTCGGGG
>Ga0181554_1003385_pt1 | contig 13545 bp, 14 predicted proteins | sample 011ome_16_FD_145602 | JGI IMG/M metagenome (GOLD analysis project Ga0181554, IMG submission 145602) | Coastal salt marsh microbial communities from the Groves Creek Marsh, Skidaway Island, Georgia - 011503CT metaG (spades assembly) | ecosystem: Environmental > Aquatic > Marine > Intertidal zone... | reverse complement strand
ATTCGGTCAAGGATTGGGCATGGGCTGAGGGGCTGGCACCCGCCGCCCACAACAGCACGGCGGCGTACGCAGCGACCCGGCTGCGGGTAAAACAATTCATCCGGTTCTCCTGAAAGTCGTGAAACAAAGACGCAGGGAGACCGGCAAAAGGGCACGCACACGTGTCGCCCGGCCGCATGCATGCGCCGGGCGGGTGCTAACGGACTAACAGGGGGGTAAAGAAGCCGTTGCCGCCTGCCGATCAGGCAGCGGCAGCCCAGTTGGGCTTGTCAGGCGGCGCCAGGGCGCGTGTGGGCAGTGCAGAGGGGTGGCGCGCTGGCAAAGCCCCCGCCCAGTGCGCGGCGTTTGCGTTTTGCCATGCCGGGAACGGAACAGCCCCGCCTGCGTGACAGACGTTGCAGTCCACATCCACGCCGGCCCATGCGCTGGATGCATCGTCACCGGAGGCCAGCGGCGCATCGCCGTGGTCGTGCTCATGGTGGCCCCAGTGGCTGGTGGAGGCCCCGGCCAGCTGGCCTTCGTGCTGGCAATACGCCGCTGCTTCAGCCCAGACGGATTGAAGCGGAAACAAAACCAGCAAGAGGACGAGAAACCAGCGGCGCATGCGCGGCAGATTGTAGGCAAGGTGGCTGGCCCGCGGCGGCATAACCGCTTTGCCGAGTGGGTATCGGGATTACCGCGGCGCGGGCCGTGCCGGTTGGCCCCTGTGCTGGCCGTTGAGTCCAGCTTCAGTCTCTGGGTCTTCAGTGGCCTGCGAGCCATGGGGGCCTCTGGGTTGAGTGCGTGAAGGGAGTCGCACAACAGGTGGAGGGCGCACGGTGGCGATCATGGGTTGGGTCTCCGGGTCGGTCAGGGTTCGGCTCCGGACTCAGTGCGAGGGACGGGCGGCTGGCGGACACAGTGCCCATGGCCCTCGCCGGTCCATGAGGTGCTCTGGCCCGAGGTCGGCGCAGCGGGTGGCACCCAGCATCGCCAGGTTGCGGTCCACCTCGGCGCGCAGCAGGTCGATGGCGGCTGCAACGCCTGCCTCCCCATCCACCGCAGCGGCGTAGTTGAACGGGCGCCCCACCCACACCGCACGTGCGCCGAGCGCCAGGGCCTTGATGACGTCGGTGCCACGGCGGATGCCGCCGTCCAGCATCACCACCATGCGGTCGCCCGCCTGGTCTGCAATGGCGGGCAGCACGCGCAGGGGCGCCACGGCGCCGTCGAGCTGGCGGCCGCCGTGGTTGCTGACGATGATGCCATCCACCCCGTGCTGGCGGGCCAGTGCCGCGTCGTGCACGCTCAAGATGCCCTTGACCACCAGTGGCCCCGGCCACTGGCGCCGGATGCGGGCAATGTGGCTCCAGTCAAAGTGGTCGCGCGCGGCAAAGTCGCGCTGCACGCGCGAGGACAGGATGGGAGCGCCACGCTCGGCAAACGAGTTTTCAAAATGCGGCATGCCGTGGCGCGCCAGGGTGCGCAGCAGCGTGCCCGCCAGCCAGCGGGGGCGCAACAGGCCGTCCCACGCCAGGCGCAGGCTTGGGCGCAAGGGGGTGGAGAAGCCCGCGCGGATGTTGTTCTCGCGGTTGCCCGCCACGGGGATGTCCACCGTCACCACCAGGGTCTGCACGCCGGCTGCGGCCACGCGCTGCAGCAGGGCGTCGATGCGCTCGGGCGTGCCGGGCAGGTAGGCCTGGAACCAGGTGCCCGGGGCGGCGCGGCCACCACTTCCTCCAGCCGGATGAGCGAGCTGCCGCTTTGCACGGCAGGGATGCCCGCCGCCGCTGCCGCACGGGCAAGCACGATGTCACCCCGGTAGGCCGACAGGGCGGCAATGCCCATGGGCGCAACGCCGAAGGGGCTGGCATAGCGCGTACCAAACAGGGTCACGCCCTGGTCACGCTCGGCCACGTTGCGCAACACGCGGGGGACGAGGGCCAGTTCGGCAAAGGCCTGGCGGTTGTCGTCCAGCGCCTGATTGTCTTCTGCGGCGCCAGCCACATAGCCAAAGAGGGGGCGCGGCAGCACGCAGCGGGCGGCGGCTTCAAAGTCGTCCAGCGACAACAGCTGGGCCGTCCGGCCACTGCGGCGCGTGCCGTTGAAGGCGCCCCAGGCGTTGGGGGTGGGGGGCTGGGACGGCAGGGAGGAGGAGGTGGGGGACACGGGCGCTTCCAGTCAGGTGCAATAGGGCAGACAAAGGCTGGAGGGAGTGTCTGGATTTCGCGAGAATCAAGAAAGCGAATTTCTTGCGATGTGTTTATTCGCCAAAGTGAAACGATATTGAAAGCCCATTGGCGACATGACCCTCAAACAGCTCGAAGCCTTTTACTGGGCCGCTACCTGCAGCAGCTTTGCCACGGCGGCCGAGCGGGTGCATTTGTCAGTGTCGTCGCTGTCCAAACGCGTTACCGAGCTGGAGTCCTCGATGGGCCAGGTGCTGTTTGACCGTGGAGGGCACCGCGCAACACTGACCGAAGCCGGCACCCGCCTGGTGCCCCTGGCTGCTGCCCTGCTGCAGCAGGCCGACCGTTTGCAGCAGGAGATGGGCGCCAGTACGGGCCTGCGTGGCCCTTGCCGCCTGGGCGTGGGCGAGCTCACGGCGCTGACCTGGCTGCCCCGGCTGGTCACCGCATTGGCCCAGGCGCACCCAGCGCTGGACCTGAGCGTGCATGTGGATGTGGGCGAGGCACTGGCCGAGCGGCTGGACCGGGGCGAGCTGGATGCTGCCGTCATCGCAGGTGCGGCCAGCCGCAGCGCCTTGACGTCGGTCCCGTTGGCGCAGGCCGCCTTTGCCTGGTGCGCTGCGCCGCATGTGGCCAGCAGCCTGCCGTGCATGGATGCCAATGCCTTGCGCAAGCAACCGCTGGTCATGCTGCCGCAGGGGTCGGGCGTGACCCAGCTTGTGGACGACTGGCTGCGCTTGGCAGGCGTGCCATCCGTTCGTCGCCTGCCGTGCAATCACTGGGGCGCCATCGTGGGGCTGCTGGCGCATGGCCAGGGTGTGGGGCTACTGCCCCTGGGTCTGGCGCAGACCCTGTGCAAGCGCCAGGTGCTGCAGGCGCTGCCCAGCGAAACGCCGCTGGGGCAGTTGGGCTACGCCCTGCACAGCAGGCGCGACGATGTGCGGCCATTGGTGGGCGAGCTGCGCGGCCAGGCGGTACAGCATGCCGACTTTTCGGTCGCTGATGGGTTTTTCTGAGGGCGCTGCTACGCTGCGTGTTCTGCATCGTCGCGCAAAGATCGTCAGGCACCGGCCTTGCATCCACGCCGTGTAGTGCGGGTTTTGACTTTACAGTGCCGTCGCCTGGTACCCATTCACTCGTCCAATGCTGCACCATCGCCCCACCGTCCTCATCCTCGCCTCGGGCCGCGGCGAACGCTTCAAGGCGTCCGGCGGCGCGGTGCACAAGCTGCAAGCCTTGCTGGCGGGCAAACCGGTGCTCCAGCACACGCTGGATGCCGTGCGCGCCAGCGGCTTGCCTTGGCATGTGGAGGATGCGGGGCACCCTGGCATGGGCGATGCAATTGCGGCCGCAGTGCGCCGCACGGCCAATGCTGCAGGCTGGCTGGTGTTGCCGGGCGATCTGCCGCTGGTGCAGCCCGCTACGCTGCAGACGATGGCGCAGGTGCTGGTGGACCAGCGGGCCGTGGTGGCATGGCCGGAGTTTGCGGGGGAGCGGGGGCACCCGGTGGCGTTTGGGCAGGATTGCCTGGATGACTTGCGGGCGCTGCAGGGTGAAAAGGGCGCGGCGCCCGTGGTGCGCAAGTGGGCGGGTCAACAGCGCGGGCTGGCCGTGCCGGTGCAGGACGAGGGCGTGGTGGCGGACATTGACACCGTCGATGCGCTGGCACAGGCCGAGGCGCTTTGGCATCTGCGGCAGGCGGGGTGAGTTGAGCGTCGGAGCCTGCTTGCGCCGCAGCCTCCGAAGCGTTGTTGCCATGAAAAAGCCGCTGTGATTACAGCGGCTTTTTGTTTTGCCGGGCGGCGGCGGCAACAGAGGCCGTCACCCGCCGATGGTCGCGCAGTGTTTGCCTGCGCTTTACGTGGCCGCAATCACCGCACACGCCAGCCGGGGCCCGGCGTTTCCGGTGGGCTGGGTTTTGTAGTCGTCGGGGTCTCGGTGCACGATGAGGCCCTTGCCCACGATGTCGTTGGCGGTACTGCCTACGCGGATGGTGCGCGAATCGAAGCTGAACTTGGCTGCGCCGGTGGCGTCCGCCTTGAGGCTGGGCAGGTCACCGGCGTGGTGTTCGCCCATGCCGTGGTTGCCGTGCGGCTTGCCGCCGGGGTTGAAGTGGCCGCCGGTGCTCATGCCGTCGCCGCTGCTGCAGTCGCCTTTTTCATGTACATGAAAGCCGTGCTCGGCACCGGGCTTGAGGCCCGTGATCGTGCCCGACACCTTCACCACGTCGCCCGCCTGCACAAAGCTGACGGTGCCTGTGGTGGTGTTGCCGCGGGTGGGTTCCAGCTTGGCGGTGGCGCTCGGGCCGGACGAGGAATACCCGGCGCATCCGGCCAGGGCGATGGCTGCAAGGGCTGAAAGTGCAATTCCGAGGTGCTTTTGCTGCATGACGCGCTCTCCTTCGTTGTGATGATTTTGCTGTGGTGGCGGTATGGCCGGTCGGTGAATCAGAGGGTCCGTTCAATGGCGCGCTGCCGGCGGTGCGGCTGTATGAAAAGCGCCGCTGGTTTGCCTGGTTGCTGCAGTGGCCTGGGCTTGTACGGTGCCGGGGCGCGACACCGCACTATGCCTCTTTTTGCGCCAGCGCGAGCAACCGGGCCAGCGCCCGGTCGTGGATGCCGTGGCGACGCAGTTCATCGAAAGTGGCGCGGGCGTAGTCGTGCGTGGTGCCGTAGCGGCCGCAGGCCTGGGCAAAAATGCGGCTGTATTCGTGGTCGGGCAGCTCGCCCGTGTGGTTGGGGCTTTTGCGAGACAGGGTGAATGCCAGCGCACTCACCGCGCCCTGGGGCGTGTGGCAGGTGAGCCAGCGCGGGTCGTACACGGCGGTGATCATTTCGCGCTGCCACAGGTTGACCATGACCTGGCGTGCATGCGCCTTGTCCACCCGGAACACCATGCCACGGCAGCTGCCGCCCGAGAGCATGCCGAACACCAGCCCGGGGCATTCCGGAGAGCCGCGGTTGATGCGGCTCCACATCTTGAGTGCGCGGTGCCAGCCGTGTACCTTGGCCGGTCGGCGCTCGGCATAGTCAAACTCGGGCTTCCAGATGAGGGAGCCGTAGCCGAAGATCCACAGGTCCTGGTGGCCGCCCCATTCGGTCAAGGCGCGCTCCAGCATCGGGGCCGGGTCTCGCAGGGGCGCGGGCAAATTCGTCATGCAGCCACTTTACAATCGAAGGCTTTGCTTGTGGCGCCAGCGGGCTTGCGTGCAGTGTCTGTGCAACAGGGGCAGCCCGGTTTGCCGCCTTGAAGGTTCGCCACCCAGCCGTTTTTCGCGTTCCGTTCTTTATCAACACACCCATCCATACAGGGAGTTCTCATGTCTGCATCTGACGACGATAGCCAACAACGTTTTGCCCTCGGTTTCCTGTTTGCGCTGATCGCGCTGATTGTTTCGGCAGTCGTCGGCACGGTGGTGGTCAAGCAGGTGGGGGGCGCTGGCAAGCCCGCGGCCGAAGCTGCCGCACCAGCAGCCGAGGCTGCTGCACCCGTGGCCGTGGTGGAAGACGTAGCCATCGTGCGCGTGGAAAACGGTGTGGTCTTCTTCTACTTTGCAACTGCCAAGGCTGACCTGGCAGCGGGTGCCAACGAGGCCCTGGCCGATGTGGTCAAGGGCGTGTCCGAAGGCAAGAAGGCTGTGGTGTCGGGCTTTCATGACGCCACGGGCGACGCTGCCCTGAACGCCGAACTGGCCAAGCAGCGCGCGCTGGCCGTGCGCGAAGCGCTCAAGGCGCTGGGCGTGGCCGAAGACAAGATCGAGCTGAAGAAGCCCGAAGCGACCACCGCCACTGGTACCAACGCCGAAGCGCGCCGCGTGGAAGTGGGTCTGGCGGCACAGTAAAACGTCTGTTTTCAGACCTTTCCAATAAAAAACCCGGCCATGCCGGGTTTTTTATTGCCTGGATGGCATAAGGTCCTTGTCAGGCGGTCGTAGTTAGCTATCAATAAAGTAGCAAATCGGGTGGCTACCCGGCAGGGCAGCCGTGCCGCCCGGATTCACCGCAGGCCAGCGCCCCCCGTACCTTCGGCGCGCTGGATCAACTCTATCTTGTAGCCATCGGGGTCGGTCACGAAAGCGATCACGGTGGTGCCGCCCTTCACCGGGCCGGCTTCGCGCGTCACGTTTCCGCCGGCAGCCTTGATCTTTTCGCAGGCGGCGTAGGCATCAGGCACGCCCAGGGCAATGTGGCCGTAGGCGGTGCCCATGTCGTAGCTTTCGGTGCCCCAGTTGTAGGTGAGCTCGATCTCGGCCTGGCCAGGGTTACCGCCGTCAAAGCCCAGAAAGGCCAGCGAATACTTGTACTCGGGGTTTTCGGACTGGCGCAGCAGCTGCATGCCCAGCACATTGGTATAGAAGTCGATGGAGCGTTGAAGGTTGCCAACGCGCAGCATGGTGTGAAGGAGTCTCATGCTCTGGATTGTGCCGGCAAGTCGAAAACCAGGCAGGTGGTGGTGGCGTGGGCATACAGCGTGCCGTCGGGGCCCACCAGGCGCGCCTCGGCCGTGGCAAGCTGGCGGCCCGAGTGGATCACGCGGCCTTCGGCACGCACGCGCTGCACCCGGGGCGTGATGGCTTTGACCAGGTTGATGCCCAGCTCGGCAGTCGTGTAGCCGCGCCCCGGCTCCATGCGGGTGTGCACCGCGCAGCCCAGGGCCGAGTCGAGCAGCGTGGCAAACCAGCCGCCGTGCACCGTGCCCATGGGGTTCAGGTGCTCTGCCCGGGGCGTGCCCTGGAAGGTAGCCATGCCTTCGCCCACTTCCACGATCAGAAAGTCCAGCGTCTTGGCGATGGCGGCGTAGGGCAGCTCGCCGCGCAGCATGGCCTGCATTTGCTGCAGTCCATTGAGGTGCGCGATCTGCTCACGCGTGGCCACGCCCGGGCCGGGGCCGGCGTTCAGGGTGGCAAGGATGTCGCGCTCTTGGGCGAGCCAGTGTTCAAGGGTGTTTTGCTGGGTCATGGGGGATGGAACGGCAGGGGGAGGTGAGGGGAGGGGAGGGCGGATGCTGCCGGGCCCGTCGGGCACGGTAGTTTGCATATGCAATTATTGCAGATACAATTAAAATCATGCAAGCCGTACACGCTCCCCAAGCCAATTCCAACGTGGCAGAAGCAAGCTCAAGCTCAAGCTCAAGCTCAAGCTCAAGCTCAAGCTCAAGCTCAAGCTCAAGCTCAAGCGCTGCCGCCACGACCGACGCGGCACCGCGCCCGCAGGGCTGCACCAATTTCAAGCTGCGCCAGTTGCTGCGCCGCGTGGGCAGCCATTACGACGCCGAGATGGCGCGCTGCGGGCTCAAGACCACGCAGTATTCGCTGCTGTCGCATGTGCTCAAGCTGGGGCCCATCCGGCCGGGCGACCTGGCCGTGGCGATGAAGATGGATGCATCCACGCTCACCCGCAACCTGCGCCCGCTGGTGGACGCCGGCTGGGTGTCGCTGGAGGCAGGCGCCGATGCGCGCAGCCGCGTGGTGCACATCACCGACGGGGGCCGCGACAAGCGCGCCGAGGCTCAGCGCCATTGGAAAGCGGCGCAACTGGCGCTGAACAAGGCGCTGGGTGTGGAGCGGGTGCTGGCGCTGCACGCGCTGGTGGATGACTCGCTGGAACTGCTGGCCGCACTGCCCACGGCGGAGGCTGGCCATGAAGACTGATACCAGCCCGGCAAACGCCGCCCCCGCACCTGCAGTCAACCCCACCGCGCCGCTGGCGCTGTGGCTGGTGCTGCTGGCCGCAGCGGGAGCCTTTGCGCTCACGATGGGCACGCGGCAGACCATGGGCCTTTTCCTGTCGGCCCTCAACACATCGACCGCGCTGGGCATTGGCAGCATCAGCCTGGCGTTTGCGTTTGGCCAGCTGTGGTGGGGGCTGACGCAGCCTTTTGCTGGAGCAGTGGCCGACCGCATCGGTACCGGCCGTGTGATCTTGCTGGGTGCCGCGCTGGTGGCCGTAGGTACCTTCATCACCCCCTACATGACGAGCACGGCCGGGCTGATCTTCGCCATTGGCGTGCTGGCGGCGGGCGGAGCGGGCATGGCGGGGCCCTCGGTGCTGATGGCGGCCACGGCGCGGCTGGTGCCGGCGCACAAGCGGGGCCTGGCCAGCGGCATCGTCAACGCGGGCGGGTCGTTTGGGCAGTTTCTGATGGCGCCCATTGCCATCAGCCTGACCGCTGCCGTGGGCTGGGCCAGCGCCATGCAGTGGCTGGGCGTGCTGGTGCTGCTGGCGCTGCCTGCGGCTTGGGTGCTGCGCGGCAACTCCAACGCGCTGGCGGCGCAGGCCGCGGCGGCGTCGGGCCAGAAGGCGCTTACGGCCCGCCAGGCCATTGGCCAGGCACTGGCGACGCCCAGCTACCGGTATCTGGCGGCAGGCTTTCTGGTGTGCGGGTTCCATGTGGCGTTTCTGGCCACGCATTTGCCGGGGGTGATTGCCGCCTGCGGCCTGGGACCCGAGGTGGGTGGCTGGGCGCTGGCGGTGATCGGGCTTTTCAACATCGTGGGCAGCCTGGCCATGGGCTGGGCCGTGGGCCGCTGGCGCATGAAGTCGCTTCTGTCGCTGCTGTATGCAACGCGCGGCCTGGCAGTGCTGGTGTTCTTGCTGGCGCCCAAAACGCCTGTGGTGGTGCTGGTGTTTGCCGCGGTGATGGGCGTGACGTTCCTGTCTACCGTGCCACCCACGGTCGGGCTGGTGGCGAAGATGTTTGGCACCGCCAACATGGCCATGCTGTTCGGCATCGTGATGCTGTCGCACCAGATTGGCGGCTTTCTGGGTGCGTATCTGGGCGGCACGGTGTTTCAGGCCACGGGCAGCTACGACTGGGTCTGGTACCTCGACATCGTGCTGGCCGCAGGCGCCGCGCTGGTGCACCTGCCCATCCGCGAGGCGCGGCTGGTGCGCCCGGCGCGCGCTGCTGCTGGCTGATCGCGGCGTGATCGGCACGTCATCGTTTCGGCTTCTTCTCCCCCAAATCCCATCCCTCCATCCCCAAAGGTGTCGCATGTCTGCCTCCAACCATTCCAGTGCATCCCCAGCCGCCACCCCGCAGCCCATCTACCTTGATGACCTGAAGGTAGGCGACCAGTTCAAGAGCGGCGAGCACGCCATGGACGAAGCGCAGATCACCACCTTTGCCGCGCAGTTTGACCCGCAACCCTTTCACCTCGACGACACCGCCGCGCGCGGCACGCTGTTTGGCGGACTGGCGGCCAGCGGCTGGCACACGGCGGCCATCACCATGCGTCTGCAGGTCACCAGCGGGTTGCCGATAGCGGGCGGCATTGTGGGGGCGGGGGGCGAGCTGACCTGGCCACGGCCCACGCGCGCTACCGATGTGCTGCATGTGGTGAGCGAGGTGACGGCCATTGCGCCGTCCAAGTCCAAACCCGACCGCGGCATGGTCACGGTGCGCAGCGAGACGCGCAACCAGCACGGCGATGTGCTGCAGGTGGCCACCGTGCGCATCGTGGTGCCACGCAGGCCCGATGCTGCCAGCCTGGCGCCCACCGCATGACCGCCGCAGCTGCCGCGCTCGACCCGCGCACCCGCCTGCTGCTGGAGGCGCCCATTGCGCCCACGCTGCTGCGCCTGGGCGCGCCCAATGTGCTGGTGATGCTGGCGCAGGCCGGCGTGGGCCTGATCGAAACCTACTTTGTGGGCAAGCTGGGCACCGATGCGCTGGCGGGCATGGCGCTGGTGTTCCCGGTGGTCATGCTGATGCAGATGACATCAGCCGGTGCCATGGGCGGCGGGATTGCGTCGGCGATTGCCCGGGCGCTGGGTGCGCGGCGGCGGGCCGATGCCGATGCCTTGGTGCTGCACGCGCTGGTGATTGCAGCGGTCTTTGCGCTCGTCTTCACCGTGGCGGTGGTGGGAGGAGGGCGCTGGCTGTACGCCAGCATGGGCGGCACCGGCGGTGCGCTGGATGCGGCGCTGGTCTACTCGAACTGGGTGTTTGGCGGGGCGCTGCTGGTGTGGCTGTTCAACACGCTATCGGCCGTGATACGCGGCACCGGCAACATGGCGCTGCCAGCGTACGTCACGGTGCTGGGCGCCGTGGTGCTGTTGCCGCTGTCGCCGCTGCTGATTTTTGGCTGGGGCCCGCTGCAGGGCATGGGCATTGCCGGAGGTGCGCTGGCGCTGCTGCTGTATTACGCGGCGGGCAGCGCCGTGCTGGCGGCGTACCTGTGGTCGCCGCGCAGTTTGCTGCAGCCGTCGCTCGCGGGCATCCGGTACCGCTGGGCGCTGTTTGCGGACATCCTGCGCGTCGGGCTGGTGGGCACCGTATCGACCGTGGCCACCAACCTGGCCATCGGCATCACCACGGCGCTGGTGGGCGCGTTTGGCACGGCGGCCATTGCCGGCTACGGCACCGCGTCGCGGCTCGAATATCTGCTGGTGCCGCTGGTGTTTGGCCTGGGCGCGCCGCTGGTCGCCATGGTGGGCACCTGCATGGGTGCCGGCCAGCGCGAGCGGGCACTGCGTGCCACCTGGATCGGCGCAGGGATCGCGTTTGCCATGACCGAAGCCATTGGCCTGTGGGCGGCGGCGTACCCGGCGGCATGGCTGTCTCTGTTCAACACCGAGCCCGCGATGATCGAGGCGGGTTCGCAATACCTGCGCATCGTGGGGCCGTGGTACGGGTTCTTTGGGCTGGGCCTGGTGCTGTACTTTGCCTCGCAAGGGGCAGGGCGCCTGCTGTGGCCCGTGGTGGGCAACATCGTGCGGCTGGCGGTGGCCGTGGCGGGCGGTGCCCTGGCCCTGTACTGGGGCAGCGGCATGGCCGGCGTGTTTGCCGCGCAGGCAGCCGCCATGGTGGTCTACGGGCTGGTCAATGCCTGGGCCATTGCGGGCGGCGCCTGGTTTGGGCCCGTGGGCTGGCCACGGGGCATGACCGGGCAGCTGCAGCGCACCAATCAGCGGCAGTTTTGACCAAAATATGCCAAAGGTGCTTGTCGGACGGTGACCTTATGCTATCGAAATAATAGTGTTTTGAGCGGCCCGGCTCGTCTTAAACCGGCACGGTGTAGTTCAGCGTCATGCGTCCGCCGTCCACCGTCACGATCTCGCCGGTCACGTAGCTCGCCGCATCGCTGGCCAGCCACGCCACCACGTCGGCAATCTCGGATGGCTCGCCCAGCCGCTTCATGGGCGTGCGGCTCATGATCTTGTGCTTGGCCTCGTCGCTGGTCAGCACCGCCTTGGCGGCCAGCTCGGTGGCAATGGTGCCCGGGGCGACGGCATTCACACGGATGTTCTGGTCGGCCAGCGCCAGCGCCATCACGCGGGTGAGCTGGTTGATGCCGCCTTTGCTCACGTTGTAGCTGGAGATGTTGGGGATGGCCAGCACGCCGTTGACCGAGCTCATGTTGACGATGGAGCCGCCGCCCGTGGCGACCATGGCGCGTGCCACCGCCTGGCCCACCAGGAACGAGCCCTTGAGGTTGACGCGCAGTACGGCGTCAAAGTCGGCCTCGGTCACATCCAGAAAATCCGCCGCGCGGAAGATGCCGGCGTTGTTGACCAGCACGTCGATCCGGCCATGTGCCGCCAGTGATTGCGCCACCAGTGCATCCACCTGCGCCTTGTCGCCCACGTCGCAGCGCACGTAGGTGGCGCCCAATTCCACAGCCAGCGCTTGGCCGCGCGCATCGTCCAGGTCTGCAATGATGACGTTGGCGCCTTCAGCAGCAAAGCGGCGCACGCACGCCGCGCCAATGCCTTGCGCACCGCCGGTGACAATGCAGACGCGGCCTTCGTGGCCGAAGTGGATAGAGCGGGACGGTGATGGCTGGGGGGTGATTGCGGTATTCATGGGGGTGGATCGTAGCGGCTGATCCTTGGACGATCGCCTTCGGACCGGTATATATTAATAGATACGATGTATATTATGTTAACTATCAAACCGATGGGCGGTCCTGTCGATTGAGATTCGCGGCCAGATGTGCAGTCTGCTTGCCCCGCTGTGCAGTTCATAGTCCTGTTCACACTTGGCTTTCCTCCACGTCACCGCCCGAGGCAACGGTCGCTACCGCCACGGAGCCTTCGGACATAGCGCCACGCGGTTTCAGGCGGGATCGCCCCCGGTTGCACCGGGCGACAGCTTCAATCGTGCCGTTGTCTGTACATCTTCAGCAATGATCGCCGCGGCGGCCTTGCGAGCCGTCTGCTCGGAGCGGGCCCAGTCAAATGCCTCGTGCGTGCTCAGAAACACCCGGCCCGCCATCCTTTGCCCCAGCTCTGTATTGCGAAGCCGGTCCCACACGGGGCCCTTGACTTCGGCCAGCAGCAGCCCGACGCCCCGTTGCCGAAGGCTCCGCTCCATCTCGGAGAGCACGCCCAGCGCCGTCACGTCCACCTGGTTGACCGCCGAGAACACCAGCAGCACGTGTCGTGCATCCGGCTGTTGCGCCAGCTGCGCCTCCACGGTGTCCTGCAGTACGCCCGCGTTGGCAAAAAACAGGTTCTCGTCCACCCGCAGGGCCGCCAGCCCTGGCTGCGTCTGCACCGCGTGGCGGGCCACGTTGCGGAAATGCTGTGTGCCCGGTACCCGGCCGATGACGGCGATATGCGGATGGCTGCTGCGCCACACCAGCGTGCCCAGCGATAGCGCCACGCCCACCAGGATGCCGGCCTCCACGCCAAATCCGATGACGCCGCCTGCGGTGGCGATCAGCGCCAGCGCGTCGGCCTTGTCATATCGCCAGGCCTCACGCAGGGTTTGCAGGTCAATCAGCGAGACCACCGCCACAATGATGGTGGCGGCCAGCACGGCATGCGGCAGGTCATGGAACAGGCCTGTAAATCCGGCTAGCACGACCGCCATCAACGCCGCAGCGATGACCCCGGCCAACGGGGTGTTCGCGCCTGCCGCAAAGTTGACGACCGACCGCGCAAAGCCGCCCGTCACAGGGAACCCGCCAGACAGGGCACTCGCCACGTTGGCGGCACCCAGCCCGAGCAGCTCGTGGTTGGGTTGGATGCGCTGCTGGCGCCTGAGTGCCAGCGACTGTGCGACCGACACACTTTCCACAAACCCGACCAGCGAGATCAGCAGGGCCGGCAGCCAAAGCTGTGACACCATGCCCACATCGATGGCAGGCATCCCGATGGCTGGCAGCCCTTGCGGTACGGGGCCCACCACGCTCACTCCGGCAGAACGATCGAGCTGCAGCCATGCCACCAGGGCTGTCGATACCAGAACGGCCAGCATGGGTGCCAGCTTGGCGATCAGCTCGGCCGCCTTGTCGCCGAGCCCTGCCCTTATCAGCCACTGGGCCAGAAACCTGCGTGCCACCCACAGAAACAACAAGCTACCTCCGCCCAGTGCGAGTGTGGTGAGGTTGGTGTGTGGCAACGCGTGCGCAAGGTTCACCAGCGAATCG
>Ga0181554_1003382_pt1 | contig 13558 bp, 13 predicted proteins | sample 011ome_16_FD_145602 | JGI IMG/M metagenome (GOLD analysis project Ga0181554, IMG submission 145602) | Coastal salt marsh microbial communities from the Groves Creek Marsh, Skidaway Island, Georgia - 011503CT metaG (spades assembly) | ecosystem: Environmental > Aquatic > Marine > Intertidal zone... | reverse complement strand
GAAGAAGAAGAAGAGGGAGCCGGGGGACGACGACGACGACGACGCGGACGCGACGCGCGCCGCCGATCGCAGAGATGGGCATCTTCATCGCGAGCCGCTGCCGCTGCCGGTGAAGCGTCTCGACGGCACCGTCGTCCACGCGCCGACCGCGCCCGCGCCCATCAGCGGCGACGGCGTGGACGACGTCCTCGACGCGCTCCCGAAGGCGGCGAGAGCGGCGCTGGAGAAGGCGAGGGAGGGCGCGCGCGACGCGGAGGAGGAGGACGGGAAGATGATGCCCGGTGCGAAGAAGGGGAAGAAGGCGAAGCGCGCCGCGGAGATGGCGGAGGAGATGGCGAGGACGGAGTACGCGCAGCGCGCGTCCGAGAAGTGGTGGGAGGGGAAAGAGAAAGAAGAAGAAGACGCGGACGGCGGCGGCGGCGACGACGGCGGCGGCGACGACGACGGCGGCGGCGACTCCGACGACGACGACGATGATCCCGCGGCGGCGGCGCGACGCGCGCGATCCGCCGCCGCCGAGGCGCTCGAGGCGGAGCTCGACGACGAGAACCGGCGCGTCGCGATTCGCGAGCGCATCGCGACCGCGTGCCGCGGCGTCCTCGAAGACCCGGAGAGCAGGTGGAAGGAGCTGAGGGACGTCGCGAAGCTCGTGGAGGACCGCGACGGCGACGTCGCGCGAATGGCCGCGCTGTCGATGGTGCTCGTGTTTAAGGCGCGTTCGTTCTCCTCACCGACGCTGGTCCCCGTACGACCGCGTCGGTGTGGTGAAGGCTGATCCTTGAGGACTTTCTCATCCGGCGCATCTCTCCGCCCACCACCCCTCGGTTTCAATCCCGACACACCTCGACGCCTGCCTTTCAACTCCACTTCTGACGCCTTTCAACTCCACCCCGACGTTCGCTCGTGTGGACAATTCCTCGACCCTCCCTCGACGCTCAGGACGTGTGTCCCGGGTACCGCATCCGGCCGCCGACGGACAAGGAGCGAGAGATGAAGGTGTCGAAAGAGCACAAGAAGCTGAGGGACTTCGAGCAAGGGCTCCTGAAGATGTACCAAGCGTTCGTGAAGATCGTCGTCCGCAGAGGCGGCGGCGCGAAGAAGTCGCGGTCGCAGCGAGGCAAAGGCGGGCCAGACCCGGGGACCGCGTTGAAGTGTCTGTGCGCGTTGCTCGAGGCGCGTTCTATCTCACACTGGTCCCCATACGACCCCGTCGGCGTGGTGAACGCCGATCCTTAAGGACTTTCTCATCCGTCGTTTCTCTCCGCCCAGGGTCCCTCGCTTTCAATCCCGACACACCTCGACGCCTTCCAACGCCAACTGACGCCTTTCAACTCCACCCCGACGTTCGCTCGTATGGAACGACCCCAAGGCGTTGCCGCACTTCAACTATCGCACCGACGTCCTCTCCGCGCTCGTGCCGCACCTCTCGAATATGGACTCCGCCGCCGCGCCGGCGGTCGCGCGCGCGATCGGCGGCGCGATCAGAGCAGACCTCTCCGGGGACGTCACCCTCGAAGCGCTGCACATGGTCGCGCAGCTCGTGAAGCAGGATAAGTGCGCGTGTCACCCGGAGGCGTTGGCGCCGTTTTTGGAGATTCGATTCGACGAGGGCGTCCTCGCGTTGGAGGCGGGGAAGAAACCGGAGACGCTGTCGCGCAAGCAGACGCGCAAGAAGCGCGCGGAGGAGCGCGAACAGTGGAGGAAAGCCAGGGCGGAGAAGGACAAGAAGAAGGCGGAGAAGGAGCGACTTAAGAGTTTCGGGCACGACCCCGACGACGACTCGGACGAGGACGACTTTGAGAAGTCGCTCGAACGCGACATGTCCGAAGCCGCGGGGAGGATGGACAACGCCGCGAAGCGTAAGCTCCAATCGAAGATGCTCTTGGCGACGTTCGAGATGTATTTCCGCGTCCTCAAGAACGCGGCGTCGCCCGTCCCGGCGAAACGTTTGCCGCTGATGACCCCGGCGTTGATAGGCCTCGGAAAGTTCACGCACCTCATCTCGGTGAACTTCATGGAAGATTTGATGGAAGTGTTTCGTAAACTTCTCGCGGGCGACGCGCTGAGCGCGGACCAAAAAGCGAGGACGCTCCTGTGCGCGTGCGAAATCTTGAGCGGCCACGGCGAAGCCCTGCACGTGGACACCGGGGAGTTTCACCGACAGCTGTACGCGATGTTAGCCAAGCCGAGCGACTGGACCGGCGGCGGCGACGACGACGCGAAACTCGACGCCGGCGCGTTGCGCATCAAGACGCTTCAAAGGTTTCTCGCGGGGTACAAACAAGTCGACCAGAACCGCGTCGCGGCGTTCGCGAAGAGGCTCGCCGGGACCGCGCTCGCATCGGAAGCGGGCGAGGCTGTCGGCGCGCTGGGCGTCGCGCGGCAGCTCCTCGCGGCCTATCCCAAGACGCGGTGTCTCCTCGAAAACGAAAAAGTCGGCGTCGGCGCGTTCGATCCAAATCTGGACGACCCGGAGACGTGCGTCGGGCTCGCCGCGGTGCTGTGGGATCTGTCGCTGCTGCGGTCGCACTACCACCCCGCGGTCGCGGCCGCCGCGAGCGAGGTGGCGGGGATGCCGCTTCAAGGCGCGGTGGCGACGGCGCTCGGAAGCCACGCGCCCGCCGAGTTGGCGCGACTGCATAGCACGACGCGGGGGACGTTCCGACCCGCGATTCCGCCGCCGAGGGTTGGGAAAAAGGCGAAGACGTCGCCGCTGGACCGCGCGTCGGGGAAAGGGGGGAAGCGCGGGGAACGTGCGGTGCTGGATTTAGGGCCGGAGTTGAGAGCGCTAGTGGAGGGGACCGCGCACGACGAAAACGCGAACGCGAAGGGGAGCGGAGGCGGAGGAGGCGGCGGCGGCGCGGACGAGGCTGTCGTCGACGCGTTGCGCAGGCACTTTCTCGAGACGAAAGCTTTCGCGGTGAACGGTGAACTTCGAAAGGAAGCGACGCGGTTGCGGCGGATGACGCAGAAGGCGAAGGCGCACGCGCATGAGCGCGCCGCCGCCGCCGCCGCCGCCGCCGCCGCCGCGAAGAAGAAGAAGAAGGAGACGAGCGCCGCCGGAGGAAAGAAACGATCGAAGGCGGCGAAAGCGGCGTAGTAGGCGTCGTAAGGTACACGTACGGTATCCGTACTTCCTAGCTAGAGTTCTTCACGCAATCGTCGGTCGTGTCCTGTTCGCGTTCGATCATCGTCGTCATCGTCTTTCGTTCGTTCGCTCGCTGCTCATCGCGCGCCTCGCCCCCCACGCCATCTCGCCCTCGCGTTCCATCGAAGGTCCCACTTCGTTTCGACGCTCCTGCGCCGTGATCGGTCGAGGGAAGATACGCGTCGGCGAAAGTCCTTAAGAAACGGCGTTCACAACGCCGACGGGGTCGTATGGGGACAGTCACGCGTACCGGTGGATATCATACAGTAGACTATACTCACCCCCCGAGTCACCTTGCGCGCGCGCGCCCGCGCCACCGCCACCTCCACATCGCGTTCGTCCTCGACAGCTCGAGGTCAATCTCGGAGACGAGCCCTTTCGCGACGTCGAGGAAGCCTCGCAGCGCGGGGACGCGGGTCAGCTCCTCGATGTCCTCGAAGAGCCCGCCGGCGCGCAGGGAATCGAGGAAGAGCGTCGTCGTGCACGACAGCCACGCCGACACGAAGAGAAGACGCGCGAAATCGGACGCGAGAAACCTAAACGACGGCGACGACATTCCGCGCAGCGCTCTCGCGGCTTTCCGCTCGATCGCCGTCGCGACGAATTGCAAAAAGAAATACGACGTGTTCTGCCCCGGCGTGAACGGGCACGCGCGCAGACCGTAGTACCCGTAAAACGTCGTAGACGTCGTGTACTCGTGAAGCGCCGCCGACGCGAGGTACGTCGCCGCCGCGGCGAGCGACGCGCTGCCCGTGACGTCCCGTAACGGATCATACGCCAGGCGTTTTAAAACGCTCTTCGCCGGGTAGTTCCACCGGTTGCTCCAAAAGTCTCGGAGGCTCCGCGAACGCGTCAGCGGGCGGAAGAAACACCGCGCGGGCGCGGGGCCGCGCAGGATCGCGATCTGAGAGTCGAGGGGTGGAGTTCAAAGGCGCCAGAAGCGGAGTTGAAAGGCGTTGCGGTATGTCGGGATCGAAAGCGAGGGACCCTGATGGGCGGAGAGAAACAGACGCCGGGAGAGAAAGGCCTTAAGGATCGGCGTTCACCACGCGATCGCGGTCGTATGGGGACCAGTGTATAGAACGGCGCGCGCCGCGCGAACGGGGTCGCGCTGGGACCTGCGTTACTACTCAAAGAACGCGCCTGAAACGCCGCGACGAGGTCCATCGCTCCTTCGAAAAAGATCGACAAGAACCACGCGGCGAGGTACGTGTCGATCGGGTCGATACCCGTCGGCCGCGTGAAGTCCTTCTCTCGAGGCACGGGCGGGGGTCTGACCTCCGTGACGTCCGTCGCGAGCGCGTTAATCACGACGACGCAAAAGAGAAGTTTCGCCGCCGCGCGCTTGCAAAACGCGAGCGCCAGCCTCGCGTCGCTTCGCGTCGCGTCGTCGAACGGAAACGACCGGTCGTTGAACTCCGCGGCGTCGTCCACCCTAACGCCTCTTCTTCCATTGCCGTTACTGACTCCATCGCCGGTACCCGCGCGTTCGCTCCACTGCGCCGCGAGCGGCTCGATCGGGGACGCGAAATACCCCCGCAGCGTACCCGCGTGGACGACCCCTCTCGGCGCGTATCCTCGCCGCGCTTCGATCACCTTGCACGCGTGCTGGAACGCCCCGAGCGCGAGGAGGATCCTTCCGAGGAGCCCGAGCGGGAGGATCGCGGGCGATGCGAGCGCGACGACGCACATGAGCGTGGAGAAGAGCGCGTTGGCGCGCGGTAGCGGACGCGACCGCGAGAGTTGTGATGACCGCGTCTCTTGTCCTCCTTCTCCTCCTCCTTCTCCTCCTCTGACGCGTCGCGTCGCGCTTCGCGTCGCCATCCCCGGCGTCGTCGGGTCCGAGCGCGATCGCGGCGAGCGCGGCGGCGACGACGACGACGACGACGGCGCGTTCGGCGGCGTCGGCGCGCGTCGGCACGTCGCGCGCGCGCGCGCGCGAACGTCGAGTCGGAGGAGGCGGAACTGCGCCTCGCCGAAGAGCGAGCAGAGTGGCAGCGCGACGGCCGCGCCCGCCCATCGCCACGGCGCGGACGTCGGGTCCGACGCGAACGCGGGCATGCCCGGCGGCGGCGACGCGACGCGACGCGACGCGGCGGCCGGCGGCGCGGGGGGAGAGGGCGGCGTCGGGCGGCGCGGCGCGACGGCGGCGCGTCGTGGTCTGCGAGCTTAGTAGTCCTCCGAGAAAACTCGTCCAGTGCGCTCTTCATCTGGCACCCAGAAAATAAAGAAGCCGGCGTCGCCATTCTCTCCGAGCACCGCCCTGCCGCCGTCGTCGCTCCGAGCGGGTTCGACGTGACCAGCGATGTCGCCCGCGTCCTCCGCGTGGTGCGTCCCGCCTCCTGATCGCCCCCTCGTCGTCGTCCCTCGCGCGCGGTCCTCGCGTCGCGTCCGATCCTCCTCGCCGGGGTGCTCGAATTTTCCCTCTCCGCGAGATCTGTCCGAATCCGCGCCACCTTCCTTCGCGCCACCTTCCTTCGCACCGGGGGCTAAGAAGCTGCGCCGTCTCGAGATCAACGACGACCGCGGCGATACTCCCCCCGAACATCATACCGGGTGATATTTCTTGAGCGGCGGCAGAGCGACGGCCGTCCGCTTGTAAAAGGCGGTCCGACATTCGTTCGTTCGTTCGTTCGCTCGCTCGCGTCAGCAACTCGAACTCGAACTCGAACTCGATCCGATCCTTTCTGACGACCTCCTCCATCCCTGCCCGCCCCCGCGAAGATCGTCGACACCCCGACGAAGCGATGGGCACGCCCCCCCGCTCGAAAGTCCGCGGCGTCGTCGTGACCGACGAATTCGGCGGCGCGTACGTCGCGGACGAATACTCCGCGTCCGGTTCCGACGACGACGACGACTTCGATCCCGACGATGCCGACGCGTCGTTTCCGCCCGTGTCGCAGCAAGACTACCAGGACGTGTACGGCGACACCGTGTACCTCACCGAGTCGGACGACGACGCCGACGACGACGACGACGCCCCGGAGGTCATCAGGGAGATCCTCGCGGAAGCCGCCGCGGGGAGACGCGATAGCTTCGGCGCGCGCGGCGGCGGCGTCGCGCCGGCGAAGAACGTCGCGCCGATCTTCGCGCGCGCGGCGGCGGCGGCGGCGGCGACGACGACGGTTCGGCGACCGAACGGTCGCGGCGGCGGCGGCGCGGGCGGGCCCTCGGACGACCCCGAGCCGCCGAGAGACCCGAACGACGAGGTCGCGCGTCTGATGGACCTCTGCAATAAGGAAGTGTTCGGGAACGAAGCGTTTCGATCGCCGCAGTTCTCCGTCGCGTCGCACGCGATTCGCGGCGGGCGCGGCTACGCCGGCCGCGACTGTTTCGTGCTCATGCCCACGGGCGGGGGCAAGTCGCTGTGTTATCAGCTCCCGGCGATCATCACGGGAGGGGTAACCGTCGTGTGCTCGCCGTTACTATCGTTGATTCAAGACCAAGTCAGGCACTTGGTGCACGACTACGACGTTCCGGCGACGTATCTCTCGAGCGCGCAGACGGAGACGGACGCGCGCGCCGCGTTCGCCGAGCTCCGAAAAGATAAACCCACGATACGACTGCTGTACGTCACCCCGGAGAAACTCGCGAGCAGCGACGCGCTGTGGACGTGTCTAGAGGCTTTATACGACAGCGGGCAGCTCGCGCGGTTCGTGATCGACGAAGCGCACTGCGTGAGCAGCTGGGGCCACGACTTCAGGCCGGATTACAAAAAGCTCGGCGCGTTGAAGAAGCGTTTCCCGGACACGCCGGTGATGGCGTTGACCGCGACGGCGACGATGACCGTCCGCGCGGACGTCCTCAAGTCGTTAGGGATCGCGCGGACCGCGCGGTGCTTCACCGTGACGTTCAACCGGCCGAACATCTCGCTCATCGTGAAGCATAAGAAGCGCATGAGGGACGTGAGCGCGTTCGCGAAGTGGGTCGCGGATCGATACGGCGACAAGAAAGCGGGCATCGTGTATTGCCTCTCCCGGGACGAGACCGCGACGCTCGCGGCGGCGATCAACGCCGAGCGCGCGCGGCGATTCAAAACGGGCGAAAGGCCGGGCCCGGCCGCGGCGGCGTACAACGCGGGGGTGCCGCAGAAGGAGCGCACGCGGATTCAAAACGCCTGGACCGCCGGCGACGTCCGCGTGTGCTGCGCGACCATCGCGTTCGGGATGGGCATCGACAAGCCGGACGTTCGATACGTCGTCCACTACAGCGCGCCGAAGAGTTTAGAGGGGCTGTACCAGGAGATCGGGCGCGCGGGGAGGGACGGGAAGGAAGCCGAGGCGGTGACGCTGTACGCGGCGAGCGACATCACGCGGTTGCGGCGGATCAACGCGATGCCGCAGCCGGGAGGGGGCAGGCGCGCCGACAGGATCAAGAAATCCGAGCCGCTGCTCCGGGAGGTCGAGGCGTTCCTCTTAAACCGCGTCGACTGCCGACGCGCGCGGTTGATGTCCTACCTCGGCGAGGACGGATTCGAGGCGAGGCGCTGCGGCGTGACGTGCGACGCGTGCGCGCGGAGGGCGGGGATCGCGGGCGGGTTACTCGGCGAGGAGGACACGTGGGACGAAGACGCGAAGACGGACAAAGTCATTCGGAAACCGGCGGGCTCCGGGGCGACGACGCGACGGAAGAAAGCAGCGGGGGGGAGGAAGAGGAAAGCGAAGCCGAAGACGACGACGCGCGCGAAGAAGAAGTGAAGCGAAGAAGCGGAGTAGACTAACGTAGGCGTTTAGATTGCAAAGGGACCGCCGACCCGACGGCGGCGGCGGCGAAGACGACTCTCGGACGGTCGTTCAAAAAGACCTCCATCGCTCTTCATCACGCGAACGCGGCTCCGAGCCACATGTGCAGCGGGAACTGAATCACCGCGAGTATCAGCAGCAGATAGTTGTGCTTGCTCCCGTCCACGCCGTACCCCCCGCCGCCTCTCGCCTCGGAGAAGATGATCCGTTTCGTCGTCTGAGCGTCGAGGGTCCGCGCGAAGCGACCGACGTCGGGGCGGGCGGAGTTGAGGGGTGCGTCAGAAGCGGAGTCGAAAGGCAACACGCGGCACGTCGGGATCGAAACCGAGCGGTCGTTGGGCGGATCGAAACAGAAACGACGGACGGACGGGAGAGAAAGTCCTCAAGGAATGAAGTTCACAACGCCAACGCGGTCGTATGGGAACCAGTGTGAGAGACATAGAACGCGCCTTCACGATGAACACCGCGCCCGCCGTCGCGCCCCATCCGATGGCGGCGATCTTCGCGAATTGCGCCCCCGGAAATAGAATCTTCACGCACGACGCCGCGCTCACCAACACGAACATGTACCCGCAGTACGCCGCGATGTCCAACACCGGCGCGGAGACGACGTGCTGCGCCGTGCTGCAGCTCCTGAGCGCCGTCCACACGAACGCGGACTCGAGGCACCAGAAACAAAAGCCTCGCCACGCGAATCCGGCGGGGGACTCGGGCGTGAACTCTCCGCGAGTCGCCTGAGGGGCGTTTTATACGAGCGAATGTCGGGGTGGAGTTCATAGGCGTCAGAAGCGGCGTTGAAAGGCGTCGAGGGCGGGGATTGAAAGCGAGGTGTGGGCGGAGAGACACGCCGGGCAAAGTCCTTAAGGAACGGCGTTCACCACGCAGACGGGGTCGTATGGGGACCAGTGCGAGATAGAACGCACCTGAAGGATGCAGTTCGTCAGCACGTACGACGCGAAGCCCATCAGGGGAATGTACAAGTCCGGGGCGTTTATGTCGCCGCGCGGGGGTTTAAACGCGAGGCCGCGGTCGGCGTCTCGCTCCGGGATGCGCGCCCACGACCCCTTGTGAAGAAACGGGCACGCGAGCAGCTTGAGCTTGTTGAACACGTACGGCTGCGAGGACGTCGGTTGACACATGGACGAGAACGAGCGGTCAGCGTCGACGCACGTGGAGGACACATGGAAAGAAGATATTGGATGGAGACGACACGTGGACATCGCGATGACGTGGCGAGCGACGATACGTGGTTGGACGCGCCTCGTTGACGTCGAAGTAGTACCGCATCGCCGTGCTGCTGAAGTACTTGGCGTAGTTGTTCGAGACGAACGCGCTCGCCTGCGCGCCGTACGCCCCCATCCCGAACCGCGCGATGCTCTTCGGGGACATCGGGAGGCCGCCGCCGCCCATTCCCATGCCCATGCCGCCGCCGTCGCCGAAGCCGCCGCCGCCGCCTCCGTAGCCCTGCGGATGCCCGTGCCCTCCTCCTCCTCCTGCTCCTCCGTCGAAAGATCCGCGCTGCGACGACGACGACGCGCCCGCTTGCCCGCCGCGGTAGTGCACGTCGTGCGCGTTCGGGTTGTACGCGCCGTGCGGGACCGCGGCGCCGGGTGGTTGAGGCGCGCCGTAGCCAGCCTGCTGCGGCGGCGGGGCGCCCGCGTAGCCGCCCTGATGGAAGGAACGGAGGAGGAGGAGGAGGAGGAGCGATGTAAGACGCACGCGTTCGGAGTTGAGAGAAGAAGATCGAGACGTTGGCATCTCGCGCGGCGCGATGGGATGCCGCGCGCGGAAGCGACGCGCGACCGCGGATCGAGGAGACGCGACGCCGCGCGCACCGTCGGGGACTGCGCCCAGCCGCTCATGCTCGCGTCTCGCGTCTCGCGGGTCGCGCGGAGCGGACGCGCACGCGGGAGTAGCGGGGGGGCGGAAGGGGACGCGACAGCTGTAGCTGCGGAGCGGAGCGTCCGAGGCCGAGGGCGATTCCACGCGCAAAAAAAAGTTCATCAGTCAGTTGAAAGGGGACGCGATCAAATGTTGACACCGAGCGATGGGTGAAAAACGTCCGTAAGGCGGTGACGCCGCGCGATCGCGTGCGCGACCTCGCTCCGGTCGTTTTCCAGCCCTAGCTCATCCGCGCGTCCGCGTCCCGCCGCGGCGCACTCCGCGGGGCGCCGAAGACGCACCGGCGCGCGTCGTCGCCCTCCCCCGTCCCCCCGCGCCTCGCGCCGTCGTCGCGCGCGCGCGTCCGTTCGATCGCGAACCCAGCGACCGACGTCCGCGGGCGAGAGATCGAGAAGAAGAAGAGAAACATGGCGCTCCGCGCGAGCGCGAAGCGCATGATGGCGACCGGAGGGTCCATGGGCCAGAGCGAGGTCTTGTCCGCCCCCGCGGGCGCGCCGGTGTTCTCCGCGTCGTTGGCGGAGGCGAAAGCGCGCGCGAGGCAGTTCTACCGCGAGGTGCGCGCGTCGCGTCGCGTCGCGTCGCGTCTTCCATTCGCGTCGCGGCGCCCTCGTCCCCCGCGCGTCGTTAGGGTAAACCCAAGGGACCATCGCGCCCGACCGATCTCCCGTCCGTCCGTCCCCTCCGATCTGAAGAACGCCCTCCGCCCTCCCTCCTCCGTTACCCTCCGCGCGCGCAGCTGTGCCGCGAGGTCCCGTGGGTGATGCGCACGTACTGGCTCGAGGAAGTCACCACGCCGGCCAAGTTCCGCGCGCAGCTCGCGAACGAGTTCCGCAGGCGCGTTCTATACACTGGTCCCCATACGACCCCGTCGGCGATGTGGACGCCGATCCTTAAGGACTTTGCCCGGCGCATCTCTCCGCCCACACCACGGTTTCAATCCCCGCCCTCGACGCCTTTCAACTCCAACTGACGCCTTTCAACTCCACCCCGACGTCGCTTCGTATGGAACGACCCTGAGGCACACTACGGACGATCCGAGAGTCATCGACGTGATGCTCTTCAAAGCGAACCAAGAGATGGTCACGGTGGCCGCGCATCACTTCCAGCGACATCACCTGATCACGAAGTACGTCGCCCCGGAATCGAACGTGATCGATAAGGCGCGCGCGAGAGGGGAGAAGCCGAAGAGCGCGTTTTTGAGCGCGTTCTTGGGGGGGAAGGCGACGGAGCCGAACGGGGGGATCCCGAAGGATTTCTGATGTGTGTTGAAACCTTTTTTATTTTTAGAGACGCGATCGCCGACGCGTCGTTCGATCGGAGACCTCGCGCTGTGCGCGCGATAGGTCGATCACCGCGATAGGTCGCCGCGGGTGTTTTTATACAGTACTACTACACGACGCGAGCGCGCGAACTGTCTACTACGTCCCGTGAACGACGACGTGATGTAGGCGCGGCGTCGTAGTCTCGTCCGGCGGCCTGTTCTTCCCGCATCCTGTCATCGAAAAACGTGGAGTCCAGCAGAGTCGGCGGATTCGAGGTTTCAAACGATGCGCGACAGACATCAGATCCCACCGCGCGTCCGTCCGTCCGTCCTCACGTCGCGATGGCGGTGACCGGCGTCCTCGCCTGCGATCCCCTCGCCGCGCTCGCCGCGGCGATCGACGCGTCCCCTTCCGCGACGTCCAGCTTAAAGCGCACCCTGAGCGTCCTCCGCGCGCACGTCGCGACGAAGAACGCGAACGGCGGGACGACGAGCGCGGACGCGCTCGTCGCGGAGACCGCGGCGTCGCTCGTCCCCGTCGCCGCGGCTCTCGTGGCGGCGGCGAAGACCGCGAAGACGACGGAGACGATCGACGCCGTCGAGGAAATCAAGACCGAGCCGAAGTCCGAAGCCCCGCCGCCGCCGCCGCCGTCCATCGCCGACGCCGACGTGACGCTCTCGACGTCCGCGCCCGTCTCGTTCGGCACGCCGCGCGGACGCTTCGACGTCAAGATCTCGGACGACGCCTTCGCGCTCGTGTCCACCACGCCCAAGGGCACGACGACGCACCTGATTCGCAAGGCGCACGTGCGGAAGCTCATGGCGCTGGAGATGGGCGACAGCAACGAGACGACGTGCGTGATGGTCGCGATCGACCCCGCGTTCGCGCCCGTCCACGGGAAGCAAAAGCTGACGACGCTGCTGCTGCAAGTCAGGCGCGTTCTAGTCGTTACACCGGTCCCCGTACGACCCCGTTCGCGTGGTGAACGCCGATCCTTAAGGACTTTTGCCGTCGTCTCTCCCCGCCCACCCCTCGCTTTCAATCCCCGCCCGCGACGCCTTTCAACTCCACTCCTGACGCCTTTCAACTCCGCCCCGACGTTCGTCGCTTCGCGCGGACCGTCGACCGTCAGACCGAACGATAAGCCCGTCGGCGTGATCCACCGCGCGAGGGGCGGCGGCGGCGGGGACGGCGCGACGCTGTCGATGGCCGATGGCGTGGACGACGTGCTGCGCGGGTCGGAGGGGCCCGTCCGCGCGTGCGTCGCGCTCATGGAGCGCGCGTGCGGACGGAGAGCGTTCGCGCCGTGCGCGCCGGGGACGAAGCGCGTCTTCGCGGGCGTCGGCGGAAAAGGTTGCGTCCTATCATATACACTGGTCCCCATACGACCGCGTCGGCGTGGTGAACGCCGATCCTTGAGGACTTTCTCTCCCGGCGTTTTTCTCTCTCCGCCCAGGGTCCCTCGCTTTCAATCCCGCCGCGCCGCGACGCCTGCCTTTCAACTCCGCTTCTGACGCCTTTCAACTCCGCCCCGACAAAAAAAAGGGTGCGTCGAGGCGACGGTGAAGTTTAACGTCGGGAAGCTCTTCTTGATCGACGAGGGGTTCGCGTTCGCGGATCGACCGGCGACGTACTTGCCGTTCGACGCGATCGCGGACTTGCGGCTCGAGCGCGCGGACGGGACGTCGTCGACGTTCGACCTGGTCGTCACCCCGGAGCCCGAGGAGGGCGCGAAACCTGATGAACCGGGGGTCAAGGCGAAACCGCCCGCGCCGTTGGAGTTCGCGAACATCGGGCGGGACGAGCTCGACGGCGTGCGGCGGTGGCTCGCGAAGCGCTGCGACGCCGCCGGGGGCGGGGAGGAAGGGGCCCACGGAGACGAGGGGGCGGAGGAGGGAGCCGCGGGGAAAGGCGGGGAGGGCGCCGCCGCGGACGGGATCGACGCGTCGGACTCGGGCGGATCCGACGACGAGGACGAGGATTTCGTCGGCGACGAGGAAGAGGAGGACGACGACGGGAGCGACGAGGACGACGAGGACGACGACGGGAGCGACGACGGGAGCGACGACGGGAGCGACGACGGGAGCGACGACGGGAGCGACGACGACGACGCCGCCGCGCCGGTCGTCGGCGCGAAGAGAGACGCGGTGGTTGTACCCCGCGGTTGGTGGGACGCCGCGAGGGACGCGAAGCGCGCGAAGGAGGAGGAGGAGGAGGAGGTGGAGGAGGAGGAGGAGGAGGAGGGCGGCGGCGACGACGATAGCGAGGACGACGACGGCGCGTTCGGCGTCGTCATGAACTGACGCCGTCGCGCGTTCCGCCCGTCTGATGGAAATATTTGTTCTTTGTTCTGTTCATCATCAATTGCTCTGTTCGCTTCCGTCGTCACCTCGCGACGTTCCGTCGACGCGGCGCGGAGATTCGCGCGCGCGGGCCGACGACGATGTCGACGGCGGCGGCGGCGGCTCCGCGATCGGCGGCGGCGGCGCTTCGCGCGCGCGGCC
>Ga0181554_1003381_pt1 | contig 13564 bp, 10 predicted proteins | sample 011ome_16_FD_145602 | JGI IMG/M metagenome (GOLD analysis project Ga0181554, IMG submission 145602) | Coastal salt marsh microbial communities from the Groves Creek Marsh, Skidaway Island, Georgia - 011503CT metaG (spades assembly) | ecosystem: Environmental > Aquatic > Marine > Intertidal zone... | reverse complement strand
CGCCACGCCCCTGCTCGGCAATCCCGTCGCCGTCGTCCATGACGCCGAGGGCATCACGACCGAGCAGATGCACGCCTTCACGAGTTGGACCAATCTCTCCGAGGCGACGTTCCTCCTGCCGCCCACCGATCCGGCGGCGGACTACCGCGTGCGGATCTTCTGTCCGGGACGAGAGCTGCCCTTCGCCGGGCATCCGACCCTGGGCACCTGCCACGCGTGGCTCGAGGCGGGTGGCATGCCTCGCGGTGATGTCATCGTGCAGGAGTGCGGTGCCGGACTCGTGCGGATCCGCCGCGAGGGCGACGTCCTCTCTTTCGCCGCCCCTGCACTGCAGCGCAGCGGACCGCTCGACGACGCTGATGTCGATCGCATCGCGAGTGGCCTGGGGGTGACGCGCTCGGACATCGTCGATCACCAGTGGTGCGATAACGGCCCCGGCTGGCAGGCCGTGCTCCTGGAGTCCGCCGACCAGGTCCTCGCCCTCGAGCCGGACCCGGCCATCCTCGCCGGGCTGGACATCGGCGTCGTGGCACCGCACGCATCGGGGGACATCGACTACGAGGTGCGGGCGTTCTTCCCCGGCAACTCAGGCCTCACGGAGGATCCCGTCACCGGATCGCTCAACGCCGCACTGGCGCAGTGGCTGATCGGGTCGGGCCGCGCACCGGAGACCTACCTCGCGGCGCAGGGCACGGCCATGGGCAGGTCCGGCCGCGTGCACGTCATCGCTGAGGGCGATGACATCTGGATCGGCGGCCGGTCCGTCACCGTCATCTCCGGAGAGGTCGCGATCTAGAAGGGATGCGGACATGACCGTCCACGTCCACCGCCACACCGACCGCGTGCCCACGCCCTGGGCCAACGGCGGCGGCATGACCTACGAGGTGGCGCGCTGGCCCGAGGGCGGCACCGACTTCGCTTGGCGCCTGAGCGTCGCGGAGGTCGCGACGGAGGGGCCGTTCTCCTCCTACCCGGGCGTCGACCGGACGCTCGTCCTGCTCAGCGGCCGGATGCGCCTGGTGATCGATGGCGAGGCACGCGATCTCCTGCCGGACAGCCCGATCGCCTTCGCGGGCGAGTCCCGCGTCTTGGCTCAGCTCAGCGATGGCCCGACCATGGACTTCAACGTGATGTCGCGGCAAGGTGCGGTGTCGGCCACGGTCGAAGTCGTCACGGGGCCGGAGGTGCAGCTCGACCCGGCCGGCGGGGGCTGGTGCGCGGCGTTCGTGCTCGACGGCTCGTGGCTCTGTCTAGATCAGCGACTCGGGGCATGGGACTGCGTGATCGGCGACGAGGCATTCACGATGACCGGGAGCGGGAGCGTCGTGCGCATCGGCCTGCTCCTCGACGGGCCGCGCACGGATGCGGGGTCCTAGCCGCGCACGAGGCGGCGCTCGACCTGCACGTCGGGACCCAGTCGCGTCAGGTGCGTCACGAGATCATCCGCGGCCGCCTCGAGCTCGGCGTCGGTCATGGGATCGAGCGCATCGAGGATGAAGAGGGCCGTGGTCGTGCCGTCGTGCAGTGCGGTCCGACGGGCCTGGCGCCAGTTCCACCGTCGACACGTCACGCCCGCGTCATCGCACCAGACGACCTCGCCCGGCTCGGGATGCTCGATGACGGTCTCACCCTCCGCCATGGTGTCGAAGGACTCCTCCCCCGTGGCGCGAATGAGCCGCGGAGGTCCGACGTAGCGGTCGAGATCCTCGCCCCCGAGGGGGATGCGATGGATCACCGAGATCGCGTTGTAGATGTCCGTGAGGCGATTGACCCGGGGCAGGCCCGACTCGGTGCGTCGGAGCAGCGCCTCGAGGCTGTTACGCGTGCGCTGCGGCTTGGCGCCGAAGGCGCGGTAGGCCTCCCGCCAGGCGGCGACATGCGGCTCATCCTCGATAGGTCCCGCGGCGAGCACCTCGCGGCCTGAAGCCTCTGCGCGCTGCAGCAGCGCCTCGCTCGCCTCGTCGCTGGCCCCGGGCTCAATCCCGCTCACGGCCAGGAGCAGCGCCCGGTAGTCGGGGCGCAGAGACGCGACCTCAGAGTCAATCGAGGCACCCGCCAGGCCATCGGCCCCGGCGCGCGTCACTCGTCGCCTTCCTCCTCGGCCTGATGGCCGTGGGGGTGGTGCTTGATGTCTTCTTCGTGTCGACGCGCGTCCTGGGACTCGTCCTCGGGTCCGTGACTCATCACTACTCCGTCCTGTGGGGTGCCCTAGTCCACCACATCGGGTGGGACTGCACGCGCAAGGTGTCCGGGATGCGACAGAGGCGAGACTCCCCTGGGGAGTCTCGCCTCTGCATCGCGTGGAGGTGCCGGGAATCGAACCCGGGTCCGCTCAGATCCAGTCAGGTCTTCTACGTGCGTAGCCGTGCTATCGCTACTCGGCCTCCGCGCTTTGTACGGCACTACGCGGCAGCGGCCCAGTCACTGTGTGTTTTTCCGCACTCCCCCGTGACCGGGGAGATTGGTGAGTCTCCTAGATGACGTCAGGATCCGGGTCGGAGACTTCCCGGGCTGACGGAGTCGCTACTCGCCTCAGGCGGCGAGTGCGAACTCGGACTGCGTCTTTTTGGCAGTTATTTGGTTACCGGCATCGTTTACGAGATAAGCCGACATCCTCGGCACGCTTCCCCTGATCTAGAACTCTGATCGTCGAAACCTGTCACCCCCGCTGTTCAGTTGTTCTGCCATGGTACGCCGCCCCGGGATGCCCGATCTCTGCCGTTTCCGGGCTTAGCCTGGGAAGGTGCGCCTCTTCGTCGGGATCACCCCCACTGCCGAGGCCATCTCCCACGCAGCCGGGGAGGTGGACCGGATCGCCTCCACCACCCCGGACGTGCGCTGGATACCTTCACAACGCTGGCACGTGACCCTGGCATTCCTGGGCGACGTGGACGCCGACCTCGTGCCGGCCCTGGCCACCCACCTCGACGAAGTGGCCGCATCCCATGCCCCCATCGAGGCTCTGGCCCTGACGGGATCCGGCACCTTCCCGGGGGTGTTGTGGCTCGGGATCGCCGACGCTGCGCGTCCGTCGGAATCCGCCCCCGGACGGCGCTTCTCTCCCGAAGTCCGGCTCGGGGGCCTCGCCGAAGACGTGCAGCGGGCGATGCCCCTGGCCGGCATCCACCTGGAGAGTCGGCCCTGGCGGCCCCACCTCACCATCGGCCGATGGCGTCCGTCGCCCCGGCGCGAGGGCGCCGCGCGCGCAGCTGCTCGGGCGCTGGCGGGGTACGCCGGTCCGGCGTTCGACGTACACGAGATCCGCCTCGTGCAGTCGATCACCGGGCCCGCTCCGACCTATCGTGATCTCCACGTTGCCTCGCTCACGGGCACGAGCGCTCAGGGCGCAGGAACGACGTAGACGCGCTCCGGCGTCACCACGTAGGCGGCGTCAGCGGACGCTGCCATCGACGCGGCCTCGGGGACGGAGCCCGCCTCTGTCCAGGAAGCGCCGTCGGCGCTCGTCACGACCGTCCCGTCGCCCTGGACGACCCACAGCCGCTCGCCCTGGGCATCCGCGGCGATGAGGAGTGCAGCGCTTTCGCCCGCGGGGGCCAAGCTGGCAGCCCCAGGCATCCACTTCGCCAGGGCCGACCCGTCGGAGATCCAGAGGTGGCCGTCGAACCACGTCAGCGCCGTCGCTTCGGCTGAGGCGATGGGCGTCCACGTGGACCCGGCATCCTCCGAGTAGAGGAGCTCGCCCGTCGTGGCAGCTCCGGCGACGCGATCGCCGTCGATGGCCAGGGCGTGGAAGTCGATCTCTCCCGTCAGCGACACCGGCTCCCAGGTCTCGCCCGCGTCCAGGCTGCGCAGAAGGCCGACCGGATCGGGCAGGGTGGAGCCGGCACCGGGATGGCCGCTGGCGACGAGTGTCCCTCCGGAGCCGGCGAGGCTCATGAAGTCATCGCGGGAGGCACCACGCGCGGCGACCGCACCCGTGACGGGATCCACGACCACGACCCCGGTGTGCGTGCCGACGAGCAGGCTGCCTTCGGAGTAGACGACCGCGTGCACGTGATCCAACGGTGTCGAGAGGTCAACGACCGAGGGGGATGCCGAAGCATCCCCCTCCGCCGCACTTCCCGATCCATCGAGGAAGGCCTGCATCTGCGCTACCTCTGCGGCCTGGGTCCTGATGATCTCGGCCGCGAGAGCGGCCACTCGAGGATCCTGGGAGTCGACCACATCCTCGGCCATATCGATGGCTCCCTCGTGGTGGAGGATCATGAACTCCGCAAAGAGCCGATCGAACTCCGGGCCGCTGGCGTCCGCCAACTGCTGGAGCTGCTCGTCGGTGAGCATCCCGGACATGCCGTGGCCACCGTGGTCGCCCATGGCCTCGTCGCCGGACATGACCGGCATGCCCCACTCCTCGAGCCAGGCCGTCATCTGGTCGATCTCAGGCTGCTGGGCACCCTTGATCTCGGCGGCCAGCTCCATGATCTCCGGGCTCGAGGCGCGCGTCTCGGCCAATGTGGACATCTCCACCGCCTGCTGGTGATGCGGGATCATCATCTGCGCGAACATCGCGTCCGCCGCCGAGGCACCGGTGGTGCTCGAGGGGCTCGCCATGTCCATGTCGCCCATGTCGTGCGAGCCGCCGCAGCCAGCGAGGCTGACCCCCAGTGCCGCTGCGGCAGCAATCAATGCAGTACGTCGAAACATTGCTGAGTTCCTTCCGTGAACGGGTGTGTGATCGGTCGGCAAGAGCCGATCGATCACGTCCGCGACACGGAGAGCAGGGTGAGATCAGGGGGCCTGAGGGCGAGCGAGGGCGCGTCCACGAGACGGAGCCGGGCGATAGTGGCCCACCAGCGCCGCAGGCGCGCCGCGATCTGCGGGAGCACCAGCCCGACGACCATGAGCAGGATGGCGAGGCATGTCGCTGCGGCCCCGACGAGGCCGCCAGGAAGGCCATCAGAGGGAGCCTGCTCGGGGCTACCCATCGGAGCCACGGGTGCAGTCCCATGACCAGCATGCGACGGCGTGCCGGTGTCCGCGAGCGGGGCGCTGTGCGAGGTGTGAGTCACCGCGTGGTGACACGCCGCAACAACGAGGTGATGCATCCCCACGAGTCCCAGGGCCAAAAGACCCACGATGGTCATCCTGCTGAGGATGCCTCGCTGGATCATGACTCCATTGTCACCATGGGCTGGAGCGATGCAATCCGGCCGGCACGGCATCAGGAGGACGTGAGGCCGTTCACCTGGCCATGGCCAGCCCATGAGCCGCACGCAAATCCTGCGGACGGAGAACATAGGAGTGGGCCGTGAGGTCGCCCTTGGTGAGCACCGTGGGCCAGCGGACCTGGGGTATGACGGCCACATCGAATATCTCTTGGACGACTCCCTCGAATCGCAGCAGGCCCACGATGTTCCCCGTCACGGTATCGACGATCCAGACGCCGCAGTTGCGCTCCGCCGCGGTCTCAGTGATCGGGAGGCCGGCGAAGACCGACTCGCGCACCTGCGACAGGCCTACCAGCGCATAGCGGCCGATGAAGGCGAGGCCTCGGGTGAATCCGGGCAGCGAAGCAATGTCGGTGACATCCCCCGTCACCGGGTCGACGGTGGAGAGAGTGCCCGTCCCGGACTGGAGCACCCAGAGCCTGCCGTCATGCCAGCGAGGTGAGTGGGGCATCGCAAGGCCTTCAGCAACGACCTCATCGGCGACAAGATCGTAAATGAGTCCAGACGTGCCCTTGTGCTCGCGCCAGCCTCCGGCCGTATCGGTGCGTGCCAGTGACGTGACGAATCGGGGTGTGCCCTCCACCATCGCAAGGCCGTTGAGATGGCAACGATCCTCAGCCGCCAGGCCGGAGATCCAGGGCGGTGTCCACTCGACGACGAATGAGTTGTCCAAATCCTGCGTGCACAGGCATGAGAACTTGGTATTCACGAACCACAATCGGCCCGTGAGGTCGTAGGCCATCTCATGGATCGCGACGTCTCCGGTGAATGTGACCGACCGTGGCACGTACACGGCATCGTGACTTGGCGCTGAGGGATCCTCTTTAGGGTTAAGCCGGTCGCTTAAAGGCGGCTGGTTGACGTAGGAATCGATGGCCTGACCCGTCCCGATCGCGAGTCGGGCACCCGCGGCGGCAATCCCCATGGGTCGATCGAAGCCAAGGACGTGCGTATCCAGCTTCTCCCCGGCGGTACGGGCAAAGACCACGTGACCCGACTTGTACGTCGAGATCACCAGGCTCGAAGCGGAGCGGTCGAGGAGTTCCACGAAGGAGGTCGTGTGGGCGGACTTGAAGGGTGTGCCATCACTCGACCTCGTGGTCTGCCCGCGAATCGGAGACGGGGCCTCGATAGTGAGATTTTCCCGATATGACTCCAGCCCAGCCGCCGTTGCCCAGTCCAGGAACTCCATATGCAACGAATTCATCTGGGCGAAAGCCGCCACCGTCTCGGAGACATCCGACTGCCACTTGGCTGGCCCGGGAGCTGTGACCGTGTGGGGCGATGGGCCCGGTGACTGCGGGATGGCCCCAGACCATTCCACCCCCAGTTCCTTCACGAGTCGTTCCAGCTCCCCTGACGGATCGGCGACCAGGGCTTCGTAGGTCGTCCGCGCCACTCGAGCATCCGACAGGTCTTCAAGATCGTGACGGATCATCTCCTCAATAGAGAGCCACTGTGCGGCCGCCACGTGGTGCAGGGGTTTGCCCGCGAGGTTGCGCCAGTCGGGGATGAGAGGGAAGGACCAGGGCTCACCCCACCATCCCGGTAGGTCAGGCTCGGAGACAAAGATGCCGGTCCGCCAGGCCTCGACAAGGGAATGAACCGCCATACGTGGATCTCGCGTGATGTGCACGATGCGAAGGTCGGGAACAGCGCGCCCCAACGCCGGCAGACGAAGTGCGTTGCGGGGCGCCCAGTCGACCGTCCACGGTGTGGATGACACCAGTGCGTCACGAAATGCTCGGATGTCCCCAGGCTCCAGGCTCTCCGCCGTGAGGCGGTGCGACCACGAGTCCTCGGCCTTGGGCGAGTCGGCACGCGCATCCAGTACTCGCTCCCACGGATCCGGGCCGGAGAGTCTGCTGCGGCCCCACCGCTCGTCCGTGAGCCACAGCGACTGCAACAGCCCTGCACCCGATCGTGGGGCCGCCACGAGTAGGACGCGCACTCCGGGATCGATCATCTCCAATCCAGTCCTACTGAGGACCGATGATCAGACGGTTGGACCGCACGTCGCCGCTGAGGAAGTAGACGTAGATCTTCTTGCCCGACTTGCGCTGCCAGGTGAACCTGCCGTCGGAGTCCACCGTGCGCACGTTGATGCCGGGGACGTAGCTCGTCTGCCCTGCTTTACGGACGTAGGGCGTGACCTCGGCGCCCACGAGTCCGGTGGTGGACCCATCGACTCGCACCACCGAGGGTGAGATGCGGTCCCGCGAGCTCGTGATGAGGATCGCCTTCTCCACTGGCGGCGCATCCGGAACGACGGCAGAGCTCGGGGCTGATAGTGCACTCCATCCCACGCTGTTGGACGCCCTAACGACAAATGTGTAGGACTCACCCGGGGTGAGGCCGGTGATCGTGCACGTCAGCGCAGGGGCAGAGACCAGGCAGCCGTGGTCGCCTGGGCTAGCGGTGACCTCGTAACTCGTCACCGGCGACGAGCCAGACGAACTGGGTGCTGACCACGAGACAACCGCGGACTCCACACCGGGGACGGCACTCACTCCGCGCGGCGCCGAGGGCGGCTCCTGGGGCGCGGGAGGATTCGGTGCCGGCGCAGGAGGGGTCGGCGTAGGCGTGGGGGTAGGCGTCGGCGATGGGGAAGGAGACGGCGCCACCCCATTGAGCTGCCGCGCACCGATCGTGAAGGGTGCTGCACGACTCATCCCCAACTGGTCGTTGGTAACCGAGGGAAGTGGATTCGTTGACGGCGCGAAGCCCAAGGGAGACAGCGCAGCCTGGAGGGCGAGAACACTGGCAGCACTCGGAGTGCGGCCCACCTGTCCAGGGAGTGTGCCTGTCAATGGATCAAGATCCAACGACCCGGGTGCAACATTTCCGGAACCACTACCACTGAAGACGGTGTCGTCCGAGGTCGATACGGATGCCGTGTCATCCAGCGTGCCGGTGAACTCCCAGATATCGCCTGTCGTGCTGTTGCCGACCACGCTCATCGTTGCATCGATGTCACTGGCCCAGATTTCGCTCGCCCCTGCTACGCCTGTGTCGTCGTAAACAGTGGTGAAAACCAGGGACACGAGGCCGCTGCTGTGAACGGCACCACCTAGGCCGCCAGCCGTATTGCCACCGAGAAAGGAGTTCTCGACGTGCAGAGCGCCAGCGTTCGCAGCAACTCCTCCGCCATCCGAGTAAGCCTCGTTACTAATCACGGAGACATTTGAGAGGTAGGTAGCCCCGTCGGTTGGAACTTCCCCTCCGAATGCGATTGCTCCTCCTGAACCGGTGGTGGCCGTATTCCCGGTAAACGTGGAGTTGCTGATTGAGAGACCCGCCAGGCCGCTATGGGGGTCAGGCAAGTAGCTGTAGACAGCACCACCACGGCCCGCCGAGTTGCCCTCAAATGCGGCACCGTCGATGGAGCCGCCCTGACGCGCGTATATCGCGCCACCGACCTGCGCCGAATCGTTACTCGAGAACAAGGAGTCGCCGCTGACATCGAGACTCGTATAGCCGTCAAATGACTTCACGAAGACAGCGCCTCCACCCCAGCCCACCGCCGAGTTCCCGGTGAAGCTGGAAGACTCCAGAGTGACCACGACCGAGTCGTCAGGGGAGTACGCGTAGAGGACACCACCGTTGCCGCCTGAGTTCGATGCAAACGTCGAATCGGCGACATCAAAGTAGAGCGAAGACGCCGTTGAGTATCTGTTCATCACATTGGCGTAGATTGCCCCGCCGTAGTCATCGGAGGACTCATTGTCCGCCACTACCACGCGAGTGAACTGAACGCGCAAGTCATAAGTCTGATTGGAGACATTTGCGTTTAGGGCCACGCCCCCGTCTCCTCCGGAGTCCGTACCGTCCTCCCAGAAGTTCGACAGTGTCACGTCGCTGAAGTTGAACTGGGCATCGTGACTCAGCAGTGGGCCGCTGTTGTCAATCAGCAACTTGAAGCCCTTGTGCTGTCCACCCCCGTCAACAGTATCGACAGTCCCGTCGCTGGGATCACCAAAGATGGTCAGTCCCGAGAGTTCTCGATTTGAATTGCTCCACTTCGAATTGTTGATCACTGGGAGATCGCCGTGGAGGTCGATAAGGCCTTCGATCTCAATGCATGTGACCGATGAGTCGTCAAGGGCCAACTGGAGCGACACCTCACTGGCGGCCACAGCAGCTGGTGCACAGGGAGCAGACGCATATGCCCGCTGGAGGCGAGGGTTGCCCATATAGGCCCCGAATAGCCCGACGCTCATGAGGACGCCGGCGGACGCCAGGCTTCCTGCTCGGGTCGCACGGCTACGAGTCATTCCCCGACGACGACGCTCGGCTCGATTCACGGATGCATCCCTCCATCACTTCGCCAGTGGTGCCCGACGTAGCAGGAGAGTCACACGGGTCAAAAATAGGTCAGATCAAACCTTCGGCAATTACCTAGACGGCCGGGAGTTCCCGATCGACTGCCTGAGGAATCGGAGTCTGCGGCACCGACAGCACGGCCATGAAGACCGTCAGACCGTCGCGAGAATGCAGTGCCCAGTAATCGGCGAGGTCATCGAAGATCCTGGAGCCGAGGCCCGAACTCGTCCTCACGGGGTTCGTCGCCGTGCTGACCATGGTCGGATTCACGACCGTGACCGTGAGTTGATCGTCACCGACCTCGATACCCAGCGTCACCCGCTTAGCCCCACCGCGCAGGATCGCGTTATTGACCGCTTCGCAGGCGATGTCGACGACCGCTCGCGCAATTGATTCCTGACCTATCAGCGCATCACCTACGCCATCGCCCATGTCCACCTCGAGGGAAGCCGAGCCGGACCAGACCTTCACGATGTCCTGGAACGCCCGATCAAGATCGATCGCGGATTCGGGCGAGGTCTCACCTGTCAGGAGCAGATCTAGTTCGTCGACGAGCTCGTCCACGTCGACGGGCTCACCGGCTGCTTGGAGCCGAATGGAGCGGGCGACGATCCTGGGTTGCACGACCCCATGAAGCACCTGCGCAAGATGGCGACGGTCGCGGCGGATTCGAGCCTGAGTGGCCCGGCCCACCACGACGAGGCGGCGCCCCTCGGTGACGAGGTCCTCCTCTACCTCCTCCTGCTGCCGGAGAAGTCCGCGCATGACCGCGACGAACGAACCGCACAGGAGGACGACCACCGCGATGAACAGGGAAGCCCCACCGGCCTGATCCCGGGGGGATGGGATGGCCGTGATCACCAGCCCCGAGACGAGTCCCGCTACTGCCAGAGCGACGACGAGGCCAGCGATGCCGAGGCCGACAGGAAGGCGGTCCCACGGGACGTAGCGCACGGGAAGGAGCACGACGGCGATCGTCACGCCCATCACCAGTGCGGCGAGCAGAGCGATGGGTCCGCCGAACGTCACCGCGATGACGTTGAGGGTCATTGTCACGGACAGGCCGGCGATCAACAGTGGACGGACAGGTCCCGAGGCGAGGATCGCGTGAGTGAGCGCACCCAAGTCACGGCGTGGAGTTGACGCGATCGCAGGCACATCCTCATCCGGTGTCAGCGCCAGAGTGTGACTCAGGGGACGCACGACCTCGTCGCTCACCTGCCTCAGGCGGATTGCGGCTCGTTCGCCAGATCTGTCTGCCTCTAGGGCATTCTCCACTGCAGCGGCGATGAGATGCCTCGCCGAGGAGCGAAGCGACTCGCTCTCCATGCGCGCCCTCGTGTCCGAGGCCGCAAGCGCGTCGCGGATTGCGGTGAGGCGACCGTTTTTGACCTTGAGCTCCCGGAACGCCTCGGCGAGGAGGATTGCGCCCACGGACAGGATCGAGAAGACGAGGACGCCGAGGGGGATGGGGTTCGGTCCTCCCTGGAGATCCCCGCTGATCCAGATCATCGTGACGGAGCGCCCCAACGAGGCAAGGGCAAGAGTGGGCAGGATCAGGAGTGCACGAAGTTGCCCCGAGCCCACTCTCATCCAGGTCACGCGGGCCACCAGCCAGACCACACCAAGCGCGAGCCAGGGAACGAGACTCCATACGAGGGCGAGCCCGACAGTCATGCTCGTCCGGGTCGTGAGGAAGGCTGCTCCCCACATCAGCGATGGCACCGATAGCAATAGCCACGCAGGCCAAGACAGCGACTCGTGCTGCGAGATGCGGCTCAGCCACGCGGGCAGTCTCATCGCGGGATCCCCGCCGACTGGAAGTACAGGCGGACCGCCTGGACCCTCGGGTTGAGGCGATCATCCGGAGCGATACCCAGCGCGGCGATAGTGCGCTGGATGAGGCCCTCTGCGGCGCGCTTGGTGACGCCGCGCTGGGCGGCGATCTCGGCGTTGCTCAGTCCCTCGGCAAGCATCTTGAGGATCTCGAGTTGCGCACGACTCAACCTGGCAATGGCAGCGTCCGCATCCCGGGCGACGCGCTGCTCCTCCGCCTCGTCCCGCAGAGCTGCTTCGAGTGCCTGCACGACCACGTCGGCCGATGCCACCTCGCGCTTGTCGAGATAGGCAAGCTGCTTCTGGGCATTAGCCGGGTGCTGGCGCAGGATCGGGTAATTGGACAGGACCAGGAGGGCGATATGAGGGGCGTCCTTGGCGAGGATCTCGATCAGATCCAGCCCCGAGGGCCCCGCGCCCAGGTCGATGTCGGTGACGATGGCGTCAGGATCGATCGACTCGTAGGCCTCGATAGCTTCCGCCGCCGAGGCACACCCGTGGACCTCGAATCCAGCGCCCTGGAGCATCTCCACGATGAAGTGCCGGGTGAGTGCCTCGTCCTCCACGACGATCACCCGCCGCGGGCCGGGCGCGGCCGAGACGTCACCCGACATCATCGGGCCAGGCTAGGACGCACGGGGTGCCTCACGGCTGGCTATTCGGCTATTACCCACGGGGCCTGGACGCTGGGCCTAGGCCCTTGAGTCGCTTGTAGAGGCCGCGGTAGTCGGCGTACGCCTCCTGGTAGACCTCGCGATCGCACTGCGCAGGATCGAAGACCTGGGCCACGCGCACTCGCGCCGCGGCCTCCGGCAGGGTCATCTCCCCCAGGCTCACCAGGGCCCACAGTGCCGCGCCGATGAGCTGGGCATCCCGGGGGTTGGCCACCTGCTCGACCGGCCGGTCGAGCACTCCGGCGTAGATGGCGCACCATAGATCCGACTGCGCACCGCCCCCGAGGATCCGGACGGAGCCGATCCGACGCTTGCAGAACTTCTCGTAGGTGTCGAAGAGCCAGCGGGCATTGAGCGCCACGCCCTCCATCACCGCCCGGATCATCATGGCGCGATCGGTGCGCAGCGAGAGCCCGACGAAGGCACCGCGGACGTCCTTGTCCTCCACCGGGCTGCGCTCGCCGTTGAGCCACGGGGCGAACATCGTGCCCTCGCACCCGGCCGGGGCCGTAGCGGCCTGAGCGGTGAGGTCGGCGTAGTCGGCGTCGATGACCTGCTCGCGGAGCCAGCGCAGGGCTCCCCCACCGATCTCCTGATTATTGGCGACGACAGGCAGGCTCGCGTCGAGCCCGGGCACGGAAGCCATCGAATGCAGCACATCGGTGCGCTTGAAGGGGACACGCGAGCTGATCCACGCGGTTGTCGACACCGTCACGTGCGTGGCATAGGGCTCGATCGCGCCACTGCCGAGGACGGCCGCATGCAGGTCAGGCAGTCCCGCGACGACCGGCAGGCCCTCCGCGAGACCCGTGGCTTCCGCCACCTCCGGGAGTAGCGAGCCGATCACCGAGCCCATGGGCACCAGCGGGGGCAGGCGACCGGGGTCGCGGCGTGCCTTGCGCACGAGCGAGTCGACGTAGCGTGGCTTCGCACCGATGCGGTTGTCCGTGAGCCAGGACAGGATCATCGACGCGGGAGTCGCCGCAGCCCGACCCGTGAGGCGCATGCCGAGGTAGTCCACCGGCTCGAGGAGCCATCGCGATCGCGCGTATTCCTCCGCCATGTCCCGCTGCAGTAGGAGGGAGTGCCCTGTCGGGTCCGCTCCCGACGGAGTCGGTGCACCCCCGGTCAGACGGATCCAGGGAAGCACCTTCTGCGGTGCGAAACCCTGGATCGAGACCGGACCACCGATGACGTCCTTCATGTAGCGCCGCGCACGCGTGTCGGCCCAGAGCAGCACGGGACCGACCGGCTCACCGCGATCGTCGACGGGCACCGTCGACCCCCACTGACCCGTGATGCCGATCGCGCGTGCCTCGCGCGCGGGCATCTGGCTCGCGACCTCCCGGATCGCGTCCGTGAGGCCCGACCACCACTCCGCGGCATCCTGCGTCGCCCTGCCGTCAGTGCCGATGTCGACCGAGACGGCGCGGTGCGCCACCGGGCCGAGTGAGCCGTCGGCGTACACCGCGGCGACCTTGGGTCCCCCGTTGCCGAGGTCGATCGCGAGGACCCAGGCCATGTCAGATCTAGGGGGCCGTG
>Ga0181554_1003378_pt1 | contig 13573 bp, 14 predicted proteins | sample 011ome_16_FD_145602 | JGI IMG/M metagenome (GOLD analysis project Ga0181554, IMG submission 145602) | Coastal salt marsh microbial communities from the Groves Creek Marsh, Skidaway Island, Georgia - 011503CT metaG (spades assembly) | ecosystem: Environmental > Aquatic > Marine > Intertidal zone... | reverse complement strand
GATGTCCACGTCCGTGATCTTACTCGTGCTCACAGGTGCTGACGTGGACGGTGCGCCGTATTCTTCCACGTCGTCGTCGTCGTCGTAGGTATCTTCGTCCTCGTCAGCGTCGGCACCCCCGTCGGCACCCCCGTCGGCACCCCCGTCGGCGCCCCCCATCGCGCCCGCCGCCGCCAGCGCCTCCGCCAGCGCGCTCCCCGCGCGAAGGCGATTGATGAGCGAGCTCTTCCCCACGCCGGACGGTCCCGCGAGGACGGTCACGCCCTCGTTCAGATCGCCCGCGTTGGTCCCTTCTTCGTCGCCACCGCCGCCGCCCTCTTCCTCTTCCTCTCCCTCTCCGCTCGTCGTCGTCGCCCGCGTCTTCTCCCTCGACGCGAGCTCGCGCTCGAGCGCGTCGATCCCTTCCCCCGTCGCCACCGACACGAACCGCGGCCGGTACCCCCACTGGAACGTCGGGGTGGAGTTGAAAGACGTCAGAAGCGGAGTTGAAAGGCGTCGAGGGGTGTCGGGATTGAAAGCGAGGGACCCTGGGCGGAGAGATGCGCCAGGAACAAAAGTCCTTAAGAATCGGCGTTCACCGCGCCGACGCGGTCGCATGGGAACCAGCGTGATGACATAGAACGCGCCTGCTCCAACCTCGCGTCCCAATCCGCGCGCGCCTCCGCGCTCACCAGGTCGCACTTGTTCAGCACCAGCGTGAACGGCACGTTCGTATGCTCCATGGACACGAGGAACCGCGTGAGCTGCTTCGGCTCGAGCGGCGGACGCTCGAGCGCGAAGACGAGCAGCGCGTGGTCGACGTTGGCGACGGGCGGATCCAGCAGCTGCGTGGGTGAAGCGATCGGTCAGTCGAACGTCTTACCGGTCAAACGTTGAAAGGGAAGCGCGGGTGAAGAGTGACGACGGGGAAAGTCCTTAAGGATCGGCGTGCACCACGCCGACGCGGTCGTATGGGGACCAGTGTATAGAGCGCACCGTGGACGAGCGCGCGTGGACGTGCTCCACGACGGCGCGGCCGTCGACCCAGTCGATCGTGTTGACGTCCACGCCGTCGCCGACGAGGACGCGCTGCTTGATCTTCTTCAGGAGCGCGCGGACGACGCACAGGAGCTCGTGCGGGCCGTGGTCGGCTTTGCGGCGCTCGAGGCGCGCGACGTCGTCGTCGCGTCGCGCCGCGGAGGCGCGCGCGATGGCTTCGTCGAACTGCGCGTCGCGGAGTGAGCGCTTGGCGGGCGTCATCGCGTCCGGCTTGACGACGACGCGCAGGAAGTTGGCCTGAGAGGTGATCACCGTCCCGGGGCATCGCGCGTTCTCCGCGAGCGTCGCTTTATCGGAGCCTGGCGCGTCCTCGGACGCGTCCTCTTCGGGTGATGTTTTTGCATCATCGGACGCCGACGACGTCGACACGAGCGCGAAGGATCGTCGAGAACTCCGATGCGCGACGGGCGGCGACGGCGGAGGGAAAGTCCTTAAGGAACGGCGTTCACATCGCGAACGGGGTCGTATGGGAAGCAGTCTCACCCACGACGGCGGCGGACGGAGGAGGAGACGCGCGGCGCGCGCGCGGTGGTGCGTCGAGCCGAGCGGCGCGCGCGCCGCGGCGGCGGCGGCCGACGTCGTCATCCCCGCCGTCGCGCGCGCCGCGGCGCCTCCTCCGCGAGATGTCAACGAGACGCGAGACGACGACCCCCCGCGCGGAATCCAACAGAGGACGACGACGCGTCGAGCGATGACCGCCGCGCCTCCGCCGCGCATTCACGACGACGCGCGACGCGCTATCCCTCCGCGCGCGCCTCGCGAAGAGGGAGGAGGGTCGTTCGCGCGCGCCGCGCGGCGAGAATAGCGACGGGGACGCTCGCTGCGCTGTGACGACGACGTCGACGAGGGTCACCGTGTGTGTTTTTTTCCCGAGGGACGATGATGATGACAAGTTTATTTTGGCACTGCCAAATCTTTCTACTCTCCCGTCGAGTCGATCGAACTTCTCCGCTAACCTTACCTACCTCCTCCCCCCGCCCCCCATCATCTTCCCCATCATCTTCTCCATCTCCCCCATATCCTTCCCCTCGAGCTGCTTCATCATCCCCTGCAGCGCGCCCATGCCGCCCATCTGCTTCAGCATCCCGGGAGGTATCGCCTGCGCCATCTGCGCCAGATTCTGATGAAAGTTCAATAGTTCATCGGTCAGTTGAAAGGGACCCACGCGATCGAGTGTTGAAACCGAGGGACTGCTTGCGGGTGAAAAACAAAACAAACGCGACCGTACGCCGCGCACCTGATTCAGCGCCTGCGACTGGCCGTACCCGCCCTTCTTCGGCGCCTTCAACCCTTTCATCTTCCCCATCATCTTCGCCAGCCGCTTGTACTCCTCGATCAACTCTACGACGTCCATCGGCGACCGCCCCGCGCCTCGTCCGATGCGCTCCATGCGCTTCGGGTCTTGAAGCAGCTTCAGCGACGTCGTGTCCAGCTCCTCGTCCGTCATCGAGTCCATCATGCACATCATCCTCTTTATCTTCGCCTGCGATTGCTTCTCTTGACCCTTCGGCATGACGTCGTTACCGAACCCGGGGATCATAGACATCACCGCGGACATCGGCCCCATCTTCTGGATGTTCGCGAACTGCTCGTACAGGATGCGCATCGTGAACTGCCCTTGCGCGAGCTTATCCAACAGCTCAGGCTGCTGATCCGCGGGGATGACGTCGGCGATCTTGTCTATGAAGCCGGTCCAATCGCCCAAGCCGAGTAGTCTCGACACGAACGGCTTCGCGTCGAACGCCTCGAACTCGTCGATGTGCTCGCCCGTGCCTATGAAGACGATCGGCGCGCGCGTCGCGGCCACCGCGGAGATGGCGCCGCCGCCCTTGGCGTGACCGTCCAACTTGGTGACGACGACGGAGCCGACGTCCACGGTGTTCTTAAACGCGGCGGCCTGATCGGACGCGGCCTGGCCGATCGAGGAGTCCATGACGAAGATGGTCATGTCCGGGTTGACCGCCTCGGCGACCGCGCGCATCTCCTCGAACAGCGCGGACTCTTGCTTATGCCGCCCGGAGGTGTCGACGATGATGAGATCGTTCTTCTCCGCCTTGAACCGTTCGACGCCGTCGCTCGCGATCTTCGCCGGATCCGTCTCCGTGTACGATCCGTAAAACGGTATCCGCGCTTTCGTCGCGTTCTGCTTCAGCTGATCGAACGCCCCCGCGCGGAAAGTGTCTGCGCACACGAGCGCGGGCTTGAACCCTTTCTTCTGGTAGTGATGCGCGTACTTGGTGCACGTCGTCGTCTTGCCGCATCCCTGCAGCCCGACGAACATGACGACGTTCGGGACGCCCTTCTTAGGCGCGTACTTCTCCCTCTTCGTAGTAACGCCTTCGTTTTGAGCGTTTTGAGCGCCCTCTCCCTCGAGCATGTTTACCAGCTCCGTGAACACCGCCTTCTCGAGCAGCTTCCGCGCGTTCAGCCCCGCGGCGAGCTCGTTGATGTTGACGCGCTTGACGATGTTTTTCTGATGAGGGTCGTTCCATACGAGCGAACGTCGGGGTGGAGTTCATAGGCGTCAGATGGAGTTGAAAGGCGTCGAGGTGTGTCGGGATTGAAAGCGAGGGACCCTGGGCGGAGAGGAACGCCGGGCAAAGTCCTTAAGGATCGGCGTTCACCACGCGAAAGCTGTCGTGTGGGAACCAGTGTACAGAACGCGCCTTCATCTTGACCACGTACTGCACGTTGACGTCCGCCTGGAGCAGCGCCCTCGTGACCTCCTTCAGGCACGCTTCCATGATCTCCTCGTCCACGACCGTGTGCTCGCCGAGCTTTTTCAGCGCGCCCGCGAGCGCGGTGCCGAGCTCGCCGAGCACCATCTTCGATCTTCGCGCGGTCGAGGTGGTTTAGGTCGATCGGCGGGCGGGCCTGTTGATGTCTGGTGTTGTCTTTTTCGCTCTCGAACGATCGATCGCCCCGACGCCTCTTCGCTCAGATCCGGGGTCGATGCGCGCGGTCGACTCGGCGTTCGATTCGACGGTCCGAGCGCGCGCGGAGCGCGACCTCGGGCTCGGCTCGACCGCGCGGGCGCGTCCTCTTCTCGCGCGTCCGAACGGCGCGCCTCGAGATGGGTGGGCGCGGCTCGTCACGGGAAAAAACCTCTTTTGTCGACCGACCGCATTGTAAGCGCGTAGCGCGTGTCTGTCTCAAGTCGGCGGCACGCGAGCGCGCCAGATCTGATTATTGAAAACTTGCGGCGAGCGGGCTCGAGCGGTCGTCGCGCCTCTCGCGGCATTCATTCATTCATCCCCGAGCGAGACTCCGGACGCCGCCGCACACCGATCGAAATGGCTCTCAAAGACAACGAAGTCTGGAAGGCGGTCAAGCCGTTCATGAACGGCGGCCTCTCCGGCATGGGCGCGACGTGCGTGATCCAGCCGCTGGACATCGTCAAGGTGCGCCTCCGATCGAGCGAGCGAGCGAGCGATCGGATCGATCGGGCATAAAACCTCACCTTTTCGTCGCGCGGCGTCCGCCGTCCGAGCGTCGGCGCGCGCGTCGCCCCCTCTCCTCCGCCTTCCCGCCGCGTCGCCGCCGCCGCGGATCGACCGCGCGCGCGACGCGGAGGCCCCCGCGACGCGCGGCGACGCGCGCCGGCGGGCGACGCCGCGCGGAGACGCGCGATCGCGCGCGCGTCGCCGCGCGGCCGCCACCGCGCCCCCGAAACGACGCGCCGTCTTCATCGCGCATCGTTTTCCTCCTCGCGAGGCACGTGTGACCGTCTCTCCCGCCCCGCCCGCCCGCCGGCCTCCCTCGAAACAATCACCCCCGCAGGTCCGCCTCCAGCTCGGCTCCACCGGCGGTCCGTTCGGCGTCGCCGCGGGCATCATCAAGAACGAAGGGTTCGGCGCGCTCTACACCGGCCTCTCCGCGGGGCTCCTGCGTCAGGCGCGTCCGACTCGTAGTCAGTCGTCCCGTCCTCGCACTGGTCCCCGTACGACCGCGTTCGTTCGTAAGGCGTTCTTTCCTCACGCGCGCCGTCGATCTCACGTTCGTTTCGACACGTGGGAATGATATCCACCAATCACATCACGCGTGACTGACACGTGTCACGCGGCTTCCCTCGACGACCAATCTCATCTCATCAGGCGACGTACACGACGGCGCGCCTCGGCATCCACGCGAAGATCGTCGACTTCCTGAAGGAACAGAACAAGGGCGCGCCGCTGCCGCTGGCGCAGAAGGCGGGCGCGGGCCTCGCCGCGGGCGGCCTCGGCGCGATTTTCGGCTCCCCCGCGGATCTCTCCCTCATCCGCATGCAAGCGGACGGCACGCTGCCGGCGGCGGAGCGTCGAAACTACACCGGCGTCGTGCACGCGCTCACGGACATTCTCAAGAAGGACGGCCCCGCGGGTCTCTTCGTCGGCGCGTCCACGACCGCGGTGCGAGCGATGGCGCTCAACATGGGCATGCTCGCGTCCAACGACCAGGCGAAGGAGATGTTGGACGCGAACGGCATAACCGGCTTCCCGAAGACGCTGGGCGCCTCCGCCATCGCCGGGTTTTTCGCCTCCTTCTTCTCGCTGCCGTTCGATTACGTCAAGACGCAGCTGCAGAAGCAGAAGGCGCGTTCGTATTCACACTGGTCCCCGTACGACCGCGTTGGCGTGGCGAACGCCGTTTCTTAAGGACTTTCTCTCCCGGCGTTCGTTTCTCTCCGCCCATCACCCCTCGCTTTCAATCCCGACGCGCCTCGACGCCTTTCGACTCCGCTTCTGACGCCTTTGAACTCCACCCCGACGCCTTTCAACTCCACACAGCCGCTTCCGGACGGCACGATGCCGTTCAAGGGGTTCATGGACTGCTGCGGGAAGACCATGGCGAGCGGCGGACCGCTGAAGTTTTACACCGGGTTCCCGACGTATTACGTTCGCATCGCGCCGCACGCGATGTTCACGCTCATCATCCTCGACCAGATCAACGCGTTCCAGAAGAGCATGGGTGCGTGAGAGATGATTTCTGCGTGAGACGATCTATCGCGATGAATGCGATTCTTTATCTCCGGCGCGGCGGCGCGCGGGGAGGACGACGGTGCGGTGCGGTTACGGTATGTGTGCGGCGCGTCGGGCGACGCGAGCGCGCGCGGTGTGATGTGTGATGAGGAGGGGGTTTAGTCGGCGAGGGACCCATCGTTTGATTCATTTTCTTCGGTTTGCGAGCATTTTCGTTTCGCGTTCTTCGTCGTCGTCGTCAGGTCGTCGTCGTCGTCGTCGCGCGCACAACACACTCGCGCGCTCCAGGGATGCTTCGGTCGATCGCGCGACGCGGTCGCGACGCCGTCGCGTCCGCGCGCGGAGCCCATCGCGCCGTCGCCGCGTCGTCGTCCGCGCGCGGATCGCGTCGACTTCCTCCTCGCGACGCCGCCGACGAAGCGTCGTCGACGCGACGTGATGATGCTGATGATCTCTTCCCGAACACGTCGCGATCGTCGTCGTGGACCGTCGCGATGGGCTCCGCGCGGCGCATGTCGTCCCAGCCCGCGCCTCCTCCTCCTCCTCCACCTCCTCCTCCTCCGTCGTCCGACGCGAGCGCGCCGCATCTCCCCGCGGTCGTGGAGATCATCGAGGAGAGCGATCTCCGCGACGTCGTCGACGCCGCGGACGCGCGAGGGATCCCGCTGATCTTCGATTTCTACGCGGACTGGTGCGGTCCGTGCAAGACGCTGACGCCCAAGCTCGAGGCGCTCGTCGCGTCGCAGCCGCGCGGGACGCTGACGCTCGTGAAGTTGAACGTGGACGCGCACCCGAGCGTGAGCGACCACCTGAAGATTACGTCGTTGCCGACGGTGATGACGATGCACCGAGGGAAGTTCGTGGACACGTTTCAGGCGCGTTCTCTTCATGCACACTGGTTCCCATACGACCGCGTCGGCGGGGTGAACGCCGATCCTTAAGGACTTTTCCCGGCGGTTCTCTCCGCCCAGGGTCCCTCGCTTTCAATCCCCGCCCTCGACGCCTTTCGACTCCGCTTCTGACGCCTTTCAACTCCACCCCGATATCATCGCTCGTACGGAACGACCCTCAGGGCGTGCTCCCGGACGATCAGCTGAAGGCGTTCGTGGAGAAGAGCGCCGCGTTAGGCGGCGGCGTCGGGGATGGGGGTGATGATGATGGTGGTGGTGGTGGTGGTGGTGGTCAAAACGCTCAAAATGAAGGCGTTACCGACGCGGGCGCGGGCCCCGTCGCGGACCCCGACGCCGTCCTCGCCGCCGCGTTTGGCGTCCTCGCGGCGTCTTCGGACGCCGCCGCCGCGTCAGGTGCGTTCTATACACTGGTCCCCATACGGCCCCGTTCGCGTGGTGAACGCCGATCCTTAAGGACTTTTCCCGTCGTCACTCTCCGCCCACCCCTCTCTTTCAATCCCCGCCCTCGGCGCCTTTCAACTCAAGCTGACGCCTTTCAACTCCACCCCGACATCGCTTTGTATGGAACGGCCCTCAGCCGCCGGTGCGGCGTTCGCGCGCGTCCTCGCCGGCGACAGCGGCGCCGGCCCCGCGGCGCGCGCGAGGGCGTACGCCGGCGTCGCGATCTGCGCGACGCGCGCGGACCCGCCGGACGTGGACGGCGCGAAGGAGATGCTGACGGCGGCGATCGCGGCGTGCGACGGGAACAACTTTTCGACGCCGGAGGATGTGACGCGCGCGACGGCGGTCGTGACGCTCGTCGAGGAGGCACTCCGGCGCGGCGTGGGCGTCAAACCGGGTTTCGGCGACGACGACGACTCTATCGCCGCGGAGATCAACGCGATTAAGGTCGCAATCGAGGCGCCGCCGGCGAAGGGCGACGGCGGCGCCGCGGACGCGCGACGCGCCGAGCTCGCGTTGATGTATTTTTTTCGTCGGCGCGACGGTGCATCCGCCGTCGACGCGGCGCTGGACATCGTCAAGAGAGGGGATAAGAGCTCGGGGCGGGAGTTGTGCGTCGCGCTGTTCGACGCCGTGGGGGGGGAGGTCGCGGCGAAAGGAAGACGGCGGTTGGGGAACCTGTGGTTCGCGTGACGACGAGCGCGAGTAGACCGCTAGCTACTAGGAATCGTTTTGATGATGCAGTGAGTGCTGCGTTGATTTTCATAAATATTGTGCCGAACCGAAGGCCGAACGATCAGTCCGCGCGCGGCCGCGCGCGGGACGATGGGTCGCCTCCTCCGCCGTCTGCGATGCCCGCGCGTGCCGAAGGTCAAGGGCAAGGCCAGGGCGCTCGTGTGCGCGTCGCTTCTCCTCGGCCTGGTCCTCGCGATAAAGAACTACGTCGTCGAGACGCGACGAAACCGCGAGGTGCTGCCGTGGCATCAGGGCGCGTACGAAGATCACCACGGCGACATCGAGGAAGGGCGCGTCGCGAGCGGGTTCGTCGGGTACGGGCATAATTACCCCGCGGACGACGAGGACGGGGGCGAGCCCGTCGCGCGGTTCGACGACGACGACGACGCGAGCGGCGGCGGCGCGGGGAGGAGGAGGACGAGGAGGCGGAGGAACGCCGCGCGAAGAAGGCGAACGAAGCGTCGAAGGTTGATGATGACGACGGCGGAGGAAGACGAAGACGACGACGACGAGACGGCGGCGGCGCGGGGGTCGACGCGGCGGCGTGGTTCGGTCGCGCGCGTCGCGCGAGTGCCATTACAGTGAGCGTCGATCCGTCGTCGGCGGCGAGCGCGGACCGCCGTCGCGCGCGACGCCGCCCTCGTCCTCACGGCCAGCCATCTTAGTTGTTTTCCACGAAGTGGCCATCCGTTTTATTCCTTTCGTCCCGCGAGCACGCCGCCGCCGCCGCCGCTGGTCTCCTCCCACGCGCGCTCGACCGCGTCCCTCCGCTCCTTGCTCCCCTGCGTCGTCAGTGGAGATATCCCGGCTTTCTGCTCCAGGTACCGGACGTAGTTCTCCTTCTTATCGCGGCTCGCGCCCGCGTTGACGCGGTTCCGCTCGCGCGTGCGTTCCGCCGCCGTCAGACGCGAGCGCTTCTTCGGAGGGTTCGGGGTCGAGTTCATCGCCGTATTCTTCTTCGCGATCGTCTTCTTCGGCTTCGTCGCCGTCGCGGTCTTCGGTTTCTGCTTCAGCTTCGGCTTCGGGGTCGCCGCGGGGCCCGCGTCCGCGCGCGCGGCGTCGACGGCGTCGTCTTCGTCTCCGTCTCCGTCTCCGTCTCCTCCTTCCTCGCCGAGCGCGAGCGCGCGCGTCGATCGGTGTCTCCCCCCGCCGCGTCCAGCCCCGAGCGACGCCGGCGGCGGCGCGGGCATCGACGTCGCCGCGTCCGCGGCGCGTCGTTGCGCGCGGACGAGGACGGCCGCGGCGGCGGCGACGGCGGCGGCGGCGGAGGGGGAGGCGACGCTGCCGCCGCCTCCGGAGCTCGCGCGCGGCGTCTCCGCGCTGAACGACTGCGAGAGGACGTTCGCGCCGTGCGCGAGCGCGAGCTGCGCGGTCCACAGCGCCTCGTGCTCGGTCTGCGCGCGACGAGAGGCGCGGGCGAGGCGACGCGCGACGGCGGACGACGGAGCGCGAGCGCGAGCGTGAGCGTCGAAGAAGAGAGAGAGCGACGACCGATACTGTACGCCGACGAGGTCGAGGAAGGGGCACCGGGACTGGACGCGCGCTCACGCACCTCGGACGCGCGCGGGGTGTCGACGCGCTCCGGCTTCGGCGCGAGCTTATCGAACGTGTCCGACGTGTGCGTGGACGTCGTCCGTCGCGTCGTCCGTCGCAGAGGCGTCGCCTCGACGACGCGCGCGTCCTCCTCCGCGGTCTTCGCCGGCGTCGTCGTCGTCGTCGCGAGCGGGGACGAGAGCCGCGCGCCGTCGCGCGCGTCGCCGCCGACGCGCGGGGACGAGAACATCGCGAGAAGCGCGCGGGCGCGAGATCGGGGGGCGGGAGGGCGCGGCGGCGGACGCGCTCCGAGCGCGGCGGACGGCGGCGCGCGGGGGAGAGTGCGGCAGCGCGGCGCAGCGCGCGGCGAAAACACGACAGCTGGCCGCGGCTCTTCTCAGGCCGCGCTTTCTTCGTCGGTTTTTCCTCCAGCGAAGCGAGTCCTCACACGCCGTCGCGCCGCCTCGCGCGCCCGCTCCCGCCGTGCATGGTCACGGAGACCACGTGCGCTAAGCTCTGCACGCTGTCCTTCGCGCTCGGCGTCGCCGTCGGGTTCGCCTTCAACAACAAGCTCCGGCGGTGGTTGTCGTGAGCTCGGACCCCGCCGGCGTCGATCGATCTCACGCGCTTTCCTTTCGTCGCGTCGTCCTCCGTCCGCGTCGACGAGCGAACGAACGAACGAACGATGGCGTCGGTCGACCACGACGCGATACGCGCGACGGTATCGCGCTTTGTCGAGCCGTACCTCGCTCGGAACCCCACCGCGCGAGCGGCCGTCGACGCGCTCGCCTCCGCGGCACCGAACGGCGCGGCGGACGTCCACTGGGATCACCTCGCGTTCCGATCGTTCGATCGCGACGGGTGCGGCGTCGACGCCGTCGCGCGCGTCTTCCTCGACCTCGGCTACGTCCCGCGAGACGAGCTGAGATTCCCGAAGAAGAAGCTCCTCGCGCGGTGGTACGCCCCGCCAGATCCGGATCCGGGCGGCGACCCGTGCGCGACGCACCCGCGCGTGTTTATATCGCACGTGCTCGCGGACCGGCTGTCGCCGGCGGCGCGCGGTGCGTTCTCATCACGCCGGTCCCCATACGGCCGCGTCGGCGTGGTGAACGCCGTTCCTTAAGGACTTTTTCACCCGGCGGCGTCTCTCTCCGCACATCAGGGTCCCTCGCTTTCAATCCCGACACACCTCGACGCCTTTCAACTCCGCTTCTGACGCCTTTCAACTCCACCCCGAAGACGTCGTCGCGAAGTACACGACCGCCGCCGCGGAGGTCCTGGGCGCCATCGCGTCCGCCGCCGCCGCGGGGTCGCGCCGCCCGTGGGGCGCGCTGGTCCCGACGCGCGAGGACTACGAGACGCTCGCGGCGGATAGCGAGTACGCGGCGTGGGTGCTGGTGCACGGGTACTCGTTGAATCACGTCGCGGTGAGCGTGCATCGGTTGGTCGCGGAGGGCGCGAAGCGGATGGACGTCGAGGGGCGGATGAAGTCGGCGGCGGCGGGCGGCGGAATCGGCGGCGGCGAGGCGAACGCGGACGCTGATAACGCTGATAACGCTGATGATAACGCGAAGAAGAAGAGGCCCGCCAAAGTGCTGACGTGCTTGGAGGACGTCAACGCGCTGTTGAGCGGGCCGCCGTACGGCTTCGCGCTCAACGGCGCCGAGGACGACTCGGTCGTGAAAGTCTCCCCTGACGGATTGCTGCGGCAGTCGTCCACCGTCGCGGACGTCGCGTCGGTGACGTTCGAGGACGGCGGCGCGCTCGACGTGCCGTCGTGCTACGTCGAGTTCGCGGAGCGGCTGCCGCTGCCGCAGTTCGCGGGCGACGCGACGATCACGGAAGCGAAGCGACGCGACGGGTTCGAGGTGGGCAACGCGGATCCCATCTTCGAGAGCACAAACGCGCGGAAGTGATACAACTTACGTCTTAATCTTACCGTCGTGATAGTAACTAGCAGTACAGTCGTCGTCGCGGACGCCGTCTTCGCGCGAGGACGCGAGGACGCGCGCCCGCGGAAATAATAATAAACGTTATTTCCCTCACCTCGATACGTCGATACGTCACCACCCCCTGACCCGCCGCGCGGCGATCTGATACGCGCACACGCGGTCGTCCGGCCCCCCTTCGTGTCTGTGCACGTGCTCGATCCTCGCGCCCACCGCGGTGATGAGGTCGAATATCACGCACACCCTGACTATGTCCCTGTACGGATCCAACTGCTCCTTGTGCTCTCGCATGCACTCGGTCACGACGTGGTCGAACGCCGCGAGCAGCGCGGCGTCCTCCTTCTTATCGTGCTTAGATCGCACCTCCGGATGGTACATCCCGAGCGCGTCGTCGTCGAAGACGCACACCGGCTCCGATCGCAGGTACGCCTTGACGTCCGACGGCGGCGGCCCCTCGTGGTCGAAGCGCACGTGATGCTCCGTCCCGTTCACGTAGACGGTGAAGTCGCACCGCACGCGCGCGATCGCGCGCTGCCACGTCTCGTCCACCTTGGGCGCGTGCCCGATGTGCGCCTCCTGGTCGTCGTAGTCGCGCTTTAACACCGCGTGCGCCCAGTGGAGGAGGTACGCGTGGAAGTAAATCCGCGGGTTCGTCGGCTCCGGGTGCTCCCCCGGGCGCGGGGATATCGGCGGCGGGGGCATGACGACCGCGCCGCCGAACTTGAGCGGCGGCGGGGGCTGGTGGTACTCCAGGGGCAGCGCCGCGAGCTCCGCCTTGCGCTGTCGCTTCAGCTCCTTCTTGCTGAGCTTGCGCTCGGGCTTATTCCCATCGTTCGTCGCGCCGCTCGCGCGGGACGAGCGGCTTCCGCTCGTGTCCGGGTCCACGTCCCTGGGGAACGCGGGCTCGGCCTTAATCTCCTTCGGCGGTTTGCTCGCGCACGCGCCCATCCTTCGCGACGACCGCCGCGTCCGGACCGCCGACGCGCCGGTCGGGAGTGATGGCGCGTCGGCGCTTCGGGGGGGATAAGCACTGCGTGACGAGAAACGCTGACAATGCTTCCGAGGTTCCGGTAATTCGGGTTCGGTCGGTCGGTTATTTAGGGTTCGGGTTTAGGGTTGATCGACCGTACGAGCAGAAGTCGTGGCGCCGTTCTCGTCAGAGATCTCCGCGCGAGGTCTCCCCCCACGTGAGGTCTCCAGTCTCGCCGCGTCGCCGCGATGGCCGCGCCGCGCGGGACCCTCGACGACCTCAAGGTCGTCCTCGCGGAGCTGCGCGCGTGCGCGGAGCGCCTCGCGGCGGTGGGACCGGGGAAGGCGGACGATCCCACCTTCCTCGCCGCGAAGACGGACGCGTCGCTCGCGTTTCTGAAGATCCGCGCCGTCAACCGCGACGTCCTGAACGATTTGGAGAAGACCAGGGAGAGGACGAGCGCGCACAAGACGGAGCTCGATGAAGCGCGTCTCCAGCTGCAGAACGTCCTGTACGAGAAGCTGCACATCCAGAAGGAGATACGCGCGTGCGAGGATTTCACGTCAGCGTACTCGGACGAAGAGATCGGGCTGCGCGACGTCAAGGAGTTCATGGAGCGAGAGGGGATCAAGGAAGGGGAGTTAGACCCTCACGAGCTGATGTTGAAGCGACTGAGCAGCGAGCTCGCGGAGAGGAAGGCGCTGTGCGAGGAGGAGAAAGAGCTCAAGGTGCGCCCAAGAGAATCATTCATCATCGATCGATCACGAGATCGAGATTCGAATCGATTCGTCAACCCTAAACGTCGTCTCGCGTCGCGTCGCTCGTCGCTCACCGCGCGAAAAAACAACCCACCCACCCACCCCCGAAAAACAAAAACCGCAGGCGAAGCGAAAGCGTCTGCAGGACGGCATCGACGAGCGCCGAAAGTTCCTCGACGGCCTCGGCGCGCAGCTCGAGTCCCTGAAACGCGCCACCGCGCCGCTGCAGGCGCGTTCTCATCACACTGGTCCCCATACGACCGCGTCGGCGTGGTGAACG
>Ga0181554_1003375_pt1 | contig 13586 bp, 10 predicted proteins | sample 011ome_16_FD_145602 | JGI IMG/M metagenome (GOLD analysis project Ga0181554, IMG submission 145602) | Coastal salt marsh microbial communities from the Groves Creek Marsh, Skidaway Island, Georgia - 011503CT metaG (spades assembly) | ecosystem: Environmental > Aquatic > Marine > Intertidal zone... | reverse complement strand
ATTCGCGCATCTGCGATGCGATGCCGTCCAGGTCGTTGAGCACGCCGCGCGCCATGTTCAGCAACGCAAACGCGGCTGCGGTGGGCTCGGTGCCCTTGTTGCTGCGCGTGAACAGGGCCACGCGCAGCGCATCTTCCAGGTCGGCCAGGCGGCGGCTGACGGCTGAGGCTGCCAGGTGTTCGCGTGCTGCTGCGGCGGTAATGGTGGATTCCTCCATCACGGCCACGAACAGGCGCAGGGAGACGGGGTCGAGTTTCATGGGGGCTCGATGGTAGCAAGCGGCTTGCGTGCCATGCCGGTTTGCGATGGCGGCTTGTTGCATCAGCGTTTTGCGGCCCGGCTGAGTGTGCGCATCATTCGGCACGCCCGACAGGGTTTCCAGCTTGCAGGAGACACACATTTCCATGGATTCCACCGCTTCCCCCGCTGCCCTGCACGGTGTACGCGTCATCGAAATGGGCCAGCTCATTGCTGGCCCCTTTTGCGGCAAGACGCTGGGCGAGTTTGGCGCCGACGTGATCAAGATCGAAGCACCCGCAGACCCGAGCCGACCCGGTGCGTCGGGCGGCGACCCGCTGCGCAACTGGCGCCTCATCAAGGAAGGCACGTCGGTGTGGTGGCAAGTGCAGTCGCGCAACAAACGCTCGGTGGCGCTGGACCTGCGGCAAAAGGAAGGCCAAACAATAGCCCGCCGCCTGATTGCCGAAGCCGATGTGCTGGTCGAGAACTTCCGCCCTGGCACGCTGGAAGGCTGGGGCATGTCGCCCGAGGAGCTGCACGCGCTGAACCCGGGGCTGGTGATGTTGCGCATTTCGGGCTACGGCCAGACGGGCCCGTACCGCGACCTGCCCGGCTTTGGCGCCATCGGCGAGGCCATGGGGGGGCTGCGCCACCTGACGGGCGAGCCCGGCCGCGTGCCGGTGCGCGTGGGGGTGTCGATTGGCGACACGCTGGCGGCGCTGCACGGCACCATCGGCGTGCTCACGGCGCTGTACCACCGCAAGGTCAACGGCGGCAAGGGCCAGGTGATCGACGTGGCGCTGCACGAGGCAGTGTTCAACGTGATGGAAAGCCTGATTCCCGAATACAGCGCTTTCGGCGCGGTGCGCGAGGCTGCGGGCAGTGCGCTGCCGGGCATTGCGCCCAGCAACGCCTACCCCTGCACGGATGGCTGGGTGCTGGTGGCAGGCAATGGCGATAGCATCTTCAAACGGCTGATGGACGCGATCGGGCGGTCCGATCTGGCATCGGCCCCGGACCTTGCCAGCAACACTGGCCGCGTGGCCCGCGTGCAAGAGATCGACGCCGCCATTGGCGCCTGGAGCGCGCAGCGCAGCGTGCAGCAGGTGCTGGACGCACTGGGCGCCGCGCGCGTACCCGCCGGCAAGGTCTACACCGCCAAAGACATTGCCGAAGACCCGCACTACCGCGCCCGCGACATGCTGCTGACCCAGCAGACGCGCGACGGCTACAGCGTGGAAGTGCCCGGCATCGTGCCCAAGCTGTCGGCCACGCCCGGCACCATCCGCAGCAGCGCGCCGCATCTGGGCGACGACACCGATGCGGTGCTGGCCGAAGCGGGTTTGACGGCAGAGCAGATTGCGCTGCTGCGCATCAAGGGGGTGATCCAGTGAGTGCACTTGACAGCGCGTTGTGGCAGGGCGCCGGGCGCCGCATCCACATGCAGGAAGTGGGCCTGCGCGACGGCCTCCAGATGGAAAAGGCGTTTGTGCCCACGGCCGACAAGATTGCGCTGTGCAATGCGCTCTCCGATGCGGGCCTGGCAAAGATCGAGGTGACCTCGTTCACATCGCCCACCGCCATCCCCGCGCTGAAAGACGCCGAGATCGTGTTGCGCGAGATCACGCGCCGCCCTGGCACCCTCTACACCGCGCTGGTGCCCAACCTGCGCGGGGCCGAGCGCGCCATCGAGTCGCGCACGGATGAGCTCAACCTGGTGATGTCGGTGAGCGCCACGCACAACCTGGCCAACCTGCGCATGACACGGGAACAGTCGTTTGCCGTGCTGGCCCAGGTGGCGGCGCTGGCGCAGGGCGCGGGTGTGGCGGTCAACGTATCGCTGTCGTGTGTGTTTGGCTGCCCTTTTGAGGGCGATGTGCCCTATGCCGATGTCTTGGGCTGGGTACAGCGTTTTGCGGACCTGGGCGTGAGTGGCATCACGCTGTGTGACACCACGGGCATGGCCTACCCGACGCAGGTGCGCCAGGTCACCACAGCGGCCCGTGCGCGCTGGCCTGGCGTGGAGTTCACCCTGCATTTCCACAACACGCGCGGCATGGGGCTGGCCAATGTGCTGGCCGCCATCGACGCCGGTGCAGACCGGTTCGATGCATCGCTGGGTGGCCTGGGGGGCTGCCCATATGCGCCGGGCGCCAGCGGCAATGTGTGCAGCGAAGAGGTGGTGCACGTGCTGGCGCTGATGGGCTACGACACCGGCGTAGACCTGGCACAGCTGATCGCCGCCGCCCAGCGGCTGCCCGCGCTCATCGGCCATGACATTCCCAGCCAGATCGCGAAGGCGGGCCCGCGGCTGGCGCTGCACCGGGTGCCCGCGGATTTTCAAGCCATCCGCGAGCGAGCGCTGGCACGCTGAGATTTCATTCCAATGACAACACCCAAGGAGACAAAAACCATGACCCACCACCCCAGGCTCTCGCGCCGCGTATTTGCGGCTGCCGTGCTGTGCACGGCCGCACTGTCTGCAGTTGCGCAGGACAAGTACCCGTCCAAGCCCATCACGCTGGTGGTGCCCCAGGCAGCCGGCGGCGCCAACGACGCCATTGCGCGGGTGCTGGCGCAAAAGCTGGGTGAGCAACTGGGGCAGAGCGTGATCGTCGAGAACCGGCCTGGTGCCGGCGGAACACTGGCCACCGGGACGACCGCCCGTGCCCGCAATGACGGCTACACCCTGCTGCTGACGGCCGACAGCGCCCATGTGATTGGCCCGGCGCTGTACAAGAACCCCGGCTTCGACCCGGTGAAGGACTTCGCACCGGTGGCGCCGGTCGCCACTGCAGGCTATGTGCTGGTGGCGCATCCGTCCTTCCCGGGCAACAACGTGGCCGAACTGGTGGCGCTGGCCAAGGCCAGCCCCGGCAAGTATTCGATTGCCTCGGCCGGCAATGGCACGCTGAACCACCTGATCGGCGAGATGCTGCAGAAAGCCGCCGGCATCCAGCTTCAGCACATCCCCTACAAGGGCTCGGCCGCAGCGGCCACCGATGTGGTGGGCGGGCAGGTGTCGCTGTCGGTGCAGAGCCTGCCGTCCGCCATTGCGTTCATCAAGGCGGGCAAGCTCAAGGTGCTGGGCGTGGTCAATGAACAGCGCGTGGCGGCACTGCCGGATGCGCCGACCATTGGCGAGACCCTCAAGGGCTTTGGCCAGGCGCCGTGGTACGCGCTGTTTGCACCCGCAGGCACGCCCGCGCCCATCGTGGCCCAGCTGCAGGCCGAGGTGGCCCGCGCGCTGGAGCACAAGGACGTGGTGGATAAGCTGGCGACTGTGGGCTGCGAGCCCTTCAAGGGCACGGCCGCGCAGCTGGCAGCCCTGGTGCAGGCCGACTTGCCCAAGTGGAGCCGCGTGGTGAAGGAGACCGGCGCGACGGTGGATTGACCGGTGCCGTGCGCACCCCACGGAAGACATTTTTTCTACACAACGAACAACAAGCGGAGACAACCATGACCATGCAGCGCAAACACTTCACCATCCTCGCCCTTGCAGTGCTGGGTGCCACGGCTTTCAGTGGCGCCTTGGCGCAGTCCGGCTATCCCGTCAAACCCGTCACCATGGTGGTCCCTACTGCCGCCGGTGGCACCACCGATCTGTCTGCCCGCATGCTGGCCCAGGCGCTGGGCCCCGTGCTGGGCCAGACGGTGGTGGTGGACAACAAGGGCGGCGGCAACGGCAACATTGCCGCCGCGGCCGTCAAGCGCGCCGAGGCCGATGGCTATACGCTGCTGATGCAGTACTCGGGCTACCACGTCATCTCGCCCCACATCACCAAACAAAAGCAATGGGAGCAGGGCGACTTCCAGCCTGTGGCCAACGTCATTTCAGCCCCGCAGATCATCGTGGTGCGGGCTGACCTGCCCGTGAAGACGCTGCCCGAACTCATCACCTATGCCAAGGCCAACCCTGGCAAGCTCAACTACGCATCGTCGGGCAATGGCTCGCTGCAGCATGTGACCGGCGCCATGCTGGAGCAGCAGGGCGCCATCAAGATGGTGCATGTGCCCTACAAGGGCACGGGCCCCGCGCTGCAAGACCTGCTGGGCGGCCAGGTGGACCTGACCTTTGGCACCGCGCCTCCATTCATGCCCCACATCGCCAGCGGCAAGCTGCGCGTGCTGGCCGTGACGGGCAAGCAGCGCCTGCCCAGCCTGTCCCAGGTGCCCACGACAGCCGAAGCCGGCTATCCCAAGGTGAACGCCACGTCGTGGTTTGCGCTGTTTGCGCCTGCGGCCACCCCCAAGCCGGTGGTCGACAAGCTGGCCGCCGATGTGCGGGCGGTGGTGCAGAGTGCAGCCTTCCAGCAAAAGGCCCAGGAGCAGGGCGCCACGGCGGAATACCTGAGCCCGCAGCAGCTGGGTGAGCAAGTGCGCGCGGATTTGGGCAACTGGGCCCAGGTCGTCAAGGCGTCGCACATCGAAGCCGAATGACTCGAAACCGACAGCCGTGAAACCGATGGCGACTTTCCGGTAGCCGCCGACCGCTCACCGCTGCGCAATGCAAAGCCCCGGTGCCCTTGTGGTGCCGGGGCTTTGTCATTTTTTGTTCGGAGAAGCCATAGGGATTCTCTGCACGAATCGAGCGGTAAGTGTGCAATGCGCAGCGGGATGGGCTGCAAGGCGCAAAACGCAGCAATAGCCGTAGCTATTGCGAGTATTTGCAACGCAGCAGACCGCCCGATTGCGCAGATGCACACGGCGCGGTGATTCGTGCAGAGAATCCCTAGGGGTTTGCACCTAGATGGTGCGCGACGCTTGGCGCTGGTGCTCTCGGTACAGCCTTTGGTGCAAGCGTTTGACTGCGTTCTGAGGGCAAGCGCGCTGCTTTCATGAAACGAATTTTTTCATTAAGATGACGTCGTTGTAAATTTTTTATCAAATTGCTGGCGGCCTGATTCCACAGGGTCAGCCAGCAGCCCAACCCGCCCATGTCCGCCCCGTCCGAGTCCCACAACGAGCCCGTCTCGATCGCCATTCGCATCGGGCGGGCGCGGCCAACGCTCACGCGTTCGCACCAGCAGATGGCCGACTACGTGATGGCCCACCCGCTGCAGGCGGCCACCATGCCGATCGATGAGCTGGCGGCTGCGGTGGGGGTTTCGGTGGCCACGGCCAACCGCTTCGCCCGCGCCATCGGCCTCGATGGCTACCCGATGCTGCGTGCCGAGCTGGTCAAGGGTTTTGAGGCCATGCTGGCCCCCATCGAGAAAATGCGCATTCGCGTGGAAAAGCCCAGCTCCATGCAGGACGTGTTTGCGGCTGCGCTGGAAGAGAGCCAGCGCAACATCGCCGCAACGCGCGAGGCGCTGGACGGCAAGGCGTGCGAAGAGGCGGTGCGCGTCATCCTGGCGGCGCGGCGCATTTACCTGGCCGGCTTTGGCGCCAGCGGCTGGCTGGCGGGCCTGCTGCAGCGCGGGCTCGACGCGCACTGTGACAACGTGCACTTGCTGGCCGGTGTGGGCGGCGCCTCGTTTGGTGCCCGGCTGCTGCCGCGCATGGGTGAGCAAGACCTGCTCATCGCCATCAGCTACCCCCGTTACCTGACCGACACCGTGGTGCTTGCGCAAGGCGCTTTCGAGCGCGGCGTGCAGGTTCTGGCGCTTACCGACGGCCTGCAGTCGCCCCTGCTGCCCTATGCGCAACACAGCCTGTTTGCGCAGACCGAAAACCAATACGCAGCGAATTCAGACTCGTCGGCGCTGGCGCTGATCGAGGCGCTGTGCAGCGCTGTAGCCCACCAGAGCCGAGGCTCGGTGCAGACCGCCGCACGCATGACCGAGGCCGTGTTGCCTTGGCTGCACGACGGTGCGCGCAGCCGCCTGTCCGTGCGATCTGCAGAGCCTGCCGCCAAGCGGTCGGGCAAAAAGAGCGACTGACGCACCCCCTTGCAATTGACTCGACAACCTGACCTCATGACCGTGGCTTCCTCTTTCAACCCTTCCCGCGCAACCCCTGTGATTGCCATCCATGGCGGCGCAGGCACGCTGAGCCGCGCCCACATCAGCGCCGAGCAAGAGCGTGCGTACCACGCGGCCCTGCAGCAGGTGCTACTGGCTGGCCAGGCGGTGCTGGCGCAGGGGGGCACTGCGATGGAGGCCGTTTGCGAGGCCGTGCGTCTGCTGGAAGACTGCCCCTTGTTCAATGCAGGCCACGGTGCGGTCTTTACAGCCCAGGCGACGCACGAGCTGGACGCTGCGGTCATGGACGGTGCCACGCTGGCTGCCGGTGCCGTGGCCGGTGTTTCGCGCATTCGCAACCCCGTGCAGGCGGCGCGCGCCGTGATGCAAAACGGCCAGCATGTGCTGATGGTGGCCGAAGGGGCAGAGCGCATGGCCCAAGAGGCGGGCCTTGCGACGGTGGAACCCAGCTACTTCTCCACCCCCGCGCGCCACGCACAGTTGCTGGCGGCGCAAGCGCGCCAGGCGGGTGTGGTGCTGGACCACGATGGCGCTGCCGCGCTGGCCGGCCGCGCCATCGACGAAGGCCGCAAGATGGGCACCGTGGGGGCTGTCGCGCTGGATGCGCATGGCCACCTGGCGGCAGCCACGTCCACGGGCGGCATGACCAACAAGCTGCCCGGCCGCCTGGGCGACAGCCCCCTGATCGGCTGCGGCACCTATGCCGACGACCGCACGGCGGCGGTGTCGTGCACCGGCCATGGCGAAAGCTTTATCCGCGTGGCTGCCGCGCACGATGTGTGCGCCCGCATGGCCTACGGCGGTGCCAGCCTGGAGGCAGCGACGCACGCGGTGGTGCACGAGGCACTGCCGGCCGTGCAAGGCACGGGCGGGCTGATAGCCGTGGATCGCCAGGGCAACGTTTGCCTGCCTTTCAATACCGAAGGGATGTACCGTGGCCTTGCGCGTGTGGGGCAGGCGCCCGAATCCTTCATTTACCGTTGAGCGTGCGTACTGCAGCGCACACCAGAGACCGTTTTTTCCCCATGGCTTCCCACATGAAATCGACTTCTTCGACCGTGACTTCGTCTTTGATCCTGCCCGAGCAGCGCGTACTGGCTGTGAACGACATGACCGTGCGGTTCGCCAATTCCGAGCGGACCGTGGACGCGGTGCGCAACCTGTCTTTCCATGTGGACCGTGGTGAGACGCTGGCGATTGTGGGCGAGTCGGGCTCTGGCAAGTCGGTGACCTCGCTGGCGCTGATGCGCCTGGTGGAGCACGGCGGGGGCAAGATCGTGAACGGATCGGCCGCGCTGCGCCGCCGCAATGGCCAGGTGCTGGACGTGGTGAAGGCGGGCAACGCCACCATGCGCGATGTGCGCGGCGCCGACGTGGCCATGATCTTTCAGGAGCCCATGACGTCGCTGAACCCCGTGTTCACGGCGGGTGAGCAAATTGCAGAGTCCATCCGCAACCACCAGGGCATGGACCGCGCTGCAGCGCGTGCCGAGGCGCTGCGCATGCTGGACCTGGTGCGCATTCCTGAAGCTCGCAACGTGCTCGACCGCTTTCCGCACCAGCTGTCGGGCGGCATGCGCCAGCGCGTGATGATTGCGATGGCGCTGGCCTGCAAGCCCCAGCTGCTCATTGCCGACGAGCCCACCACCGCGCTGGACGTGACCATTCAGGCGCAGATCCTGCAGCTCATTCGCCAGCTGCAGGACGAGATGCACATGGGCGTGATCTTCATCACCCACGACATGGGCGTGGTGGCCGAAGTGGCCGACCGCGTGCTGGTGATGTACCGCGGCGACAAGGTGGAAGAGGGCGAGTCTGGCAACGTGTTTGCAGCGCCGCAGCACGCTTACACCCGTGCCCTGCTGTCTGCCGTGCCCAAGCTGGGCGCGATGCGCGGCACCGATTTGCCGCGCCAGTTTGATTTGCTGCGCGCCGACGGCACGGTGGCTCCGTCCACGGTGCTCGAATCTTCGCCCGCCGACACGCGCCCTGCAGGGGCCGCGCCGATCCTGCGCGTGAAAAACCTGGTCACGCGGTTTGACCTGCGCTCGGGCCTGCTCAACCGCGTCAAGCGCCGGGTGCACGCCGTGGAGCAGGTGAGCTTTGACCTCTACCCCGGCGAAACGCTGGCCCTGGTGGGTGAATCGGGCTGCGGCAAGTCCACCACCGGCCGCTCGCTGCTGCGCCTGGTCGAAAGCCAGAGCGGCGCCATCGAATTCGGCGGCCGCAACATCCTCGACCTGCCCACCAGCGAGGTGCAGGCACTGCGCCGCGACATACAGTTCATCTTCCAGGACCCTTTCGCCTCGCTCGATCCGCGCCTGACGGTGGGCTTCTCCATCATGGAGCCGCTGCTGGTGCACAAGGTGATGGGCCGCGAAGACGCCCAATCCCGCGTGGACTGGCTGCTGGAGAAGGTGGGCCTGCCGCGCGAACATGCGCAGCGCTATCCGCACGAGTTCTCGGGCGGCCAGCGCCAGCGCATCGCCATTGCTCGCGCCCTGGCGCTGAACCCCAAGGTGGTGGTGGCTGACGAGTCGGTGTCGGCCCTGGACGTCTCCATCCAGGCGCAGATCGTGAACCTGATGCTGGACCTGCAGCGCGAGCTGGGTGTGGCCTTCCTGTTTATCTCCCACGACATGGCCGTGGTCGAACGCATCAGCCACCGCGTGGCTGTGATGTTCCTGGGCCAGATCGTCGAGATCGGCCCGCGCCGCGCCATCTTTGAAAACCCGCAGCACCCCTACACCAAGAAGCTGATGGCGGCGGTGCCAATTGCCGACCCTGCGCGCCGCCACCTCAAGCGCGTGTTGCTGGAGGGCGAGATCCCCAGTCCCATCCGCGCAGTGGGCGATGAGCCCACCGTGCTGCCCATGATCGAAGTGGGCCCAGGCCATTTTGTGGCCGCCCCTGTATGAAAAAAGTGAGCGGCCAGCGCTAGATTGACAAGGCTTTCAATATGAAAACGTATTGAAATGCCCGCCAGACAAGCGCAAGCAGCTATTGTTTTTGATAACCGTGTTTCGTCAACCTGGAGTTCCTTCATGAAGAAAATCGCTTCCATCCGCCGCTCCACCCAGGCCTTGTTGGCCTTGGTTGCCATTGCCGCTTCTGGCTCTGCGCTGGCTGCCGGCAATGCCGTGCTGGCCATCTACCAACAGCCAGAAACGCTGGACCCCTACAACACCAACACGACCATCACCACGGCCGTGACCAAGAGCTTCTACGAAGGCCTGTTCCAGTTCGACAAGGACCTGAAGGTCAAGAACGTGCTGGCCGAGAGCTATGAAGTGTCGAAAGACGGCCTGGTCTACACCTTCAAGCTGCGCAGCGGCGTGAAGTTCCACGACGGCACAGACTTCAACGCTGCAGCGGTGAAGACCAACCTCGACCGCGTGATGAACCCCGAAAACCGCCTGCTGCGCGCCACGCAGTTCAACCGCATCGAAAAAGTCGAGGCGGTGAACCCCCTGACGCTGCGCATCACGCTGAAGCAGCCTTTTGGCCCCTTCATCAACTCGTTGGCCCACGCTTCGGCCGCCATCATCTCGCCCGCAGCGCTGCAAAAGTGGGGCAATAAGGACATCGCTTTCCACCCCGTGGGCACGGGCCCCTTCGAGTTCGTGGAATGGAAGCAGACCGACTCCATCGTCGGCAAAAAGTTTGCTGGCTACTGGAAGAAGGGCTACCCCAAGATCGACCAAGTCACCTGGAAGCCCGTGCCGGAGAACAACACCCGCGCCTCCATGCTGCAGACCGGTGAGGCCGACTTTGCCTACACGCTGCCCTACGAGCAGGCCGCTCTGCTCAAGAAGGTGGACAAGATCGAAGTGGTGAGCTCGCCATCGATCATCGTTCGCTTCCTGGCCATGAACGTGCTGCAAAAGCCCTACGACAACCCCAAGGTGCGCCAAGCCATCGCTTACGCGATCAACAAGGAAGCCTTGGCCAAGGTGGCCTTCGGCGGCTTTGCCCAGCCTGCAGCCGGATTTGTGCCCGCAGCACTCAAGCACGGCATCAAGATGGAGCCGATTCCCTACAACGTGCAAAAAGCGCGTGAGCTGCTGAAGGAAGCGGGTTACCCCAACGGCTTTGAATCGACGCTGTGGAGCGCCTACAACAACACCACCAGCCAGAAGGTGATCCAGTTCGTGCAGCAACAGCTGCAGCAAGTGGGTATCAAGCTGCAGGTGCAGGCCCTGGAAGTGGGCCAACGCGCCGAGTGGGTGGATTCGTGGGCCGACCCCAAGACCGCCAAGGTGCGTCTGTATTACACAGGCTGGTCTTCGTCTACGGGTGAAGCCGACTGGGCACTGCGTCCCCTGTTCTCCACCGAAGCCTGGGCTCCCAAGCTGAACAATATGTCGTTCTACAGCAACGACGTGGTGGACGGCGGCATCGCCAAGGCCTTGGTGTCCACCGACGACAACGAGCAGGCCGCGCTGTACAAGTCAGTGCAAGAGCAGCTCATGAAGGACCTGCCACGCATTCCTCTGGTCACCGAGGAAAACCTGTCTGCTCACTCCAAGCGCCTGTCGGGCGTGTACGTGATGCCTGACGCCAACATCAACATCGACGAAATCACGCTGAAATAAGCTGATTGACTGCCGCGCGCCCGCTGGGCGTGCGGCAGATGCTCCCGTTTTTATCGTAGAGATTTCGCTGCGCACCGCAGCGCCGCATCCATGCTGAATTACTTTTTCAAACGACTGCTGGGGCTCTTGCCCACGCTGCTGATCGTTGCAGTCCTCGTCTTCCTGTTCGTTCACATGCTGCCGGGCGATCCCGCCCGCTTGGCTGCTGGCCAGGATGCCGACGAAGCCACGGTGCAGCTGGTGCGCCAAGAGCTGGGGCTGGACAAGCCACTGCCAGAGCAGTTCGTGCATTTCTTCTCGCGCATGGTGCAAGGCGACTTCGGTACGTCGATGCGCACGCGACGCCCCGTGGCGGTGGAAATTGGCGAGCGCTTCATGCCCACCCTGCTGCTCACCATCTCCAGCATGGCCTGGTCGGTGGTGTTTGGCATGGGGATCGGCATCATCTCGGCCGTGTACCGCAATCGGTGGCCAGACCGTCTGGGGATGACGCTGGCCGTGTCCGGTATCTCGTTTCCCGCATTTGCACTGGGCATGCTGCTCATGCAGGTGTTCTCGGTGAACCTGGGCTGGCTGCCCACAGTGGGCGCTACCACCTGGGTGCACTACATCCTGCCGTCGCTCACGCTGGGTGCAGCCGTGGCCGCTGTGATGGCGCGCTTCACGCGCGCATCGTTCGTGGAAGTGGTGCAGGAAGACTTTGTGCGCACGGCCCGCGCCAAGGGCCTGAACGAACGCGTGGTGGTGCTCAAGCACTGCTTGCGCAATGCGCTCATTCCCGTGGTCACCATGATGGGTTTGCAGTTTGGCTTCCTGCTCGGGGGCTCCATCGTGGTTGAGGCGGTGTTCAACTGGCCAGGCCTGGGACGCCTGCTGGTGGACGCCGTGACCATGCGCGACTACCCCGTGATCCAGACGCTGGTGTTGCTGCTGTCGCTGGAGTTCATCCTGATCAATCTGGTGGTGGACATGCTGTACGGCTTCATCAACCCCACCATTCGCTACAAGTGACGCAGTTCGCGCGCCCCTTTTTTCTCGCACACGCCCAGACGTCATGACAACGCCCTCCATTCCTACGCCGCCCGACGCCGCACAAGTGGCCGCCGCATCGGTGTCCGCCGCCGCGAACTCTTCTGCCATCCGCACGCCTTGGCGCGAGTTCTGGCGCAAGTTCAAAAAACAGCATGTGGCCATGGCCGCGCTGGCCTTTGTGCTGCTGCTGGTGATGGTCGCAGTGTTTGCGCCCTACATCGTTCCTTACGATGCTGAAGGCTTCTTCGACTACGACCGGCTCAATGAAGGCCCGTCGGTGGTGCATTGGTTCGGCGTCGATCCGCTGGGCCGCGACATCTTCAGCCGCATCCTGATGGGTGCACGCATCTCGCTGGCTGCTGGCTTCCTGTCGGTGATGATCGGCTGCGTGATCGGCACGGCCCTTGGCCTGCTGGCCGGGTACTACGAAGGCTGGTGGGACCGCATCGTGATGCGCATCTCGGACGTGCTGTTTGCCTTCCCTGGCATCTTGCTGGCGCTGGGTGTGGTGGCGATTCTGGGCAGCAGCATGACCAACGTTATCGTGGCCGTGGCCGTGTTCAGCGTGCCCGCGTTTGCACGGCTGGTGCGTGGCAACACGCTGGTGCTCAAGCACATGACTTACATCGAGTCGGCACGCAGCATTGGCGCGTCGGACTGGACCATCATCGTGCGCCATATTCTGCCCGGCACCATCTCGCCCATCGTCGTGTACTTCACGATGCGCGTGGGCACGTCGATCATCACGGCTGCCAGCCTGTCCTTTCTGGGCATGGGGGCACAGCCGCCCACGCCTGAGTGGGGTGCCATGCTGAACGAAGCGCGTGCCGACATGGTGAACGCACCGCACGTGGCGCTGTTCCCCAGCCTGGCCATCTTCCTGACCGTGCTGGCGTTCAACCTGCTGGGCGACGGCTTGCGTGACGCGCTGGACCCCAAGATCGATCGCCAGACATGAGTGCTGCGACCCCGGCTCTTTCGCACGACACACCGCCACGCATCGGTGCTTTGGCCAGTGGTGCGCTGGACGTCATCACCGATGTGCCCGGCGTGACGGTGGGGCATGCCACCCACGCCAGCGGTGATGTGCAAACGGGCGTGACGGTGGTGCACGCCCACGGGCAAGACCCCTACCGCCACAAGGTGCCTGCAGGTGTGGCTGTGATCAATGGCTTTGGCAAGAGCGTGGGCCTGCTCCAGTTGGAAGAGCTGGGACAGCTCGAAACACCGATTGCCTTGACCAACACGTTCTCTACCAGTGCGATGGCGCAGGCGCAGATTCGCGAATGCGTGGAGCGCAACCCAGAGACGGGGCGCGCCTGGCCCACGGTCAACCCCCTGGTGCTGGAGTGCAACGATGGCTACCTGAACGACATCCAGCGCATGGTTCTGGGCGAGGCCGATTACCGGCTGGCCAGTGCCCAGGCGCAGGCCCAGTTCGCGCAAGGCGCGGTGGGTGCGGGGCGTGGGATGTCCAGCTTTCAGCTCAAGGGCGGGGTGGGCACGGCGTCGCGCCGTGCGCCGCTGCTTGACGGAAGAACCTACACGGTAGGCGCTCTGGTGTTGGCCAACTACGGTGTGCTGCCCCACCTGGTGTGGGGGGGCGTTCCGGTGGGGGGCGACATCGCCACGTTGCTGGACGACGATGCCCGCATGCAAGCGCAGGCCGCAGAAAAGGGCTCCATCATTATGCTGCTGGCCACCGATGCGCCGCTGGACGCCCGTCAGCTCAAGCGACTGGCGCTGCGTGCTGCGGCGGGACTGGCCCGCACGGGGTCGGTGGCCGGCCACG
>Ga0181554_1003373_pt1 | contig 13591 bp, 8 predicted proteins | sample 011ome_16_FD_145602 | JGI IMG/M metagenome (GOLD analysis project Ga0181554, IMG submission 145602) | Coastal salt marsh microbial communities from the Groves Creek Marsh, Skidaway Island, Georgia - 011503CT metaG (spades assembly) | ecosystem: Environmental > Aquatic > Marine > Intertidal zone >... | reverse complement strand
GGTCTACCCCAACGGTTCTGCCGACGTAAATCATTTTCATGCGGCAGGTGGCACGGGTACATTATTCACGGCACTTTTAGACGCCGGGCTGATGCACGACGACGCAAATACCTGTTTTGGCGAGAACTTTAGCGACTTCTGTCAAGAGCCCGTGCTCTCGGGAAATCAAATCGAATGGCGTCCCGCCGCAAAGTCGAGTCTCGACCAAGAAATTCTGACTACCCCAGCAAGCCCTTTCGCCGCAAATGGCGGGGTAAAGCTGCTTGAGGGCAACCTCGGCCGCAGTGTGATCAAAACGTCAGCGGTAAAAGAGCAACACTATATTGTGGAGGCTCCTGCAGTAGTGATCGACGATCAGGATGATCTCAAGCCGCTCTTCGAGGCCGGGGAGCTTGATAAGGATTGCATTGTGGTGGTGCGCTTCCAAGGCCCGGCTGCGAATGGTATGCCCGAACTACATAAATTGACGCCCATGCTTGGCGTGTTGCAAGACCGAGGACACAAGGTAGCGCTCGTAACGGATGGCCGCATGAGTGGCGCCTCGGGCAAAGTGCCGGCAGCTATTCATTTGGTTCCTGAAGCGTCCAAGGGCGGTCTGCTTGCTAGAATACAGAACGGAGATGTAATTCGTCTCGACGCGACCACGGGTGAGCTGTCTGTCAAAGTTGATGACAGCGTTCTGGCAACACGCGTTGATGCAACGGCACCAGAGGTTCTACGAACGATCGGCCGCCACATTTTTAGAAACAACCGTAACGCCGTGAACAGTGCGGAAGAAGGAGCCTCATCGCTTTTTAGCTGAAAACGCCTATGACGAATGCTAGTTCAAACACAGCGAGCGGTCACCACCTTGTCGGCGACATAGGCGGGACCAATGCGCGCTTTGCGTTCGTAGCGCCGGGCTCAACGACGCCAAAGCCGCTGGCCAAGTATCGCGTCGCTGACTTTGCCAGCTTTGAAGGCGTGCTAGAGCAGCTAGTGAGTGACTGGCGCGATCACGGACTACCGCGCTTAGGTCCATCGCGTACCTGTCTTGCAGTTGCGGCACCACCTCACTTAAAAACGATCAGCTTTACCAACAGTCCGTGGCGGTTTGACCGCGCATTGCTAGGGCAACACTTGGGCAATTCTGACATCCAGATCATTAATGATTTTGCAGCAGTCGCCAGAGCCTTGCCTGCACTCACCGCCGATGATGTAGAGCAAATCGGCGCCGGTGAATCACAAAGCAAAAAGCCTATGGTCTCTATTGGACCCGGAACAGGGACGGGTGTTGCTACCGTAGTATTTGATGAGCTAGGAAAGACTGTCATTTTGGAGGGTGAAGGCGGGCATGTGGACTTTGCACCGATCACCGATATGGAATTTGAGGTGCTCAAGCATCTGCGCGCCCGTTTTGGTCGTGTCTCTATCGAACGACTGTTGTGCGGAGCGGGCATCGTAAACATCTATCAAGCGCTTGCTGTCATTAGAGGACAACAAGCGGAATTCGAAGTGCCAAGTGATATTGGTGCGGCTGCGCAACAGGACAATCCACTCGCAAGTGAAGCAATGGCCATGTTCTTTGCTGTGCTTGGCTCGTCGGCAGGGAACCTAGCACTCACGTCGGGCGCCCTCGGCGGAGTCTTTATTGCAGGCGGCATCGCGCCGCGCTACATCGACCTACTTCGCCGGAGTGATTTTCGCGCTCGGTTCTTAGCGAAAGGCCGTTTCGCTGACTACACAACCAACATCGGTACTTACGTCATAACTCACGAAGATCCAGGGCTGCTCGGTGCCGCTCTATGGCTGGGAGATAAAGCTTAAATGATCGCTTCCTATAATTTTCTCGATACATCACCTGTGATACCCGTGATTGCGATCGAGTCACTAGAGCATGCCGTCCCGCTCGCTGAATCCTTGGTCGCCGGCGGTATCTTCAACCTCGAAGTCACGTTGCGGACTCAACATGGATTAGATGCTATTCGACTCATCAGTGAGCAAGTGCCGGGCGCCAACGTGGGTGTTGGCACCGTTTGCTCGGCAACTGAGTTTGATGCTGCAATCGACGCAGGTGCCTCTTTCGTCGTGTCGCCGGGACAGTCCGACGAACTGTTCGAGCGCGCCCTGCTAACGAATGTGCCTTTTTTACCCGGTGCGGTTACCGCAACCGAGGTAATGGCCGCTAAATCGGCCGGCTTTAACATTCTGAAATTCTTTCCTGCGGGAACCTCAGGCGGTGCCGCCGCCATCAAAGCATTTAGCGGTCCGTTTGCCGACATTCAGTTCGTACCAACCGGTGGCATCAAACCTGAAAACGCAGATGAATATCTTTCGCTATCAAACGTTAGAGCTGTAGGCGGTACTTGGTTGACGCCAATTGATCTCATTAATACTGGTCGTTGGGACGAGATTGAAGCCATTGCTCGTCAAGCGTCAGCACTCAACACATAGCTAGGGGACCATTGGTATGGCAGCTGTAGACCTCATTATCTTCGGTGCTTCCGGAGACCTCTCTGCGAGAAAATTGTTTCCCGCCTTATTCCAATTGGAGCGGTTAAATCTGTTGCAAGATGACTTGCGCATTGCTGCGGTAGCGAGAGCACAACAATCTCTCGAGGATTTTTTGCCTGCTCTCAAAGACAAAATGTCCTCGTACATGGGGAGCGATGCGCCTTCAGAAGAAGAATGGTCTAGTTTTACGAAGCGCTTTAGCTACGTAGCCGTCAATTTCTCAGAGCCCGATGAGTACGCGGGCCTCAGAACCTGGCTAGATGATGCACGGATAAGCCTTTTCTATTTTGCAACGCCACCGAGTTTATTTGCGCCGATTTGCGAGCACTTAAGTTCAACCAACTGTCTCGCCGGTGACTGTCGAATTGTGGTCGAGAAACCCATTGGGGAAAACCTTGAATCATCTATTAGAGTGAACGAAACACTCGCCAAGTACTTCGATGAGCGGTCGATATATCGTATTGACCACTACCTTGGCAAAGAGACCGTGCAAAACTTACTAGTACTTCGTTTTGCTAATCGCTTCATCAACAGTCAGTGGGATAATACCTGCATCGATCACGTCCAAATCACCGTCGGTGAAATGGTTGGCATCGAAGGTCGTTGGTCTTACTACGATAAAGTGGGGCAGCTGCGCGATATGGTGCAGAATCACCTGATGCAGCTTATGTGTTTGGTTGCGATGGAACCGCCAAACTCTCTTGAAGCGGAGAGCATTCGAGACGAAAAGGTGAAGATCGTTCGTGCCTTGCGACGAATTGATGAGCGCTCAGTCACCGAGCACGTGGTCCGTGGACAATATTCAGATGGCTGGATCAAAGGGTCCGCAGTCCCCGGCTATCTGGCCGAGGAAGGCTGCGAGCACACTTCTAGCGACACCGAAACCTACATTGCTATCAAAGCGCATGTCGATAACTGGCGTTGGTCTGGCGTGCCGTTCTATCTCAGAACAGGGAAGCGACTGCCAGAGAAAGTGACTGAAATTGTCATTCACTACAAAGATCTACCGCACAACATCTTCGGCGATGGCGCCAATATCCCGAATAAACTGGTTATCCGGCTGCAGCCTAACGAGGGCATTGAGCTCAGTATGGTCTCAAAAAAGCAGAGCCTGAAAGAGCGTATGTCCTTACAAGGTTTTCCACTAGACCTGGATTTCCGCGAGGGTAGCGATATGGACCGAATTCCCGATGCTTACGAGCGACTATTCCTCGATGCCATCAATGGTGATCAGTCCTTGTTTGTCGGCCGGGAGGAGATCGAGGAGAGCTGGCGGTGGATTGATCAGCTTATCGCCTCATGCCAAAAACAAGGTGTTGAGGCACGACCTTATCACGCCGGCTCTTGGGGCCCGGCGAAGGCCGAGATCTTAATCGAGAAGGATTTCCGGAGCTGGCATGTCTAAGCGTCAGATCTTTTCAACGCGAGACAAGTTGGATGTGGCCCTGACGGAGGCGGTTTGTACGCAGTTGCAGGCAGGCATCAACGCTAATGGGAAAGCGACTCTGGTTGTTTCTGGGGGAAGCACACCCAAAGGGTTGTTTGCTGCCTTATCCGAAGCGAACCTCGACTGGAAAAACGTCACAGTACTTTTAGCAGATGAGCGCTGGGTCGATGAATCCCACGCTGACAGTAACACCGCAATGGTAAAGAGCTTGCTTCTACAGGGTGTCGCTGCGGATGCTAAGTGGATCGACTTTGGTGCAGGTAAAACCGATGTCGAAGCCGAGCTGAATCGCGTGCAGCGTGAAGTCGCCGAACTGGGTACCTTTGATGTGGTGATTTTGGGGATGGGCAACGATTCTCATACCGCATCGCTATTCCCTTGTTCTACAGAGTTAGATCAGGGCTTAACGACGACCGCGACTGCCCTAATGACCCAACCAACAACGGCCCCACATCGGAGACTTACGCTGTCAAAAGCACGCCTGCTTGATACGAAAATGGGGGTAGTCCATATCGTTGGCAGCAACAAGCTTGACGTTTTCGACACTGCGACCCAGCATGCAGATGATGATGCGCACCCTATTAGCCACTTCTTCCACCATGAACAATTCACCCTCTGGTTCGCTGAATAACGCCGACTAAGATACCTTACTGAAGAGCGCCTGATCGAACGCGCTCCTTTGAATCGGGGGCGTTGAGCCGGGCGAATCAACCGGCGCGCGCTTAGCGCCTCCGGCGCGCATACCCCCCTCTTGTAACCCCCTTCGACACTCCATTTTTTCGTTGCTTGTTCGCACCGACAGAGCTCGGCGAGGCCTCTCCGCCTGTATTTGGCCCGCAGTTGACCACCTCACGCGGTGAAGCAACTAGTGAATAAGGCCGATCGATGAGGCGAGGGCGAAGTTGGCCACCGACCCTTTGATCAATCTATCCCTAATGCTCTCGAGGTGCAGAGCTAGGCGCAAAGAGAGCAGCGCAGGAAGCGTTACAGGCAGAACAATGAGGTAAGAAGCCAGGTAAAAAAAAGGGGGCACTAAGGCCCCCAAACACTCACACTCAAAACCTCACACTAAAAACTTAGGCGGCGTCGCTAACCGACAAACTTCCCGCTGCCAGTAAGCAGCCGGTATCCAACATTCGATTCGAGAAGCCCCATTCGTTGTCATACCACGCTAAAACCTTAACCAACCGACCATTCACACGCGTGTGATTTGCGTCGAAGTTGCTGGAAAAAGCGTTGTGATTGAAATCAGCTGACACGAGAGGCTGTGTATTGCAGGACAACACGCCAAGGCGATCGGTAGAGGCCGCCGATGCTACGATCGCGTTGACTTCTTCAACGGTCGTATCGCGGGACGCAGTAAACGTCAAATCAACCAACGACACATTAATCGTGGGTACACGCACAGCGAGACCATCAAGTCGACCCTTCAACTCAGGGAGTACCAAACCGATAGCAGCGGCCGCACCCGTCTTAGTGGGGATCATGCTATGTGTGGCAGATCGCGCGCGATACAGGTCGGAGTGGTACACATCACTCAGGTTTTGGTCGTTGGTGTAGGCATGAATCGTTGTCATCAAACCGTTCTCGACACCCACCGCCGCGTGCAGAGGCGCGACAAGCGGCGCTAAACAATTGGTTGTGCACGACGCGTTGGAGACAATAACAGCCTCATCATTCAAAACGTCATGATTCACACCGTAAACGACCGTTGCGTCTGCATCGTTTGAAGGCGCTGAGATCAATACCTTGCGAGCACCTGCTCGGAGATGCGCTGAGGCTTTATCGCGCGACGTGAAAATACCCGTGCACTCGAAAACTACGTCGACATTCAGGTCGCCCCAAGGAAGATCTTCAGGATTGCGCTCCGCAAACACTGCGATTCGATCGCCATTAACGACCATCGCATCATCTTCTACAGCAACCGATGCGCCAAAGCGCCCGTGCGTCGTATCGAATTGCAAAAGATGTGCGTTGATCTCCGATGTTCCAAGGTCGTTGATCGCAACAACTCGAAGGCGAGAAGCCATCTCTGGCCGCTCGTATAGTGCCCGCAAAACATTACGCCCGATACGCCCAAATCCATTAATAGCTACGTTGACCATAAGGCTCCCCTTTTATGGCGACTATTATGTAGTAAATTTACTAAATGACAAACAAAAAACAGTAAATAAGTGCTTATTTTTCGTTTTATTACAATTTAAGAGGCGGAATATTCAAAATTTCGGTGCGAAACGTCAGTAATTCAGGCATTATTCGTAATAATATTACCAGCATAGACCTCATAATGACGTCTGAACCCAATTTACTTGCCGTTATCCAGCGCCAGCTTAATGAACTCAATAAGTCTGAAGCGAAAGTGGCTAATGCCATTCTCAAAGCGCCCGAGGAAGCTACGCGCTCCAGCATTGCATCTTTAGCGTCTGCCGCGGGGGTAAGTGAGCCCAGCGTAAATCGCTTTTGCAAAAAGTTTGGCGCAACGGGCTTCCCTGATTTCAAACTTAAGCTAGCAACGTCTCTAGCCTCAGGCGTTAAATACGTAAGCCGCTCTGTTGAATTCTCGGACGACATCAACACGTTTCCGGCTAAGCTGTTCGACAACGCAATCAACGCCCTACTGACCGCCAAGGAAGGGCTGCCGCTGAAAGCAATTGCACAAGCGGTTGACCAAATTGCGCAGGCGCGCCGCGTTTATTTCTTTGGCCTCGGGACGTCAGCAGCGGTAGCGCGGGATGCGGAACACAAATTCTTCAGGTTCAATGTACCGGTTTTCACGCACGAGGATCCGCTAATGCAGCGAATGCTCGCCGCATCAGCAGGCGTGGGCGATCTTTTCTTTTTTATTTCGCATACGGGTCGAACAAAAGTTTTGGTTGAGGCTGCTGAGATTGCCCGCCAAACAGAAGCGACGATCGTCTCTTTAACTGCCGAGGGCTCTCCCCTGGCACAAAAAAGCCACTGCTGTATCACCGTAAAAGTAGAAGAAGACACAGAGCAATATTTGCCCATGACGTCTCGACTGGTGCAGCTTGTCATACTGGATGTTCTTGCCGCCGGCGTAACGCTTCGTCGCGGAGAGGGCTTCACACCTCATCTCGCTCGAATCAAAGACAGCCTTAAGGAAACACGATTCCCAACGAGTTAAGCCATGACAAACAATTTACTCCTAGACACATCTGCCCTGCGTCAGAATGTGCGACTACTCGGCGATACGCTGGGCGATGTTATTCGCTCCACAGTCGGCGAAGATCTCTACGAGACGATCGAATCCATCCGGCAAGCATCAAAATCAGCTACCGATGTAGAGGAGACAACTGCGCTTTTCAATGCGCTGCGAAAACTCGATTCGGAGCAGCTCTTACTGATCTCACGTGGCTTTGCGCAGTTTTTGAATCTCGCCAACATCGCCGATCAGCACTTTACTACCACTAAGTCAGTTAGTGGTCACTTCGGTGCATACGACCGAATATCCAGTACTATTGAGGAGCTGAGTCAGTCCGTCGAGAAAGAAGCGCTGGCAGATGCCATCGCGAATTTGCACATAGATCTCGTGCTCACTGCTCACCCGACGGAGATCACGCGGCGGACATTGATTCACAAACACGGTGAGATTCATGACTGTCTCACCGACATTGAGTCCGGCCTTGCCAGCGAAGCGCGTATCCAATCGCGACTGGCTGACTTGATTGCACAAATCTGGCACACCGAGGAGTTTTTGGAGCAGCGCCCAACTCCGATAGATGAGGCTCGATGGAGCTTTGCTGTGATTGAAAATTCGCTGTGGGACGCCATTCCAGAATTTTTGCGGGACCTAGATGCCATTGCCGACAAATTCGGACTCGATTTGCCACCACGCACAAAGCCCGTGGTACGACTCTCGAGCTGGATTGGTGGCGACCGCGATGGCAACCCAAACGTCACAGCGACAGTTACTCGACGCGCAATGATCATCAGCCGATGGCAAGCGGCTGATCTCATCAATCGGGACCTAGAAGTAATTTACGAAGAACTCTCTGTCACGCAAGCAACAAAGGAGCTTCGTGCACTAGCAGGCGACGTACGCGAACCGTATCGGGCAGTTTTAAAGCCGCTTCGCGACACGGTTCGCAAGCAGCGCGATGCACTGGGGGCCTACATTCAAGACAGTAAGAACCCTCTTCCTCCTGTTCTTTTCACCGCAGATATCATTGCTTCGCTGCAACAGTGCCAAAGGTCTCTCGCTGAAGTAGGCTTATCGGCTATTGCCAACGGAAAACTGCTGGATCTCATCCGGCGATTAGAGTCATTTGGTGCACACCTAGTGACACTCGATATTCGCCAAGAAAGCACTCGCCACAGCGACGTCATTAGCGAAATCACTCAGGCGCTTGGACTGGGCAACTACAGCGACTGGAGCGAGTCCGATAAGCAGACATTCTTAAAGGCTGAAATTACTAACCCGAGACCCCTTCTACCCCTGCATTTCGAAGCATCAGAACCCTGTCAGGAAGTCCTCGACACCTTCAGAGTGATTGCCGACACGCCACGCGAGGCGTTGGGGTGTTATGTCATTTCCATGGCATCAGATCCGTCGGACGTGCTCGCGGTTCAACTCCTGCTGAAAGCAACAGGGGGTCCAATCGATTTACCGGTATCTCCACTCTTTGAGACACTGGATGATCTCGATGGTGCACCTAGCACCCTGGATGCGCTGTTAAGTGACGACGAATTCAGGAAGCGAACTCATCACTCGATGGTTGTCATGATTGGCTACTCAGACAGCGCGAAAGATGCAGGTATGCTGTCCGCTGGCTGGGCACAATACCGCGCCCAGGAAACGCTATTGAATGTTTGCCAGTCACACGGCGTCAGTCTGCAGTTATTTCATGGTCGTGGTGGGACTATTGGGCGCGGAGGGGCGCCCGCTCACCAGGCGCTACTCTCACAGCCACCCGGGTCACTCGAGCATGGACTGCGAGTAACTGAGCAGGGTGAAATGATTCGCGTCAAGTTAGGGCTCAAGCCCCTTGCGATCAATACACTGGGGCAATACACCAGTGCCATACTGCGCGGTAATCTTACGCCCCCGCCTATTCCCAAGCCTGAGTGGCGAGAGCTCATGGATACGCTTGCCGAACAGGCATGCAGTGACTATCGAAGCTGGGTCAAGGGGAACCCAAACTTTGTTGAGTACTTTAGGCAGGCAACTCCCGAACCAGAGTTGGCCAGCCTTCCTCTCGGCTCACGTCCCGCGCGTCGACGTACCGGAGGAGGTATTGAGACACTGCGCGCTATCCCGTGGATCTTTGCTTGGTCGCAGAGTCGTCTCGTCTTGCCTGCTTGGCTTGGCGCGGGCTCAGCGCTTACCAGCGCTGTCGAAAACGGACAGTTAAACCGCCTAAGAGAGATGCGCGATCAGTGGCCTTTCTTTGCGTCGCGTTTATCCATGCTCGACATGGTCTACGCAAAGTCAGATCTCGTCATCAACTCGCTTTATGACGATACGCTCGTTCGCGAAGAGCTTCGAAGCTTGGGCAGTGATTTACGGCAACAGCTCAGCGCAGATATCCAGTCGCTAATGGAAATACTTGATGTCGATACGCTCATGGCCTCTGACCCGTGGGGACTCGAGTCAATCGGCCTTCGCAACGTCTACACCGCACCGCTCAATCTGGTTCAGATAGAGTTGTTACGTCGGGTACGCGAAAACGAAAGCGAATCGGTCCAACGCGCACTGATGGTCTCGATAGCGGGTGTTGCGGCAGGCATGCGCAACACCGGCTGATTGTAAGAATGAGAGAAACGGCGTCAAAGGGCGCCATCTCTGCGGGTGTCATTGACACCTCGTCTTATTATTTGAGATCGCTTAGAACAGCGAAACCGCTGTGACGAGGCAGAGGCTTGATTAGCCCTCCACGAAGTTAGAGTTAGAGCTAGAGCTGAAATTGAAACTGGAAGGATAGTACCTGCGACTCATTTGGGCGCTTGAAAACGTCACTGTGGATCAGCCCTTGGCTTCTTCAGGCTCGCAGAAACCTGGCTGTGACTCGACAGACGATGCCTTCAGCGGTGTGATAGCTTTGCTGCACCTCAACAATCCAGTTTAAGCAGGGCCCGCCCAAAGCAGGTCGTGGTGATGCACCCGGCGCTGCAACCCCTGATTGAGCACCGGTTCAGGGGGATCTAGCTCATCGCTAACTGACGGATATCACTAAGCAAGCCTACCAAGTAAGTCAGGAAGCGACCTGCATCACCACCATTAACAACACGGTGATCGTAAGAGAGCGACACAGGCAACATCACCCGTGGTTGAAAAGCCTCACCATCCCAAACGGGCTGGGTGGACGCTTTACTGACGCCCAAAATAGCCACCTCTGGTGTGTTGACGATCGGCGTAAAACCTCTGCCGCCGATATTCCCCAAACTACTTACGGTGAAAACGGCACCCTGCATTTCATCGGGTTTTAGCTTTTTGTCTTTGGCCTTTGCTGCTAGATCACGAATCTCATCAGACAGCAGCCAAATCGACTTCTTGTCCGCATCACGAAGCACTGGAACCACCAGCCCGTTGGGCGTATCGACCGCCATCCCGATATGGCAGTAATCCTTATAAATGAGCGCCTCGCCCTGTTCAGCGAGGGACGATTTGATCTTTGGGTTTTCATTGAGCGCCAAGGCGACCGCCTTGATGATGAAGGGCAGCGGCGAAAGCTTGCTGCCACGTCGCTCTGCCTCGGCTTTCAGCGACTGGCGGAAGGACTCCAAGTCTGTAATGTCTGCATCATCAAACTGTGTGACATGTGGCACGTTGAGCCATGACTTCGACATATTAGCCGCGGTTACTTTGTCGATGCGCGAGCGCTCCTCGCGACGGATAGATCCAAATTTGGCAAAGTCCACGTCTGCAACTGTGGGAATACCAGAACCAGAGGTGACCGCGCCTGATGAGAGTTCAGCTAAACGTTTGGCGACGTATGCTTGAACATCTTCCTTGATGATTCGCCCCTTTGGACCGGATCCTTTGACCGCTATCAGGTCAACGCCAAACTCGCGTGCGAGCTTTCGCACAGCTGGACCCACGTAGAGGCCACTGGCGTCACTGACCTTTGTAGAGCTTACCGGTCCAGGTGCAGGTACAGGTGCAGGTGCAGGTGCAGGTGCAGGTGCAGGTGCCTCAGAGTCTGTTGCGGGTACGTGGGATGAAGACGAGCGCATACGTACTAGAGGTGAGCCCTCCTTCACCATGTCACCTGCCTTAACAAGCAACTCGAGCACTTCGCCCGCAGCGGTCGCAGGAACTTCCATTGACGCTTTATCGGACTCAAGTACAACAAGAGAGTCACCTTCCTCCAAGACATCGCCTACGGTAATAGGTATTTCGACAACCTCTACATCACCATCGGAGCCAATATCAGGCACGGCGATTGTTAGTTCGATCTCTTCCAGCGCGGCAGTTGGTGCTGCGACAGGCGGTTCATCAAATGAGGTGGCGGTCGTAGCAATCTCGACTGCCTCAGGAATCGACGCCGATGTATCCGGTTGGCTCTCGACTGAGATGTCAACGTCGTCAAGCTCGAGAATCAAAATAGCATCGCCCTCTGACAACGCATCACCGACCGCAACCTTAAGCTCTGTAATGATCCCTGAATGCGATGCTGGAATCTCCATCGAAGCTTTGTCTGATTCGAGAACAATCAAGCTTTGCTCAAGGGTAATCTGGTCACCAACAGCCACGAGTAGCTCAACCACTTCGGCACCCTCGGCACCGCCAATATCAGGAACACAAATCGTATAGTTCGCCACGATCTCTCTCCTTTATACCGTTGTGGGATCAGGTTTAGTGGGGTCGATGCCGAGATCACTCATGACCTTTGCGAGATCTGCTCTTGGAATCACACCTTCGTCCGCGAGCGCCGTCATTGCGGCAAGCACCACATACCGACGATCGACCTCAAAGAACTCTCTCAATTTTGCTCGAGTATCGCTTCGCCCGAAGCCGTCAGTGCCCAAGACGGTGAATGACCGAGGCATGAACTCCCGAATCTGATTGGTATGCGCACGCATATAATCGGTCGCCGCAATAATCGGCCCCTCGGTTGACTCAAGGCACTGTGTTACATAGGGCACCTGAGGCTGCTCCGTCGGGTTCATCATGTTGCGTCGTGTAATCCTTTGACCGTCGCGTGCGAGCTCATTAACACTCGTCATGCTCCAGATGTCAGCTACAACCCCGTAATTTTTGTCAAGTATTTCAGCGGCTGCTTCGACCTCACGCATGATCGTACCGGCACTCATCAGCTGTACGCGCTTCTTAGACTTTGCGGTCGATTTTTTAAGGGGATACAAACCCTTAACAATGCCCTCTTCCACGCCCTCAGGCATATCGGGATGAACGTAATTTTCGTTCATTGTAGTGATGTAGTAAAAAACGTTTTCCCCATCCTCGAACATACGCTTCATGCCTGAACCAATAATCGTTGCAAGCTCGTAGCTGTAAGTCGGGTCGTAAGAAATACAATTGGGGATAGTCGTTGCCATCAAATGACTGTGACCGTCTTGGTGTTGCAAGCCTTCGCCGTTAAGTGTCGTGCGACCCGCCGTTGCGCCCATCAAGAAACCACGCGCCTGACTATCACCCGCGGCCCATGCGAGGTCATGAATGCGCTGGAAACCAAACATCGAATAGAAGATGTAGAACGGCACCATCGGATAATCGGACACCGAGTACGACGTCGCAGCTGCAAGCCAGGCAGACATAGCGCCCGCCTCGTTAATGCCCTCCTCAAGAATCTGGCCAGTCTCTTCCTCTTTGTAATAGAGGATCTGACCCGCGTCATGTGGTGTGTACTGCTGACCTACGGATGAGTAAATCCCCAGCTGTCGGAACATACCTTCCATACCAAAGGTACGCGCCTCATCGGGAACGATGGGAACGACGCGCTCACCAATCTGCTTGTCCTTCACCAAGGATGACAAGAGACGAACAAATGCCATGGTTGTTGAGATCTCGCGTTTACCGCTTCCTTTCAATTGGCTGGCATAAGCCGACTTTGCTGGCGCCGGCAGACTATATGAACTCGCCCGCCGTGCCGGAATACTGCCGCCGAGTGCAGCGCGCTTCTCACGAAGATAGCGCATCTCGGGGCTATCCTCTGGGGGTCGATAGAAAGGAACATCTTTCAAGTCTTTGTCCGAGACCGGCACGCCGAAGCGATCCCGGAAGGCTTTGAGGCTCTTCATATCGAGTTTTTTCAACGAGTGCGTTTCGTTCGCGGCCTCCCCCGCCTCACTTGTGCCGTAACCCTTTACCGTCATGGCTAAGATAACCGTTGGACGCTCAGTCTCCTCGCAGGCCGCCGCATAAGCTGCATACACTTTGTATGGATCGTGCCCCCCACGGTTGAGATACATGATGTCGTCGTCGCTCAGATCTTTGACGAGATCGAGCGTTTCTGGATATTTTCCGAAGAAGTGCTCTCGCGTGTAAGCGCCACCGTTGAACTTACAGTTCTGAAGCTCGCCATCACAGACTTCGTCCATGCGCTTGAGCAGCATTCCTGATTTATCACGCTCAAAGAGTGGATCCCAACGACGACCCCAGACCACTTTGATTACATTCCATCCCGCACCCCGGAACACACCCTCCAGCTCCTGAATAATCTTGCCGTTCCC
>Ga0181554_1003371_pt1 | contig 13600 bp, 4 predicted proteins | sample 011ome_16_FD_145602 | JGI IMG/M metagenome (GOLD analysis project Ga0181554, IMG submission 145602) | Coastal salt marsh microbial communities from the Groves Creek Marsh, Skidaway Island, Georgia - 011503CT metaG (spades assembly) | ecosystem: Environmental > Aquatic > Marine > Intertidal zone >... | reverse complement strand
TCAGCGTCGCCGAGATCCGATGATGATGATGATGATGATGATGATGATGAATCGTGAACTCCGCCCTTCGCAGATCGAGCGCGAGGCCGACGCCCATGGCCTTCACCAGCGCCTCCTTCAGGCTCCACAGCTGTCTGAACACCGTCTCTCTCTCGTCGTCCGTCGCGCCGCCCGCGCGCACGGCGTCCTTCTCCCTCTCGGTAAAGACGGAGGAAAACGTGCGGAGCATCTCTTCCGCGGTGGGCGTCCGCCCGTCCTTCCCGCGCCTCCGCGCCTGCCCGGGCGCGGCGACGTCGACGCCGACGACGACGTCCGGCTCGCTCGCGAGGACGACGAAGTCGCCCTCGTGCGAGACGTTGAAGTTGAAGTTCCGCGCGTCGGGCATCGTCGGAACCGTCGGAACCGTCGTCGTGTTCGTCGTCGTCGCGCCATCCCCTCTCGCGGGCGCCTCGCGGGAGAGGAACGGTTTCCTTCCCTTCGTGCGCTTGATCGTCACGTCCGCGTGCGGGACCCCCGTCACGCGATGGCACGCCATGCGCTGAAGCAGGCGGCTCGCGATCGCGCGCTTCTTGTCCGCCATGTGCACCATCTTCACGACGTCCGCGCGCTCGTTCGGCGGGAGGAGGTCGAGGAGGAATCGAAACTCGTCGCCGTCGTGGTCGTCGCGCGGCGTCCAGCGCGTCGTGTTCACCGCCCATCGAAGACGCGCGCGGTGCTCGCCCGCCGCGGTCGACGTCGACGCCTCCGCGGCGGCGGCGTCGCGCGCGGGAGGCGGCGCGGTCATCCGGACGACACGACGACGCGCGCCGGCGCGGCGCGCTCGCGCGTGACGACGCGGACGCGACGTCGCGTCGGGAGGTCGCGTCAGGTCGCGTCGACGACAGGAACTGAAAAGAAAATAACGCCCGCCCGCTCGCTCTCGGACGGACCCGCTCGCCTCCTCCGAGGGAGCGCGCGGCCGCCGCGCGACGGCGACGCCGCGGCGCGCGCCTCCCCCGTCGCGACGCGTCGCACTCTTCCGCGCGCCGCCGCCTCGCTCGATCGCGCTCGATCGCTCCCTCGCCGACGACGCCATGGAGACGGTCGCGACGCGGCTCGAGAGCTGGGACGACCTCGCGGGACTCGCGGACGACGACGACGACGGCGACGACAAGCGAAGGACGTCGCTTCTCTTCGGCGCGCGCGCTCGAGGCCGCGCGTCGTCGCGCGCGGCCGCGGCGCGCGGCCGCGGCGCGCTCGCGCTCGTCCTCGGGCTCGCGATCGGCGCGACGATCGCGACGCTGTGCGGCGCGCGGATCCGCGCGAGCGCGGCGACCGCGTCGTCGTCGTCGCCGTCGCCGTCGTCGTCGCCGTCGTCGCCGTCGTCGTCGTCGTCGTCGTCGTCGCGACTTCTCGCGCTCGCGCGCGACGCGCTCGCGCCGTCGCCGTCCGCGCCGTCGCCGTCCGCGCGCGTCGCCGCGCTCGAGGCCGCGCTCGAGGTCGCGCGCGACCGCGAGCGCGCGCTGTGGGCGCTGACGGAGACGATCGAGCGCGACGCCGCGCGCGTGGCGTCGCTCGTGACGCGGCAGGCGCGCGTCCCTCATGGACTTTCTAATACATTTCTCTCCCGGCGCGGCGCGCGTTTCTCTCCGCCCGTCGCGTCGCTCGGCTTCAATCCACGACCGCGACGCCTCACGACGCCGGCCGACTGACGCGCCCCCGACGTCGCGTCGCCTCGCGCGGACCCTCGACCATCAGACGTGCGACGCGGAGACGCTCGCGCCGCTGTGCGCGGCGGCGGGCGCGGACGACCCGGCTCGGAACATCCCGCCGCGGATTCGCGCGCGGACGACGGACCTGCGTCCCAGGAGGCTGGAGGGCTCTCCCGCGGACGACGCGCCGATAGCGCGTAATCTTCTCGCGCTCACCGTGGGCGTCAAGCAGAAAGACGTCGTCGACGCGCTCGTTCGGACGTTTCTCTCCTCCGCGTCGACGTCGGACGCGGCGTCGTCGTCAGATCCGGCGTCGGACGCGTTCTCCGTGATCTTGTTCCACTACGACGGCGAGGTGGACGCGTGGCGCACGCTGCCGTGGAGCGACGACGTCGTCCACGTCTCCGTGTCGAAGCAATCCAAGTGGTGGTACGCCAAGCGGTTCTTGCACCCCGACGTCGTGCGGCCGTACGACCACGTGTTCTTGTGGGACGAGGACATCGACGCGCGCGACTCGAAATTCGACCCGAGAGAGTACCTCCGCATCGTGCGCGAGAACGGTCTGCACATATCCCAGCCCGCGATCGTCGCCGGGAACGGCGCGTGGCCCATCACGCGCGTCGTGCGCCGCGAGAACGAGACCACCGGCGGCGAGCCGCTCGGCGAGTTCCACCGCCTCGGCGCGGATTGGAACGGGAATCGGTGCGTCGACGACGACGGAAATCCGACGACGCGGCCGCCGTGCGCCGCGTACGTCGAGATCATGGTATACAAAAGTTTTTCACCCATCGCCCGGTTTCAACACTTGATCGCATCCCTTTTTAACTGACCGGAGAACTGTTTTTGTATGGAATGGCCCTCAGGTGCCCGTGTTCACTCGACGCGCGTGGCGATGCGTGTGGGAGATGATCCAGAACGATCTCTCGCACGGCTGGGGGCTGGATCTGACGTGGCAGCTCTGCGCGGCGGACGATACGAAGAACGCGACGGCGGTGGACGGGATGGGCGTGGTGGACGCGCAGGGGATCACGCACCTGGGGTCGCCGACGTTGACGGAGCAAGGGGTGGACGGCGCGCACATCGCGGGGACCACCGCGGTGAGTCGACGACGGATCGCGGAGTGGAGCGCGTATAATCGGCGGTGGAGGACGCCGGACTTGCGGGAGAAATACTTATACCTCGCGGAGGAGAAGAGTGAGAAGGAGGAGAAGGAAGACGACGACGGAAAGGACGACGGAAAGGACGAGGGCGGGGACGACGCGGACGCGACGAACGAGACCGACGCGACGTCGTAGAGCGCGCGACGCCGCGGCGCGAGTCGCGCGGTGGGTGGTCGCGTTTCGTGCTCATATACAGTACTTCTCGCGCGCGATGCACAGCCTCACCGCGCGTCGGGCATCGGGTTTACACGCCGAAAAACCAACCCCTATCCAGTCGGTCAGAACATCTTGCTCATGTCCCAACTCGCGTCATCCGCGTCCTTCTTCGGGGCGGTCGACGTCGACTCCTGACGGTTCCACTTCCTCCCCGGGGAGGCCTGACCCCCCTGTTGCGCTTTCGCCTGCGCCATGAACGTTTGAAACTGCTGCATCATCAGCGGCGTCGCTTCGTTCGACTTTCCCTTTTCGACGTCGCCCCCCTTGCCCTCTCTCGCGCCGTAACAGCACCACCCTCGCGCGCGGCAGCAGCAGCACAGCGCGCAGCAGCACACCGCGAGGACGCCGACGATCATGAGCACCACCAGCGCCAGCGACGCGTACCACGGCGACGACGTGAAGTCGTACTCGGCGCACCCGGCGAGCTCGTCGTTCTTCGGCGCGCGCCTCTCGCAAATTTTGTACTTGATCGCCTCGCCGACGTCCTTCGCGCACTCGATCGCGTCGCACACCGCGACGTCGTCGATCAGCGCCCACGGCTGGAACTTGTACGTCGGTCGGATCGCGTTCAGCGCGTCCGCGTTGTTCTGCGTCTTGACGTACCCCAGCCCGGTGTCGAGGCACGAGCTCAGCGTGGTGCACGACGCCGTCGTCGCGCGTTTGGTCTGCACGACGGCGTCGCAGCACATCCCAGAGACGGACGCCACGCGCGCCGTCATGTTCACCGCCGCGTTGGCGACCGCGGACTCGGACTGCTCGAGCTTGAGCAAGAACGCGGAGACGCACTGGACGTACATCGCCGCGGGCGTCGCCGGATCCGGTTTCCAGGCGCTCTCCGTCCCCGCGGCGCCGCCGCTCGACGACTCCGCCGTCGACGTCGCCGCCGCCGCGAGCGCGACGTCCGCGGACGTGTCCTCGAGAACCTCCGCCGCCTCCTCCGCGGTCAGCGCATTTTTTTCGGCGTCCTCGTACCCGGTGATCGCGCCGGACACGGAGTCCGTGATCAAGTTCACCGCGTCCGTGTCGGCCGCGGTCAACATCGCGCCGGACGCGACGAGCTTCCCGAGCGCCGCGTCGATCTCCGTCTCGGGCACGGCGACGGCGGACATGAGAATCGTCACGATCCACTTCGCGTCCACGGCGTCTTGCAGCAGCGCGCGACGCAGACGCAGCGAGCGTCGCCGCGTCGAGGTTGTCGCCTCGCAGATGCCCAGGGAGGAGTTCGTCCCCATCGCCGCGAACGTGCTCTCGCACGCGTCGTCCTCCGACGCCGCCGTCTGCTGCGTCTCCACCTGTTTCACGGGCACGCCCGCGAGCGCGGCGTCCAATAGGAGCTCCTCTTTCGCGACTTCCTTCTTCACCGCCGCGGGGGGCTTGCCCTCGGCCTCCGCCTTGGCTTTGACGCGCGCTTTCATCGCCTCTCTCTCCGCTTCCACCTTGGCTCGCGCCGCCTCCGCGGCTTCGCGAAGCGCGATCGCCTCCTCCCACTGTTTTTGAAGCCTCGCGAGATTTTCGTCGATCTTCGCTTGCTCCTCCGCGGATATCGCGGGCGCGCCGGGCGCAACCTCCGCGATAGTTTTCGCGGCCACCACGGACTGCACCTTCGTCATGACAGCCTGGAGCTTCTCGAGCATCTGCTTTTTCCGTTCCTCCGGGGAGAGTTTTAGTTTCTCCGCCATGCGCTCGGCGATGGGTTTACGCGACGGGTCCGGGCCAGGGCTCGGGCCGCCGCCGCCCGGGCCTGGGCCGTCGTCGCCGCCCGGGCCTTGGCCGTCGTCGCCGCCGGTTCCGCCGCCGGGTCCGAATAACTCGTGCACGCCTCGCTTGAACTCTTCGAAATGCGCGCCGCTCGACTCGATGTTCGACGCCAAGAGCGAGTCCGCCAAGTCGTGGAATCTGCTCGGGCACGGCACGTCCACGTCCGAGCTGTTGGCGTCGATGCGATAGCACTCCTCCAACCTCTTCCCGAATTCGTGAAGGATCTCGACCGTCTGCGCGCTGTTCCAGTCCGGGAGGACGTCCGCGGAGCACCCGGCGGCCTCTTCGTCGCCGTGAATCTCGGCGAAGCAGTCCGGGGCTCCGGCGGGGTGACGAACCTCGAGACGCTTGTCCGGGGTCCTCAAACCGGTCAGCGTGGTCGGCTCTTTCCAGTCGATGATCTGCCGCATCTTCTCGATCGTCTCATCGGACACGTTATGCTTCCTCGCGCCCTCCTCCCAGTGCTCGTCGTGCACGGCTTTGACCTCCTCGGGAGTGAGCTCGACGGGGGTGATTTTCTTTCCGGGCCCGATCGCTTCCACGTGCGCTTCGATCTTCTCGTGAATCTCTTTGACGAGGTCCTCAGAGACGTTCGCCTCGGAAGCCACGGACTCGTGGACGTCGTTCAGTTCCTCGTCGGTCGGCTCGCGAACGACGGAGGCGACCGCCGGGGCGGCGACGCTCTGCGTTTTATTGGCGGCGACGCTCTGCGTTTTATTGGCGATCAACTCGTGGATATTTTTGACCGCGGCGGACGACACCGGGGCGTCCTTCCCCGAGGACACCGCCTTCGCGACGTCCTCGTGCATCTTCGCGATGTCCTCGGCGCTCATCTTCGATAACGTCTCGCTCGTGGACTCCTCCGCGGGTGCGGCTTCATCCACCTCCGCCGCCTTCTTCTTCTCCGCCTCCTTCTCCTTCTCCGCGATGTGTCCGTGGATCCCCGCGATCTGGTCGCTCGTCAGATTCACCTTCGACGCGGCTTTCTCCCAGGCGTGGTGCGCCCCGGGCGTCGTCGGCGTCTGGCCGCGGTCGTGGGGTTCGTCCGTGCCCGCGAACGCGTCGTGGATGCGCCGCATCTGAACCTCTGACGCGCGCCCGCCCGCGTCGTGCGTCGTCGCGTTCTTCGCGTGCGCGGCGATGATCGCTCGAATCTCCGCAACCTTCTCCGCGGTGAGGCTCGTCGCGATCTCGATCCTCCCGCGAATCTCCGCGACCTGCGCGGGGGTAAAGTACGTCTCCACGCTGTCGAGAAGGTGGTTCAAGATTTTAGACACCGCCTCCGCGTGCTCCGCCGCGCGCTTCGCCTCCGCCGCCGCGGTCGCGCCCGGCGGCGCTCTCGCCTCCGCGTCGCGTTCGTCCCGCTGCTCCGCGGTGAAGTCGTCCACCGCGTGGATAAGCGCGTTCGCCGCCTCATCCCGGAGCTTATCGTGCGTGGACTTGATCTCTCCCGGTCCGAGCGCCTCGACGCGCGCCTCCGCGGGGCTCTTCGGCTTCGAAGGCTTCGAACGCTCGACGGCGGCGTCGCGCGAGGCGTCGTCGTGGCGTGCGAGGTCGTCGTCCGCGGCGTCGCGCGAGGCGCGGACGCGTTCGAGCTCAGCGTGGATCGCCGCGATCTTGTCTTCCGTCGGCGGCGCATCCACCTCCGTCGGCGGCTTCGGCGTGGCGTCCTCGCGAGCCTTCGCCTCGTCGGCTTCGCGTTTTAGTTTTTCGTGGATGTTCGCGACGGCGTTCGCGTCCAGGCCCTTCGTCGTCTCCGTCGTCGGGGCCCGCGCCGCGGCGTTCGTCTCCTTCGTCGGCGCGTTAACGTCGGGAACCTTCTCGGTCGTCGTCGTCGCGTTCGCGGCGGCGGCGAGCATCTCGCGGACGTCGGGGGTCGCGCCCTCCACGACGCGGGGGTCGCCCGCCATGATGCCGAGCGTGCGCGCGAGGACGCGATAGGAGCCCGTCTTGCCGCTGAAGGGCTGAGCGTTCACCGTGTCCAGCGCGCCGTCGAGCTTCTCGCGGACCTTCGCGATCTCGGCGGGGTCGACGGCGGTCGACGACGTCGCCGGCGCAGGGGGGTCGACGCCTTCGTGGGCGGTCGCCGCCGCCGACGTCGTCCTCATCCTCGCGAGTCTCTCGTGGATCGCCGCGACGGCGTCGGGGGACAGGCCCGTCGCCGCGGTTTCGGTTTCGGGTTTTTTGGTAGATTCGGTCGTCTTCAACCTCGAACGCCCCCCGACGGAGGACGACGATCGACGCGTCGTCGTCAGCGCCTCGATCTCTTTCGGCGCGAACCCGACGTGCGCGAGGACGCTCGCGAACGCGTCTTCGTCGCCCTCGCGCTCCTCCGCGCCGAGGGAGGACGCGCCCAAGGAGGCGGCGGCGGCCGCGGTCGACGTCGCGACCCCGGAGGTCATCGACCCGAACGCGCTCGGCGCGCACGAGAACGCGGCGTTCGCGGGGCACGACTGATGCGTCGCGCCGTCCGCGCCGATCGCGCACGCGTACGCGCTCGCGTGATAGTTCGCGGGGAGGTAGTCGACGTTGACGACCTGCTCCAGGGAGTGCGCGCCGCCGTTGTTGTTGCCGAGGAACGACCACTTGATCGGGCCGAGGTCCGCGTTCATCATATCGCGCAGATCCCCGACGACGAGCTGCAGCGAGTTGCTCTCCGCGGCGTCCAAGTAGACGTCCACGTTTAGCGTCTCCAAATTCTTGCGCGACGTCGTCTCCGTGTCCGTCTCGCCCGTGACCGTGCCGACGACGTCCGAGACGAAGCCGCCGAGCGCGGGGGACGCGGACCTTTCCGCCGACAATAATTTCGCCCCCCCACGCGATTCACCCCCCACGAACGGCCGCGGGACATGCGCGCGCGCGTCGGGCGACGCCGTCAGCGTCGCGACGGTGCCGCACACGAGAACGATCGCGATCGCGAGCGCGCTCGTCATCGTCGCCCTCGGTCGCGGCGGCGGCGGCGTCATCGGAGGTGGCATCCCTCCGAGAGCGCCGCGGGTTGTGCGCGGCGCGCGCCTTCGCGTCCCCGACGATCGTAACCTTACGAAGAGTCGGGCCTCGGTCGATGTTTGGCGTGGGATTTTTGTAACACCACTCTGTTTTGAAAGGCAGGTGCGATGAACGCGAGGAAAGTAGAAGGTATTTGCGATATTTGAAACATGGGTAACACTCTTTTGAACGGTAAAAAGCTGTTCGACCGCTTTCAACATCATCTCCATGCGCGAGAAGACGGATCACTTCTTCCTCGGCGAGAATAGCGAATACCGCCGCGCGCCCGCCTCCGTGATCCTCTGCGCCTCGTTCGCGATCCTCCTGCCCTCGCCGGTCAGATCGATCGACGGCTGGTGCCAGTCGAACGGGTCCATCATCGTCTTGCCCACCTCCCAGATCCCGTAAAACCCGAGCGCGAGGATCGCCGCCGGAACGGGCGTGAGCCACTTAAACGTCGCCGTGAACGTGAACGGCGCGCTGAACACGAACACGAACAACACGAGGTTCACCATGTGCACGTACTGATACGGTATCGGCGTGGATATGATCCGCTCGCAGGACTTGTACGCGGCGAGGACGAAGTCGCAGGATTTGTAGACGTCGAACGCGGCTTTCTCGTACACATCCCCCGCGCGTCGCCGCCTCTCCACGAGCCTCTGCACGTCCGCGACGACGACGTTGAACCGGTTCGCGCGGTCCACCTTCGCGTACCTAATGCGCTCGTCCGCCGTGAGCAGCAGCGCGAGCGTCGGGTCGCCGCACGCGTCCTCCCGGAGGAGGTCGGCGTCGGACACCGGGCCGGCGACGGCGCCGCCGAGGTGGACGCAGCTCCGCGCGCGACCGGCGCCCGCGCCCGCGCCGCGCGACCGGTCGTCGCGCTCGTCGCTCGCGAGGAGGTCCGCGATCGGCGTCGGCGCGCGGTGGCAACGCTCGGACGCGTGGTGCGAGTACCCGTGGCGGTGCTCGCGCAGGGCTTGGCGCACGAACGCGAAGAGGACGTCGGTCAGGCGGCGGAGTTCGATCTGATCCGCGCGGAGGACGTCGCGCGTCGTTTGGTCGCGCGGCGTCGCGTCGTCGTGACCGGGCTCTCCGGGCGCGGGCGCGCGCAAGAAGGCTGCGAAGGCGATGTTCATGTTCCGTATCCCGTGGTACACCTCCCCGACGGCGGTTTTCGCCTCGTAAAATTTCACGTACGAAATCTGCGCGCAAAACACGAGAAGGAACCCGATGATCGCGCCGCATATCGCGTGCGCTTCCGTGTTGAACGTGACCATGCACTCGGAGGATAGCTTCACGTCGTCCCCGCACAGGTACGACTTGGCCGCGTTCGCGAATAAACCCACCGACGCGGACAACATAATCTGCGGGGCAACCTTCTTCAGCACGTTGTGCCGAATCGAGAACAAGCCGGTGATGAACGCCAACGGGTGACGCGGATACTCCAGCGACCGTATGCCCTTGGACACGTCGATCGCGGACTGGCGGCGGTCGCGGAACGTCCGCTGAATCTCCGCGTGCTGTCTCAGAAGCGACTCGTGGTCGGGTTTCAGCGACGCGCGATGCGCGAGGTCGCGCAGAGCTCGCGCGGCGCGCGAAGCCTCGCCGCCGCCGCCGCCGTCGTCGTCGTCGCCGTCGCCGTCGTCGTCGTCGTCGTCGCCGCCGCCGTCGTCGCGAGTTGTCGCGTCTCGCACGACCTTCTCCGCGCACCGCTCGTGGATCTGCACGCACTCGCGCCAGACCCGCAACCCGACGCCGGCGATGTCGTGGTTCGGCTCCGTCCAGTTGAACGGCCGCTCGATGACTTCGCCGATGGAGTTGATCCCGTAAAACGCCATCGCGAGGAGGCACGACGGGAAAAACGAGATGTACTGATAACTCACCGTGAATATGAACGGCGCGCTGTACGTGAACAGAAACGTCACGAACGAGCAAATCTGGACGTACTGGAACGGTATCGGCGTCGTCACGACGCGCTCGCACGCTTTCAAGGACGACATCACGAGCTGGCACTCGCTGTACAAGTCGAACGCGCCGCGTTCGCAGATGTGCCCCAACCGACGGTGGTGCTCGACGATGGCCTGTATCCGCGTCACGACCATGTTCGGGCGGTTCTGAAACGGCACCTCGCTGTAATCGTTCGCCTCGCTCGCGCCTTTGAGCAGCGACCCGAGCGACGGCGCGCCGTGTCGGTCTTCCATGAGCAGTTGCTTATCCCCCGGCTTGGTATCGTCCGGGTACCCTAAACGTTGCTCGCGAAGCATGTGCCGGAGGAACCCGAAGAGCAAACCGCTCAGACGCAGAAGCTCCGTGCGCTCGTTCAGCAGCAGCGCCGCGCGCGCGCTCGCGACCGCGCCGTCCGCGCCGTCGTACCCGGGCTCGCCCTCGCGCGCGTCGCGTAAAAACGCGCACACGCCGATGTTGAAATTCCGCAACCCGCAGTGTAACTCGCCCATCGCGCTCTTGGCCTCGTAGTACCGATCGTACGCGAACTTAAACCGGTACACGATCATGAACGCGAGGACGGACCCCACGACCGCGTGCGCGTGCGGCTCGAACGTGACCGGGCACTCGTACGCCTCTTGGACGTGCCCGCCGCACCGGATCAGCTTCGCGATCTGCGCGGCCCAGCCGATGACGAACGCGAGCGCGACTTGCGGGACGACTTCGCGGTGAATCGTGTGCTTGAACCGGAAGATGTCGAAGATGAAGCCGAGCGCGTGCGAGGACAGCTCCGGCGTCGGGAGAGGCGTGTGCGTCAAGGGGACGCCGCCGGAGAGGGTGCCGGCCGCGGCGGCGGGCGCGGTCGCGGGCGCCCGCGGCGGCGGCGGCGGCTCCTGAGCAGCCTTCGCCGCCGCCGCGGCTCGCGCTTTCGCGACCTCGATCGCTTCCGCGGACGGCTCCACCGTCGGAGCGTGCGCGAGCAGCTCGACGTCCACGGCGCCGTGCGCGACGCTGCGACGCACGCCGCCGGGGGAGACTCGCTTTGCGCCCCCGGCGCTCTTCGCGCCGCCGGTCGCGTCCACGCCGACGTACACGACTGACGCGTCCGCCGCCGCCGCCGCCGCGGGGGTTTCGCATTCGAACGCGCCACCGCCGTCGTTCGCGATCGCCGCGTCCACGTCCGCGACGGACGCCTCGTGCAGCTGCAGCGACTCCGCGTACAGACGCCACCCCACGCCGGTCAGGTCGTGGCACGGTTTCACCCACGAGTACGGGTCCTCGATCGATCGCGCCACCTCCGCGACGCCGTAAAACGAAATCGCGACGATGCACGACGGGATCGGCGAGAGCCACTTGAACCCGGTCGTGAACACGAACGGCGCGCTGAAGACGAAGATGAACAGCAGAAAGTTCACCATGTGCAGGTACTGGAACGGCATCTTCGTGGACACGATGCGCTCCATGTGCTTGTACGCCTCGAGGCAACCTTCGAGGTCGTGGTAGATGTCGAACGCGCCGCGGTCGGAGACGTGCCCTAACCGCCTGTGGTGCTCCACGATCGACTGCATCTTCCACACGACCATGTTCGCGCGGTTGTTAAAGTCGAGCGCTTTGAATTCCGCGCGCTCCGCGTCCGTGAGGAGGACGCCGAGCGACGGACGACCGAACAGGTCGTCGTCCACGAGCGACGCGTCCGTCGCCGCGACGTCGCAACGCGTCGGATACCCGTGTCGGTGTTCTCGCACCGCCTGACGAATGAACGCGTACAAAACGGATGATAACCGCCTGAGCTCGACCCTGTCGCGATTCAGGGAATGTGAGAACCCGGCGTGGACGTGCTCGTCCTCGCTGCTGCGCATGAACGCGTTGAACCCGATGTTCGCGTTCCGTACCGAGTCGTACAGGTTTCCGAGGTATTTCTTCCCTTCGTAGAACCGGTAGTACGAGATGGACGTTCGAAACACGAGCATGAAGCCGATGATCCCTCCCGCGACCGAGTGCGCGGTCTCGCTGAACGCGAGCGGGCACTCGCTGTGCGACGTGATGTTCGCGCCGCACCAGTAAATCTTCACGACCTGCGCGAGCACGGACACGAACACCGCGAACAACGTCTGCGGCATGATCTTCGGAAGCACGGTGCCGCGGTACCGAAATAAAACGGTAAAAAACGTTAGCGGACCGGAGTCGAGCTCTTCGCCGTAGCTCTCGCTCGCGCCGCCGTGCGCGTTCACGGACGGCATCGCATCCAGGGCCAAGAACACGGACTTGGCGCTCGAGCGCGATCGCGCGGCGTCGCTTCCGAAGCTCGTCTGCGACGTGACCGAGTTGGCTCTCGACCTCGCGCGCGCCTTCGCCGCGCTCCTCGACTTTGCGTTCGCGTTCGCGTCGTTCGCGTTCCCCGGCGATGTCGCCGCGATGTCGCTCTCGGAGTCGTGCCGCTCGAGCGCGGTCTGCATGACTTTCAAGAACGCGGCGCCGTCCGCGCGCGCGCTCGCGTTCGAAGCGAGGCTGGCGTCCTTCGCCGCGGCGGCGGCGGCGTTTTCGTGCACCTTCAAGTTCTCCCTGTAAATCCGCAACCCGACGCCGCTGAGGTCGTGGCACGGCTGCTGCCAGTTGAACGGATCCTGAATGAGCTTCCCCATCTCGTTGATGCCGTAGAACCCGACCGCGACGATCGCGCTCGGCAGCCACGCGATCCATCGGAACGTCGTCGCGAACACGAACGGCGCGCTGAACACGAAGAAGAACAGGATGAACTGCAACATGTGCAGATACGTGAACGGAATCGGCGTGGAGACGATCCGCTCCATGGCTTTGTACGCTCCGAGGCACAGCTCGAGCTGCTGGTAAATCTCGAACGCGGCGCGCTCGCTTATGTTCCCCAGCCTCCTGTGCGTCTCGACGATCATCTGCACGCGCATCGCGACCCAGTTGCAGCGGTTCGACGGCATCATCGCGAGCAGCGTCTTCGCCTCCCCCGGCTTGAGCAGGTCCGGCAGAGGCGGCTTCCCGGTCGGATCCGACGTCACGCACTCCTCGTCCGTCATCGGCTCGCCGTCTTCGCCGCCGACGCGCAGGTCGCGCAGGATGTGTCGCATCGTCGCGTACAGGATGTTGGTCAGGCGGAGGAGCTCGGTGCGGTCTTCTTCGATTCTCCGCGCGGCGGCGGCGTCTTGCTCGTCGCCGGTCCGCCCGACGCCTCTGAGCGCGCCGTCGAGCTCGCTCGCGGGCTTCTCCCCCGGCTTGTTCGCGCGCAGGTAGTTCACGAAGCACACGTTCAGGTTCCGCAGCCCGGAGTACAGGTGACCTAACGACTGCTTCCCTTCGTAGTACCGATCGTACGCCCAGTCCGTGCGAAACACGAGTAGGAACCCGAGCGACACGGAGACGACTTGATGCCCGGTGATGTCGAACGTGGTCTCGCACTCCGCCGCGGCGACGACGCTCGGGTCGCAGTAGAACCCTTTCAGCCAGTTCGCGAACAGACCGAGGATCACCGCGACGCAGATCTGCGGCAGCAGCGACGGCATCACGGTGTTCCGCCACGTGAAAATCTCGCTGAAAAAACCGGTCCAGTGCGCGCTGAGCTCCATCGGGAGCATGTGCGGGTCCAACGTCATCGCGTCGTCGTCGTCGTCGTCGTCGTCGTCGTCGCTGCGCTCGTCGTCGCCGCCGCCGCGTTCGCCGCGGCGTCCGCCCGTCGACGGCTTCGGCGAGCCGTTCGCGGCTTCGTCGAGCCGTGCCGCGCGCGCTCTCGCCGCGGCGGCGGCGGCGGACGGCGGGCCGCTCACGGACGCCGCGCTCGACGCGCGGCGACGCAACGCGCTGCGCGGGTCGCCGGAC
>Ga0181554_1003370_pt1 | contig 13602 bp, 13 predicted proteins | sample 011ome_16_FD_145602 | JGI IMG/M metagenome (GOLD analysis project Ga0181554, IMG submission 145602) | Coastal salt marsh microbial communities from the Groves Creek Marsh, Skidaway Island, Georgia - 011503CT metaG (spades assembly) | ecosystem: Environmental > Aquatic > Marine > Intertidal zone... | reverse complement strand
GCGAAATGTCTTCCGCTATCGCCCTGCTGAGTTTACGGTGCGAATCTCCGCGTTCACGCCGCTGAGAGACAGCTTGCGCATTCTTTTTGCCGGATTGCGCGCGGGGGCGCAGATTGAGGTGTCTCTCTCGGAGCCGCTACCCGAAGGCATCGACGAGCTGTTAATGGAAGGTGCAGCCTTTGGCCATTGCCTCTCGCGATTCGTCGTGGAGTCCGAACTGGCTCTGGTGGACCGAGTGCGGACCAACCCTCCCGCGAGGATTCGCCTGGTGCGGGGCAACGCCAGTGTGATGTATGTCCAATTCGATGGGGACCCATCGGTGGCGATATATGACAACGAAGTGACCGAGTCGGGTCGAGTGGAATTAGTGCCCTTCCTCAAAGAACAGGCCGTGTCAATTACCGCTCACCGTTTTGGCGCGCCCGACCCGAGGTTTCTTTCGCTAGCCCTCTAGTCGAGGACGCGGACGGTCAATAAGAGACGAGAGCACGATGGTGCTCTTGGTGTGGGTCACGTTGGGGGCAATACGTACCCGCTCGAGTGCGTCTTCCAGGGCCAATATGTCACGCGCTCTCATGTGCACGATGGCGTCCGCATCACCGCTGACGGTGCCCGCCCCGACCACTTCGGGAATGCCTGCCAGGATGCGTTTGAGATCACTGGGTGACACCGTTCCGCTGCAGTAAAGCTCCACGTAGGCCTCGACGGCTAGACCATCCACGACGGGATCGACTTCGATGGTGAACCCTCGGATGGTTCCCATCGAAACCAGTTTGTCGACGCGTCTCTTCGCGGCCGAGGCAGAGAGGCCAACCCGGTCGCCGATATCGGCGAAGGGGATGCGGGAATCGCTCCTGAGCAATCCAATAATTTGGCGGTCAACGGAATCCATGACACCAGTGTATGCAGGATTCACGCGTGAGAGCACAGAAAGTAGCCTCAAAATTGCGCAGAAAAGCCACAAAAGCGTGAATCATGCGTGAGAGACTGCTTTTCATGAGCACAGCTACTCTCGCCCAGGTCAATCACTCCGCACGTGTTGCACTGAAGAAAACGGTGCTGATGTGCCGGCCGGAGTATTTCACCGTCAGCTATCGAATCAACCCGTGGATGTTTCCCGAAAATCCCACGGATCAACACCTGGCCATGACGCAATGGGTTTCTCTCTACGAGACTTATCAGCGCATCGGCATCGCGGTAGAACTCATTGACCCGATTGAAGGCCTGCCCGACATGGTTTACGCGGCGAACGGCGGGTTCGTGCTCGATGGCATCGCTTATGGCGCAAAATTCCGCCACGCTGAACGCGCTCCCGAAGGGCCCGCTTACCTTGACTTTCTGGCCAGCCAGGGCTTTGAGCCACGGGAAGCTCGAGAAGTCAACGAGGGCGAAGGCGACTTCTTGTTGGTGGGTGAGGTCATACTCGCCGCCCACGGCTTCCGCAGTGAAGGGGGCTCGCACGAAGAACTCGCCACCATTTTCGGGCGACCCGTGGTGAGTCTCACCTTGATTAACCCGAGCTACTACCACCTCGACACCGCGCTCGCCGTGCTCGATGAGAACACCATCGCCTATCTGCCTTCGGCGTTTGATGAAGAGTCGAACCGAGTTCTGCGTGAGCGATTCCCTGATGCCATCATTGCGAAAGAAGATGATGCCGCATTCCTGGGACTCAATCTCTATAGCGACGGGAAGAATGTGGTGATGGCAGAGCAGGCTGCGACCTTGCGTCACGACATCGAGGCTCGCGGATATGTCACCCACGGGGTGAATCTCTCGGAGCTTCTGCTGGGAGGAGGGGGAGTGAAATGTTGCACCCTGGAGCTTCGACGCTAACGACTCGCTACACCTATCAACCCAGCGCTCGCACGGTGAGCGCGATTTCTCGGGAGAGCGCACATCTCGCCCACAACTACCACCCGCTACCCGTCGTCGCAAGGAAGGCCAAAGCCCAGTGGGTGTGGGATATCGAGGGAAAGAAGTACCTCGACTGCCTTGCTGCTTATTCGGCGCTCAATTTCGGCCATCAGCACCCCACCATCATTCGGGCGCTGCGTAAGCAGCTGAAGAGTCTGAGCCTCACATCCCGCGCAATGCACAACGATCAGTTGGGACCTTTCGCGGAAGCACTATGCGAGCTGGTCGGCCACGACATGGTGCTTCCGATGAACACCGGAGCAGAAGCCGTTGAGACCGCCTTGAAAATCGCCCGGGCGTGGGGCTATCGCTCAAATGCTGTGCCAGAGAACAAGGCGACCATCATCGTCGCCGATAACAATTTTCACGGCCGCACTCTAGGAATTGTGAGCTTTTCGTCCGACCCTGTCGCGAGAGACGATTTCGGGCCGTTCTTGCCCGGCTTCAAGTCTGTTCCCTACGGGGATTCAGCGGCCATTGAGAGCGCAATCGATGACACGACCGTGGCGGTCTTGCTCGAGCCCATTCAAGGCGAAGCCGGAATCGTGATTCCGCCTAGTGAGTACTTGCCTGAGGTGCGACGAATCACTCGTACTCACAACGTGTTGATGATTGCCGATGAGATCCAGTCCGGACTCGGTCGCACGGGTGCCACCCTGCAGGTCGACAATGTGGGCGTCACCCCCGACATGGTGACTCTGGGTAAGGCGCTCGGTGGTGGGGTGTTGCCCGTCAGCGCAGTCGTTGGTCGCAGCGATGTCTTAGGGGTTATTGAACCGGGTCAACATGGGTCGACGTTTGGTGGAAATCCGTTGGCGGCTGCGGTCGGTCGGGCCGTAGTAGGGCTCTTGGCCCCCGGCGATCTTCAACGCCGCGCTCGGGCACTGGGAGAGCAGATGGCAGAGCGTTTGGAAGACATGGAATCTCTCGGTGTGGTGGGTGTTCGTCAGGCTGGCCTGTGGGCCGGTGTCGACGTCGATCCCGCTCTAGCGACGGGCCGAGAGGTCGCAGAGGCGCTGGTCTCAAGAGGCGTACTCACAAAAGACACCCACGGTTCCACCCTGCGCTTCGCGCCTCCTTTGGTGGTGACCGAGCGCGATGTGGCGTTTGCGATGGACCAACTGAGTTCCGCGATGAAAGAATTGGGACGCTCTCGACAGTGAATCATCCCGGTGATAAAGTTAGGCTTACCTAACTTATTTCCGGTCTGAACCTCTGCTGCTTCGACCGCTCTATCTCTCAAGGAGACTCGTTGTTCCGTCCTGCCGTCGGTCGCACCACTACCCTCATCGCGCTGGCCGCCTTCACACTCGCTGGCTGCCAGACGCCCACGCCCGTGGCACCCAGCGAACCGCCCACTGAAGCAGTGGAAGAAGGTTCAGTCGAAGCGGTGGAGGCCGAAGCCGAATCGGACAACTACCTCTTGGTCTATTCGGGCCGGAGCGAGTCGCTGGTCCAGCCACTCATTGACCAGTTTGTGGAAGAGACCGGCATCGACGTCGAAGTCCGATACGGAAACACCCCCGAGATGGCGGCACTGCTGCTCGAAGAGGGAGAGGCCACCCAGGCGGGAGTCTTCCTCGCCCAAGATGCGGGTGCCCTAGGAGCCATTAGTCGGGCGGGCCTGTTCACGACCCTCCCTGACGATATTGCTGATGCGGTCCCCGCGGGGTTCACCTCCACCGACGGAAGTTGGGTTGGGGTGACTGGGCGGGCTCGGGTGGTGGTGTACGACGCAGAGACAATCAACGAGGAAGACCTCCCGGTCACGGCTGAGGACATCGTGTCGCCGAAGTGGGCAGGCCAGGTCGGCGTAGCGCCTACTAACGCCAGTTTCCAATCGTTCATCACCGCCTACCGCGTGCTGAAGGGTGAAGGTGCCGCTGAGAGCTGGGTGGGGGCGTTGGTATCGAATGACCCCGAAATTTTCGAGAACAATACGTCGATCCTTGAAGCGGTCGAATCGGGTGTTGTTCCACTCGGTCTGATTAACCACTACTACTGGTATCAACTCGCTGCCGAGCGAGGCGAAGAGAACATGCGCTCACAGCTGTGGTTCACCGAGGTGGGTGACCCCGCTTCGATTGTGAACGTGACAGGGGCTGGAGTTCTCACCCCCGCTTTGCTCGACCAAGATGCTTATGACTTTGTGAGCTACCTGCTCTCTGACACGGGACAGAACTATTTCGTCTCAACCACCTACGAATACCCTCTGGTTCCCGGAATCGCTGCACCTGAAGGGTTGCCCAGTCTGGAGAGTCTGGTCAACCCAGACCTAGATCTCTCGGATTTGGAAACCCTGAGCGACAGCCAACAACTCCTTACCCGATTCGGTTTGCTCTAGTAGCGTGAGCGGGGCCGACACCTCCCTTGGGGCCCCGCAGAAGGCAGTCTGATCATGTCCACCTCCACGGCACCAAGCCCCAGGGCTTCGCTCGCTCCGAGTGTCCGTCGGCCGTGGGCGTTGTGGGGACTCGCCACCCTGGCCGTCGCGGTCTTGCTGAGCCCCATGGTGTACCTGGGGGTGCGCGTCGCAGAGGTCACCTCGGAAGAGCTCGCGGTCATCCTGTTTCAATCGCGCGCAGCCGAGTTCGCTGCGAACACCATTGTCTTGGGGGTCTCTGTCTCGCTCACCGCGTTGTTCGCGGGGGTCGGGATTGCGGTGGGCATCGACCGCTATCGCTCCCGCCTTCGACGTGTGCTTCTGGTGATCGCCTCGTTACCGTTGGCCATACCTTCCTACCTCGCGGCCTACGGTTGGCTCGTAATCGCCCCACAACTCAATGGTTTTGTTCCCAGCTACTTGCTGTTGACCGGAGTAACGGTGCCGTATGTCGTGCTGCCTGTGGCCGCGCGACTGCGCGGGCTCGGTGGGTCGCACGAAATGGTCGCGCGCACCCTCGGTCGCACCCCAGTTAGCGGGTTCGTCGAGACGGTGTGGCCACAAATACGCTCCAGTGCCCTCGCCGGTGCGCTGCTCGTTTTTCTCTACACAATCAGTGATTTTGGACTGGTCGCCATGATGCGTTTTCACACTCTCACCTGGGGAGTAAACGCTGCCTATTCGGCGAGCTTCAACAGAAGCCAGGCCGCGGTCTTGGCACTGCTCGTGGTGCTTCTGGCCGTGATTGCGGTCGTGGGCGAGCGAAACCTCCGCGGTCACTACTCACGACCCTCTGCCAACGCGCCCCATCGGCCGGCTTTAGGTCGCCTGGTATCAGGGGCTACTGGTGGGCTGTTTTGGCTACCAGTAGTGGGGGGCGTTGTTATTCCCTTCGTGGGGCTGATATCACGTCTTGCCCAGGCAGAAACACTGCGCGCCATCGATTGGCCCCGGCTCATGGAAGCAACCGGGTGGACGATTGCGGTGGCATTGTTGGCAGCGGTCTCTGCCACTCTGATCGCCCTGCCGATTGCCGCTTTGGCATCTCGGCTTCGTATTCGGGCCACGCGGACTCTCGAATCGTTTGGTTATTTGAGCCACGCCCTTCCCGGAATCGTGGTGGGCCTGTCGCTGGTGTTCCTGAGTCTTCGAGTGGTTCCTGCTCTCTACCAAACCCTCGCCATTTTGGTGTTTGGTTACACCGTGCTCTTTGCGTCGAAAGCCCTGGGCACAACCCGCGCCGCGCTTGATGGGGTCCCGGTAACTCTGACCATGGTGGCGCGTAGTTTGGGCGAGACGCCGTGGGGAGTGTGGAGGAGAGTCACTTTGCCTCTTGCTTTACCCAGTATCGCGATTGGTGCGCTTCTGGTGATGGTCTCCACCATGAAAGAGCTCCCGGCAACACTCATTCTTCGACCGACTGGTGTCAATACACTGGCGACAGAACTGTGGTCGAGGACCGTTGCCCTCGAATTCGGAGCAGCCGCGCCCTATGCAGCAATCCTGGTCGTGGTGGCAGCAATCCCGGCCATGTTCTTAGGAGCCGTTCGCAGCGAGAGGGGGGAGATGCGATGACCACGCTGAGTGTCTCCAGCCTTTCTGTGTCCTATGGCCCCCGCCCTGCGCTGCGCGACGTGAGCGTGGTGGTGCCATCTGGCTCCGTTGTCGCGGTACTAGGCCCTTCGGGTTGTGGCAAGACCACTCTGTTAATGGCCCTAGCCGGGTTGGTCCCCGTGGAGGGCGGCACCATTACCTCGGGCTCTCGGACACTGTCGTCCGCAGATACTCATCTCGCTCCCGAGCGCAGAAGTATTGGATGGGTTCCCCAAGACTCTTCGCTGTTTCCCCATTTGAGCGTTCGAGACAACATCGGATTTGCCCTGCCGCGGGGGGCTCGCAACGGAACTCGTGTCGAAGAACTCGCGAGACTCGTCGGACTATCGGATTTTCTTGATCGAATGCCCGGCTCATTATCGGGAGGTCAGGCCCAGAGGGTTGCGCTCGCGAGGGCCCTAGCCGTTAAACCTGAGGTGGTGCTGCTCGATGAGCCTTTTGCGGCGCTCGATACCGTGTTGCGTCATTCGCTCGCACGTGAAGTGGTGGGACTGTTGCGCGAATCAGACACCACCACGGTGCTAGTCACCCACGATCGCGAAGAGGCTCTGGATCTCGCCGACATTGTGGTGGTGATGGATCGCGGTCGCGTGGCCCAAGTGGGAACGCCGAAAGAGATATACGAAGCACCCCAAACCCCTTGGGTTGCGTCGTTTGTGGGAGACACCGTCGAACTCGACGGGACGTGGCAAGACACCGCTTTGGAGTGCCGAGCGTGCGGAGCTAAAGAGTTCTGTGAGGGCGAGCCCGAGCGCTTTGGATGCTCCGGCCACGTGGAGTGTGCGCTGGGTAACTTGGCGGCGAGAGCTCAGGGATTTGAACCCACTCAGGGCCAGACGGTGCGGGTGGTCTTGCGCCCCGAGTGGATTGTGCCAAGCCCCGAAGGCGTGCCCTCAACGGTTAAGGCAGTCTCCTATGGCGGACACGACGCACTCGTGGAATTGCGGCTCGATGCTTCCCACGATTCGGTGCGCGCCCGGATGGCGGCTCCCTTTTTGCCATCAGTGGGCTCGCCCTTCGGTGTGGCCGTGCGCCACCCCGTGTTGGTGTTTCCCTCTGTCGACTCTGACCGTTGGTCTGAGACCCAGGAGCAGGCGGTCGTGGCATGAGTGTGTTGAGTAACGAGGTTCTCTCGGCCCTTCGCTCTCGCGCTGCGGGCTACGACGAGCGCAACGAGTTTTTTCATGAGGACTTGGAACAACTGAAATCTCTGGGGTATCTCGCCCCGCGGTCACTCTCAGAGATGGTTGCCGATCAGCGCCTCCTCGCCAAGCACGCGCCCGCGACCGCACTAGGGCTCGGCATGCACTTCACCTGGTGTGGTGTCGCCCGCAGCCTCGTCCAGGCGGGAGACACCTCCCTGCAATGGGTGCTCGATGATGCACAGAAGGGCGAACTCTTTGCCTTTGGAGTGAGCGAGCGCGGAAACGACCGGGTGCTCACCGACTCGGTGACGAAAGTGACCGAGGTCGATGGGGGCTACCGATTCGACGGACAAAAGATTTTCACGTCACTTTCCCCGGCGTGGACGCGTCTGGGTCTATTGGGACGCATGGGTGAGAGCATCGTCCACGGCTTCATCACCCGAGACACCGAGGGCTTCACCATTACCGAAGATTGGGACACCCTCGGAATGAGGGCGACTCAAAGCCACACCACAACCCTTGACGGGGCCATCGTCCCCGCCTATCACGTGGCACGAATTGTTCCGGTCGGAGACAATACCGACCCCTTTATTCAGGCCGTCTTCAAAAACTTCCTGCTCCTGGTCTCCTCGGTCTATGTCGGCATTGCTGAGCGAGCAATTGAGCTCGCGGTAGATGCTGTTACTTCCCGCAGAAGCATGGCTCGCGATAACGAGCCCTATTCGACTGATCCTGATATTCGGTGGCAGCTGGCCTCGATGGCTATCGAGGTGGACGGCCTCGATGCTCCGCTGGCACAACTCTCATCAGACGTTGATCATCAGGTGGACCACGGTGCATCGTGGTTTCGTCTGCTCTCCGGTGTTAAACACCGCTCGGTAGAAACGGCACGTTCTGCTGTTGACCGCTCACTTCGGCTGCACGGCGGTCGCGGCTATAAGCGCACCGAAGAAATTTCTCGCCTGCAGCGAGACGTTCTCGCGGGGGTGTATCACCCGAGTGACACCGAAGCGATTCACCACACTGTCGCCTTCGACCTGTTGGGACCGATGGACTAGCCATGTCTGCTACCTCCCCTGAGCGAATCGACGACCTCTTTGTTGATTCCTTCGGTGTGACCCTCCACTATCACCGGTGGGTGACTCCGAAGGCTCGCGGAATCATTCAGCTCGCTCACGGACTGGGTGAGCATGCCATGCGCTACGAGCAACTGGCCACCGAGCTTTCCGACGCTGGCTGGGAGGTGTGGGCACAGGAACACAGGGGGCACGGGCCCACAGGAGTGGAGCAGTGGCAGGGCGAAATGGACAAGCTGGGCCGATTGGGCCCTGGCGGACTTTCTGCCACGATCGACAACATCGTTGAGTTTCGTCAGCTGATTGAACTCGAGCGGGCCGGCCGCCCGTTAGTTTTTTTGGGTCACAGCTGGGGCTCACTCCTGGGCCAAATTCTTCTCAACCGCGGCTTTGCTGACCTACTCGAGGGCGCGGTCTTGAGCGGTTCGACCTATCGAGTGCCGGGATTTATGAACGCCGGAGATCTGAACGCCCGACACAAGCATTTGGGGGGAACCGGAGCTGAGTGGCTCAGTCGAGACGAGAGTGTCTGGCAGCGGTGGGTCGACGACCCACTCGCGTTCGAGGCGAACACCCTCAAACTTTTTGGCCCGATTGACGCCGCGAAGCTCATTGGCGTGCCGAAGAAGGCGCCGCTGTCTCTTCCGATGTTGCTCATGGTGGGATCAGACGATTCGTTGGGTGGTGAACGTGGGGTGCGCCGGCTAGAGCGTGCGTATCGCGAGCGCGCACAGCTCGATGACATCACGGTGAAGGTGTATCAGGACGCCCGACACGAAGTGTTCAACGAAACCAACCGCGATGAGGTTGTCTCTGATCTCATTCACTGGCTCGAATCGAAAGTCATCAGCTAGCCACCATAGGCTTGAGCCGTGCACGCTGAATACAAGGTCCCCGGTGGGAAACTCGTGGTCGTCGACCTGGAACTCTCCGGCGACTCGATTAGTGCCGCCCGTGTGGCAGGCGATTTCTTTTTAGAACCCGACGAAGCCCTCGACGACATCAACGCCGCGATAGTGGGCCTGTCGAGTCAGTCGAGCCACGAACACATTGAACAGGCCGTTAGGGCGGCGTTGCCCGCTGATGCGGTGCTGCTGGGTTTTGACCCCTCTAGTGTTGCCACGGTGGTGCGCCGCGCGCTGAGTTCCGCGAAGAATTTCACCGATTACGACTGGAGCTACCTCGCGCCTCAGTCGCTCGAACCCTTGCAACAAATGGCACTCGACCAGGTGCTTACTGAACAAGTGGGTGCCGGAGAACGTGGTCCGACTCTGCGCATCTGGGAGTGGGCAAAGCCAGCCGTTGTGATCGGCAGTTTTCAGTCGCTTCGTAATGAAGTCGACATGGAGGGTGCACAGAAATATGGCATGGAAGTTACCCGCCGAATCAGCGGTGGCGGGGCGATGTTTATGGAGCTGGGAACCGCGATTACCTATTCGCTCTATGCGCCGATTGACTTAGTCCAGGGGATGAGTTTCCAAGACTCCTATGCCTTCCTCGACGATTGGGTTGTTCAGGCTCTGCGCGGTTTAGGAATCGACGCGAGCTATCGGCCGCTCAACGACATTCAAAGCCCGAGCGGAAAAATCGGTGGAGCAGCGCAAAAAAGGTTGGGAAGTGGAGCGGTGCTTCACCACGTCACCATGGCATACGACATGGATGGCGACCGGATGTTGGAAGTGTTGCGCATCGGTCGCGAAAAAATCAGCGACAAGGGTGTGGCCTCGGCGAACAAGCGGGTTGACCCCCTCCGCGCCCACACCGGCATGTCAAAAAGCGCCATCGAAGAGCATTTGGTCTCAACTTTCTCTTCTCTGTATTCCCTTACCCCCAGCAGCGTGACAGACGCAGAGCTAAGGCGAGTCGAGGAGCTTGTTCACGAAAAGTTCGGAACTCCGGAATGGCTTCACCGGGTCCCGTGAGCGACACACGAACCGCGTCAGCCTCCCGGTTCAGCGCAATCGGTGTTGTCGCGGTTGCGCTCGTCCTCCTTCTAGGTGGAGTTCTGGTGTCTTCTGTCAGTGGGCAGTTAGAAATCACCGCGGACCAGGTTGTCGGTTCAATTCTCGACCGGTGGGGTCTCACCACGTCATTGGCACCCCAAGACGAGGTCATTGACGCGACTCTGTGGGTTGTTCGCTTCCCCCGCATCATCATGGCCATGGCCGTGGGAGCCGCTCTCGCCGTCGGGGGCGCTCTGATGCAGGCCATTTTTGGTAACCCGCTTGCCGAGCCGGGGGTGGTGGGAGTTTCCAGTGGCGCGGCGCTTGGGGCATCAATCGCGATTGTGTTTGGAATTCAGTTCGCCGGAAGTGGGGTCGCCGCGATGGCCTTTATCGGGGGGCTACTGGCCACCCTCCTGGTGTATGCCGTTGCGCGTGCGGGGGGGCGAACCGAAGTGGTCACGCTTCTTCTCACCGGCATCGCCATTAATGCTTTTGCTCAAGCGGGGCTTGCCTTCGTTCTTTTTCTTGCCGACACGGCCAGCCGCGAGCAAATTGTGTTTTGGCAGCTGGGGTCCTTGGCCGGATCGGTGTGGTCAGAAATAGTGGTGGTGGTTCCGCTGTTGATTGTGGGAACCGGCGTCGCTTGGGTGCTTGCTCGGCAGCTCGACGTTCTCTCGCTCGGTGAGCGCAACGCCCGCCAACTGGGGGTCGACGTCGAGGGCCTGCGAATAATTGTCATCGTTTTGGTCGCCCTGCTGACCGCGGCCGCGGTGGCTTTCGCAGGAATCATCGCCTTCGTCGGGTTGATTGTCCCCCACATCGTTCGAATGGCGCTGGGCCCAGCCCATCGTTCACTCATCGTCGTCAGTGTGGTGGGGGGTGCTGCCTTGATGGTGTGGGCGGATCTCCTCACCCGAACTCTGGTTGAGGGTTCTGACCTTCCCATTGGAATGCTCACGGCTCTCGTGGGCGGACCCTTCTTTTTTGCCCTTCTCTTCCAGCAGCGCAAATCGAGTGGGGGGTGGCTGTGATGTCGAGCCCGCTGGTCAAAATGCGCGGTGCCGGGGTAGAGCGCGGTAAGCGCACCATCCTCTCTGACGTGTCGTTAGAGGTCAACTCAGGTGAAGTGCTTGTCCTGGTGGGACCCAATGGTGCGGGTAAATCGACATTGCTCGCCACGTTGGCGGGTGAAATCGTGCCCGCCCGAGGTGAGGCCATAATTTTTGGCCGGCCCAGTTCTTCCTATCGGCCCAAGGAACTTGCCCGACTGAGGTCCGTTCTTTTGCAATCAAACGACGTGAGTTTTCCCTTCCGAGTTCGCCAAGTCGTGCAGATGGGCCGAAATCCGTGGTCAGGAACGGAGTACGAAGAACTCGATGGCCAAGTAGTCGACCAGGCGATGGCGGACGTGGGAGTCGCTGATCTTGAGCAGCGACGGTTCAACGAACTCTCCGGCGGGGAGAGGGCACGCGTCTCACTGGCGCGCGTGCTCGCACAACACACAGACCTGTTGCTTCTTGACGAGCCGACGGCGGCGCTGGATTTGCACCATCAAGACCGAGTCATGCAGCTCGTGCGCTCGCGCGCGACAGACTCGCGAGGTGTGGTCGTGGTGCTACACGATTTATCGCTTGCCGCCGCCTACGCCGACCGAGTGGTCTTGATTTCTCGAGGCGAAATCCACGCCGTCGGCACCCCACGCGAAGTGCTGACGGCGGAGAAGCTCTCAGAAATTTATGGGGTGGCTTTGCGTGTCATGGATTCTCCAGACGGTCACCCGATGGTGATTCCGGTGAGGGCGACGCACTAAGCCTGGAGCGATTGAAACTCGGGATTCTTCATCAAGTACTTGACGATGAACGGGCAGATGGGCTGAATTTTTCCGTGGCCTTCGTCACGAATCATCTCCAGAGTCTCGCGAACCAGCAGCGCCCCAAGGCCCTGGCCTTGCCGCTCTGGCCAAATTTCAGCTTTGACGAGCATCAGCACTTCGCCTTGTCGCACATACTCCACTTCGCCCGCAACCACGCCGGCATCGTCGCGGTAGACATAACGATTATTGTCTGGTTCGTGAGTAATCGCCATGAGTCCAGGTTAGAAGAAAGGTGCGTTAGCGCCAGTGATCGGCGAGACGGCTGACAATCTCGCGCAGGATGGGTCGTGGTGTGGCGAGAATCAGACGAATGTGGCCAACTCCTGCCTCACCACACATCGCCCCGTCGGTTACTGAGACACCGGCCTCCTTCGCAAAATAGTGCGCGGGCGACTCATAGTTCCCGATGTCTACGGCCGATGCGTCGAGCCAGGCAATATAAGTGCCCTCGAGCTGTCGGTATCCCGCGCCGGGCAATGAGGAGGACACCATCTGGGCAAACTCCGTGGCAGATCCCTCGAGGTAATCTCGAGCTTCCTCGAGCCACTCGCCACCGTCTCGGTAGGCCGCGGTAGTAGCAATCACGCCGAGAGTCGACGCCCCGTGGCTGACGGCGAATTCCATTTCTTCGAGTGCCTTGTAGTGCTCGGGGTTGCTGACAATCAGTTGCGCAGCCTTGAGCCCGGGCAGGTTCCATGCCTTCGATGCTGAGGTGGAAGTCACCGTGTGTGACGCAGTGGTGTCATTAATCGACGCATAGGGAATGTGGTGGTGGCCAAAAAGAGTGAGCGGTGCGTGAATTTCATCGGAGAACACGAGAGCGCCGGCGTGGTCAACAACCTCCGCCAAAGCAAGCAATTCCTCTTTGGTGTGCACGAGCCCGAGAGGGTTGTGGGGGTTACACAACACCACTACCTGCGCCCCCGCGGCCAACTCTGATCCAATTCGATCAAGGTCAAGAACTGGGCGACCGCCGGCCGTGACCATTGGCACCTGAATGACTGGATACCCCAACATTTCGGTGAGGCTAATGAACGGCATATAGGCAGGAGTAGGAACGATCACCGGCGAACCGTCGCGAGCAAATGCTCTTAACGTCACCTCGTAGGCGGAAAGAACGTCGGCGGTGGGAAACACCCACTCGGAAGGTACAGACCACTCGTAGTAGCGGGCGAGGAATTCTGCGCTCGCCTCGCGCATTTCCTTTTTAGTTGGCTCGGGTAAATACCCCAATAACGGAGCGTCAACGGCGGCATGGAGGGCCTGAGCAATGGGGGGTGCGAGCGGAAAATCCATTTCCGCCACAAAGGCGGGAAGAGTGTCGGGGAAGCGGGTCCATTTCATCGAGCCTCGATGGCGGAGCACATCGGCAGCAATATCGTCCCAGGGGTGGTGGGGAAATGAACTCACGGCAACCTCCTTGATGCCGTACCAGTCTGGCACCGCTGCGGGCCTCGGTCAGTACACTTAGCCGGGTGAGCGGCACGAGCGAGCGATACAGCTACCTGGGTCCTGAAGGAACCTTCACCTGGGAGGCATTACGCATGGTGCCCGGCGCCGATTCGGGCGAATGGGTCAGCGTGGCAAACGTGGGCGAGGCCCTCGATGACGTGGTGAGTAGGCGCAGCACCTACGCCATGATCGCCAT
>Ga0181554_1003367_pt1 | contig 13610 bp, 23 predicted proteins | sample 011ome_16_FD_145602 | JGI IMG/M metagenome (GOLD analysis project Ga0181554, IMG submission 145602) | Coastal salt marsh microbial communities from the Groves Creek Marsh, Skidaway Island, Georgia - 011503CT metaG (spades assembly) | ecosystem: Environmental > Aquatic > Marine > Intertidal zone... | reverse complement strand
CCAGTCCAGCGGCTGATCCTGCACATAGCGCTTGCCAAGTTGCCAGGCGATCTGGGCCCGTGCTAGCTCAACGCCCAGGTAAAAGGCGTGGCCCCCATCCTCTTCGACCGCCAGCCCGGGGAAAAGCTGGAATGGATCTTCCGCCGTATGCAATCCATTGCGATTGAAAATATGCAGACCCTCGGGACTGGTGAGAATCCGATAGCTGGGATCCTTGATGGCTTCAAAGAGCTCCTGGATCTCCTCGCGTGACAAGGGGAAGGGCGAACGTTCATGAAGCGCCATGAGACTATCGTCGATATGTTTGGGCAGACGGTTCAGCTCACGTGCGGCAAACATGATGCGACGGGCACGATCCGCCTCCCGGATGGCAGTGCGCGCATGCTTGCTTACCTGAGTGGCCAGAATCTGTTTGATATGCAGCTCTGAACAGATACCGAGCAGGGTGGCATTGATGCCGGCCGTATCGCAGTGGGTGAGTTCAGTCAGGTTACCCACGCCCATCATCATTTCTACTTCCGGATGACGGCGACGAACCTCCTTATAACGCACTATGGAATCAGTGAAACCGAAATGAATGGGATCGAGAATCGGGTCGACAATGAACTCTCTTCCTTTCGCCTGCATTCGCTCAATGGCCCGGTCCAAAGATTTCAGATCGCCGTGTCGGGCTGGAATCAGAATCGGGGTCGCGGCGACTTGGTCCACAATCCACAAGGTGTCCTCACTGAGGCTCAGCAGAAAATCCGCGCCCGCTCGGCCTCCCTTGATCAGGTCATCGGTGTCCAGCGAGTCGACGCTGACCAGGAATCCATCAGACTTGAGCGCCGCTACGGCCTCTTCCATGTGCGGAAAGGGTGTAGCCGGCAGACACCCAATATCAATGACATCTGCCCCGTCGTTCCGGTAATCCCGGGCACGACGGAGGATGCCATCGATATCAAGCTGAGGGGCTTCGACGATCTCGGCAAAGATATGCAGTTCGTAACGGGAAAGGTCTGGCTTTTTTTGAGCTTTACCAAAAAATTCCGGGAGATCGTGGAGTTCGTCCGGCCCTCGCTCCACAGGAAGTCCAAGGTCAGCGGACAATGCTTCCAGGTCCCCGCGACAACGTCCCGGAACGATAATTCGATCGGCCCCGCCGATATCCTTGAGTCGCCGCCGGATCATGTCTGCGGTCATCAGTGCGGCGACGGTAATACCCAGCTGATGGACCTTCCAGATAAAGTCAGGCTCCATTTCTTCCAGCGTTCGACGCAACTGTTTTTCAGCCAGCTTGCCGGTGAGAAACAGAATGTGTTCAGGCATGGATGAAAGAAATAGGATTGACGCTGTGAAGGAGTCGGAGATTATACCAACCTGGGCTCTAGCTCCCCGTTAACTGACACAGGGGAACTTAATCTTGATTTCTTTGGAGAATTTCGCGGACGTTTCGTTCGATGGTCTGGGCAATGTCTTCCATTGGCAGATCATTGGCATCGGTACCAAAGGGATTTTCAACTTCCTCGGCTAGTATCTCGAGGCTGCCAAGAACGTAAAACATGAATGTTGAAAAAAGCGCAGTCCAATAACCAAACTCAGGTACGAACAAAAACGGCATAGCCACAATGTAGGCGAAGATGAATTTCTTGATAAAAAGATTGTAAGAATAGGGAATCGGAGTCTTCTTGATTCTTTCACAGCCACCGCAGATATCGCCTAGGGCAGTCAAGTCATTGTTGAGGTTGCGAAAGTGTTCCCGTGTCAGGTCACCAGTGCGACGCAACTGCTCGATATGATTGAAAAGAATCACTGAGATCGCGTTGGGACCATGTGTGATCAATCCATACGCAGGCCAAGGATTGCCACGCAGATGATCTTTCAGCGTCCATGCGAAAGCGGTTATTGTCCCTGACAAAGCAGATCGGGATGGATGAGTCTCCGGAAGGTAGGCATTCAACTTCAATGCCAGATTTCGTGAGGTATTGACCAATTGCCCCCAAAAGCGACGACCTTCCCACCACCGCTCGTAGGCGGTATTGGTGCGAAAAACCAAAAGCAGGGAAATGACAAAACCGAGCAGCGAGTGGACGATGCTGGTGGTCTGAAAGTAGTCAGGAAAAATATTTACATTTAGGTAAGCCACCGCTGCCGTAAACAGCGCGATGGTCAGCATATTGGGCAACAGGCGACGAAAGGTGTCGCTCTTGTGGAATTTGAAGATCAGACCCCACCAGGACTTAGGGTTGTAGGTGATTATCCTCGTATCCTCTCTAAGTTATTGTTAGTTATGGTATCCGACCTGCTGAGTATGCCTCTAGCTACTCATGTAGCTACTCGCTTTCCCATTCCTAGGGCCGATTTTGGCACAAAACCAAAGCACAGCCCCAACTGCCAACCGTGACATCGGTGGCTATACTGGCAGCCTCTGAAGGTTGGGAGCGAAAGTGGTTGGGTCTGGCCCGATAACCACCTGACAGTTGACCATCGGTTCCAGAACCCGGTGGAGCTTGATCCCCCGCCTTCAGGGCCCTTCAAATCGCCATCACCAGCACACAAAAAACCCGACTCAAGGCCGGGTTGGTTGGGTTATTTGCTACCGGACTGTTCATCATTGGCGTCTGCTGGGTACCCCCAGCCAAGACGATCAACAAGGCCTGGGGTGTAGAAAAAGTCCACCAGCTCACCGTCGATGGTCATAAAAATATGAGGATGCTCATAGTCGCGAGATGGCCGTTGTTTTTCCAGCCTGACAAGTCTCCTAATCATGCTTCGACTCATGGTTGCTAACCCTCTATAGATAGGTGATTGGCCGTGGACTTATCCGAATAGCTCCGTCGCCACGGCAATCACGCTCATCTTCCAGCACGATAACGCGCTGCCCGCTGGCTTGCGCCCTGCCCAAATCGGCCAGGGTGTGTTCGCCATCAATGGTCATGTCGACGAAGGCCAAGCCAGGCTCCCGACGCTGCTCAAGTCTGGCCAGCCTTGCCCGAAACCCTGCGCTCATCGCTGGTCCTCTAGCTGTTGTATCCGTTCCTCAAGCTCGTGAACCTCAAGACTGCGAACAATCAGATTCAAGACGGTCGCCAGTCTTGATGCGTCGCTTGCTTCAACTTCGCCTCTACGAGCAGCACGATAAAGCCTTGCGGCCTCTCTTCGAACATCACCAGGCGTGTCCAGGCGACCTACCCTGGTGGGTGCATTTTCCTTTGTTCCAGTCATTGCGCGGCCTCGCGGTTTGTCTGGGGTGCATTTACCGCCCTAATAAGACGCTCAATCGCGCTTCTGATTGCGAGTAGCGGAAGGGTGATGCCTGCCATCTTCGCCGCCATCTGCACGCGGGGAGCGGCCTCAATGGTCATCGTTACGTACTGCCCCGGCATTCGCTGCATGAATCCGATAACAGCTTCCATCGCAATAAACAGCTCCAACCGTCTGAGAGGATCGCCATGTGGGAGCAAGGCTGTCAGATGGTCAACTGTGAATCTCATTGCTGACTGGATCGCTTGGCCAAAATATCGCCAGACATTAAGGACTGGATAGCCTCATCGTCGCTGGTCATGCCGTACCGGTCGCGCTGGATATTCTTCACAACGATATTCAGCTCGGCATCTTGGAGAAAAGCATCAGCCCTGTTTTCGTCAACTGGATAGCTGACCTTTTCATTGTCTGTCTTTGCCGTGGCGAGATATTGACCAGGCGGATTTTTGACCCTGATTATTCCTGCGATGCTCGCCATATAAATGGGGTCGGCTTCTTTACCGTCTGGCCCAAAGGCTTTGATGTAGTCATAACCAACAAACACGTCATAACCCTCTAGCTGCTTCAGGATAGCGGTGATGTTTTCATTAGGCACCGATGACAAATCAAGTATTTTCGGCTTCATGCCTCACCTCGTGTTGCTATCAAATCAGCGGCCATCTTCTCAACGTCAACATCCATGCTCTGCTTGGAATAGGTAAATCCCCAGCGCCCGTCATGGTAAAACCCTTCTGGTTCTGTTTTCGCCAGAAAGGCAGGCAGGCAAATATCGGACAATGTGCCATCTTCTCCCGATAGGGTGGCCCATGCGCCGGTTACTATGGCCTGCTCTCGCAGTGAGACAGCCAGCCTAAACAGCTTGTCCCTCGCCTTCATAAACTGATCGTGAGCATTGTCCCGGTATATGCCGTTAATGGCTTTTTCGGTGCGCTCGATCTCGTCATCGATTACCTCAATCTGAATATCCAGCGTGCCGACTACTTGACGATATTCCTGGCGTTTGGCCCGCGCGACATCATGCGCCTGCTTGATCTTGGATTGCTCCTCGATAACCGGCTTTGCGGTATGAGTACCGTTAAGACTGTCTTGCAGTTCAGCCCGAGCAATAACCTTCTGCGATTCCTCTGCATCGAACGCGGGAATGTACTCATCAATGGCCGACTGATAGACCGATCTGCGCTCCACAAGGTTGTCACGCTGATCGAGCAAGGCGTGGAGCTTCGCCCTCAATTCGGCCTTATTGGGTTCGGTGGGTTTGCTCATGCGAATACCTCAGGGTACTGAGTCTGAAGGTCAGCCATGATCGTTGCGGCGGCGGCTTCAATATCTGGCTGTTCGGCCCGACCGTCGAAGAGCGGAACATGCGCGTCGCGATAACTGGCATGGGCCGGGGTATTCATCGTGTTCAGATGATCTTTGTCGATGTTCTGCCCGACTTCTTGTCCGCCTATGATCCTGGCTACAAAATCATTAGCATGAGCAATACGGTAAGCGGTGCGAAATGCTTCAGCGGCGGTGGCCATATCAGCGGCGGCGGTATCCCGGTCAGTGGATACCAGTTCGATTAACTCAGATTTCGTTGTCATTTTGTTACTCCATTACAAATGTTACTTTGTAACTAAATGCCATAATTCGCCTATAATTGCAAACTTTTCTCGCCTCAATCTGCATTTGCGCGAATATCCATATTCGGCACCAGTAGACCGCGCAATTCTTCTGGATTCGCACCAAAAGCCTTACAGATACTTTGCCAGCTCCAACAGGGTAATCCTGTTTTATCGAGCGCGTCAGCGGTTGGCATTTGGCCATGCCGGATCAATTCCAGACCCATATCAGGCGGACGTTGTTTAACCGCTTCCTCAGTAACTCTCTGCATAGCCTCTCGGCAATAGTCTGAACAATAGCTTCGATGGCGAAGTGAGGTGATAAACTCGTTTTTACAGCGTTTGCAGGCGGTAACCATGGCGAACCTCAAAATGGTATTTGTTCATCGGCAAAGCCATCGTCTCCCCGATCCATAGCCCGCTTTGCAAAGTCGCCATAAGCCCGGCTTTGTTCCCGGTCTGTGGCTTTGCCGGTGGTCTTGCTCTGCCCGCTGGACTGATCGTCGCCACGCTTTTTCCTGATCTGATATGGACTAAGAATGGCTGTGGCGGTCAGGGATAGCCCGTGCCGTTCCTGCCCGTCCTTGGTGTAGGTGGTGGGTTTCATGGCGCCGGTGGCTGATACCGCATCACCTTTGCCCAGTCGCGCCAGGGCTTCGGCATGACTGCCAAATGCCGCGAGAGTTACGAAGGCGCTCTCCGCTTCGCCCTCCCGGTTCTGTCCGCATGGGACACGGACCACGCAGTTGCTCCAAACAGTGCCCGAGGCACTCTTGCCGTGCTTGGGGTCGCTTGCGATGGTGCCGCTGATTAGTGCTGAAAGCATGCTGATTCCTCATGATTGCGCCGGAAGTCCCGGCACGAAGCCGATTCAGTAAAGCTCAGTGAATCGGCTTGATGCCGGGTGTTCATGGCATGAAGCTGTCGCAGTCGTGAACGTCCGTCGCCCAGAAGCCCCCAATAGGCAGACCGCTACCAACTCCGGTCGTACACGCGGAAATGCCGTTGGTGATGGTGGCCTGCTGACAATCAGCGCAGCGGACAGTCATCACAGCTTTGGGGGGTGGGTTCGCGGCCCTGATCCAATCGGCGTGTTCGGGTGAATCAGCACGGACAAGGCGGCGAATACCGGAAGGTGTCCAGCACTCGACGATGATGGAGGCCTGATCGTTGGCGGGGGTGAGGTCATGCCCGCCCTCTGTATCAAGGAGCGTTTCTGACGATCTCAGAGCGGCGAGGATGTCCAGCTTGCAACCGCGCAACCACTCGATCTGTTGCGCCGTCAGTTCGTCAAATGGCTCGATTGCGATGTGGTCGCCTTCAGCCTCGATGGTGAAACCCGCTTGACGGATTTTTTCGATAGCGGCGGCGATGCTCATATCAGCCCCCGCCGATTGGTGGCTGTTTCTTTATCCTTAGGCGAACTTTGCGAATCTTGCGAAGTTTGGCTATTGGCGCGGCTTGCAGGCTTGCGCGGCGTTTGCGAACTTTGCGAAGTTAGGTTGTCATCGGCGCTATTGCCTGACCTAATTTCGCTAACTTCGCCGTGAGTTCGCATGGCTGCATCCCTTGCTGGCTGGCTAACTTCGCTAAATTCGCTAACTTCGCGCCATGATGATGAAAAAATGCGGTATCGGTTAGTGCCTCTACCTGGTTTGCCGTCAGCCCTCGGGACGGTTATCGCCGTGATCTTGGGCGGCGATTCGGACAACAGCATGGTGATGGCGCTATCAATCCTGAGGCGTGATGCGTGCCTAGCGAAACAATCCTCATTGATCTCTGTTCGGGTTGCCCCGTCAGGACGACCACGCAGGAATTCCAGAATCTTGGCGGCGTTGTCCCGGTCTGTCTCGCTTTCTGATAGCTCGGCTGCCGATGTGAATACGTACCTGACTGAATCCCTCGTGTACTTGACCCACGCCAGAGCCGCATCAAGGTGCTGTTTATCGACCGTCAGCGCCTTGTCAGTCAGCGCAAACAGCATGGCCAGCCGCAGAGCATACGGTGCGCTACGCTCCAGCAGCCCCGTAAGCGTTTCTGTCGCGTCCGGCTGAGTCAGGCGGCAATAGATACCGGACCACGCATTGCGGGCGGCGTCGGCCATCTCCATGCGCCTGGTTTCCTTGGCTGATGGATAATCGCCCTTGGCAAAATCGATGACAGAAGCGGTACGGCTGGCCAGGTCGTTGACGGTATCGACGGTGGCCGGTCGCGGGAATGGCTCCACGCCAGATCGCTCAGCCCACAGCATCAAGAACCGATTGGCGAACCCGTTGGATAACTCCCTGGTGGTCATTAACTCCCGCAGTTCTCCCGGGGTGACAGACACATGCAAGGCAATGTGCGGATCACTGGCCCATATCCGCGCCGATTTGATCGCTGGTTTGATGCTCATGCCATCCCATGCGTCGCGCAGCGCGGCCGACAAGGTGTTGCCGTCGCGCTTGGACTGATGCAACACGTTGGCGAACTCGTTCTCCACAATCCATAGCCGCTTGTCATTAATCGGCGGGACTTCGGTCTTGCCTTGCGTGTATCCGTCGTGAATCAGCAGCGCGAGTCCTTCACGGGTACTCAGCCCTCCGCCGTGATAATGCCCATGCGTCAGACAATGGACCTGCTCAATTCTTGACCGGATGCGATGGGTTAGCGAGATCGCATCACCCTTGCGGCCACGGCCAGACCTGCCTACGTGGCACGTGAAAAGCCTGGCGTGATGAAAGGTGTTGCCGACTGCCATATAGACGTCGCGGCCGACCTGAGCCGACAGATAGGAAAGGAACGCAGCGGCAGCGGCAACCGGGTTGACCTCGGTATCTTGCGCGGCGGCGCGCCCGACTTCGCCGACAATGCCGTAGAACATGGCGTCGGTGGCCACGGGCGGCGGTGTGTTTGGGTCTGGCTCAACTAAATAACGCTGATTGTCGGCCCTGGCTTGTGCCTGCTCCGGGGTGAGTTCTACCTCCATGTCGATCATGCCGCCCTCCGTGCTGCCAGAAACACGACAGCATTCCGCACCTGGTCGAGATACAGCACGTGGTCAACGTGGACCATCAGTTCGGCGGCGAGTGATTGCAGGGTGGCCAGCGGCGGCGGAGTGCCGTCCGCGATGATGGCCACGTCGCCAAAACCGGCCACGCACTGCCATCGGTAGGCGGTGGGATCGTTACCGGGAGGGAGGCAGACTTTTGATCTGTGCTGCCATGTTTCGAGCTTGGCTCGCGTCCATGCCCCACTGCCGACGCAGACCCAGCAAGTGCATGTGGGGCTTGGTCTGAGTGTTTTAGCATAAGGCGGAGAAACTTTAGCGGCCATCGTGATCCACCTCCGCCGTCATCAAGACAGCCTCCGCGTGATCGAATCCGCCGGTCATGCCGATGACAGAAGCCAGCATCACGGAGGAGAAAATCAGCGCCGCCAAAACAGTGCCGAGAATTTCGGTGACGGATTTGGTACGATTGCTTCGCTTATTCTCATCGGATGCCCTCAGATTCTTCGCCGGATGCTGGGGGCTTCGCATTTCTGGGGGGTTAATCATGGTGGCCCCCTTCGCTTTCTGCCTCGCTCTCATAGCTGCCCGGATTCACTCGAAGGTAATGCCCGCGCTGAAGTGCATACTCAAACTCGGTAGCGGCCTGATCCAGTGCTTCCCTCAGTTCTGCAAGTCGATTGAACGTCCACATGAGAGATGTGGTGGTCCATTCGTCCAGTTCGCGGAATTTGGCGTTTGCGCCTAATTTCGCGATGACTTGGACCGTGTCGTTAATCTCGCCGGAAGCATCACGTGCCGCATTTGACAAACGGTCCAGGCTTGCTTTATCCGTCTGGAAGATCGTCGAGTGATCGCCGTCGTATTGCCCGGTACTGTGGACCGCAAAAATCGCGGGAATGCTGGAGAAGTGAGATTCGCCCACCAGTATTTCTGGCTGGGCGCCCTTTGGAGTCAGCGGAAAATGGATAGCCCTACCCATGACGACCTCCGCCCAGCAGAGCCAGCATTTCAGCGAGGCTTTGGGTGATAGTGGCAAGCACTGCCTCATCGTGGCCGTGCGTTAAAAGCTGTTCGACCAGATCGGCGGCGGCTTCCAGTTCGGCCAAGACGCCTATCAGCGTTTCGTGGGTGGGACGATTGGGGACGGATTGCGGGCGGATTTCGCCCTTGGTGGACTGGTTCATTGAGGACTCCGTGTTTGGTTGGAATCCGTCACCGTCGCCTTGCACGACGATTGGGTGACGGCTGACATCGGGTGTGCAAGACCGGAACACGGGAACCGGCACGCCCGAAGGCGTCCCAATGCCAGCCGCCATTGAAACAATAGCAGCGGGCACAAAAAAGCGCCTGAGGGTGGCGCTTGGTGCGCGTGTTTTTCCGAATCTTGCACGACCGGTCCCATTTGCGAATGGGCACGGATCGGAGACTACCCAATCCCCCGGGCCACGACCAATCAGAGATTCTGATACAGACACCCCAAAATTCTGGGTGGTGCTTATGGATGCGCTCATGCTGCACCTTTCGCCAGTACGGCCCGCAGTTCACCGACACGCCAGCCAGAAATGTTAGCGGTCAGCTTCACGGGCTTAGGAAGGTTCCCGGCCCTTGAATTTCTCCAGACGGCGGACGCGCTACAGCCCAGCAGAAGCTGAACGACTGGGAGTCGGATCAGTGCGGAATCGGGAAGTTCGTCGAAGTGGATAAACTCGGCTGGGAGTGCCGGGTGAGTGGTGACGCGGCGAATGTCTGCCGCTTCGGTTTGAATCTTTCGGGGTCTGCCTTTGGTCGCCATGTCGTGCCCTCCATTGGGCTTGATTGAACATTTGGCGAGTTTTTCAGCACAGACGAAAATCTGGGAGGTCGAAAATACCTAGGTTTTCGCTTTATTGACTATCTGGCGGATTCTTGCTGGTGTCATGTCGTTTTCTTTAGCAATGATCGTTGCCCATGATTCATTGACCGGCTTGAGCACAGCGGCCTTGCCCCTAATGCACTGGTTGCGCTCTTGGTAGGTTTCCATCTGGTTTTCTTGCTTGACGCGAGCGCCCCGCCTGCCGGATTCTGACTGCAAGCGGCGTCGTTCATCTGCTTGCGCCTTCGCCTGCTCCTCTGCCTCAATCCGCTCTCTTGCTGCTTCCTCCGGGGTGGGTCCGTCTTGCCCATAAAGCCTATCCAGTGCTTCGCGCAGGATTCTTTGAGGAGCTTCATCTATTTCCCTTATAAGCCGTCTCATCTCCTCCGTTGGGGCATTGATAAGCCGCTCATAGCTTAGGCGCTCATATGCCATCTGCTCGGCAAGGAGCCATTCTAAAGACTTGTAACGCATGCTCTTAAAACGCTTTGGACAATCCAGCCTGCTTCAGTACCGCATTGGCGGTGTGCCGGGATTTGATCTTGTTGTCCACCACGAAAGGCCTGTCATTGATCGGACTGAACCAGATGGAATGGTCGCCTTTTCCGTTGCGGAGGTGATAACAGCCCGCTAGCCGCAAGAGCTTGATTAGCTCTGGGGTGTAGCTGTCCATTAAGACGCCAGCGCTATATCGTGCCGGTGTGTGTGCAGGTGGAACGGAATCGACGTGGCCGTGTGTCCGCTACAGGCCAACAGTTCTGGAATGATGACCTTGAGCTTGGAGGTCAGCGCTTCAACGGTTTCTGCTTCCGTCGCAAGGCCTGGTATATCGTCGCTGGTGGCTACCCAGACGCGGGCCTCATCGTCCCAGATAGCCTCTATCATGCAGTCCTTCATACGCACCTCACGCATAGCACCTCAGAAGATGCACGCCAGCCGGTGAGGTGATACCGACTTTCGGGAGCTACCCTAGGCGTGTGGTTGGATTATAGCGCCGTCATGAAGGAGTGATTCTAAATGCACCCAACTGGTGAGCCATCAGATGCTCAATATGGAATGCCGAGCCTTATCCTTATGGCAGACCTTGAGACATTGAGCTTGTCCGCAATGTCGTCTATGTTGGTTATGCCAGAATCAATAAGCTTGTCGATCAACTCATATGGCATAAGTAAATCAGCGGCCAATTTATTCGCCTCAACCTCCTGCTTGTTAGAAAGTCCGCTTCTGTACAAAACGCTATCGCTTAGACCGGTTCCAATTAAATCCTTATGCAAAAGATAATGGGCAATCTCGTGGGCAATAGTGAATCTTCTACGCGTGATTGGCTCATTCTTGTTTACGATTATGGCGAATCCAGACGTCCCTGGTTTAATGGTTTCGCTTCCCGGAACTATCGCCCCGGAAATGCCATCGCCGTAATCGCTAGAGTAATACCCTGTAAGCCCTAGAGCTGTTGCCATTTCTGAAATCTTAACCGGGTAAGACTGCAGATATTCTGCAATCAGTTCTTTGGTTTTCTGCGGTATTCTTTCGTCATCAATCATTTACTTGCCCGTCTATGGTGGCATTCCTGTTGGCCGATCCAGTCATTGCAAGATCGTTGTAAAGATCATCTCCTGCACACTTAGCCGCTTGCTCTGCATGCCGCTTGACCATGTCATCAAGTCCGCAGTCATCAACCATCGTCTTTAACTTGGCATCTACTGTGTCTGCCGCTTTTCCCACGGCAATTTCCTTAAGGCTAGACCACCCGAAAAGCCCCGCCAATACCGCTACTACGGCAAGACCAAGGCTCCCCCACGTTATGGCGTTAGCCTGTGATGCAAGGGATATGGAGAGCTTATCAAGCGCGTCATCCGGTTGTGCACCGCATGATTTGACGGCTTGCGCCATTGTGTCCAAAAGCTTTTGGCACGACTCAAGAGGAATCGTTGCAACGTCTTTTTGCTTCATGCGCCTTGCGCTTATGGGTGGTGAAAACTGACGCGGCGAGAGTCTATCAGAGTCATCCAAGGAATCTTGCTTCAAGGCGGGAACTTGCCGGGGTTTTGTAGGTAGAGTAGGGGGCCACTTTCAGAAATGCGCGGACCTGATCTGGACCACGTTGGACGGCATCCACTCCAGGCCTGATTCGCAATGACTGAGGAAGTCAGCCCAGACCGATAGCGCCTTGCGCCGTTCGTCGAGGTAGTCATGCTGATCGTAGACCGCGACTATGCCGCCGAGGGAGTGATTCAGGCATCGCTCAGCCACGACGATAGAAACGCCCAATGCCGCCAGGTGGGAGCGGGCAGTAGATCGCAGGTCATGTGGAGTGAAGCGGCGAACCTCCGGCAATCTGGCGCAGCGCCGGTCAATGAATGCCGCAACAGCCGCCAGCGATACGGGCTTGCGCCGGTCACGTCCAGGTAGCACCAGTGGCGACCCGCAGGCCAGCACCTTGAGCCGGTAAAACCCGTCCACGGCCTGGGGTGACAGCGGGATCGTGAACGGCTTCGATGATGTCTTGCTGGTTTGGATGGTCCACTCGGCCCGGTCCAAGTCCACGTTGACCCATTCAGCAGTCAACAGCTCATTGACGCGGACGCAGGTTGCCAAAAGCACACGAACAGCCACGCCGATCTGAGCGTCTTCAAGCGCTGGTAGCAAGGCTCGAAGCTCTTTCTCAGTCAGTTTAAGCCGTTCCCGCTTTGGGGTTGCCGGTCCGCAGATGGCCTTGACGCTGACCCCTGCCGATGGGTTATTGGCGATGACCAGTCGCGCCAATCCGTGCCGGAAAATCTCATTTACGGCACACAGCACCAGACGAGCCACTTTCGGCCCGTGCTTCTGGCCTGTCTTGTCTATAAGGTCCACCACGTCAGCCCCGGTCAACTCATTGGCTGGGATCATGCCAATACGCGGGACGATGATCTTGTTGACGTGGTACAGGCGCTGCTTCTTGGTGTTTTCCGCCATGCCGGGAAGAGTCTTATCCAGGTAATCGGCGGCCAGGTCCGCGAACGTCTTGCTCCCGGCCCGCTCGATATTGGCCAAGCGCTTGACTCGCGCAACGTCCGTTCCAGCCTGAATCCTCGCTCTTGCCTCCAGTGCAGCGGCCTTGGCCCCGGAAATGGTGTACTCGGGATAGCGCCCGATGGTTAGCTCCTTCTGCTTGCCTCCAATGCGATACCTCAGCACCCATGCAGCGGTTCCGGCCTTTGACAGGGTGAAGGTCAGCCCCGGTACATCGCCCTGAGCCTTGATGACCGGCTTGCCCGACTTGAGCCAGTGTCTTATCTGAATGTCGGTGATTTTGTCCGCCATGCCGCCCCCTTGTAATCCAATTTCGGCTAGCTACTCAGCTAGCTACTCACGTAGCACCACAACATATAGGGGATTGGATGAAACGGCAAGCCACGGCAAAAAACAAAAAAGCCCGCAATCAATTGATATACGGGCCTTTCGTGAAACGGGATGAAATCAGGAAATATGGATGTTGGGATAATAGGTGATCATCCGTAGCAGAAATCTAAAACGCGACTGAGATGGAGTTCATTACACCCTCACCAAAGCTGGTGTGGATGTAATATTAATTTCAGCTATCTGTTACACATCAAGATTTGATACTTCAAGCGCGTTGCGTTCGATAAATTCACGGCGTGGCTCAACCTGATCGCCCATCAGTGTGGTGAAAATCTCGTCGGCCGCGATGGCATCTTCAATCCTGACCTGAAGCAGCCGGCGGGTATTGGCGTCCAGCGTGGTCTCGAACAGCTGGTCTGGATTCATCTCGCCGAGGCCTTTATAGCGCTGGATGTGTTGTCCGCGTCGAGCTTCAGACATCATCCAGGAAAAAGCGGCCCTGAAGTCCTGAACCCATTCCCGACGTTCATCTGCCGCAACATAACTCTCTGGGCCAAAGAGCCCTTCGGTCATC
>Ga0181554_1003361_pt1 | contig 13627 bp, 10 predicted proteins | sample 011ome_16_FD_145602 | JGI IMG/M metagenome (GOLD analysis project Ga0181554, IMG submission 145602) | Coastal salt marsh microbial communities from the Groves Creek Marsh, Skidaway Island, Georgia - 011503CT metaG (spades assembly) | ecosystem: Environmental > Aquatic > Marine > Intertidal zone... | reverse complement strand
AACCTCGGTCCGCGCTGGGGAGTGTTCACCGCGAGCGCGCTGCTCGTCGACTACACCCTCACCGTGGCGGTGTCGATCTCCGCGGCCGTGGCCAACCTGGGATCGGTCTTCCCCGCGATCTCCGACCACGCGGCCTGGTGGGCGGTGGGCATCATCGTCGTGATCACGCTCATCAATCTCCGGGGCATCCGTGAGTCGGGCGTGGCCTTCGCCATTCCGACGTACCTCTTCATCGCCTCGATCGCGATCATGGTCGGGACAGGTGTCGTGCGGACCATCATGGGCGCGGATCTCGCGGCCGAGAGCGCGGGCTGGGAGATCGTGGCTCAGGACGAGGTCACCGGATTGGCCCTGGCCTTCCTCGTCGCGCGCGCGTTCTCCTCGGGCACCACGGCACTCACCGGCATCGAAGCCATCGCCAATGGCGTGCCCTCCTTCCGCAAGCCGAAGTCGCGCAATGCCGCGACGACCCTGCTCCTCCTGGGCCTGATCTCTATGGCGATGTTCGCGTCGTTGACCTGGCTCGCCCTCTCGACCGGCGTCAAGGTGACGGGGGACGATGCCGACCTCGTGGGGCTGCCCGAGGGCCAGCCGCAGAAGACGGTGATCGTCCAGGTGGCCCAGGCCGTGTTCGGGGACTTCACGATCGCCGTGCTTGTGATCTCGCTGGCGACCGCCCTGATCCTGGCCCTGGCGGCCAACACCGCGTTCAACGGCTTCCCCGTGCTGGGCTCGATCCTGGCGCGCGACGGTTACCTCCCTCGCCAGTTGCACACGCGCGGCGACCGGCTGTCCTACAGCAACGGCATCATCGTGTTGGCCGGCTTCGCGATCGTCCTGGTGATCGTCTTCCAGGCCGACGTCTCATCTCTCATCCAGCTCTACATCATCGGTGTCTTCGTGGCGTTCACGCTGGGCCAGATCGGGATGCTGCGCCACTGGAATCGCGAGCTGAAGCGCGACATGTCGCAGGAGGATCGCCGCCGCATGCAGCGGTCGCGCGCGATCAATGCCGTGGGTGCGGTGCTCACGGGGCTCGTCCTCGTGATCGTCCTCGTCACGAAGTTCCTCCAGGGTGCCTGGATCGTCGTCGTCGCGATGCCGGTGATCTTCCTCATCATGCAGGCGATCCACCGGCACTATGACCGGGTGCGCGAGGAGCTCGCGGTGGGCGATGAGGTGCACATCACGCTGCCGTCGCGCGTCCACGGGATCGTGCTCATCTCCAAGCTCCATAAGCCGGCTCTGCGGGCACTCGCCTATGCGCGAGCCACGCGGCACGACACGCTCGAGGCCCTCACGGTCGACGTGGACCCCGCCGACACGGCAGCGCTCCGCCGGGACTGGGAGCGCCGGGATATCCCGGTCACACTGCGCGTGATCGAGTCGCCCTACCGCGAGATCACGCGGCCGATCATCGACTACATCAAGCGGGTCCGTCGCGAGAGTCCCCGCGATCTCGTCACGGTCTACGTGCCGGAGTACGTCGTGGGTCACTGGTGGGAGCAGCTGCTCCACAACCAGTCGGCACTGCGTCTCAAGACCCGGCTCCTCTTTGCGCCGGGGGTCATGGTCGTGAGCGTGCCCTGGCAGCTGGCTTCCTCCGAGCTCGCTGGAGACTCGGCGGACTGGCGCCAGGCCTAGGAGCCGGAGCGCTCGGAGGGGCGGACGGCCGCTGAGCCCCCGAAGAACGCCTCGTGCCACAGCGCGAGCATGAGGAGCACGAAGATCCGCCGCGATGAGTCACCCTCGCCGGATGCATGGCGTGCGGCCAGCTGCTCCACGACGTCCATGTTGATGATCGACGCGAGGAAGGCGCTCCTGCGGATCGGAGCGAGCACGGCATCCGGATCCTCCGCCAGCCAGTGCCGGAAGGGAGTGGGGAATCCGAGTTTCGCGCGGTGCTCGGTGGTCTGCGGGATGCGCCCTCGGAAGGCACGTCGCAGCGCCCACTTGGTGGTGTCATCCCGGTACTTGAGCCGCTCGGGGATACGCGCGCTCACGGCGGCGACGTCAGGGTCGAGATAGGGCACGCGCAGTTCGAGCGAGTGGGCCATGGTCATGCGGTCGGCCTTCGCCAGGATGTCCCCACGGAGCCAGAAGTGCATGTCGACCAATTGCATGCGCCGCGACTCCGGGAGGGCGTCGAAGTCCGGGTACGTCGCCGCGAGCACATCGGCGGGGCGCACGTGGGTCGCCTGTCCCGGGTCCTTGAGCAGGCGACGGACCTCATCGGGGGTGAAGATGTAGGCGTTGCCGATGTAGCGGTCAGCGAAGGGCGTCGACGCCCGACGCAGATAGTTGCGGCCCGGGAAGGACCGGGTGGATCTGCCCAGGCGCCCCGCCAGTCTGCGCAGGGGGGCGGGGAGCTTGCGGATCCGATCCAGGTCCATGGGCTCGCGATAGATCCGATATCCGCCGAAGAGCTCGTCGGCTCCCTCGCCGGAGAGGACGACGGTCACGTGCTCGCGTGCAGCCTGGGCGACGAAGTAGAGCGACACGGCCGACGGGTCCGCCACGGGCTCGTCGAAGAACCACGCGATGTCGGGCAGGACGCCGAGATACTCGGATAGGTCGACGTGGATCTCATGGTGATCGGTCCCGAGCGCGTCCGCGACCTCGCGGGCCTCGGCGTGCTCGCTCACGGCATCGAAGCCGACGGTGAAGGTCTTGACCGGATCGAGCCCGAGGACCTTGCGCTGCTCCTGCACGAGCGTGACCGTGATAGCGCTATCCACGCCCCCGCTGAGGAAGGCGCCGACCGGCACGTCCGCGATGAGGTGGTGCTCGACGGAGTCCTCCAGCACCGAGCGCACGTCGTCGATGAGGGTGGCCTCGTCCTCCTGGTCAGCGGCGAACTCGTAGCGCCAGTAGCGCTGGGGGGTGAAGGCAGGGTCCGCGAGGTCGAGCACCGCGGCATGACCGGGATCCAGGCGCGTGATGCCTCGGAAGAAGGTCTGCGGCAGGGGATTGAACTGAAAGGAGAGGTAGTTGACGACCGCATCCATGTCGACCTCGGGCGTGACCTCCGGGTCGACGAGGAGGCTCTTGATCTCCGACGCGAAGGCGGCCACCTGCGAACCGTGCTCCCCGTCGATGAGGCGCACGTAGAGCGGCTTGATGCCGAAGGGGTCACGGGCGAGGATGAGCTGCTGGCGGGTGACGTCGTAGATGCAGAATCCGAACATCCCGCGGAGCCTCCGCAGCATGGCGGGGAGGTCGTTGCGACCGACTTCCTGGTAGAGCCGGATGATCGTGTCGGTGTCACTGCTGCTGCGCGGAGGCCGGCCAGCCTCGGCGAGCTCGGCGTCCAGCTCCCGATAGTTGTAGAGCTCCCCGTTGTAGACGATGGCGACGGTGCCGTCGTCGCTCCACATGGGCTGGTGGCCGCCGGCGATATCGATGATGGACAGCCGCGTCATCCCGAAGGCGAAGTCCTGGGCGACGTAGGAGCCGGAATCGTCAGGGCCTCGATGGTGGATCACCTCGAGCATCGGCCCGATGACCTGCGAGGTGCGCTCTGCGGGGCCGAGGACCCCGGCGATACCGCACATCCGGTGTGGACCTCCTTAGCGCCCACGCCTTCGGGGCCCCGTCACGCTAACAGGTCAGCAGGGCCGATCCGGCGTGCTGAGGGCCTCGAGGTGTCCCGCGCGTCGCTGAGTAATGTGAAGGTGCGGAGTGTCTGGCCAGGGAGCACCTGAGGACCGGCTCTGCAGAGGAGGGAATCATCGTGGCAGCGAGTCGGGACAGCCTGGGAGCACGCGCGACCCTCAGCGTGGAGGGTCACGACTACGAGATCTTCCGAGTGGACGCCGTGCCCGGCGCGGAGTCCCTTCCCTTCACTCACCGGATCCTCCTGGAGAACCTCCTGCGCACCGAGGACGGCGCGAACGTCACGGAGGCGCATATCCGCGCCCTGGGCTCCTGGGATGCCGATGCCGAGCCGTCCGAGGAGATCCAGTTCACTCCCGCGCGCGTGATCATGCAGGACTTCACCGGGGTTCCCGTCGTCGTGGACCTCGCCACGATGCGCGAGGCGGTCGTCGACCTGGGCGGTGACCCGGCGCGCATCGAGCCCCTTGCTCCGGCCGAGCTCGTCATCGACCACAGCGTCATCGCGGACTACTTCGCTCGACCCGACGCGGCCGACCTCAACACGGCGTTGGAGTACGAGCGCAATCGAGAGCGGTACCAGTTCCTTCGCTGGGGGCAGGGCGCCTTCGAGGAGTTCAAGGTCGTGCCCCCGGGCACCGGGATCGTCCACCAGGTCAACATCGAGCACCTCGCGCGCGTCGTCATGGCGCGGGGAGGTCAGGCCTACCCCGACACGGTGGTCGGCACGGACAGTCACACGACGATGGTCAACGGCCTGGGGGTCCTCGGCTGGGGCGTAGGTGGCATCGAGGCCGAGGCGGCCATGCTCGGCCAGCCCGTGTCCATGCTCATCCCACGCGTGGTTGGCTTCAAGCTGACCGGTCAGCTGCCTGCCGGGGCCACAGCCACCGATCTTGTCCTCACCATCACAGAGAAGCTCCGCAAGCATGGCGTCGTGGGCAAGTTCGTGGAGTTCTACGGCGAGGGCGTGGGCGCGGTTCCACTCGCAGACCGCGCGACCATCGGCAACATGAGTCCGGAGTACGGCTCGACGGTCGCGATCTTCCCCATCGACGGAGCGACGATCGACTACCTGCGCCTCACCGGCCGCACGCCTGAGCAGATCGCGCTCGTGGAGGCGTACGCCAAGGAGCAGGGCCTGTGGCACGACCCTGCGCGTACGGCGCGCTACTCCGAATACCTCGAACTCGACCTCGGGGACGTCGTGCCATCTCTGGCAGGGCCGAAGCGGCCCCAGGATCGGGTGGCGCTCAGCGAGTCCAAGTCAGCCTTCGTCACGGCACTCGCGGACTACACGCACCAGCCTGCTGCGGCGGTCGAGACCCAGATCGACGGTGAGCCCGTCGAGGTGGGGCACGGAGCGGTGGTCATCGCGGCCATCACCTCTTGCACCAACACGTCCAACCCCTCGGTGATGATCGGCGCTGGCTTGCTGGCCAAGAAGGCGGTCGAGCGTGGCCTCACGCGCAAGCCGTGGGTCAAGAGCACCCTGGGTCCGGGGTCGCAGGTCGTCACCGACTACTACGACCGGGCAGGTCTCACCCCCTTCCTCGACAAGCTCGGCTTCGACACCGTGGGCTACGGCTGCACCGTGTGCATTGGCAACTCCGGGCCTCTCATCCCCGAGGTGAGCGCTGCGGTCAACGAGGCCGACCTCGCGGTCGTCTCCGTCCTGAGCGGCAACCGCAACTTCGAGGGACGCATCAATCCCGACGTGAAAATGAACTACCTGGCTTCGCCGCCGCTTGTCGTGGCCTACGCGATCGCGGGCACGATGGACATCGACTTCGCCACGGAGCCCCTCGGGCTCGATGATGCAGGGCAGCCGGTCTTCCTCGCGGACATCTGGCCGAGCCCGCAGGAGATCCAGTCGGTCATCGACGCCAGCATCGACGAGGGCATGTTCGCTGCGCGCTACGCCGATGTCTTCCACGGCGATGAGCGGTGGCGCAGCCTGCCCACCCCGACGGGCGACCGGTTTGCCTGGGATCCCGACAGCACCTACGTGCGCAAGGCGCCGTACTTCGACGGCATGCCCAAGGAGCCGGAGCCCCTGCACGACATCAACGGAGCGAGGGTCCTGCTCAAGCTCGGGGATTCGGTCACCACCGATCACATCTCGCCCGCCGGCAACATCAAGGCGGATAGCCCGGCGGGTCTGTACCTCGCCGAGCACGGCGTCGACCGCAAGGACTTCAACTCCTACGGCTCGCGGCGCGGCAACCATGAGGTCATGATCCGGGGCACCTTCGCCAACATCCGGCTCCGCAATCTCATGCTCCATGACGTCGAGGGCGGCTACACCGTCGACTTCACCACCCCTGATGACGCGACGGTGCCGGTCTACGACGCGGCGATGGCCTATGCGCGTCACCACACGCCGCTGGTCATCCTCGCGGGCAAGGAGTATGGCTCTGGCTCGAGCCGGGACTGGGCAGCCAAGGGGACCGCGCTCCTAGGAGTCAAGGCGGTCATCGCCGAGTCCTACGAGCGCATTCACCGCTCCAACCTCATCGGTATGGGAGTCCTCCCATTGCAGTTCCCGGAGGGGATGAGCGCTGATTCCCTCGGCCTCCAGGGCGACGAGGTCTTCACCGTCCGCGGGATCACGGCGTTCAACGAGGGCCGCACGCCGACCGAGGTGGACGTGGAAGCCGTGGCGGCAGACGGGCGCACGGTGGAGTTCACGGCGCGGGTGCGCGTCGACACTCCGGGTGAGGCCGACTACTACCGGCACGGCGGGATCCTCCAGTACGTCCTGCGCTCCCTGGTCTAGCCATGCGCCCACCGGGCTGGCCGACGGGAGTAGCCGATCCGGATCAGGGGGACTTCGTCGCGTCGGCGACGCGGTGGCTCTGGGACATCGCGAGCATCCCGCGCTCGCCTACCTCCGTGTGGGGGCAGCATCCGCAGGCCCTCGCCTTCCGGGTGGCATGCGATCTCGAGGCTCGGGTGGAAGGTGCCCGGCTGGCCTACGCGCGAGCTCGCCGAGCCCTGGTGGACTCCGGCGTCGACCCCGAGGCGGCACTCATGGCCCTCGAGGCGGAGGGAGTCGACCTGCAGCGTCTCCAGCGGGAGGTGGAGCTCGTGGCCGACGCGCTGGGCGGACGGCGCTGGCAGGCCCGCCTCTGACATGTGGGGAAGCCTGGGGGCGCCTACACTTCGAGGGTCGGATGCGCCCGCATGGCGCATGGTCAGGAGGCGAGTGCGGCATGGGTCTGCTCGACGGGATCGACTCGCCCGAGGATCTCCGCCAGCTCCCTGAGGAGGACCTGGCCCCCCTGGCGGAGGAGATCCGGCAGTTCCTCGTGCGGCAGGTCTCCGCGACGGGCGGTCATCTCGGCCCCAACCTCGGCGTCGTCGAAGTGACCCTGGCGCTGCACCGCGTCTTCGATTCCCCGCACGACGTGATCCTCTGGGACACCGGACACCAGGCCTACGTCCACAAGATGATCACCGGTCGCTGGCGTGACTTCGAGACCCTCCGCAAGGAGGGCGGTCTCTCCGGCTATCCCTCGCGCGCCGAGTCGCCCCACGACGTGATCGAGAACTCCCACGCCTCGACGGCACTGTCCTACGCGGATGGCATCGCCAAGGCATTCGAGATCCAAGGCGAGCTCGACGGCCCTGATGCGCGGCATGTCGTGGCTGTCGTCGGCGATGGCTCGCTCACTGGGGGCATGGCCTGGGAGGCGCTCAACAACATCGCAGCCTCCGACCGTCCCATGGTGATCCTCGTCAACGACAACGAACGCTCGTACTCACCGACCATCGGCGGCCTTGCGCACCATCTCGCGACCCTGCGGACCACGCAGGGATACGAGCGCTTCCTGCAGTGGGGCAGGCGCACCCTGCAGCGCACCCCTGTCGTCGGTGCGCCCGTCTACGAGGCCCTGCATGGCATGAAGAAGGGCCTCAAGGACATCGTGGCGCCCCAGGGCATGTTCGAGGATCTCGGCCTCAAGTACATCGGGCCCATCGACGGCCACGACACCCTCGAGGTCGAGCACGCGCTCCGGCGGGCCCGCGACTTCCCCGGTCCCGTGGTCGTGCACGTCATCACGGAGAAGGGCCGCGGCTATGCGCCCGCGGAGCAGGACGAAGCCGACCGTTTCCACGGCATCGGCGTGATCGATCCCGAGACGGGCCAGCCCCTGCGTGTCAGTGGCCGCACCTGGACCTCGGTCTTCGCGGACGAACTCGTCACCCTCGGCGGCGAGGACGAGAGCGTCGTCGCGATCACGGCGGCCATGCTCGGGCCGACCGGGCTAGATCGCTTCTCCGCGAGTTACCCGGACCGCACCTTCGATGTGGGCATCGCAGAGCAGCATGCTGTCACGAGCGCCGCGGGCATGGCGTACGCCGGACTGCATCCCGTCGTGGCCGTCTACGCCACCTTCCTCAACCGTGCGTTGGACCAGGTCCTGCTCGATTGCGCGCTGCACCGTGCGGGAGTGACCTTCGTGCTGGACCGGGCCGGGGTGACGGGTGATGACGGACCGAGCCACAACGGCATTTGGGACATGTCCCTGCTCGGGGTCGTGCCCGGCCTGCGCCTCGCCGCACCCCGTGACGCGGCGTCGCTGCGCGAGGAGCTGCGCGAGGCCGTCGGGGTCACCGACGGGCCCACGGTCGTGCGCTTCCCCAAGGGAGCCGTCCCCGACGACATCCTCGCCGTGCGTCGCGTCGACGGCGTGGACGTCCTGCGCGAGACGCAGGCGTGCGACGTACTCGTGGTGGCCGTGGGGGCATTCGCCCCGCTCGGTCTGGAGGTGGCCGAGGCTCTCGAAGCGCAGGGCATCGGGGCGACCGTGGTCGATCCGCGCTGGGTGCTGCCCGTGCCGTCGCGCCTGGCGGGACTCGCCGCGGACACCGACCTGGTCGTCGTGCTCGAGGACAACATGCGTGCCGGGGGAGTGGGCACCGCCCTGCGCACGCTCCTTGAGGATGCCGGAGTCGCGACACCGACGCTCACCTTCGGGATGCCCGCGGCGTTCCCCGATCACGCATCCCGGGGGTCTGTCCTCACCCACGCGGGGCTCAGCGCTCAGGACATCGCACGACGCATCACGGAGAGGGTGGCCGCACCGATACCCGACCTGTCGCAGGAAGTCGCGCCCGCTCAGGAGTCGAGCGGGTGATCCGCGGGCGCTGCGGCTGAGGCCACGAGAGCGTCGACGCACAGGGTGATCTGCCACGGCCGTGCTCCCGCGGACCCCAGGGCCTGCGCCACCGTGTCCTGATCGACCGGAAGCGGCGGCTCCCACGCCCACCGGCGGACCGCGTCGGGGGGGACGAGATTCTCGACGGGCATGCCAAGGCCCTCGGCGATGTCCGAGAGCGCAGCCCGGGCTCGCGCGAGTCGGTCTGCCGCGACGGGATCCCGCTCTCGCCACACGCGCGCTGGCGGCGGTCCCTCCGCCGCGAGTGCGGCAGCCGGGAGCTCATCCTCGGAGAGGGAGCGCGCGGACTCGACGGCGCGCCACCAGCGATCCAGGTGCCTGGCCGCGTGGCCCTTGCGGAACTCCGGTAGTGCGGCAAGGGCATCGCGATCCGCGGGCTGAGCCGCGGCCGCCGCGACGATCGCGGTGTCGGGCAGCACGCGCCCAGGGCTGACGTCCATGCGCTGAGCCAGGTCATCGCGCGACAGCCAGAGTGCTCGCACGATAGCGAGGGGCCGACGCCCGCGGACCCGATGCATCCCGGAGGTGCGCCGCCACGGATCTCGCCGGGGTGCAGACGGCGGCAGGTGCAGGACGTGCTCGAACTCCTCGTGTGCCCAGGTGTCCTTGCCGGATGCGATGAGATCCGCCGCGAGGATGTCGTAGAGATCGACTAGGACCTCGACGTCGAGGGCGGCGTAGCGCAGCCAATCGTCGGGGAGCGGGCGTGTGGACCAGTCCGCGGCCCCGTGGCCTTTGGCCAGATGCATGCCGAGTTCGCTCTCCACGAGGGGTCCCAGGCCCACACGCGCTCGCCCGAGGAGTCGTGCCGCCAGCTCCGTGTCGAAGATCCGCTGCGGCACGAGACCGACGTCGCGCATGCACGGCAGATCCTGCGAGGCGGCGTGCAGGATCCACGTGGTGTCGGCCAGCGCGTCGCCGAGGGACGAGAGATCCTCGAAGGAGGTGGGATCGATCAGCCACGTCCCGCCGCCGCGCCGATAGAACTGCACGAGGTAGGCGCGCTGTCCGTACTTGAATCCCGAGGCCCGTTCAGCGTCCACGGCCAGGGGACCCTCGCCCTGGGCTAGGGCGTCGATCGCAGCGCGCAACTCGTCCCCTGTCGTGACGACCTGCGGGAGCCCGTCGAGGAGCTCGACGTGCGCCAGCGCCGGCTCGGAGGAGGACTCGGCGTGGGGGCCGAGGGATTCGGGGGATTCCACGATGCCGGGCTTAGGAGTTCCGACGGGGCTGCACGAGCGCCGAGACACCGGGAGGGAGGGGGAGCAGGCCGGCGGCCTGGGATAGGGCTGCGGCCCAGGCCTGCGCCTCCTGGCCCATGTCCGCGGGATCGCCCGTCGGGGTCCAGGAAGCGCGGATCTCGATGGATCCCGTCACATCGCGCTCTCCGAGCGCACCGAATGACTCGCTCATCACCCGAGTGACGGTGCCACCGAGAGCAGCACGTGGTCCTCCTTCGGCGTCGAGGGCCTCGAGGAGCCATGCCCAGGCAACCCCGGTGAGCAGGGGATCCGTCGCGAGATCAGGTTCGAGCGTCGCCCGGATGAAGACCACCGCGCGGAAGTCACCCTCCCAGGCGTCGACGCCATCGGGATCGTGCAGCAGGACGAAGCGTCCCGACGCGAGTTCTTCGTCGTCTTCGACGAACTCCGCAGTGAGCGCGACAGCGTGCGGCGCGAGTCGCTGCGGTGCGGGGCCCTCGTCCACGCTGAGTTCAGGGCGGAAGCGCACGGCCCGCAGGCCCGTGAGTGCGCGGTCGAAGGACGCGCCACCGGTGGTCACTTCCGCAGGGTACGACGGTCGGAGAGCGCGTCGGCGCTCCCACGCCGCGGCAGTGCCAGGGCCGTGGCTCTACTCCTCGGACGCCGCAGGAGGCTCCTCGCGGTGCACCAGGCACACGCTGTTGATGCAGTAGCGCAGATCTGTGGGGGTGGGATAGCCCTCGCCCTCGAAGACGTGACCGAGGTGACTCCCGCAGGAAGCACAGCGCACTTCGGTGCGAAGCATGCCGTGGCTGCGGTCCTGGATCTCCACGACCGCGTCCCCGGCGAGCGGTGTGAAGAACGACGGCCAGCCGCAGTGGGAGTCGAACTTGGAGTCGGCGCGGAAGAGCTCGGTGCCGCATGCGCGGCACGCGTAGATGCCGGGGGCCTTCGTGTCGACGTACTCACCCGACCAGGGCGGCTCGGTGCCCGCCTCGCGCAGCACGGCGTACTCCACGGGGGACAGGGCGGCACGCCACTCCTCCTCGGTGCGGGTGACGGGGTAGGCGGCGCCATCAGGACGATGTGGCTCTACAGTCGGCATGCCACCAGGCTAGGCGGGCGAGAAGCCTCCGGCGAGCCAGGCCGGACGCGCGGCGGAGCATCCGTCGCGGCAGGACCGAAGGGGTGACCGATGAGCGACATGCTCGATATCCGCGACTCCTGGCTGAGCTCCGAGCAGCTCGAGCAGGCCCGCGAGCGGTTGCCCATCGTCTACGTCGAGGCGATTCCGGTGCGCGTGGACGCCTGGGGAGCGATCACGGCGGTGGGGCTGCTGCTGCGCGCCATGCCTGACGGCTCGATCAGCAGGGCCCTGGTCTCCGGGCGCGTGCTCTACGGAGAGCGCCTGCGCGAAGCCTTGCTGCGCCACATCGAGAAGGACCTCGGCCCGATGGCTCTGCCTCGACTGCCCTTGGACCCGGCACCCTTCACCGTGGCCGAGTACTTCCCGGATCCCACGGTGACCGGCTATCACGATCCACGCCAGCACGCAGTGAGTCTGGCCTATGTCGTGCCCTGCGACGGTGATTGCGCTCCGAGCCAGGAATCGCTCGATCTCACGTGGGTGGATCCGTCCGAGGCGGCCTCGGAGTCCTTCCAGGCGGAGATGACCGGGGGACAGGGCCGCCTGGTGCGCCTGGCCCTGGCCTACGCGGGTCAGCTCGACTGATCTGCCGCCCTCGGGGCGAACTCCGGTGCACGGGCAGCCGCCTTGGCCATCAGCGCCTCCGCGAGATCGGGCCCGCGGAAGGACTCGCGCATGAGTTGCAGGCTCTCCGCGATGCTCGCTCGCATGCCGGCGCTGTCCGCGCGCGACAGCTGGCGCTTCATCGTGGCCAAGGATGCGGGGGAGCAGTGCGTCGCGACGTCCGCGGCCCAGGCGAGTGCCGCGGCCACCACGTCCTCGTGGACTCCCTGGACGAGCCCGATGCGCTCGGCCTCGACAGCGTCGACCGGACGGCCGCTGAGGAGCAGCTCGGCGGCCCGCTGCCGCCCCACCATGCGGGGGAGCAGCCATGCCGCGCCGTACTCCGCGACGAGACCGAGCCGGCTGAACGCCGAGATGAATCGAGCCGATGGTGACGCGAAGCACACGTCGCCGGTGAGCGCGATGACGAATCCGAGACCCGCAGCGGCGCCGTTGACCGCCATGACGACCGGGATCCCCACTTCGAGCGCGCCGGTGGGGAGCTCCTCCCAGGCCGTCTCGGAGACGAACCCGTCCAGGGCCTCGGGGCCCTGGGCGAGCACGGAGAGATCCGCGCCGGAGCAGAAGCCGCGACCAGCGCCGGTGACCACCGCCACGCGCACATTCGGGTCTGCATCGGCCTCGCGTAGGGCACGCGCATACGCGGAGCCCATCTCGGAGGTGATCGCATTGAGGCGCTCGGGGCGGTTCAGCGTGATGAGGGCGACGCGGTCGCGGACCTCGATGAGCACGCAGTCGCTATCGGTGGAGGAGTCGACCATGTGCCTAGCCTGTCAGGTCCCGCACGAGATGATGGCTACTCGTAGGGGTCGATCCCCATGAGGGTCTCGTCCTCGGGGGTGAGCTCGGATCCCGGTCGGTCGAAGGGGTCGATGTCGGGATCCTCGTCATCGAGGATGTCCTCCGCGTAGCGCCCCGCCTCGGGATCGTCGGGGTCGGCAGGGTCGATGATGTGCATGGCCGCCTGCTCCGCGGGGATCCAGGGAGCGGGATCGAGGCCTCCCGCATGCATGGGGTCATCGCTCGCATCCTCGGCGTCCTCCATGGCGAGCACCGACTCGGTGTCCTCGAGGGGGTAGTCGTATCCGTCGAGCGAGCCCTCGCCGGATCCACCGTGAAGCGCGGCGCGGATGGCCTCGGCTTCCATCACCATGCTGAGGCGCTCTGCCTGGTCCGCCGCGTCGCCAGCCACATCGGTCGTGTCCTGGGTGGCGCTGGCTACCTCGGCGGGCGAGTCACCGTGGATCGAGTCACCGTGGATATCGCGTGTCATCGTCCCTCCTCGTCGGATCCAGTGTGACGTCGTGGTGCGCGATCCGTCAGGGCCTAAGGCCCCTGGCGAGGATCGCATCCATCGCGTCGGCCACCGTGATCGACCATCGGGGATCGGGGATCCATCCGCCGTCCCCCCGGACGAACGCCGAGACGGACTCGATCATGAGGCGATAGGGATCGACGGGCGAGAAGTGCTCGACGCGCTCGCCATCGCGATCGAGGACGCGCAGGGCGCTCGGGCGTAGCCAGGACGTGTAGGCATCGCTGCCGGTGAACTCCAGGATGCCGTGTTTGCCCTCGATCGTCAGGCTCTCGAACCCGCTCTCGATGAAGCTCGCACGTATGTCGACGGGGATGCCGTCGAGGGCGAGCGTGGCCGCGGTGGTGAGATCGACTCCGCGTCCGCCGGTCACGATGTCGACGGTGTCGACGCGCACCTCACGCCCGCGGGTAGCCCACACAGCACCGGTGAGGGGATAGCACCCGACATCCAGAAGGGCTCCTCCGCCCAGGGCCGGATCGAGCCGGTAGTTGTCCTCGTCCACGCCATCGAAGACGAATGCCCCGCTCACGCGCTC
>Ga0181554_1003348_pt1 | contig 13658 bp, 16 predicted proteins | sample 011ome_16_FD_145602 | JGI IMG/M metagenome (GOLD analysis project Ga0181554, IMG submission 145602) | Coastal salt marsh microbial communities from the Groves Creek Marsh, Skidaway Island, Georgia - 011503CT metaG (spades assembly) | ecosystem: Environmental > Aquatic > Marine > Intertidal zone... | reverse complement strand
CGCCGCCGCGCCGCCGCCGCCGCCCGCGTCGGCGTCGTCGTCCCAACGCGCGACGACGAAGAAGCGAGGGAGGGACTTCGACGCGAAGGACGTGTTCCGACGCGGCGGCCCGAAGGCGACGCGCGCGGAGCAGACGCCCGGCGTCGACGGCGCGGACGCGGCGACCGTCGACGCCGACGCCGACGCTCCCGCCGACGCCGACGCCGACGCGAACGCGAACGCGCGCGCGCCCGCCGAGGAGAACGGCTCGCTGTCGCGGCACCCGCGACTCGCGACCAAGCTCCGCACGTTGTGCGCGGCGTACGCGTGCAAGCTCGGCGCCGCGCCGGGGGGCGTCTCCGTCGCGATGTGGCGCCCGCGCGAGCGCGTCGCGGAGTTGGTGAGAATGAGAGGGAAACACTTCGTCAAGTTTGGATACGCCGCGGGCTCGCGGACGTTCCTGCACGCGGAGGAGGCGCTGTTTCTCGTCGAGACGGAGCGCTTGGCGTTGCTCGCGCCGGGGGCGACGTCGACGCCGCTGTCCGTGCACGCGGTGCGGTCGCTCGCGATGGGAGGAGGAGGAGGAGGATCCCGCTTCTCGATTCCGAATCCGCTGACGCCGTCGCGGTATCTCGTCTTCGCGCACCTCGCGAGGATGGGGTACATCGTGCGGCGGTTCAACTCGCCGTGGACGTGGAACCGCGACACCGCGTCGGACGCGGCGAGAGACCGCGGCGGCGAAGGCGGTTTGAATTCAAAAACGACAGCGACAGACGACGAGCGCGACGAGTGGAGCGGGCGAGAGCGCGACGTCGATCACGCGTGGATGATGGGCGAGGGCGCGTGGGATGTTCGCGGCCGGCGGCGGCGCGCTCGGCACCCTCGCTCGGCACCCTCGGCACCCGAGGAAGGCGTCGACGTCGACGTCGACGTCGGCACCCCATCGAACCCCTCGGAAGAACCCGCCGAACCTTCGAGCGAGGCGTCTCGATGGTGGCCCGCGGCGGGATCGGCGAATCACTCGTGGCTGCCGGCGACGTCCGCGGCGGTGGTCGCCGCGGCGGCGCGCGCGTCGAAGGCGTCGAAAGCGGCGGCGGCGGCCGGCGGCGGCGCTGCGAACGCGCTCGCGACGCCCGGGACCGCCGCGAGGACGGGGACCGGGACGCTCCCGCTGTACGCGGTGTACTTTCCGAATAAGGCGCGTCCTACGTCGCGCCGGTTCCCATGCGACCGCGTTCGCGTCGTGAACTTCATTCCTTAATTAGGACTTTCTCTCCCGGCGTTCGTTTCGCTCCGCCCACCCCTCGACGCCTTTCAACTCCGCTTCTGACGCCTTTCAACTCCACCCCGGCGTCGCTTTGAACGACGGACTTCAAACCCAAGGACTTCTCCAAACGCGACCCCGACGCGGTGGCGTTTTTCGTGTATCACAGCGACGACGGCGTCGTCGTCGGGCACGGGATCGGGCGCGGGCGTTGGAACGACGGCGTCGCCCCGGACGCGAGCGACGCGGCGGCGGACGCGGCGCTGACGGAGACGGCGTTCGCAGACTTGTCGGACAAGAAGTCGGACAAGAAGACGCCGCGTGGCGACGGCGACGGCGACGAGGGCGAGGAACGACGCCGCGGGAAAAAGAGCGCCGCGCGATACGTGTACGCCGAAGTCGTGGACAACACCGTGATGATGTTCTCCCTCCGCGGCTGCAACTTTTAGGTGTCTCTAACGCGTTACTTTAGCCTAGACTAGCGTTTAAGTACTTCCGTACCTTCGAAGGTGACTAGCTACGTACTCCTCTGCTCGTCGTCCGCGAGCTCGGCGAAGCGCTCGCCGTCGGACGCGAACCGTCGCGGGTCGAATACGAACCGTCGCGTCCCGACGACGACCGGGGACCCGACGTACCAAAACACCCACCCGCGCCGCGTCCCGCGCGCGACCGCCTCGGGAGTGCCCTCGCGAACGAGGTCGAGACGAAGCGCCTTCGCGGCGGCGGCGCGGACGTCCCCGCTCCGCGCGGCGAAGTTCGCGTCGGACGAGCGAGAAGACGAAACGTCAACCGCCGCGAGAGAAGACGAAACGTCAATCGTCGCGCCGCAATCGCCGCCGCCGCCCGTCTCGACGCGCGCCGACGCGCGCTCCGCGAGAAACCGCGCGCGCGCGCCGAGGCCCCGTCCCGACGCCGACGCCGCGACGGACGATAAGACGCGCGCGACGTCGAGCCCCCGTCTCGAAGCCGCCGCCGCCGCGAGCGCGTCGCGGAAGAGTTCCACGCGGTCGATCGCCGCGCACGCCGCGCGAAACGCGCCCGCGGCCGACGCCGGCGGCGGCGCGACGGACGACGTCGTTTCATCTTCCGTCGAGGTTTCGGTCGACGTCGTTTCGTCTTCCACGTGCGCCAACAGCGCGCAGACCGCGTCCGCGACCGCCGCCGGCGACGCCGCGCCAAACGCGAGAAGCTCGAGGACGAAAGCCGCGGCGTCCGCGGAGGTCCTGCGTGGGTGAAGCGATCGGTCAGTCGAACGTCTTACCGGTCAAACGTACGTTGAAAGGGAAGCGCGGGTGAAGAGTGACGACGGGAAAAGTCCTTAAGGAACGGCGCGCGCCACGCGAACGGGGTCGTATGGGAAGCAGTCTCACCTCCTCGGCGCCTCGAACGTCCGCATCGCCGCGCGGACCGCCGCGTCTCGAAGCTCGCCCGGCAGTGGCGGCGACGCGGTCATCATCGACGCGTGAGCGCGCGCGTATCGCGGCTCGCGCGTCGCTCTCGCGGCGACGAGCGCGCCGGCGGCGTCGCACGCGTCGCGAAACGATTCGTCGCTCTCACCGCGCCGCGCTTCGTCGAGCGTCGCTTTCAACCGCACGATCGACTTCTCGACCGTGTCCGGCGCGACGCGGTTGAGGATCGCGCGCGTCTCGCGCGCGACCCACGCGACGCTTCCGACCTGGGGCGGCGGCGGCGGCGCGACGGTCGACGTTTCGTCTTCTCCCGTTTTCCGCCGCGCGCGCCAGCCCGCGCGCGAGTAATCTCTCGCGTCGGCGTCCGCCGCCGCGACGGTCGTCGTCGACGTTCCATCTTCCGCGACAACGTTTGGTGGAGAAGACGAAACGTCAACGTCGACCGCCGCGTCTTCTTCTCGCACGATCGCCACCCGCCGCACCCCGCGCGCCTTGCTCACGCCCGCCCTCGACGGGTCCTTGAACCCTTCGTACGACAGCAGCGCGCATCGATCGAAACTCGCCTTGGCGGACTCGCTCGCCGTCTTGAAAGGGTTGAAAGGGTGAAAGCGCGGACGGGAAGGATCGATCGGAGACGCGTCGGTCAGTCGAAGAACGTCTCGCCGGTCGGGCGGGATCGAAAGGGACCCTGCGTGAAGGGAACCCGAGGGAAAGAAGTCCTGTCCTTAAGGAACGGCGTTCACCGCGCCGACGCGGTCGTATGGGAACCAGTCTCTCACCTTCACCCGCACCGGCAGCCCCTGCGCGGTGAACCCGTCGCACGCGCGGAGCAGCGCCTCTTTCACGCCGTACTCAGCGCCGCGAAAGGACGGCGGGACGCAGAGGCGGTCGATCTGCGCGGCGACGGTGGGTCTGCCGATACCAGTGCCGGCGACGGAGAAGAGCGGCTCCGCGCGCGTCGCCGCGTCGTCCGCGCCGTACGGACTGAGGGTCGTTTGATTGGTGGGTGATGTGGCGGGAAGTGATGTGATTGGTTAGTTATTTGATGACGTGGATGTTTTATTGGACGAGAGCGACGGAGAGACACGCCGGGCAAAGTCCTTAAGGATCGGCGTTCACCACGCGAACGCGGTCGTATGGGGACCAGTGCGATACTAGAACGCGCCTGACGGCGATGTAACCGACGCGCGCGCGCCGCCGTCTCGACGCGTTCGGGACCCCCTCGCCGCCTAAACCGCCGCCGATCGCCATCGACGCCTCGTAACACAGCCCGTGCGGCTGCGGGGGTTCGGGGACGTAGTGGTGCGCCGCGTACCCGCCCGTGATCCAACGCGCCGGGGTGCTTCTCACGAGAAGTATCGAGGACGCGTTTTTCTCGTCGTCGTCGTCGTCGCCGTCGTCGTCGTCGTCGCGCGCCGTCCCCGCGCGGACGAGACGCGCGTGCGCGATACCGCACACGAGCGCCATCTGGTCGGTCACGGAGAGGACGACCGGACCGAACGGCGACGTCGTCCGATCGAAACGCGGCGCGCGGCGCGCGCCGTCGCTCGCCGCCGCGACGAGCGTCGTCGCGTCGTCGTCGTCGTCGTCGTCGTCTGAGGGCCGTTCCATACGAGCGAACGTCGGGGTGGAGTTGAAAGGCGTCAGTTGAAGTTGAAAGGCGCCGAGGGCGGGTATTGAAAGCGAGGTGTGGGCACAGAAATGACGACGGGAAAAGTCCTTAAGGATCGGCGTTCACCACGCCGACGCGGTCGTATGGGGACCAGTGTATAGAACGCGCCTGGTCGTCGGACGACGAACGTCTCTTCGACGCCGTCGCGCGTCGTCAGCCCGCGCCGCACGTGCGCCGCGAACGCCCTCCTCGTGCCGCGCGCCGCGTCCTCCTCCTTTCTCTGACCGCCGCCGTCGTCGTCGTCGTCGTTCAAGTTCAAACGCGACAGCGACAGCTCGCGCGCGGAGAAGAGATGACTCTCCCCCGCGCGGTACGCGACTTTCCCGCGCGCGCCCGCGACGAGGTCCGGCGGCTCCCCCACCGCCATCGCGAGCATCGCGCGCGCGGAATCTGAAACGTCAACCGTCGCGTGGAAGAGCTGCGCGAGGCGCAGCGCGTCGAGCCCGTCCGCGCGCGCGCAGACGAACGCGACGCCGCGCGCGGCGTCGTCGTCGGCTTTCGTTGAGAGGGCGTTCGCGAGCGCGTCGCGGAGCGATCGGAGATGCGACGCGTTTCGGAGGTTCCCGCGCCATCGCGAGACGGGCGCCGCGCGCGGGTGCGACGCCGCGAACGCGTCCACGTGCGACGTCGGCACCTCGTCGGCGAAGTTCTTCTTCTTCTCCTTCTTCATCGTATCGTTCGTCTTCATCTCCTTCTTCGCGTCCGACGACGGCCAACGCGCGTCCACGAGGACGACCTCGCGGACGAGCCATCTCGGAAGCGCCGACGCGAGGACGAGGCCGAGGGCGTGCCCGCGTGACGACGACGGCGCGCACGCCTCGACGACGACTATCCCGCCGCGGTCGCCGCGGTGTTCTTCGTCGTCTTCCTCTTCTGTCGCGCGCGCCGCGAAGTGGCGCTCGATGGCGAGCGCAAACGGCGCGGCGTCGCGCGCCGCGCGCGACGTCGCGGCGCGAAGCCTCGCGTCGTCGTCGTCGTCGTCTCGCGCGTCGTCGTCCCTCGTCGTCGGCCGCGACGCCCCGACCGCGGCGGCGACGCCGTCGTCGCCGAACGCGTCCCGCCACGCGCGCGTTGCGTCGACGCACCGCGCCGTGGCCGCGGCGAGCTTGTCCGCTTCGCTCGCGGTCGCCATCCCCGCCCCGCCCCGGCCGCGCCGCGCCGCGCGCAGTGGCGGTCGTCGAGATGATGACTTTTTCGCCGTTGAAAGTCATCGCCGTCGATGCGATGTCGGCACCTTCTCCCGTTCGTTCTCGCCGCACTCCTCGGCGCGCGCGACGGCGTCGCGTCATGACGTCCGCGTTCCCCGCGCGCGGGCCGACAGTGGGCGTGCCGTCGAAGAAGTTCAGCCTCTCCCTCGGCGGCGGCGGCGGCGGCGGCGGCGGCGGCGGCGACGACGGCGGCGAGGACGGGCCTCGGATGGGCCGCCTCGACCTCAGCAAGATCTCGTTCGCCGCGATGGGAGGCAGCGCGGAGCCGCTCCACCTCCCCGAGAACGACGACGCGTACGACGTCGACAGCAGCGACGAGGATCTCGACGGGATGGAGGCGGCCGTCGCGCGGTTCGAAGCGCGCGCGAGGCAACGGAGAGAGCTCCGCGACGTCGCCGCCGCGTCCGAGGACGTCGCGCGCGAGATGGCGAGGGAGCGCGACGAGATGCGCGCCGCGGTGGACGAGCTCCGCGCGCAGCGGAGGAAATTCGAGGAGGCCACGGGCGGCGGCGAGTACGGCGGCGCGGTGGGGGGCGCGGCGGCGAGAGCGGAGGGCGACGGCGGCGCGGAGACGCGGGGACGGCGGCGCGACGACGACGACGACGACGACGACGACGACGACGACGACGACGACGACGACGACGACGGAGTGGACGCCGCGCTCGACGACTTGCGGCGGCGGCGCGAACGCGTCGACGCGCGGCTCGCGTCGCTCGCGCTCGAGTGGTCGGTCGAGGGCGTAGGCGGCGGCGGCGGCGACCGTTCGCGTCCCTGCCGAGACGACGGTTCGTATCGTCATCTCGTCGGCGAGGAAGCGCGCGCGGCGGCGGAGGCGGAGGTCGCGAGGACGTACAGAGGCACGCCGGAGTGGAAACGACGGAAAGAACGCCGCGCGCGCGCGCTGGAGGAGGACGCGCGATCGCGATCGGCCGCCGCGGAAGAGGACGACGACGCGCCGGTCCCGGAGTGGAAGCGACGCCGCGACGCGAGACGCGCGGCGGAGGCGGTGGCGGCGGCGGCGGGAATCGAAAACCAAAACGCCGCCGCCACCGCCGACGAGAACGCGTCCGTCGTGTTCGCCGCGGCCGCCGCTCTCCGCGACGGCGACGACGCCGCCTTCGCGTCGCTCCTCCGCGGGCCTCGCCGCGGCCTCCTCCTCGCCGCGCGCGACGAGCGCGGCGACGCGTTACTCTCGCTCGCGTGCCTTCTCGGCCGGACGAGGGCGGTCAAGGCACGTTCTATCTTCACACTGGTCCCCATACGACCCCGTTCGCGTGGAGAACGCCGATCCTTAAGGATTTTTCCCGGCGCATCTCTCCGTCCACACCTCGCTTTCAATACCCGCCCTCGACGCCTTTCAACTCCGCCTCTGACGCCTTTCAACTCCGCTTCTGACGCCTTTCAACTCCACCCGCGGTCAAGGCGCTCGCGAGAGCCGGGTGCGAGCTCAACGCGAAGAACGTCGACGGCTTGAACGCGATCGACCACGCGGTGAACGAGGGACGGTTCGAGCTCGCGGACTACTTGGTTCGATGGGCGACGAAGCACGGGATCGCAATCGGGGACGAGTAGCGATTTGATATCTAGCGTTTACCTCAGACCTGGTAGGGTTAGTTACGAAAGTCTGGTAGTAGGCACCTCCGAGAGAGGAAGATCGATCGACTTCATCCCGTCGCACTCGCCCGCCCCTCGTCACTTCTCCCCGCGCGCGGGGGTGGTCGTCCGCTCGTCGTCGTCGTCGTGTTCATGTCGTCGCGGCGTCCTCCCGCGCCGAGCGGCCCCGCCGGCGTTCGCAACGCGTACGCGTCGCACGTCGACGGCGCGGCCGGGCACTATCGCGACGCGGGCGCGTCGTACGCTAATCCGCACGAGCCCGGCGTGCGCGAGATGCTCCGCGCGGCGGTGGAGGCGTGGCCGACGCTGTGGGCGCCGCGCGGCGGCGGCGACGACGACGCTCTCGCTGCGGATGATGGGGAAAGTAACGCCGAAACCGCGAGCGTTTCCGTTTCGTCCGACAGGATCCTGGACCTCTCCTGCGGCAGCGGCGAGGTCACCCTCGCGCTCCGCGACGCCGGCGTCTCGGGTGCGTTCTGCTACATTTTGCGAAAGAACGTACTGTATTTCACCCATCGCCCGGTTTCAACACTTGATCGCGTCCCCTTTCAACTGACCGATGATGAACACTTGACCAGTCCACCGCGTCGACGCGTGCGACCCGTACACGTCCGAGGCTTTCGCGCGCCGCGTCGGCGCCGCCGTTCCGTTCTACCCGTGGGGTTTCGAAGACATCGCGTGCGGGGGCGTCCTGGAGGGGAGGCGGTGGCGCGTCGTCGTGTGCAGCTTCGCGATGCATCTGTGTCCGCCGTCGTACTTGCGGCTGCTGTGCGCCGCGCTCGCGGCGGCGACGGACGGTGAGCGCGTCCCCGTTGTTATCACACTGGTCCCCACACGACCGCGTTCGCGTCGTGAACGCCGATCCTTAAGGAGTTTTGATTCGAGATTCGATACGTCATCGATGCACTGACCGATCGTTCGTCCGCGCGCGTCCACGTCGCAGAGCTGATCGTGCTGACGCCGCACAAGAACCCGCACATTCCGCCCGAGTTCGGTTGGACGCTCGCGAGAGAGGCGAAGGCGCGTTCTATACACTGGTCCCCATACGACCGCGTTCGCGTGGTGAACGCCGTTTCTTAAGGACTTTCCCCGGCGCATCTCTTCGCCCACCCCTCGCTTTCAATCCCCGCCATCGACGCCTTTCAATTCCGCTTCTGACGCCTTTGAACTCCACCCCGACGTTCGCTCGTATGGAACGGCCCTAAGGATCCTACCACCAGGGTGAGGATGCGGCGGTACACCGCGAGCGCCGCGACGGCGACGGAGGAGGAGGAGAAGAAGAAGAAGAAGACGATAGAGGTCCGCGGCGGCGGCGGCGTCGGCGGCGGCGGCGGCGACCGTAGATAGATAGCGAACGATAGTGTGGACGCATAAAAAGTTTAGGCGCTCGCTGCTCGCGCGCGCGAGCCGCCGACCGGTCGAAAAAAAGATCGATCGATAAAACCCTGCCCTTTTCGCGATCGGCTCGCCGCCGTCATCGCATCACACCGCGCCGTCCGCACACCGATCGGCGGCGCCCAGGCGCGCGCGCTCGCTCGCGGCTCAACCGGAGAGGAAGAGAGGAAGAAGACGTCCGGGACGCGCGACTGACCCGGCGCGATGCCGACCGTCAACCTGAAGCGCGATCAGCTCTTCGCCGCGCTCGGCAAGACGTACACCGAGGCGGAGTTCGACGAGCTGTGCTTCGAGTTCGGGATCGAGCTCGACGAGGTGACGTCCGAGAAGCAGATGGCGTCCAAGTTCTTTGGCGCGGGGGAGGGCGGCGGCGGAATAGGCGGCGACAGCGGCGGGGATCGAACCGGCGGCGGGAGTGGCGGCGCGCCGGAGGACGACGAGGTCATCTACAAGATCGACATCCCCGCCAACCGGTACGACCTCCTCTGCCTCGAGGGCATCGCGCGCGCGCTCAACGTCTTCCGCGGCGTGACCCCGAGCCCGGTGTTCCGCCTCGTGGAGCCGCCGAACGGCGCGCCGAGGCAGAAGATGATCCAGCGACCGGAGACGATGCTCGTGAGGCCGTTCGTCGTCTGCGCGGTGCTGCGAGGCGTGAAGTTCGACAAGGCGCGCTACGACTCGTTCATCGACCTCCAGGACAAACTGCATCAAAACATCTGCCGGAGGCGCACGCTCGTCGCGATCGGGACGCACGACCTCGCGACGATCCGCGGGCCGTTCACGTACGAGGCGCTCCCGCCGGAAGACATCGCGTTCACGCCGCTGAAGCAGACGCGAGAGTTCCGCGCGGACGAGCTGATGGAGCACTACGAGTCGGACAACAAGCTGAAACACTTCCTTCACATTCTCGACGGCTCCGTCGTGTTCCCGGTGATCTACGACGCGGACCGGACCGTGCTGTCGCTCCCGCCGATCATCAACGGCGCGAAGAGCGCCATCACGCTGGACACGCGCGACGTCTTCATCGAGTGCACGGCGACGGATCTGAACAAGGCGAAGATTGTCCTCAACACTGTCGTCGCGATGTTCAGCGAGTGCGTTCTATACACTGGTCCCCATACGACCGCGTTGGCGTGGTGAACGCCGATCCTTAAGGACTTTTGCCGTCATCTCTCTCCGCCCACCCCTCGCTTTCAATCCCCGCCCACGACGCCTTTCAACTCCATCTGACGCCTTTGAACTCCATCCCGACATCGCTTTGTATGGCGCGAAAGACACTCCTCCACGCCGTTCGCCGTGGAGCCCGTGGACGTCGTCGACGCGCTCGGATCGGAGAAGACGTACCCGGACTTCATGACGCGGTTCGTGGAGGTTGACCCGAAGTACGTTAATCAGCGCATCGGCGTGGATATCGACGCGAAGACGATGGCGGCGCTGCTGTGCCGGATGCAGTTGGCGACCAAGGTAAGCGACGACGGCGAGACGCTTCGCGTGGAGGTGCCGCCGACGCGGTCGGACGTGTTGCATCCGTGCGACATCGCGGAGGACGTCGCGATCGCGTACGGGTACAACAACATCAAGCGGACGATTCCGAAGATGGCGACGGTCGGCGCGCAGCAGCCGCTGAACCACTTCAGCGACTTGATTCGAAACGAAGTCGCGGCGATGGGATTCAGCGAGGCGTTGACGTGGATTCTGTGCTCGCACGACGACAACTACGCGAACGTGATGCGCGAGGACGACGGGAAGTCGGGCGCGATCGTCGCGAACCCGTCCAGCACGGACGTCCAGGTCGTGCGCTCGTCGCTGCTGCCCGGGGTGTTGAAAGCCATGGGGGCGAACAAGGACGCGCCGCTGCCGGCGAAGCTGTTCGAAGTGGGCGACGTGGTGCTCCTCGACGACTCCGAAGACGTCGGCGCGCGAAACTCCAGACGGCTGCTCGTGCTGTACTCGAACGCGAAGGCTGGTTTCGAGGTGGTTCACGGCGTGCTCGACCGCGTGCTGTTGATCGCGGGCGCGTCGAGAAGCGTCGATCAACCCGGGTACAGCGTGAAGGAGAGCGATGAGGCGACGTACTTTCCGGGGAGACAGGCGAAGGTGGTGGTCGGTGGGAAGGAGGTCGGGATCTTCGGGATCGTGCACCCGGACGTGCTTAGCAAGTTTGACATCGTGAACCCGTGCTCGGTGCTGGAGTTGGACTTGGAGCCACTGCTGGGGGGTGTGGACGGGAGGCTAGAGCTGTGAAAGCTGTGACGGACGGGGGGTTTGGTCGCGCGCGAGCGGTCCAGCGTGGAATGGAAACGACAAACGTAAACGTTAAACGCGAAACGCGAAATGCCCGCCTCGGTCCGCACGTCGTGCGATTCGCCGGCCCGTGGTCGTCTTCTCGTCTCAGTCCACGCCGTGCGCGAGCTGATCCGCGAGCGTCGCCGCCTCGACCGCCGCCTCGGACGCCTCCTCGACCTCTCCCTCCTCCTCCTTCTCCGAGAAGAAGGACTTCGATGATTTTTCATCGGACGCCGAAGTTGAAAGGCGTCAGTTGGAGTTGAAAGGCATCGAGGGCGGGGATTGAAAGCGAGGTGTGGGCGGAGAGATGCGCCGGGAAAAGTCCTTAAGGATCGGCGTTCACCACGCCAACGCGGTCGTATGGGAACCAGTGTGAGGAGAACGCACCGCGCCGGCGGCGGAGAGCTCGGCGTCCGCCGCCGCCGCCGCCTCCAGCAGCCTCCGGTCCCCGTCTTCGTCCACGGCGGCGTCGTCGTCGACGTCGTCGATGTCGATCGTCACGACGTTATTTGTACTCTTCTTCTTCTTCTTCTTCGTCCCGCCCCGCAGCGGCAGCGGGCACTCTCTCGCGTACCACTGCACGAACTCCTCGAGCGATATCTCGCCGCCGCCGTCGCCGTCGATCATCTCCATCGCCGTCTTCACCCCTTCCGGGGTGGCGTAGACCGAAGGGTAATCGATCAGCGGCTTGAACATCTCCGCCTCGAACGTCTCCGCGCTGTCCTCCTCGATGATCCGCGTCGCGCTCGCGTGTCGCGCCGTCCCGAACTCGTCCAGGAGGCGCTCGAGCTCGTCGCGGTTTATCACGCCGTCGCCGTCGGCGTCGAACCTGGCGGGCGGGCTCGTCGAAAGGGAGGCGCCGTCGGTCAGTCGCGCGTCGTACCGGTCAAAGGTAACGTGCGTTGAAAGGGAGGCGCGGGTGAAGCGCGAAACGACCGACGGGAAAATGGTCGTATGGGAAGCAGTCCGGCGTAGTCTCACCGTCCAAACTCCGCGGCGATTCGCAGCGCCGCGTCGTCGTCGAGGCCGTACTTTTCCGGGTCGAACCCCGCCTCGCTCGCGCGCGTGAGCTCGAACAGCCCCGCGAGCTTCTTCGCCATGGTGAGATCTCCTCCTAGCTCCGCGTCGCCGAGCGTCATCCTCTCCTCCGCGATGAGGTCGCGGATCTTCATGAGCTCGCCGACGACTTCGAACGCGCTCGCGGCGTCGGAGACGGATCCGAAGCGGCCGTGCGCGAACGCGTCGCCCTTTTTGGATCGCGACAGGTGCCGCATGGCGTCCACGAACGAGTTTAAGTTGGTCGTCCTGCGCGTGCGTCCGCGGTGATGACAACAGAGATGCGTGCGGTGCGGTCGTTTATTAACACGATCAAACGATTTGAAAGCGGCGTTAAACCATAAATCAAATAAACGGTCACACGTGGTGCGTTATCGTGAGCGCCCGAAGAACGCACCCGAAGAACGCCGCGGACGCGACGAAGGACCCCAGGACCAAAAACCGAGCGAAGCTCTCCACCGCGAACACCGAGAAAACGAGCGCGAACGACGCCTCCGCCGCGATCGTCGCCACTACGTTCGACGCGGGAAAGAACGCGCCCGCGTCCGCGAGGAGAAAGCACTGCAGCGCGCCGAACGCCGCGACGCCGTTCACGAGCAGCGCGATACACTCGAGCGCGATGATCCCGAAGGAACGCGACAGAATCAGCTTTCTGAGCTTCGCGGGTGTGTCCACGCCGATGTCTTCGAAGCCGCGCGCGATGACGCGCGCGGCCGCGGGGGACATGCGCGCGCGCATGACGTCCTCGAGGACCGCGATTGCTTCGTCGTCGGACATGGAGTCGTCCGGGGAGGGAGGCGGCGACGCGAGCGACGACGACGACGACTGGGGAGCTTCTTCGAGGTCGTCCTCTTCCTCCTCCGCCTCCGCGTCGGCGGTCGTCGCCTCTTTTTCCTTGGTCGTCGTCGTCGTCGAGGCGCCGCCGCCGCCGCCGCCGCCGCCGTCGTCGTCGTCCTCGTCGATGGACAGCGAGAAGAAGCCCTTCCACGCGGCGCGGCGCGACGCCGCGACGCGGCGGGCGGCGGCGGAGGAGGAGGAGGAGGGGGGGCGCGGCGCGCCGGGGGAAGCGTCGTTCCGTCCGAGGGAAGCCGCTCGGACGACGCGCGCGCGCGGAAGACGCGCGCGGGGGCGTATCGGCGCCGCGCGCGACGCGAGCGACGCGGCGAGCAGCATCGGGGAGCGGATGAAGGGGGGGATGGGGGCGAGAGAACGATGCGACGGCGCGGGGGCGCGGCGCGGTGTGAGAGCGGAGGGGGAGGTCGGCCGCGGTGAAAGTTTTGGTTTCTTCGTCGTGGCTTTCCGTCGTGGCTTTTTCTCCGCGGCGAGGGTCGCACTCTTCCCCGCGCGCGCGCGCTCTCGACGGCGGCGATCATGGGGCGCCCGAAAAGCTCAGGAAAGTCGTTCGTCGAGTGGTGCAATGAGAACGGGCAGCGCGGGGCGAGGCTCCTTCTCGAGTGCAGGGAGAAGGACCCGAGCAAGCTCACGAAGGCGTCACACGACAAGGCGCTGTGGAAGTGCGCGGAGGAGAAGTGCCGGCACAAGTGGCGGGCGCAGGTGAGCGACCGCACGAAGAGCGTCAAACCCAGGGGATGCCCGAAGTGCGCGAATAGAATGCCGCACAGCAAGACCAACAACTTCCTCACGTGGTGCGACGCCAACGGTGAGCGCGGGAAGAGACTCCTCGAGGAGTTTTGCGATACGGAGAAAAAGCCCGAGGAGCTTACGAAGTCGTCGGACTACAAGGCGCTGTGGAAGTGTCTACATAAGAGGTGCAA
>Ga0181554_1003341_pt1 | contig 13667 bp, 9 predicted proteins | sample 011ome_16_FD_145602 | JGI IMG/M metagenome (GOLD analysis project Ga0181554, IMG submission 145602) | Coastal salt marsh microbial communities from the Groves Creek Marsh, Skidaway Island, Georgia - 011503CT metaG (spades assembly) | ecosystem: Environmental > Aquatic > Marine > Intertidal zone >... | reverse complement strand
TGGGGGGGTCGGGGGGGCGCGGGCGGCAGCAGGCCGCGGCGATGGCGCAGCAGCAGCAGCAGCAGCAGCAGCAGCAGGGAGGAGGAGGAGGAGGAGGAGGAGGAAACGGTGGCGGCGGCGGCGGGGAGGCGGCGAGGTTGAGCAGTCACGGAGAACAGATCTCTGATGTGCGTTCTATACACTGGTCCCCATACGACCGCGTCGGCGTGGTGAACGCCGATCCTTAAGGACTTTGCCCGGCGTGTCTCTCCGCCCACCCCTCGCTTTCAATCCCCGCCATCGACGCCTTTCAACTCCAACTGACGCCTTTCAACTCCACCCCGACGTTCGCTTGTATAGAACGGCCCTGAGTCGCACGCGCGTGGCGCGACGACGACGACGACGACGACGCAACAACAACAGCAACAGCAACACGCGCAGGGGGTGATGATGCCGCAGCAGCACCAACACCACCACCAACACCAACACCCGCAGCAGATGTACCTCGCGCCGACGCAGCCGGGTCAGGGGATGGGACCGGGGACGATCGCGAGCCTCACGCCCGCGCAGCGTCAGTACCTCGCGCAGCAGCAGCAGCAGCAGCAGCACGCGATGATGCAGCAACAGCAGCAGCAGCTAGAGCAGCTGCGGCGGCGCGGCGGCGACGCGGAGAGCGGGCCGGAGAGCGCCGCGCTCGCGGCGCGAAGAGCGAGGGACGCCGCGCTGGAGATGCAGAGACGGCAGCAGTTGCAGCAGTACCAACAGCAGCAGCACGCGCAACAGCAACAGTTTCAACGCCACCCGGACTGGGCGCCGCCGCGGTGGATCGAGGCGACGCCGGGCGCGACGGCGCCGGCGGCGGCGCCGGGGCCGAAGAAGAAGGGCCGCCCCGTGGGGAGCGGGAAGAAAGCGAAAGCGGCGGCGGCGGCGGCGGCGGCGGCGGCGGCCCAGCAGCAGCAGCAGCAGCAGCAACAACAACAACAACAACAGCAACTCCTCGCGCTGCAGCGGATGCAACAACAGATGAACCTGCAACGTCTGCAGCAACACTGGGCGGCGTTGGGCGGCGCCGACGCGCAGACGAGCGCGCCGCAGCCTCATCCGCCGCACGGGACCGCGGGGCCGTCCGGCGGGTTGACGCGAGCGCAGTTCCAGGCGTCGCCGCCGGCGCGGCAACGCGAGTTGGCGCTCGAGCACGAGCGCCGACGCCAGCTGTACCAAGCGCAACACGCGACGGCGATGCAGCAGCAGCAGCAGCAGCAGCAACAGCAGCAGCAGCGCGCGCACGCGGAGCTGGAGCTGTCGCTCGCGCGGCAGAAGCGGGAGCGGGAGCAGCAGCAGCTGGACCACCGCGCCGCGCTCGGCGGCGACGCGACCGCGGCGGCGGCGAACAAAAAAAGTCGACGGAGTCATCATCACCCGTTCGCCCTCGACGGGGCCCCCGGGACGGAGGGCGTCGACGCGAGCGCGCGCGTCGCGTTCGTCTCCCCGAGCGTCGTGACCTTAGGCGACGACGTGAGAGGCGGGATGACGGGGGAAGGCGGCGCGCGCGTCGACATCGCGGCGCCGCGGCCGTCGCTGGACGCGTTGTACCGCGAGATGGACGTCGACGACGAGTGGTGGGACGAGATGTTGAAGACGAGCGGCGAGCGCCGCGCGGGGCCCGGGGAAACGGGCGACGACGACGACGACGTCATCGAGACCCTGGAGAAGGACGACGACGACGGCGATGACGGCGGCGACCGCGGAGGCGACGCCGCGTCGCCCGGGTCGGACCAGACCGCGGTGACGGTGGCGGCGGCGGCGGCGTTCGCGCCCGCGGGGGGAAAGCCGTTCGCGCGCGCGGCGACGCGACGCGTCGCGCGCGCCGCCCCCGCGCCGCCGCCGCCGCTGATCGGGATATCCGCCCCTCGCGCGCGCGCGCTCGTCGGCGTTGTCGCGACGAGCGCGGACCTGGCGGCGTCGTGCACGCCGGCGGGTAACGCTCTCGGTGAGAGCGTTTCGAATCTCCCGAGGGACGCGGTCGTCGCGGACGAGGACGTCTTGGCGCGGTCGATGCGCGTCGTCGCGCGCGATTCGATGCTCGAGGATGTCGACCCGGCGTGCGTGCGCGCTATGGCGCACGCGGTGAGGGAGTACCTGACGCGGACGGTGAGGAAGATCGTCGCGAAGAGGGACGAGCGGCTGGCGGCCGCGGAGGGGAACGAAGGGAGTGTCGGACGCACGAGCGCGTCGGACGCGTCGGACGTGTCGCGAGCGAAGGATGAATCCTTGGACGAGATGGAACGTCGGATGCTCGCGCGCGGGGGTAATAAACGCGTGGGCGTGGAGGACTTAGTCGCCGCGACCGCGGATGAACCGGACGCGCTCGGACGGCGCGATCGGCTCGCGTTTCTCGCCGCGGAGGAAGGCGTGACGCGCGCGCGGTTGGGCCGCGGTCGCGAACGGCGGGAGGACGATTCGTGACGAGACGAATCGTCGAGACGAGACGCAGACGGCTCGCGCTTCTTCCTCGCGATGATAACTTATTAACCTTATTATTAACCTTATTAAACTTAAAACTAACTTTTGCGAGCGTGTCTTCTAACTACTGTACGCGGAGAGCAGTCATCATACAACGGTACAACCGAACGTTCGATCTTCCGCGCGTTCCTCGGCGGAGGAGATCAAAACGCGTCTCGTCGGTGGGTTTCGCGAGCGAAGCGCAGCGCTTCGGATCGGATTCGGGTCCATCCATCCATCCATCCGTCCGTCAACGCGCGCGCGCGGACGGATTCTCGCGTCGGTGCTTCCGCCCGACGCGCTTCCCCGGCCCGCTCAGGATCCCGAGAAGCGGCTTCGCGGCGACGTGCGGCTCGGCTCGTCCCCCGCGCGCGTCGTCCCGTCCCGCCTTTTCCTTCTTGCACTCGTTCGACCGCCCGCAGCGATCGCTCGGGCCGGACAAGATGCCGAGCGCGGCCTCGTCGTTCATCTTGCACGCCGACGCCGTGGGCGGCGCGGTGGGCGCGCCGCCAGACTTGGCGAACGCCCTCACCGCGCGATGGTTCGCGGACCGCCGCACGCGGCCGCCCGGGGATTCGAACAAGTCGCCGTCTCGCTCGTCGTCAAACGACGACGACGACGTCTCGTGCGCGGACGCGGACGCGGACGCGGACGGCGGCGGCGGCGCGCCCGCGCGGCCGTGCGAGCCTCTCCTGCCGACGCGATCGCCGAGGTCGTCGAGCATCCCGAGCAGAGGGTCTCTCGCGTCGCGCATGTCTCCCGCGCCGCCCGACGCGCCGCGCCTCGTCGTCCGTCGACCCACGCGTCGCGACGGGCCCTCGAGGAGGTCGAACGTCGTCCGGCGCGTCGCGAACGCGGCGGCGCGCTTCACGCGGCGCGCGCGCGAGTTCCCGAGCTCGTTCAGCTTCAGGGTGTTCCTTGTGCGCTGCTTGGAGGCGCCGGCGCCGCCGTCTTTGTTCGCGCCAGGGTTGGAAATATCTCCGCTCGATGGCCCCGGTCCCGCGGTCACGCTGAGGAATTCGAAGCTCGGCGTGCGGCGATGCGCGCGCGCGACGATCGGTCCCTGCGAGCGCGCGGCGCGGTCGATCGGCGGGCGCGTCAGTCGATGAGGTTTTCGCATCGATCGCGGTCGAGCGATCGACGCGACGCGACGCGCGGCGCGATCGAACGAGGCGGAGCGAGGGGATCGTTGATTGATTTTCGAATCGGAGAGCCCGCGGCCTCGCACGGCTCGTTTTAGGATCGGGTGTTACGCGCGCGACGCGACGCGCGACGCGCGGGGACGCGCGACGCGCGGACCGCGCGGCGGGCGACGGGAGCGCGGCCGCGAGGAGAGAGACCGACGCGCGCGACGCGTCGTCGGGCGCGGGACTGGCGAGCGCACCCGCGAGGTCGTAAAGCGCGATCTTTTCCCGGCCGCCTCGCCGGCGGCGAACGTCGAGCGGGAGGACGATCCCGCGCGCGTCGACGCGGACGCGACCGCGCGCGACGCGCACGGCGCGCTAATCGTGAAGCTCGCGGCCATGAGAGAGACGACCGGGTTCGATGCTGCGGGGCGCGAGGAGAGGGCGAGGGCGAGGCGTCCGCGGGACGCGACGCTGTGCTCGAAGGTGTGCGCGACACGACGGCGTCTTCGTGGCAAAAGGTAGCGTCCCGCAGACGCGCCCCCGTGCTACCGTGGCGGTTTAAGGCGGGAAAACGGCGCTTTTTGCTGCCACGGTGTTGACTCAACGTGTTGCGCCTGATCGCGCCGCGCGCTAATTCTCTCCTCGCGACTAAATCTCTCTCCTCTCCGCGCCGGCGGAGAGGGGGCGCGGAGTCACGGACGCGCGAGACGCCCGCGGCGAATGCGCGCGCGCTCGTGACGCGCGTTGACACGTAGAGGGTGGTGAGAGCACCTTCTGATCGCTCGCGCGGCCCGTCGACGCGTTCGCCGCCGCGCGCGGCGAGCGATCCGCCGTCTGCCCCCGCCCCGCCGTCATCGAGTTCGTTAATAGACTACGAGCAGCGACCGCGCTGACGTCGCGCGATGGCGACCGTGGAGCAGTACCTCTCCGTCCTCGCGGGCGCGCAGTCCGCGACGAACGCGGACGCGCAGCGCGCGGCGGCGCAGATGCAGATCGAGGTCCGTCCCCGTCGCGTCCCCGCGCCGCGCGCTCGCGCGCTCGCGACGAAATCGAAAAGAAAACCCAACGCGTCGGTCGGCCGCGAACGCGATCCTCCTCCTCCTCCTCCTCCTCCTCCTCCGACGACGACTGACGCGCGCTCGCTCCTCCTCTCGCCCCTTCCTCTCGCAGCTGAAGCAAGGCGACCCGCGGCGCGCGATCGCGGTGTGCATGACGCTCATAACCCCCGGTCAGCCGATCGAGGCGAGGCACTTCGGCTACGGCGTCCTGCAACACGTCGTCGCGAAGCGCATGGACGAGTTCACGCCCGACGAACGCAATCAGCTCGCGAAGGTGACGTTCGATAACCTCGCGGCGTGCGGCAACGCGCCCGCGAACGCCCCGGAGCCGTTCATGATCAAGTCCAAGGTGGCGACGCTCATGGCGGAGATCGTGCGGAGGCAAGGCGCGTCGCTGTGGACGTCGCTGATGCCGGATCTCGCCGCGGGGGTGAGACTGCTTCCCATACGACCCCGTTCGCGTGGTGCACGCCGTTCCTTAAGGACTTTTCCCGTCGTCACTCTTCACCCGCGCTTCCCTTTCAACGTTTGACTGGTAAGACGTTCAACTGACCGATCGCTTCACCCACGCAGGCGAACAGCGAAAGCGCGCACCTCACCGAGCTCTGCGCGCTCGTGATGCGGTACGTCGCGGAGGACGTCGCGGTGTACAACGACGATCTCATCGGGGGGAGGATGAAAGAGCTGCTATTCGGGCTCACGTCGACGCTGCCGCAGGTGCTGCCGGCGCTGTATCGCGTGTTAGAGGTGCGCCGCGACGACGACGACGGGGCGGATTCGTCTGGTTTTCGTTTGCGTTCTCCTTACACTGGTCCCCATACGACCGCGTTCGCGTGGTGAACGCCGATCCTTAAGGACTTTTGCCGGCGTCTCTCTCCGCTCGCTCTCGCGCGCTCTACTCTCTCTGTCGGGTCGCGTCGAGGCTGCCGATGACGAAACACCCTTTAAGGATCAACCATCCGAACATCCCAATGTGGATCATACTTTTAACTCTCTTTACGAGGCACCGGCGACGCGACGCGACGAGAGAGTCTAACCCCCGACCCGCCCGTTTTCCTTTTGCTCACCGCCGACGCGCCGCCGCTCCTTCCAATACGCTCCGCTCGTCGTCAGACGCACTACGCGCGCGCGGTGAACGCGGTCGCCGCTGGGGACACCCAAGGCGCGAAGTCGCACGCGGCCGCGGTGAGCGCGGCGCTCAGCGCTTCCGCGGTGTACACCGAGTGGGCGCCGCTCGCGCCGCTCTTTCGCAGCGGCCTCGTCGACGCGTGCGGGCACTTCCTCGCGTCGTCGGAGTTTCGCGCGAGCGCGTGCGAGGTTTTGCGGCACCTCACGCATCGGCGCAGAGGCGACACGGTGAACGGCGCGATCAAGGACGCGGCGAACGCGAACGCGAACGCGAACGCGTCGGGCGGCGGCTCGGGCCCGGAGGCGGACGCCGCCGCGGACGCCGCCGCCGTCGTCGCCGGCCTCGTCGGGATGTGCCGGTCGCTGGGCGTCGCCGCGCAGCACGTTCTTCAGGCGCCGCCCGCGGAGGGCGGCAGCGAGGAGCTCGAGTACGCGCGACGGTTGACGGAGTGCATGGCGTCGCTGGCGACGAACCACCTCGCGGTCGTGCCGGATCCCGCGTTGCGAGCGGCGTTTCTGGAGGCGCTGTTGGGACTGACGAAGTATCCGAGCCTGGCCGTGCTCGGCGCGGCGATTCCCGCGTGGCCGGGTTTGCTGCGAGGGATGGGCGCGGAGCTCCCCGGGGCGTTTCAGCGACCGGACGGGAAAGGGCCGGGGTCGGGGGTGTACGGCGCGCAGCAAGCCCAAACCCAAGCCTCCGCGGCGGCGGCGGACGTCTCGTCGTCCTCCTCCGCCGCCGCCGGCGCCGCGAAGCTTCCCGACGGCGCCGTCGTCGCGCTCCTCGAGACGACGCGCACGTGGCTGGAACAGGGCGCGGGCGTCGCGCAGGGCCTGTCCAGCGCGGGCGTCCCCACCGCGATGGGCGACCAGTGGGAACAAGAGTACGAGTCCAGGGACGAGCTGCGAGAGGCGTGGGTCACTCTCCGCGCGCGTCTCATGGAGGTGACCAAGCTGTGCACGGCGCTCGAACCGAACGCCGCGGCGTCTTCCGCGGCGTCGCGCGTCTCGACGACGCTCGCGTGGCTCGCCCCCGGGGCGCCGCTGGACGCGAACGCCGCGAGCGCGGAGGGCCGATCCGCGATCGACGACGCGATCGGCGCGTCGTTGGAGGGGGTGGTGTCGTTCATCGAGCCCGTCGTGCAGGCGTTGCCGTTGACGGGCGCGGCGGCGGCGTCGACGACGCCCGCGCTCGAGAGCATGCTCACGTCGCTCCTCGCGATCGACCTGAAGTCGCCCGTCGCGGTGTCGCAGCTCGCGCGGCTGCTGGAAGCGCTGGGGCGCGCCGCGCTCGTGCGCTCCGAGGCGGCGTCGGCGCTGCTCAACCGACTCTTCGCGCTTCTCGGGAGCCTTCCGGTGGAGGACGCGGGGGCGCCGCCGGTGCGCGCGAAAGCGGCGATGCTCGCGGGGAGGACGGTGCAAGCGGCGCGGCAGAGGGTGTGCGCGGCGGTGCTGGGGGTGTGCGCGGCCGCGCCGAACGTGCGTGAACCCTCCCGTTCTTCGAACCCGTTTTTCCCTTTCCCTTTCCTTTCTCTTTCTCTTTCTCTTTCTGCTCTTTCCCTCCGCCCCCCGCCCGTCCGCGCCGCTTAGAACGCGGACCGGACGCGCCGCGCGCGCCTCTCATCCGGTCCACGCTATGCTGCGGCGCGAAAGTTTCGCGTGTTGTGTTTATCATCACGCCGCGCGGACGTCGCGGCGCGGACGGGCTCTCAAGATTCGTCTCGCGTTCGTTCGTCGCCGTCGACGCGGCGCTGAAAGTCAAAGTCGCGCGAGTCTCGTCGTCGAAGCGCGTCGTCTCCTCGCCGCCGTTGACCCGTCTCCTCCGTTTGTTTTTTACATCGTCCGTCGCAGGTGTTCAACGCGCACTTGGAAGCGTTCGCGAACCAGGTCGAGGGCCTGCGCGCGAACGGCCAGCTCAGCGGCGTGGAGAGAGGCTCCCTCGCGGAGGCTCTGCTCGCGGTCGCGGGCCCGTCCGGCCCCGCGCGAGTGCGAGACGTCCTGAGGTGGCTCCTCGAGCCGGTGCGCGCGAGGTGGGTCCCCGCGCCCGGCGCCGCGTCCGGGGACATCGCCGCGCTCGCGTCTCTCGCGGAGCTCGCGAAGGGCGAGACCGGTGGTTCGAACGGCGGGTCTCAAGGCCTCTCCGCCGCGCACTGGGAGCTGTTCCACGACGTCCAGCTCGCGGAGCGGTGTCTGCGACGCAGCGGCGGCGACCACGAGCCGAGCGCGAGCGCGGAGAAAAAGTCGACGACGGCGGCGGCGAACATCCCCGCCGGTCTCGTGCAGCCCGTGGACCCGCCGCCGCCCGTGGAGGAGTGTCCGGCCGCGGACCACCTCGAGTGGGTGCTGACGATGTGTAACGCTCTGTGCGCGAGCGTTCACAGGGTATGGACGCCGCGAGGTCACGAGGAAGCGCGCGCCGTCGGCTTGGACCGAGCGCTCGCGATGTCCCCCGAGGAACAAGCCGCGCACCTCGTGCACGGCCCCGCGCGGACGTTCGCGCTGAGCGGCGGCGGGTCGCCGCCGCCGAGCGCGACGGTCACCGCGACGCGCGACTGGCTCAGAGGGCTGCGAGACGCCGCCTACGCGATGATGACGTTGTTGTCGACGCACGCGCCCGGGGCGTTTTACCCGAGCGAATCCGTCGCGCGCGCGGTGTCCGACGCGGCGTATCGCGACCTGCAGCACATGCACGACCGACACGCGCGCTTCTTGCTTCACGCGCTCGCGCGACCGGTGCTGGGGCGGTGTCCCGCCGCGCACCGGCCGCTGTGGCACGCGGCGCTGACGTCGACGCTTTCGCCGATGATGACGGAACGTCTCGCGCGCGCGTGGGCCAAGGTGAAGGCGGCGACGGAGCTGAGCAAAGAAGAGCGCGAGCGCGATCTGACGCACGCGGCGGGCGCGGGCGGCATATCCGGCGGCGGTTCAGGCGGCGGCGAGAACACCGGCGGCGGGTCGATCGTCCTCGAGGACCTCATCCACGAGCGGGTCACGCGGGATCTCTCCCGGGATTACTGCGCGTTGCTCGAGCTCATCGCGATCCCGGAGGGAACGTTCGGGAGGAAGACGAAGGGCAGCGGCCTCACCGGGCATCTCGCGGGCGTCGTCGGCGGCGGAAACGACAGCCCGAAAGGCGGCGGCGCCAAAGGCAGCGCGATGGACGCGTCCACCGCGCACGGCGGAGGAAAACACGTCCGGGACTGGATGCGCGCGGTGGCCGCCGTCGACGCCAGCGGCGCGCCCGCGCGCGGCGCCATCTCGACGGCGACCGCGGCGCTGTCCTGGGGCGACTCGGAGGCGGTCGGTCGCGCGCTGCACTTCTTGCGCGGCGTCACCGCGTGCGCGGCGGCGCCGGACGGCGACCAGTCCCTGCGCGAGACGGCGGGCGCGGAGATTTTGCCCGCGTGCATCGGCGGGTTGTCGGTGCCCTCCAACAGCTCGCATCAGGCGCGTTCTGTCATGTTTGTTCACTGGTCCCCATACGACCGCGTTCGCGTGGTGAACGCCGTTCCTTGAGGACTTTTTTTTTCTTCCTGGCGGCGCATCTCTCCGCCCACCCCTCGCGTTCAATCCCGACACGCCTCGACGCCTTTCAACTCCACGCCTGACGCCTTTCAACTCCACCCCGACGTTATTCGCTCGTACGGACCCTCGACCCTCAGGCGGAGCTGCTCGGGTTGATTCGCGACGCCGTCGTGCACTTGCTCCCAATCACGCACTCCGTGAGCGCGGTGCTTCTTGGGCTTCCCGGGATGACGAGCGAGGGGCTGAGCGGGGTGTTGACCGACCTCGCGAGCATTCGAAGCGAGAAGAAGGCTGCGAACAGGGTCAAGGAGATGTTGCTTCAAGCCGCGGGCGGGCCGGACGCGTTGCGCGCGTTCGCCGAGGCGAAAGCCGCGGCGACGAGCGTGGGCGCGATTCAGGTCCCGGTCGTGCAGGCGCCGCGCGCGGCGGCGGCGGCGGCGGCGGCGGCGGCGGGCGTCGCGAGTCAGACGTGGAGCGAAGAGGACGTGAACGCGATCGGGCTGAACCCGCTCACGGCGAACGTCCGCGCGACGCAGTGACGACGGGACGGATGAACGCCCTTAAGTGAATAGCGGTCTCTTCTCTTCAACGCGGCGCCTACTACGTTCTCCTTACACTGGTCCCCATACGACCGCGTTCGCGTGGTGAACGCCGATCCTTAAGGACTTTTGAGAAGCGCGTTTAGCAACGCCGCCGCGTTCGCCGCGCTCGCCGCTCTCTCCTCGTCCGTCTCGCACGCCTCGAGGTTCAACTCCACGACATCCGCGGACCGCACGCGCCCCGTGGCCGCGAGCGCGCGCAGGACGTCGACGCACTGCTCCGTCGTCAGCCCACCGCGTGCTCTCGTCCCCACGCACGGCATGAACGCGCTCGGGTCCAAGACGTCCACGTCCAGCGACGCGTGGATCGGCGACCCCGGGTCGTCGTCGCTCGCCAGCGACGCGGTAAACGCGCGCAGATCGTCGACGCCGGTGAACCTCGAGACGTTCAGCGCGTTCAGGAGCGTCTCCTCGCCCGGGTCGAGCTCGCGCGAGCCGACGTACGTCACGCGCTTCGCCAGGTCGAGCGGCGGCGCGCGCGTCGTTCGAAGCCAGTCGTACGCGCCGCCAAAGTCGTTAGAGTCGTCGCGCGACAGGCCTCGCCGCTGACGCGACACCGCGAGCGCCATGCCGTGGAGGTTTCCGCTCGGCGACGTGCGCTCCGTGTTGACGTCCGCGTGCGCGTCGATCCACACGATTCGAGCGCTCGGCGCGTCGCGGAGGACGCCCGCGATGGAGCCGATCGAGACGGAATGGTCGCCGCCCAGCGCGAGCACGACGTCGTGGCGTCCAGCGCCGAGCGCGCGCGTCACCGCGTCGGCGAGTTTTCGATGCGCCGCGGACGCGGCCGCGAACGGCGTCGCGCCGCCGTCCGCGGCGGCGTCCGCGGCGGAGCGGAAGCCGTCTTCGCGCGCGAACGCGTCGCCGAGATCGTGGACGTCCCACCCGGGCGGAGCGAGCGCGCCGTCGCGCGCGAGCCGCCGCAGCGTCTCGGGCGCGGATTCGACGCCGACGCGACGCTGCCCCAGATTCGTGGGCGCGCCGACGAGCGCGACGGACCGCGCGGAGGACGCGCGCGCGACGTGGACGGCGTTCCGTCGCGTTTCTTTCGCGGCGTGCGCGCTCTCGAGGAGCGCGAGGACGACGAGGAGCGGGAGGACGAACCCGCGGACGACGCTCGCGGCGAGGAAACGCATGAGTTGCACTTCGACGCGTTCCGTGAAAATAATGGCGAGCTGACGACGCGTTTCAGCCGTTTCGTCGTCTGGACAATCCACGTGTCAACTACCTTCGCCCCCGAAACCCTAACCCTAATAACCCTAACTAGCTAGTAGCTAGGGTTTAGCCTAACTTAATTGTTCGGGTACAAGTTGAGCCCGGCGAACAAGCCGCCGCGCTCGAGGTCGAAGTACTCGTCCCCTCTCTTATTGTACGGCACCCCGCCGGCGGTCTCGCCTCTCAACCACTCGACGTACTCGTCCGGCAGACCGACTTGCACCGCGCCGTTCACTATCTTCGCGCCGTATTCGTTGAACGGCGGCACCGGCGCCCTGAGCCGCGCCGATCTCTTCGTGAGAAACGCCGTCGCGCGCGCCTCGACCCACGTCCACGAGCTCGCCTCCTCCTCCTCCTCCGCGTCGTCGCTCCGCGGCGGCGGCGGCGCGCGAACGAGCACGTCGATCGATTTCATCTCGTACCCGATCTCCCACTTTCGAACGAGCGCGAGCTCGCTTCGGCTGATGCGGTGCACGACCCCGAACGCCCTCGGGACTCTTCCGGTCGACGACGACGACGACGACGACATCGTATCCTCATCCTCTTCCTCCTCGTCGACGCCGACCTCGTCCAGGCTCGCGTACCCGCCGCGGTGCCGGAACACGAGCGCGTGCCTCGGCGCGCGCGCGATCGCGGACGCGGACGGGGAGACGCCCCGCGCGCGCAGCGTCGACGCCGCGAGGTTCGCGCCGTAGCTGAACATGAGGAGCGTGCCGTCGCGAGGTTCGGCGAGCACGCCGTCGAACCGCTCGCGGCGTTCTCGCGACGACGACGACGACGACGACGACGACGACGCGGCGGCGGCAGCGTGGCGCGAGACGCGGTGGGCGAGGACGCGCGGCGGCGCGAGGCACCTCGCGGCGGCGGCCGCGGACATGGTGCCGACAGAAGTGATGAATTCTGAAACCTCGAACCGGGCGGCATCGGCGGCAGCGCAGCGCGAGGGGCGAAATTTAACAATGCCCGGCACAAACCGCGGCGACGGCGCGGCGACGACACGATGACGACCTCGCGCGCGGTCTTCTCATCGCGTGTCCCGTGCGCGCGCGCGTCGGCGTCCGCGCCGCCGTCGCCCTCGCGACACCGACGAGGAGGAGGAGGACGACTCCCGTCGGGATCGGGATTCTTGAGACGAATCGCGCGACGACGCCTCCCCGCGTTATTACGCGCGGTCGACGCCGACGCCGACGCGTGGGGCCCGTGGGACCCGCCGCTGCCGCCGTTGAAGCACGACCACCCGCTCCTGTCGCACGACGTCGCGCGCGAGCTCCTGAGCGCGCGCGACGACGGCCTCGACGCGATGGACGTCTCCCTCGACTTCGGCAAGTCGACGACCGCGATCGCGCTCCTCGAGGACGGCATTGTCGTCGGGGCGGACGCGGACGCGGACGCGGAAGCCGCGCACGACGCGTCCTCGTCCTCGCGGCGACGCCGCCTCCTCCTCGCGACATGGGACGAGATCGCGAAGGTGTCGCGGGACGAGAAGGGCGTGTACGTCCTCCACGCCGGGGAGGACGTCGACCGATTCCAAGTCTTCTCGGACGACACGTCGAGGGCGGTGTCTCTGATGCCGTCCGGCGATTCGCGCGCGCCGCCGACCGCGCTCGTCGCCGGGTTCTCCATGCACCGCTTCGGCGTCGGCGTGAACCCGATGGAGGACACGATGCGGAAGATAAACGCGGTGACGCCAATACGAAAAAACGCTCGCGTCCTGGACGTTTGCACCGGGCTCGCGTACACCGCTATCGCGGCGATGAAAAAAGGCGCGTTCTATACACTGGTCCCCATACGACCCCGTCGCCGTGGTGAACGCCGATTCTTAAGGACTTTTGCCGTCGTCTCTCTCCGTCCAGGGTCCCTCGCTTTCAATCCCCGCCCTCGACGCCTTTCAACTCCATCTGACGCCTTTCAACTCCGCCCCGACGTTCGCTCGTATGGAACGACCCATAGGCGGCCGCGTGACGACGATCGAGTTGGACCCGTCGATGACGGAGATGTGCCGGATGAACCCGCACTCCGCGGAGCTGTTCGACGGGTCGATCCAGCAGCTGTACGGGAACGCCGCGGACGTTCTGCCGACGCTGCCGGACGGCGAGTTCGATCGCATCGTCCACGATCCGCCGACGTTCGCGCTCGCCGGAGAGCTCTTCTCCGAGGCGTTTTATCGCGAGCTGCTGAGAGTGTTGAAGCCGTCCGGGAAGCTGTATCACTACATCGGCGACCCGGCGTCGAAGAGCGCGGGGAACGTCGCGCGCGGGGTCGTGACGCGGTTGAAGCAGGCTGGGTTCGGCGGCGCGGCGATCGATTACGACGCGCACGGGGTCATCGCCGCGAGGGGGATGGTCAAGGTGAGCGGCCGGGGTAAGAAACCGCGCGCGCAAAAGGCAGACGCGGGGAGGAAACCGGGCGGCGCGAGAGGCAGAGGCGGCGGGAGACGAGGAGGAGGGCGGGGAGGTAGTCCACGAGGCGGGCGACGAGGTGGTGGGCAGTTTAGCAGCGACGACGACGACGACGAAGACGACGACGACGACGACGAC
>Ga0181554_1003340_pt1 | contig 13669 bp, 12 predicted proteins | sample 011ome_16_FD_145602 | JGI IMG/M metagenome (GOLD analysis project Ga0181554, IMG submission 145602) | Coastal salt marsh microbial communities from the Groves Creek Marsh, Skidaway Island, Georgia - 011503CT metaG (spades assembly) | ecosystem: Environmental > Aquatic > Marine > Intertidal zone... | reverse complement strand
GCCCTTGAGCGTGCCCACCACGCCGGTGCCGCCCACACCGGTCTGCACCTCCATGCCCAGCTTCTGGAGGTGCTCGGCCACCAGCCGGGCCGTGCGCACCTCCTGGCCCGAGAGTTCGGGGTGGGCGTGGATGTCGCGGCGCCAGTTCACCATCTTGGGCGCAATGGCATGGGTGGCGGCATCGATGGCCTGCAGGCCGGCGGCATCCAGCGCCTGGGCCTGGGCGATGGCCCCAAGGGGGAGCCCGCTGGCGGCAAGACCGGCTGCAAGCGCGAGGGCGGAAAGACGTGGGTGCATGGGCAGATCCATCAAAGAGGAAAGGGGTGAAAAGCACGTCCATGCTAAAAGCCATGTCCACCCCGAAGACACGCGAAAATCGCCAACCACCGCGCCAATACCGCCATGCTGCTGTCTCCCTCGTCGTTGTTGCCCGGCACCCCTGACCGCCCCCCGGCCCCCGCCCCGGTGTTCCGGGTCGACATTGCGCTGCTGCCGGAATCGGCGCTGGGCAGCGCCTTGCAGTTCATTGACCTGCTGCGCGGCGCCAACCTGCTGGCGCGCCTGCGCATGGGCGCCCGGGCGCCGCGCATGGCCTGGCGGCTGGTGGATGCGCAGGGCACGCCGCTGGCGCCCCCGCCCGCCGGGCCGCTGGCGGTCTGCCTGTCGCCCTACCTGGCGTCCGAGGGCGCTGCGGCGGACGCACCAGACGCCGCCCACCCCAACCCCGAGCCGGTCACCGGCGCGGTGTTCATCCCCTCCATCCACGCGGCAGACATCCCGGCCATCCGCGCGGTGGCCGGGCGGCACCGCCCGCTATCGCGCCAGCTCGCCATTGCCGTTGATGCAGGCCAGAAACTGCTCACGGTGGGCAACGGCGCGTGGCTGGCCGCGCACAGCGGGCGGCTCAACGGCCTGCGCGCCAGCCTGCCGTGGTTTTACGTGGCGGGGTTCGAACGCGACTTTCCCGGCATTGGCCACAGCCTGGGCCAGGACTGGTCGGAAGACGGCCCCTGGCTGAGTTGCGCACTGCCCCACAGCGTGCACCTGCTGGCCCTCGCACTGGTCCACCATGCCATGGGGCCCGAACTGGGGGCCGCCTGCGAAAGCGTGATGGCCCCCGACCACGCCCGTGCCCGCGCAGCGCTGCAGGCCAACGCGCAACAGCACATGCCCGCCACGCGCGACAGCACGCTGGCCCGCGCCATGGCCTGGATGGAGGCCCATCTGGACCAGCCCTACAGCCTGCCCCGGCTGGCCGAGGCCGCATCGGTGAGCGCGCGCACCCTGCTGCGGCACTTCCAGCAGGAGCTGTCGCAGTCGCCGCTGGACTACCTGCACGGCCTGCGCTGCGCCCGTGCGCGGGTGATGCTGGAGGTCACGCTGGAGAGCGTGCCCAGCATTGCCCAGGCCTGCGGCTATGCCGACCCGGCCGCGTTCCGGCGCATCTTTGCGCGCTACAGCGGCCTGTCGCCCAGCGAGTACCGCCGGCGCCACAGCCTGCGCGCGCCCCGGCGGCGCTGGCGGGTGGACGCAGCGGCCCTGGGCACTGGCGGGATGCCCCCGCATGCCCCCGGCAGGGCCTCGCAGCCGCCCAGCACGCGCCGCACCGAAAAATCAGGCGAAAATGGCCAAAGGTCCCTATCCCCCAAGGATATTTAGCTATATAAATAATAGCAAACAGGATGTCACGGTGCACCCGGTGCAATCCAGCCAGGGGTGCACAAACCCGGCGATCCCCGTATCATCACGGCCCTCTGCCATTGCCCTTCGCCCGATAACCACGGGCCCGCAAGACCATGATCCGCCTCTCTGAAATCCGGCTGCCCTTCACCGTGGCCGAAGCCCCCGATGCGCCCCTGCGCGCTGCCGTCACGCAACTGCTGGGCATCGCGCCCGCAGACATTGCCCACCTGCACGTTTTCAAGCGCAGCTTTGACGCCCGCAAGGCCGACCTGCTGGCGGTGTACATCGTCGACGTGACGCTGGCCCAGCCCGGGCGCGAAGCCGCGCTGCTGGCAAAGTTTGCGGGCAGCCCGCACATCCAGCCCACGCCCGACATGGCCTGGCACCCGGTGGGCCAGGCGCCTGCCGACCTGCCCCTGCGCCCGGTGGTGGTGGGCTTTGGGCCCTGCGGCATCTTTGCTGCGCTGGTGCTGGCGCAAATGGGCTTCAAGCCCATCGTGCTGGAGCGCGGCAAAACGGTGCGCGAGCGCACCAAGGACACCTGGGGCCTCTGGCGCAAGCGCGAACTGCATGCCGAGAGCAACGTGCAGTTTGGCGAAGGCGGCGCCGGCACGTTCAGCGACGGCAAGCTCTACAGCCAGATCAAGGACCCGCGCCACCTGGGCCGCAAGGTGATGAACGAGTTCGTCAAAGCCGGCGCGCCCGACGAAATTTTGTACGCAGCGCACCCGCACATCGGCACCTTCAAGCTGGTGAAGGTGGTGGAAAACCTGCGCGAGCAGATCATTGCGCTGGGCGGCGAAATCCGGTTTGAGCAACGCGTGACGGACGTGATCGTGGAGGGCACCGGGGCAAACCGCCACCTGCGCGGCCTGAAGGTGCTGAACCAGGCCACGGGCGAGACGACCGACCTGCGCGCCGACCATGTGGTGATGGCGCTGGGCCACAGCTCGCGCGACACCTTTGCCATGCTGTACCAGCGCGGCGTGGCCATGGAAGCCAAGCCGTTTTCTATCGGCTTTCGCATCGAGCACCCGCAGGGCGTCATCGACCGCGCCCGCTGGGGCCGCCACGCCGGCCACCCGCTGCTGGGCGCGGCCGACTACAAGCTGGTGCACCACGCCGCCAATGGGCGAGCGGTGTACAGCTTCTGCATGTGCCCCGGCGGCACAGTGGTGGCCGCCACCAGCGAACCCAACCGCGTGGTCACCAACGGCATGAGCCAGTACTCGCGCAACGAGCGCAACGCCAACGCCGGCATGGTGGTGGGCATCGATCCGCACGACTACCCCACCGACCCCGCTGCATTCGAGGAGCACCTGGGCCAGACCTATGGTGCAGAAAGCCTGCCCGCCGGGCAGTTCCACCCGCTGGCGGGCAGCGTGCTGCAACGCCAGCTCGAATCCAACGCCTTTGTGCTGGGCGGGCGCGACTACAGCGCGCCGGGCCAGCTGGTGGGCGAGTTCATTGCAGGCAAGCCATCGACCCAGCTGGGCAGCGTGGAGCCGTCGTACAAGCCCGGCGTGGCCCTGGGCGACCTGCACGCCACCCTGCCCGGCTACGCCATCGAGGCGCTGCGCGAGGCGCTGCCCGTGTTCGGCCGCAAGATCAAGGGTTTTGACATGCACGACGCCGTGCTGACCGGGGTGGAGACGCGCACCTCGTCGCCCCTCAAGATCCCCCGGGGCGAGAACCTGCAAAGCCTGAACACCGCCGGCCTGTACCCGGCGGGCGAAGGCGCCAGCTACGCGGGCGGCATCCTGTCGGCCGGGGTGGATGGCATCAAGGTGGGCGAGGCCGTGGCGCGCAGCCTGCTGGCGGGCTGACAGCCCCCGGTCGCCATGCTGCCCGGGAGATCGGGCCAGGCAGGGTTCCGCCAGAGCCTCTCAATGCCCTTCGGGTGCGTCGCGCCCCTGTCGGGCCCACTCTGCCCACGGGTTGGATGCGCACAGGGCGTGCCACAGCTGGCGGGAGTGTTCGGCACACCGCTCACCCAGGTGCAGAAAATGCGACATCAGGGGGAACAGCACGTACTCGATGATGGACAGCGGGCCCTGAAAGAACACGTAGTAGCCCAGGTAAAACACCAGGGCACACAGCGCCATGTAGATCGGCGCACCGAGCACGGCCAGCTTGAAGGCATGCCGGGATTTCTGTGTGGAGCCCAGGCGCGGGCGGCCCAGCGCCACGAGCAGTGGCGACGCCAACACCAGCGGCAGCCGCACCACCAGCCACACGGCACGCCGGCCCCAGCGCACCGCGCGCGCCACTCCCCGGTCACCCGGGTGGCGCGCGGCCAGGCGATCGAGCCACCGCACCACCGGCCAGTCGCCAAAATGGGGCCGGGGCTCCAGGGCATCCGACAGATCGGGCGGCGTCATGCGCGCCTTGTGGCGCTGCCAGACCACGATGGCCGACGCCGTGAGCAACAGGCTCAGAAAGATGAACCGGTTGGCAGCCGAGTGCCATAGCTCGTGCCACTCGAAATCGCCATTGGCGCGGTACTGGCCGCCAAATGAAATCAGGTTGTCGAGTGCCATGGCGTGCACATGCACACCGGGCAGCCTGCCATGAAGGGGCGAAAACGCGTTGTCGCCCACCGCCTTCAGGTCGGCGCCGATCATGACGATCTTGCCCGCCAGCGCTTCGTCCAGTTCCTGCGGCGCAAAGCCCTGCCCCTTGAAGGCACGAACAGGCACCACCTGGTTGTACGGGCACAGCGGCAGGCTGGGCCGGCCTGCCAACTGCATGACCAGCCCGGCTCCGGGAATGACTTCCCACCAGTTCCACACGCCCCGGCACACCGGCTTCAGGGCACCACTGGCATCCCGGGTGACCATGATTTCCACGTTGGTCGGTGCAGCCCGGGTGGCCCAGACGAGGGCCTGGGGTACCTCGGCATGGGCGGGGCAGGTGGCGGCATGGAAGCGGCAGTAGATGGTCAGGGCCACGGAGTCGGGCAACTCCGCAGCGTCACGGCCCGCCTCATCCTCGGCCCGGGGCTTGAGGGGATAGGCCCACTGCGACTGGTCGAGCGAGTCGGGCGTCACGTTGGAGCGCACCGGCACCGCACAGGGCACGCCCGTCGCCGTGCGCGCGCCAAACAGCTTGCGCTCGGCGTTGGACGTGAGTGCACCGCGCGCAAAGGTCGCCATGAAAAACGGCACTCCGGCCTCGGTGGCACGGCAGGCGGCCCCGACCAATGCGTTGACCTCGCGCTCTGGTTTGTTGTCCAGGAACACCACGTCCAGAAAGATCGCCTGCGGCTTGCGCTTGACCACGCTGTCCAGCAGCCGCTGGTAGTAGTCCAGCGGCACGGGCCAGTTCAGCCCGTACGCGCGCAGGTCGGTATCGTCCAGCGTTACCACCGCGATGCTGCGCTGGCCGCTGTCGGGGTAGTTCAGCGAGAGCAATGGCGCATAGATGCGGGTGGTGGCCCGCTTGACGACCTCGTCAATCAGCAGCTTGCTGGACAGCCAGGCCAGAAACAGGCCCGTGACCACCGTACAGACCACCACGTAGACGTTCCAGCGCCAGGATGCCGGCTTGCCCGGCACCGGTGCGGGCTTACTTGGCGGCGTCAACGCACTGGTCCCGTTTGTCGGACTGCTTGAGCACGCATTCGCTCAGCGCTGCGTTCATTTCCTTGGTCAGGCCATGCCGGCGGTAGAGCGCCACCAGTTTGGGGTACGCCGACGGCGCACCCGAAAAACGCTGGAACGCGCCCTGCCCGACCCGGGGGATCGCGGCCATGTCGCCGTTGTCCTTGTAGTACGTTGCGGCCGAGTCGTAGACCTCCCAGACCGAGTTGTCCGAGCCCAGGCTGCGGGCCAGAAACGGCTCGGCATCGCGCCGGGCTCCCAGTCCCCGGGTGGCCTCGAACATCAGCTGGTTGGGCAGCGCGTGCGATGCAATGGGCGAACGCGGTGCTACCAGCGGCTTGAGCAGGGCCTGCGCCTCGCCGTACTTCTGGTCACCGATCAGGCTGCGGGCCTCGAACACGCGGCTGTAGGCCGTGAGCACGGGCAGCACTTCCCCGTGGTTGCGGGCCTGCTCGAAAGGCCGCACCGTGGGCGCCACCTGGGGCACCTTTTCGTTGTATGCCTTGATGAAATACGTATCGATATCTGCCAGGCGCTTTTCGCCGCCCTCATGGCTGGCCGAGAGCCGGGAGGTCATCTCGGTGAGCGCGGAGCCCAGGCTTTGCTTGAGCGATTCGTCAAACTTGCCTTCGGCCATCATCGACTGCATGAGAACCTCCTGGCGGGCGGCGCGCGCGGCCTTCTGGGCCTCCTGGATCGCGTCCCACTTGGCGACGGCCTCCAGCCACGGAATGAATCCATCCTGGTAGCTGTAGCCCGCCTTGACCAGCAGGTCCATGCCCAGGCGGTCGGCCTCGGCCTCCTGACGCCGGCCCCAGGCCGGATGCAGGGCCACATCGCTCACCTTGATGAGCAGCTCCATCTTCAGGATCACATCCTTTTGCGATGGCGACAGCGTGCCCGACGCCACACCCCCGGTGGCCTTGTCCAGCGAGTTCCGCAGGCCGATGCCCGTCTGCACCAGGGTCGAGACCTGCTTCTGGATGCGGGTGAAGGCGTTGGAGTCGTGGTGCCGCAGCAGCACATGGGCCAATTCATGCGCCAGCAGCGCGGCCAGCTGGTCTTCGTTCTTCAGCTCGCGCACGTAGCCGCTGGAGATGAAAACGTTGCCATCGGCCGTGGCACCCGCATCCATCTGGTCGTTGGCCACCACCAGCACCTTGCCCGGCACTTGCTGGAACCCGCTGGCCAGCTTGAGCTTGTCGAGGACCGCGTTGGCGTAGTTGGTGAACACCGGCAGCGCGAGGACCCCGCGCGTGACGCGGTTCTCATCAATGTCGCGCTGCTCCCCGATGGCCTCGTTGGACTTGGCGTACACCCCGGGGACAAGATCCAGAATCTGCGGCTTCTCGCGGGTGCCCGACACCACGCTGGTGATGGACTGCCCCAACCCGCCAAAAAAGCCCCCCAGGCCGGAGCCCGATTTGGCTGCCGGGGGCGGCTCTGCCGGCTGGTCCTGCGCGGCTGCAGGGCCGCACGCGAGCGCGAGCGCACCCACAACTGCACCCGCCAGCCACCGCAGGCGCACAGGCACGGCGGCGCTCATTTGCACCCCGCGTTGGCGCCGCGGATACCGCCGGAGACCAGCTTGGCGTTGGCAGTATCGACGGTGGCGCAGCTGACCTCCAGCGTGGCGGGCGGCATCCGCACATGCTTGCGGTCAAGCCAGACATCGGCACCCTCGACCTTGACGCGCACAAACCCGGCCTCGGAAATCTCAAACACCTGCAGCGGGAAAGCGATGTCCTTGACGTTCAGCGTGACGGGCTCGCTCTTGCCCTCGGCATCCGGGTAGGCCTTGAGCACGGTGCGGGCCCCCATGGCTGCGGTCACCTGGCCCTGCGCGCCTGCGCCGAATGCGGCCGCCAGCAGTGCGCTGGCCACCCAAAACTTTGGCTTGAACATCCACCCTCCCTGTTACATCATGTATCGAAATGCAAGCGGGGATGGTAAAGGAAACACGCCCGTGCTTTTGGCACGGGCGCGACGGTGGATGACCGGCCATGGCCGGCGCAACAGCAGTGGTCAGGAAGCGTTCTGCAGCTTGGCAATGCGCTCTTCGATCGGCGGGTGGGTGCTGAAGAACTTGCCGATGCCACCGGCAATGCCCATTGCGGGGATGCTCTTGGGCAGCCCCGCGGGGTGCATGCCACCCAGACGGGCCAAGGGCGCTGACCCTGTGCGCAGCGCACCCGCATATCGGCACCTTCAAGCTGGTGAAGGTGGTGGAAAACCTGCGCGAGCAGATCATTGCGCTGGGCGGCGAAATCCGCTTCGAGCAGCGCGTGACGGACGTGATCGTGGAGGGCACCGGGGCAAACCGCCACCTGCGCGGCCTGAAGGTGCTGAACCAGGCCACGGGCGAGACCACCGAGCTGCGGGCCGACCAGGTGGTGATGGCGCCGGGCCACGGCTCGCGCGACACCTTTGCCAGGCTGCACCAGCGCGGCGTGGCCATCGAGGTCTCCACCGCATTCAAGGAGCACCTGGGCCAGGCCTATGGCGCAGAAGGCCTGCGCGCCGGGCAGTTCCACCCGCTGGCGGGCAGCGTTCTGCAGCGCAAGCTCGATCTCGGCCGGGGTGGATGGCATCAAGGGGGGCGAGGCCGTGGCGCGCAGCCTGCTGGACGCACGGGCCTGAGCGCAGTGTTCAGGCGCTGAGCGTCACCTCGGGCCGCAGGGCGGCCTGCGGCAGGTGGCGCACCACAGCGTCTTCAAACGCGCGTGCCGCCAGGCTCTGCGGGCGGTCGCGGCGGCGCATGACGAACAGCTCGCGCTCCACCTGCGGCTGCAGCGGCACAAAGCGCATGCCGCGCGCCAGCGGGTGCGATGCGCCCAGCGCCGACAGCACGGCCACGCCCACACCCGCATCGGCCAGCGCGAGCTGGATGGCCAGGCTCGACACCTCCACCCCCTGCGACATGGGCGCCAGCAGGGCCGAGCCGTGCATGCGCAGCAGCTGCATGATGCTGGTGTCGGCACTCTCGCGCAGCAGCGGCAGACGCGGCACGCCCTGCGCATCGGCGTCGGTGATGTCAAAGTGCCCGGGTGGCGCCAGCAGGCCCAGCGGCGCCGTCAGCAGGCGGCGGCAGGCCAGCGCATCCACATCGCCCACGGCGGAGCCGATGCCCAGGTCCACATCCGCCAGGCGCACCTTGCGCGCGATGCCTTCGCTGTTGTCATCCACCACCCGCAGCCGCACACCCGGGTACGCCGCCTGAAACGCAGCGATGGCCCCCGGCAGCAGGATGGAGCCAAACGAGCTGCCCACCGCCACGGTCACCTGCCCTTTGATGCCCTGGCCCTGCGGCGCAAACATGCGACCCGCCTCGGTCAGGTCGTCCAGCAGGCGCTTGGCGGTGGACAAAAAGGCCTCCCCTTCGGGCGTGAGCACCACGCGCCGGGTGGTGCGCACAAACAGCGGCGCGCCCATCTGCCCCTCGAACACCGCAATGGCGCGGGTCAGCGCCGGCTGGCTGATGTGCAGCGCCTCGCTCGCCCGCGAGATGTTGCCCAGGGCCGCGGTGGTGACAAAAAGGCGCAACTGGCGTTCGCTGAGATTCATGCGTTTGGATTATGAATGAGGCCGCAGTATTCATTGGACGCATCAAATGCGCCTGCCTACATTCGGCCGCAGGAGGAACCCACCATGAACATGACGATGAAGATGAAGACGCCCACCCGCTGGCTCTGCCTGCCCCTGGCCGCCGCCCTTTTTTCCACCGCGTGGGCGCAGGCGCCTGCAGGCAGCACGCAGGGCACGGCCGTGGTGCACACGGCGGAATCGGCCCGCGCCGTGATGGACCGTGCCGCCGTGGTGCTGCCCGCCCGGGTAACGGGCGGCGAGGTGTTTACCGGGCTGTGGAAGGACGCCCCCGCCAGCGTGCGCGAGCGCGCCCCGGTGGTGGTGTTCATGCACGGCTCGTCAGGCCTGGCGCTCAAGGCCATTGGCGAATGGCAGCAGTGGCTGGCCACGCAGGGCATTGCCAGCGTGGCGCCCGATTCTTTCGCGCTGCCCGACCGGCTCACCTACAAATCGCCCGTGTCGGCCGAGGTGTACGAGCGCATCCATGCGCTGCGGCTGTCAGAGGTATCGCTGGCCGTGCAGGCGCTGGTGCAGGCGCCGTGGGCAGACCCCGCACGCTGGGTGCTGGCCGGCACCAGCGAAGGCGCCACGGCCGTGGCGCGCTACCGCGGCAACGAGTTTGCGGGCCGCATCGTGTTCTCGTGGAGCTGCGAGAACAACTACTTTGTGGCCAGCCACAACACGGCCCTGCCCGAAGACAAGCCAGTGCTGAACGTCATCAGCTCGACCGACCCGTTCTTCTCGCCCGCCAACAGCTGGGTGGGCAACCCCGCGGCGGCGGGCCACTGCGGCGCAGCGCTGCGCAACCACAAGCAGGCCAGCATCGTGCTGATTCCGGGCGGGCCGCACACGGTCATCAACCTGCCAGCGGCGCGCCACCCGGTGGCGGGCTTTCTGCGCGACGTGTTCAAGCTGCCCTGACAGGCTGCGGGGATCACCCGCATCGATGGCCTGCAGGCCTGCAGCATCCAGCGCCTGGGCCTGGTCGGACGATGCGAGCCGCCGACATTCCTGGCTCTGCTGTGCGCTGCCACACAAGCTTGGAAAAATGGCCATCACCCTGGTGCGCCACGCTCTGGTCGATGCGCGGCTGCAGCCCTGCGCCAGCAGGCTGCGAACCGACCACGAACACGCCTTGGCTGCGCTGCAGGCGAACGCGCAGCAACACATGCCCACGACGCGCGACCACGCACTGGCCAGCGCCATGGCCTGCATGGATAGCCGTCTGGACGCGCCGCACTCGCCGTACCGGCTGACCGATGTTGCGGCGGTACGCCTGCGCACTTTGCTGCAGCACCACTTTCAGCTGGAGCTGTCACAGCCGCCGCTGGACCACCTGCACAGACTGCGCTGCACGCGGCCCAGGTGACGCTGGAGAGCATGCCCGGCATGGCCACGGCCTGCGGCCATGCTGGCCCGGCGGCGTTCCGGCGCCTCTAGGCGCGCTACACAGGCATGGCACCGGCCAAACACCGCAATCCCCCTGCAGTGCGTGGACCACGGCGGCGCTGGCGGACGGCTCCGATGGAAAAAAATCGGGGTAATCCCGCCTAGCGCGGCAGCACGTTGCCCGAAGGCAGGCGGAACGCCTCGACCAGATCGGCCAGTTGCTGCGCCTGCACACGCAGGCCCTGCGCGGCAGCGGAGGATTCTTCCACCAGCGCGGCGTTCTGCTGCGTCATCTGGTCGAGCTGCGAGACCGCCTCGCCCACCTGGCTCAGACCCGTGGTCTGCTCGCGGGCAGCCGTGCTGATCTCGCCGATGATGGTGGCCACCTGCTGCACCGAGTTCACGATCTCGCCCATGGTGCCGCCTGCCGCATGGACCAGCTGGGTGCCTTCGCCCACCTGCCGCACGCTCTCGCTGATCAGCCCCCCGATCTCCTTGGCCGCCGTGGCAGAACGCTGCGCCAGGCTGCGCACTTCGCTGGCCACCACCGCAAAGCCTCGCCCCTGCTCGCCGGCACGGGCCGCTTCCACGGCCGCATTCAGCGCCAGGATGTTGGTCTGGAAAGCAATGCCATCGATCACGCTGGTGATGTCGGCAATGCGGCGCGACGACAGCGCAATGCCGTCCATGGTACCCACTACACGATCCACCGCCTCGCGCCCGCGCTGGGCGACGCTGCTGGCTCCAGTGGCCAAGGTGCTGGCCTGCGCTGCAGCGTCGGCGCTGTGGCGCACGGTGGCCAGCAGTTCCTCCATGCTGGCGGCAATCTCTTCGAGGTTGGAAGCTGTGTGTTCGGTGCCGGCCGACAGGTCGCTGTTGCCCGCTGCGATCTCGCTGCTGGCACCGGCCACCGAAGTGCTGGCCTGGCGCATGCCCACCACCAGCGCCGCCAAGCGGGCCTGCATGCCGCCCAGGCGCGACAGCAGGGCCTGGAGTTCATCGCGGTTGCCCACGCTGGGGGTGGGGATGGACGATGTGAGGTCGCCGTCGGCAATGCGGTCTGTCACCTCGGACGCCCGGGCCAGCGGATGCAGGATGGAGCGCGACAGCCCCCACGCACAGCCCAGGCTGAGCAACAGCCCCACCACCGAGCCGGCCGCCAGCAGCGTGATGCCATGGCTTTCGCTGCGGGCTGCAGCCTCACGGGCCTCGGCCACACGCTGGCGCTGGTACTCGGCCAGCTTGTTCACCGACGCGGCATAGGCTTCGGCGGCAGGTCGCAACTGGTTGGCAACCGCGTCGGGCGGCAGGGCCTCACCCGCCTTGCGGCGCTTCACGAGGTCGTCCCGCACCGTGCGAAAGCCGTTGCCGGCCTTGTCGATGGCATCGAACAAGGCCTGCGATTCCGGGTCCGCCGCCAGTTCGTCCAGGCGCTTGCGCACTTCGGACGAGCGGGCCGAGGTGGTTTTGCGGTCGGCGTCGATGCGCGCCGCGTAGGCGGGGTTGTTGTCGATCTCCAGCAGCGTTTCAGCGCGGGTGGAGCTGAGCACCACGATGGCGTGCAGTTCGCGCGCCAGCAGCGCGCGCTCGGACGACGCACCGCCCAGGTCATCCGCAATGTCCTGCAGCCCGGCCAGCCGCCAGATACCCACCGCAGCCGACAGGGACATGACGAGGCACACCACACCAAAAGCCAGGCACAGACGGACGGCAACACGGGCGTCGGAAATGGACATAGGGGGCCTTTCGGGGGGAAGGGGCAACATGGGGAGGCCCCTTGGAGTAGCCGCCGCAGGGGCTGTATTAACAGAAGGTTACAAGTCTTTGTGCCGGCCGACAACAGACCAGCCCCTGCCGGAGCATCAAAGCAACAAAACCAACACGCCAGAAAAAAACCGCCACAGCGCGAGACTGTGGCGGCCCTACGGATCCAGCAGGCGTTGCGCCTGCAGCGGGTTATTGCTGCTGCGCGTTCTGCAGCTTGGCAATGCGCTCTTCAATCGGCGGGTGGGTGCTGAAGAACTTGCCGATGCCACCGGCAATGCCCATCGCGGCCATGCTCTTGGGCAGCTCGGCGGGGTGCATGCCACCCAGGCGAGCCAGGGCGTTGATCATGGGCTGGCGGCGACCCATGAGCTGTGCTGCACCCGCGTCGGCACGGAACTCGCGCTGGCGGCTGAACCAGGCCACGATCATCGCCGCCACAAAGCCCAGCAGGATGTCGAGCACGATGGTGGTCACGTAGTAGCCAATGCCGGGGCCGGAGCTGTTTTCGTCGTTCTTGCGCAGAAAGCTGTCCACGGCATAGCCGATGACGCGCGACAGGAACACCACAAACGTGTTCATCACGCCCTGGATCAGCGTCATGGTCACCATGTCGCCATTGGCGATGTGGGCCACCTCGTGGCCGATCACGGCCTCGACCTCGTCGCGCGTCATGCCCTGCAGCAAGCCGGTAGAAACGGCCACCAGCGCGTTGTTCTTGAAGGCGCCCGTGGCAAATGCATTGGGGTCGCCTTCGAAGATGCCGACTTCGGGCATGCCGATACCGGCCTTGTCCGCAAACTTGCGCACGGTTTCAACAATCCAGCGCTCATCCGGCGAGCCCGAGCCGTCGATGACGCGCACGCCCGAGCTCCACTTGGCCACGGGCTTGCTGATCAGCAGCGAGATGATGGCGCCGCCAAAACCCATGATGAGTGCAAAGCCCAGCAAGGCGCCAAGGTTCAGTCCGTTGGCCGTGAGAAAACGGTTGACCCCGAGCAGGCTGGCCACCACACCCAGCACCAGCACGACGGCCAGGTTGGTTATCACAAACAAAAGGATCCGCTTCATAAGTTCTCCGTGGGGTAAGCATCGACAACTGTCGGTCTGGTCCAGATGGGGGCCGCAAGCGGCGCTTCAAGCGCCGCGGTGGAGGCCCGAAAGCGCTCCGCCCGGCTGCGACCGCCGGCATCCGGCCAGACCCGTTTCCAGCGCGTTATGGTAGGTGCAAACCTGTGTAGCGGCCCTATCACACAGGGCTTGACGGGGATTATTGCGACAGTCTGCGATACACCTTGACCGGGCCAGCGGCGCCATAGCTCACCGGCCCGTGCCAGAGCGTTGCAGCGGCGGCGGGCGAAACACCTGTGCATCGTCATAGAAACCGGGTTCCGCATTGGCAGGCCACCAGCCCGGCACGCCCAGCACCGGCAGCGGCACAAACGGCTTGGACGCCCAGGTGCCGGCCTGTATCGCCGTGGCAAGCCACCCGTCAAGATTTGCTATCGAATGCAGAGCACAAGGTGCAGACAATACGTGGGCCACCATCGGTTTTCGGGGTGAAACCAGCTTTTCCATCAGTGCATGGCCAAACAGCACAAGGCGGGCCTCGCCCCACAGCGGCCGCAGTTCAACAAAAAGCCGGT
>Ga0181554_1003327_pt1 | contig 13698 bp, 12 predicted proteins | sample 011ome_16_FD_145602 | JGI IMG/M metagenome (GOLD analysis project Ga0181554, IMG submission 145602) | Coastal salt marsh microbial communities from the Groves Creek Marsh, Skidaway Island, Georgia - 011503CT metaG (spades assembly) | ecosystem: Environmental > Aquatic > Marine > Intertidal zone... | reverse complement strand
GATCTCGCTGAGCAGCTGCGGGACGATCGTGTTCTCGACATCGCTCGAGACTCCCGAGCCACGCGTGCGGAAGAGCGAGTCCATCTCATCGAAGAAGACGATGACCGGCATGCCCTCGGATGCCTTTTCACGTGCGCGCTGGAAGACCAGGCGGATGTGGCGCTCGGTCTCGCCGACGTACTTGTTGAGCAGTTCGGGGCCCTTGATGTTGAGGAAGTAGGAGCGTCCCTCCTCCCTCCCCGTGCGCTCGGCGACCTTCTTCGCCAGGGAGTTGGCGACAGCCTTGGCGATGAGCGTCTTGCCGCAACCGGGAGGCCCGTAGAGCAAGATTCCCTTGGGCGGAGCGAGGCGATGCTCCTCGAAGAGCTCCGGGTGCAGGAACGGCAGTTCGACCGCGTCCTTGATGGCATCGATCTGACTCCCGAGTCCGCCGATATCGGCGTAGTCGACGTCGGGGACCTCCTCTAGGACGAGCTCCTCGACCTCGGACTTGGGGATGACCTCGAAGACGTAACCGCTGCGCGGCTCCATGAGCAGGGAGTCGCCGGCGCGAATCGTGCGCTGGCGCAGTGGCTCCGCGAGACCCACGACACGCTCCTCGTCGGCGCGACCGATGACCAGCGCGCGCTCCCCATCCGCGAGCAGCTCCTTGAGCATCACGATCTCGCCGATCCGCTCGAAGTCGCGCACGCCGACGATGTTGAGCGCCTCGTTGAGCATGACCTCCTGCCCGGGCTGCAGGGCTGAGGCGTCGACGTCGGGCGTCGCCACGAGGCGCATCTTGCGCCCCGCGACAGCCACATCGAGCGATCCGTCATCCAGATGGGCGAGGAAGACGCCGTAGGTGCCCGGAGGCTCCGCGAGCCGGTCCACCTCGGCCTTGAGGGCGACGATCTGCTCCCGGGCATCGCGCAGGGTCGCCACGAGCCGGCCGTTGTGCGCCTGCGCGGCAGCGAGCTCGGACTCCAGGACCCGAAGGCGCTCCTCGGGGGTGCGCATCGCGGATTCACGCTCGCTCATGCCGCTCCTCCCTCGTCCGTGCTGGTCACACGACCCTACCCACAGATTGCGGTGAAGCGCCTGTCACGCGCCGACGCTGCCTCCGGTCATCCCCTTGGCAGGACGCCGCCGCCGCGGGGGCGCCACCGTGCCTTCGGCGAGCCGTCGCGTGGCCAGGAGGAAGCCGGTGTGCCCCACCATGCGGTGATCAGGTCGCACGGCGAGTCCCTCGAGATGCCATGTCCGCACGAGGGACTCCTCCGCGCGCGGCTCCGTCCACCGGCCATCGCTGCGCAGGTCCTCGGCGATCCTCGACAACTGCGTCGTCGTCGCCACGTAGACCACGAGCACTCCCCCGGGGCGCACGGCGTGAGCCACCGCGTCGACGTGCTCCCACGGATCGAGCATGTCGAGCACGACAGCGTCGAAGGGTGCGTCGTCGGCCCAGGGACGATCGGCAAGGTCACCCACGTGCAGGGTCCAGTTGTCCGGCTCCTCGCCGAACCAGCGCGTGACATTGGCGCGGGCCGTCTCCGCGAAGTCAGGTCGGCGCTCGCAGGACACCACGCGTCCGTCGCGACCCACCGTCTGCAGGAGGGTGCAGGTCAGCGCTCCCGAGCCGGCACCCGCCTCGAGCACCGACCACCCGGGGCGCAGTCCCGTGAGCATCGCGATACGCGCGGAATCCTTGGGATAGATCACCGCGGCCCCACGCGGCATGGACAGGACGAAATCCTCGAGGAGGGAGCGCAGCGCGACGTAGCGCGTGCCGCCGGTCGTCGTCACGACGATGCCCTCGGGATGACCGAGGAGGTCGTCGTGCGCGATCGCCCCGCGATGCGTGTGGAAGGTGGCCCCCGGCTGGAGGACGAGCGTGTGGTGCCTGCCTCGATCGTCAGTGATCTGGACGATGTCTCCCGGGGAGAGCTTCCGGTCGCCGGTCATCCGCGGAGGCTAGCCCAGTGACGTAGGTCGTCGAGCGTCACACCGTCGAGCGTCGACACGACGTGGCGTCGTGGGTGAGCAGGGATCGCCACGATGTGGGGCACGGCGAGGACGTAGGCGCCGCTCGCCTGCCCCGACGCCACGCCCGTGGGCGAGTCCTCGATGACGATGCACTCGGCGATCGGTACGCCGAGCAGGTCGGCGGCGCGCAGGTAGGGCTCGGGATGCGGCTTGCCCTCGTCGACCTCGTCCCCGGCCAACGTGACATCGAAGGCCGGATCGGGGATCCCCGGATGGTCGGCGACCGCGTCCGCGACGGCATCGAGGAGACGGCGGTGCGAAGCAGAGACGAGGGCGGTCGGCACGTGCCCCGCGCGGCACGCGGTGAGGAGTTCCAGGGCACCGGGGCGCCAGGAGAGATCCCCCGCACGCAGCAAGCCCTCCATGGCCGCCAGGAGCTCCTCGCCGATGGCCTCCGGGGTATGCGGGGCGGACGTGCGCTCCGCCATGTAGACCGTCACGCGCTCGAGGGGACCGCCGAGGCAGTGGGCCTGGTCCTCCCGGGTCCACTCTCCTCCCCAGCCCCCCACGACGCGGCACTCCGCCTCCCACCAGAGGTCTTCGGAGTCCAGCAGAGTGCCGTCCAGGTCGAAGAGCACCGCGGCGGGGAGCGTCATGGTCACGCAGGCTAGCGGCGCACCCCTCGGGGTCTCCCCGGTGACATAGGGTGATCGCGCCGGGGGCGCGGGTCTCGGGCACGGGAGGTGGCCGCATGATCGAGTTCGAGGCCCTGCCCGAGCTGGTCGACCCCGTCCTCGTCGCCGCCTTCGAGGGATGGAACGACGCGGGAGATGCCGCGAGCGACGCCGTCAGCCACCTCATCGAGGTCTGGGGTGCGACGCCCCTCGCGGAGATCGATCCCGAGGACTACTACGACTATCAGGTCAACCGGCCGATGATCGCCTTCGACGATGAGGGCGTGCGGCGACTTACCTGGCCCACCACGCGGATCTACGTCGCACGGCTCCCGCTCGCGACGCGCGACGTGGTCCTCGTCCATGGCATCGAGCCCAATATGCGTTGGCGCCAGTTCACCGACGAGATCCTCGGTCTCGCCGCGGAGCTCGGTGTCACCCTGTCCGTGACACTCGGCGCCCTGCTCTCGGACAGCCCGCACTCGCGTCCCGTGCCCGTGACGGGCACCTCCACCGACCCGGGCACCGCCGTCAGCCTGGGAGTCGAACCGTCGCATTACGAGGGACCCACCGGGATCGTGGGAGTCATCCAGGAGGCATGCGGGAGGCGCGGGCTCCCCGCGGTGTCGCTATGGGCCGCGGTGCCCCACTACGTGGCACAGGCCCCGTCGCCCAAGGCGACGCTCGCGCTCGTGCGGCGCGTGGAGGACCTGCTCGACGTACCCGTCCCCCTGGGCGACCTCGTCGAGGATGCTCGCGCCTGGGAGATCGGCGTCGATGAGCTCGCGGCCGACGACGAGGAGGTCGCGGACTACGTGCGACAGCTCGAGGAGGCTCGGGACACCACCGATCTGCCCGAGGCGAGCGGCGAGGCGATCGCCCGAGAGTTCGAGCGCTACCTCCGACGCCGGGGCACCGACAACACGTGATCCGCGGGCTTAGGCCTGCGCGTGCATGGACTGGTAGGCCCTGATGAGCGCATCCGTCGAGGAGTCGCGATCCAGGGGGCGGTCGGCGTCCTGCAGGTCCGGCAGGATCGCGTTGGCCATGGCCTTGCCGAGCTCCACGCCCCACTGATCGAAGCTGTCGATTCCCCACACCGCGCCCTGCACGAAGACGCTGTGCTCGTAGAGCGCGATGAGAGCCCCGAGCGCATGCGGCTCCAGACGTGTCGCGAGGATGAAGGTGGACGGTCGATTGCCCTCCATCACCTTGTGCGGGACCAGGTCCTCGGGAGTGCCCTCGGCGCGCACCTCCTCGGCTGTCCGCCCGAAGGCGAGCACGGCCGCCTGCGCCAGCGCATTGGCCGCGAGCATGTCCTGCATATCGAAGACCGGCTCGAGCGCCTGGGCGAAGAGCACGAAGTCGCATGCGACGACCTCCGTGCCCTGGTGGAGGAGCTGATAGAACGAGTGCTGGCCATTGGTCCCCGGCTCGCCCCAGTAGATGGCTCCGGTGGCGTAGTCGACCCGCGCTCCGTCGAGGCGCACCGACTTGCCGTTGCTCTCCATGGTCAACTGCTGGAGGTACGCCGGGAAGCGCGCCAGGAACTGCGCATAGGGCAGGACCGCCGTCGTCGGGATCGCGAGGAAGTCGCGATTCCACACGGCGAGCAGCCCCATGCGCAACGGCAGATTGACCGCGGGATCCGCGTGGCGGAAGTGCTCATCCATCGCATGGAATCCCGCGAGCATCTCCCGGAAGCGCTCGGGCCCGACCGCGATCATCGTGCTCAGGCCGATCGCGGAATCCATGGAGTAGCGACCGCCGACCCAGTCCCAGAAGCCGAACATGTTGTCCGTGTCGATTCCGAATTCGGCCACGCGCTCGGCGTTGGTCGACACCGCGACGAAGTGCCTGCTCACAGCGTCCTCGCCGAGCGCCGCGACGAGCCATTCCCGGGCCGCACGCGCGTTGGTGAGGGTCTCCTGGGTGCCGAAGGTCTTGGAAGCGACGATGAACAGTGTCTCGACCGGCTCGAGCCCCAGGAGGGCCTCCGAGATGTCCGTCGGATCGACGTTGGAGACGAAACGGAAGGTCATCGCGCGATCGGAGTAATAGCGAAGCGCCTCGTAGGCCATGGCCGGGCCGAGGTCCGAGCCTCCGATGCCGATGTTGATCACATTGCGGATGCGCTGCCCCGTCGCACCGGTCCACTCGCCCGAGCGCACACGATCGGCGAAGTCGGACATGCGGCGCAGCACTTCGTGCACCTCGCCCGACACTTCGGCCCCATCCACCTCGAGCGGTGCCCCGGAGGGCAGTCGCAGAGCGGTGTGAAGCACGGATCGATCCTCGGTGGTGTTGATGTGATCACCGGCGAACATCGCGTCGCGTCGAGCAAGCACTCCCTGCTCCACCGCGAGATCCATCAGCGCCGCCATGACATCGGCGGTCACCCGCTGCTTGCTGAAGTCCACCCGCAGCCCCGCGGCCTCCAGCGTCCACGCGGGTCCGCGCCCCGGCTCGTCGGCAAAGAGATCCCTGAGGTGGCGCTCGCGCACGGAAGTGGCCAACTCGGTGAGGCGTGCCCAGGCGCGCGTGCGGGTGGGGTCGTGGGATTCCCTGACGTCCATGGGAGGCAGCCTTGCACTAGCGTGGCGTCCTCGTACACCGTAGGGGCACACGGACGCCACGGGTCCACTCCGCGGATGCCTCACGAAGGGATGACTCCATGACGACGTCGCACCCGATGCAGCTGGGCATGGTGGGCCTCGGCCGGATGGGCGCCAACATCGTGCGCCGCATCCTCCGCGACGGTCACTCCGCGGTGGTCTACGACCGAGACCCTGCTGCGGTGGCCGCCCTCGTCGCCGAAGGAGCAGTCGGGGCGAGTTCGCTCTCCGAGCTCGTCTCCCTCATGGAGACGCCACGCAACGTGTGGATCATGGTGCCCGCGGGCGCGATCACCCAGGCGGTGGTCGACGAGCTCGGCGGACTGCTGGACAGCGGCGACACGATGATCGACGGAGGCAACTCCTACTACCGCGACGACATCCGCCGTTCACAGGCGCTCCAGCCGCAGGGAATCCACTACATCGATTGCGGCACCTCCGGGGGCGTGTGGGGTCTGGATCGTGGCTATTCGCTCATGATCGGCGGAGACGATGAAGCGGTCAATCGCCTGAATCCCATCTGGGACTCGGTCGCCCCCGGCGTCGACTCGGCTCCCCGCACGGGGGAACGCACCGGAGCCCTCGTGCCCGGTGAGGCCGGCTGGTTGCACTGCGGCCCCAGCGGCGCCGGTCATTTCGTCAAGATGGTGCACAACGGCATCGAGTACGGGCTCATGGCGGCATACGCCGAGGGCCTCAACATCCTCAAGCACGCCGACACCGGCCTGCGCCAGCGCGACGCGGACGCGGAGACCGCCCCGCTCGAGCACCCCGAGTACTACCAGTACTCCTTCGACCTGCCGGCCATCACGGAGGTCTGGCGGCGAGGCAGTGTCGTGGGCTCGTGGCTGCTCGACCTCACCGCGCTCGCGCTGTCGCGCTCCGGGGATCTTGCCGAGTTCAGCGGACGCGTCTCGGATTCGGGCGAGGGTCGCTGGACCTCCATAGCCGCCATCGAGGAGGGTGTCCCCGCGCCCGTGCTCACCGAGGCGCTCTATTCGCGCTTCGACAGTCAGGGCATGGCTGACTTCGCCTACAAGGTCATGTCCGCGCAGCGCAAGGAGTTCGGCGGCCACGACGAGAAGTCGTCGTAGCCCGAATCACCTGTCGAGGGCGACGCCCAGCAGAGCGTCCACGGCATCCCGGATGCGCCCCGGCGCGGTGACATCGCTCCCGCCCCGCGTGATCGCGTCGGAGGCCCAGCGATCCACCGCTGCGATCGCGCCGGCGGTGCTCAGGTCGTCGGCGATAGCCGCGCGCATGTCCGCGATGGTCGACTCCGCCGCTGGACCGGCCGTCAGGCTGACGGCCTCCTGCCAGCGGCGCAGTCGCTCCTGGGCCTCCCCGAGACCGGACTCAGTCCAGTCCCAGTCCTCGCGGTAGTGGTGCGCGAGAACCGCGAGCCGGATGGCACCTGCTGGCACGCCCGCTGCGCGCAGGCGGTGGACGAAGACGAGATTGCCGAGGGACTTGCTCATCTTGACGCCATCAAGGCCGACCATGCCCGCATGGACGTAGTCGCGCGCGTAGGGCCGTGATGCCGTGAGGACCTCGGCGTGACTGGCTCCCATCTCGTGGTGCGGGAAGATCAGGTCACGCCCACCGCCCTGCACATCGAAGGTCATGCCGAGGTGGTCAAGTGCGATGGCGACGCACTCGATGTGCCATCCCGGGCGCCCGTGTCCCAGGGGCGTATCCCACGCGGGCTCCTCGGGTCGCGCTGCACGCCACAGCAGCGGATCGAGCGGATCGCGCTTCCCGGGACGGAGTGGATCTCCCCCGCGCTCGGCGAAGAGCGCGAGCATCTCGTCGCGGGGAAGCCCGGACACACCGCCGAAGAGCGGATCCGCGGCCAGGTCGAAGTAGAGGTCTCCGTCGACGTCGTAGACCGCGCCGCGCTCGCGCAGGCCCTCGATGCAGGAGACCACGCTCGGGATCGACTCGACCGCGCCGATGTAGTCGTCGGGGGGTATCACGCGCAGGAACTCCATGTCCTCGCGGAAGAGCTGCGTCTCGCGCAGGGCGATCTCACGCCAGTCCTGGCCTGTCGCCACGGCCCGCTCGAGCAGCGGATCGTCGATGTCGGTGACGTTCTGCACGTAGTGGACTCGATGGCCGGCATCACGCCACGCCCGCACGAGGGTGTCGAAGGCGAGGTAGGTCGCGGCGTGGCCCATGTGGGTGGCGTCGTACGGCGTGATGCCGCACACGTAGAGCCGCGCCTCCTCGCCCGGCGCCGTCGGACGCAGCTCCCCGCTCGCGGTGTCTCGGACCCGGACCGGTCGCCCTCCCGGGCCCAGCTCGGGGACTGCGGGACGCGGCCAGGATTCCATGACGCGAGCCTAGAAGGTCGCGCGTGCGCGCCTCACATGGCGGGCCACGGCAGCGCGGGCCAGGCACCGTCCGGGCCGGGGTAGCTTCCGATCTCGAGCAAGGCGGTGAGGCGTTCCCGAGTGGCCGCGATCTCCGAGACCGTGAGGAGCGGCTCGAGATCGACGCTCCATCGATCCCATGCGTCAGCCAGGCCCGCGAGGTCGGCCAGGGTCGCGGCGTCGATATCCGTGCCTGACCAGCCCCACAGGACGGTGCGCAACTTCGGCTCCGCATGGAAGGTGAGGCCGTGGTCGATGCCGGCCAGCGCCCCGGACGTGGAGCGCAGGACGTGACCCCCCTTGCGATCGGCGTTATTGACGACCGCATCGAGCAGCGACAGCCGTCTAAGCGGCACGGACTCCTCGTGCACCAGACACACGTGGTCGCCCCGGGCCCCCTCGCCCTCCGCTACGACATGCCAGCCCTCGGGAATCGCACCGGTGTCGACCACGTCGACCGGGGCGTGGTCGGGATCAAGGTCGACCCAGGCCTGCACGCTTCCGGGGCCGAGCGGAGCGTCATCGCGCCAGATGGTCACGGGCACCAGGTCCCAGCCCAGGGCTCTGTCGACGATGTACGTCGCCACCTCCCGGCGACCGAGACTTCCCGTGGGGAAGTCCCAGAGGGGCCGCTCACCGCGCTGCGGCTTGTAGACCGCGCGCACCCGCGCTGACCCGTCGGAGCACTCGATGCGCATCGCCGAGTTGGATGAGTCCCAGAGGCGTCCCTCGACGTCCACATCACCACGGAGGAGTAGGTCCTCCAGGTCATCATGAGATGTGCTCACGCCCGACGCCGATATCCGTTGGCACGCGGACAGACGTGCCCCCCGGGATCGAGCGGCTGCAGGCAGAAGGGGCAGGGGGGACGACCTGCCGCCACGAGAGCACGGGCACGCCGGGCGAAGGCGGCTGCGTCCTCGGGTGTGAGCGAGACCCTCAGGGTGTCGGCGGCCTCCGGATCATCATCACCGGGCTCCGCGGCTTCCTCTTCCCCGAGCGCGTGAGCCTCGACCAGGATGCGTCCCGAGACGCCTTCATCCGGGAGGAGCGCGATCCCCAGAGCCCCGACGCGGAACTCCTCTTCCAGGGGAAGCGTCAGGGGCTCGTTGTCGTCGCGACCCGCAGTGTCGGACACGCCAGCCTGCGTGACCAGCCGCTCGATCCGCTCGGCAAGCATCGCCACCTGGGACTTCTCGAGTGCGACCGAGGTCACCGACCGCGCGTCGCTTGCCTGCAGGTAGAACGTCCGCTCACCGGGGAGCCCCACCGTGCCGGCCACGAAGCGTCGCGGATCGACGTAGGCGTGGATGCGACGGGACACAGCGCCACCGTATCCGGGCCACAGACCTAGTGCTCGCCCGAGCCACCGCCCACGGCACCCTCGACGCGCTTGCGGGGCTTAGTGCGCGCCAGCGGCGTCAGGTCCGATCCCCTGTCGTTGACATGGAGCACCTGGACGCCACGGGCTCCGTAGCGAATCACCGAGACGGATGCGGGATCGACGACGATCCGCTGGAACTGATCGAGATGAACGCCGAGTGCGTCGGCCACGATGGCCTTGATGACATCCCCATGCGACACCATCGCGTAGGTGGCCTTGTCCCCGAGGCGGTCGTTCCACTCGTGGACGGCCGCGAGCGCGCGCGCCTGCATCGCCGGAAGCGACTCGCCCTCGGGGAAGGTGACGGCACTGGGACGCTCCTGCACCGTGCGCCACAGGGGTGTCTTGGCGAGCTCGGCCAGCGGTCGATTCGTCCAGGTCCCGTAGCGGCACTCCCCCAGGCGCTCATCGAGCTGGACACCCGGCGGCTTGCGCTGGGCGGCGTCGAGGGCCTCCGCCGTCTGGACCGTGCGCTCGAGTGGGCTCGTCACGATGGCACTGAGCGAGAGGGGACGCAGTCGCTCGGCCGCGGTGCCGACCTGCACGATCCCCTGATCGTCGAGGTGGACCCCCGGTGTCCACCCGGCGAGGATTCCGCTGGCATTCGCCTGCGTGCGACCATGTCGGACGAGGATGACCAGCGGCATGCCGCGACGGTATCGGACGACGCGACCGACGGCCGCGGCTATGGGAGGCGACACGTGATCCGGATCATGGGGCTCTACCGGGGTGGACGCAGGGACTCCGGTGTCGTCACGTCCCACGACCTCCCGGAGCGAGGCGACCTCGAGGTCGTGCGTGACTCGGTGGCCGATCCCTCCGACTTCGCGTGGATTGCCCTGTCGGATCCCACCCGCGCCGAGGTCGATCTCGTGGCGGAGACCTTCCACCTCGAGCCCCTGCTGCTCGAGGACGCCACGTCCCGCCAGCAGCGTGCCAAGATCGAGATCGGGGAGAACACCCTCTTCGTCCTGCTCAAGGTGCTCGAGTGGGTGGACGACACCTCTGATGTCGAGACCGGGCAGGTCGCCTGCTTCGTCGGACCCGGATACGCCATCACGATGCGCATGGGTCGCTCGGAGGACACCGAGATCGTGGCCGCGCGGCTCGCCGCGCACCCGGAGCTCGCGGCCACCGGACCCCTGTCGGTCTTCTGGGCCATCTCGGATGTGGTCGCGCGCCAGTACCTCGAGGTCGGCGAGGCGATCCAGTCCGACATCGAGGAAATCGAGCAGCAGGTCTTCTCCGACCAGCCCTCCCAGGCGGCGAATCGCATCTATCGACTCAACCGCGAGAACATCGAGATGCGCCGAGCCGTCCAACCCTTGCTCCCGGACTCACAGCGACTGGCCCGCGAGTCATCGTCGTTGGTTCCCCCTCCACTGCATCCCTACCTGCGCGATGTCGGCGACAACATCCTGCGCGCCGGCGACATGGTCGATGGCTTCGACTCGACGCTCATGACCATGCTCATGGCCAGCACCGCGCGGCAGGACCTGCTGCAGAACATGGACATGCGCAAGATCTCCGCCTGGGCAGCGATCATCGCGGTGCCCACTGCGATTGCCGGCATCTACGGGATGAACTTCGACGACATGCCCGAGTTGCACTGGGCCTTCGGCTATCCGGCGGTCGTGGGCGTCATGGTGGTCATCTGCCTGCTTCTGTATCGGGGCTTCAAGAAGTCAGGTTGGCTTTAGCGCTCACGTGGCGGTGATGGTGCCGGTGACGAGGAGGCCGACGATGAGCGCGGCAAGCGCCAACCGGTAGGCGACGAAGGGCAGGTAGGACCCGGTCCTCAGGTAGCGCAGCAGCCAGGCAATCACCGCGTAGCCGACCACGAAGGCGATCGCCGTGGCGATGATGGTCTGCCCCCAGTCGACCTGGGGGTCGTCGCCGATCCGCGTGGCTTCGTAGAAGCCCGATCCGAGGACCGCGGGGATAGCCAGCAGGAAGGCGTACCGCGTCGCGGCCTCGCGGGTGAAGCCCAGACTCAGGCCCATGGTGATCGTCGCCCCCGAACGCGAGACGCCGGGGATGAGCGCCAGGGCCTGGGCTAACCCCAGGCCGATCGCGTCTCGGGTCCTCATCGAGGTGATCTCGCGCTCCTTGCGACCGAAGCGATCAGCGAGACCCAGGAGGATGCCGAAGACGGCGAGCATCGTTGCCGTGAGCCAGAGATTGCGCGCGATCGTCTCGATCTGCTCGGTGAAGGCCAGACCCAGGATGACGATGGGGATCGTGCCGAGGATCACGTACCAGCCGAGCCGGGCATCCATGGACGCCCGCTCCTCGCGGTGGACGAGGCTGCGACCCCATGCACTGATGATCCGAGCGATGTCGTGACGGAAGTAGATGAGGACCGCGGCTTCCGTGCCGATCTGCGTCACGGCCGTGAAGGCAGCCCCGGGATCGCCCCAGCCGAAGATGCGGGACAGCACCAGGATGTGCGCGCTCGACGAGATCGGCAGGAACTCCGTGAGTCCCTGGACCACGCCGAGGACGATCGCCTCGAACCACGTCATAGCCACCGCCGTGACGCTGCCGCGGGTCGCATCGGGCCTAGGCCTCCGCGAGCCCGGCCTGGGCGAGCAGTTCCGGCATCAGGCGCAGCATCTCCAGGCGCTCGTCGACGGACCCGTGGTAGCTGGCGATGCTCAGCGTGGTCACGCCCGCGGCCGCATATGCCTTGAGTCGCTCCCCGATGACATCCGGCGGGCCGATGAGCGCGGTGCGCTGGATGAACTCCAGGGGCACGGCTGCCGCGGCTCCCGCGTAGTCGCGGGCGAGGTACAGATCCTGGATCTGAGCGGCGGCATCGCCGAATCCCATGCGCACGGCGAGGGCGTTGTAGAAGTTCTTCTCCCGCGACCCCATGCCGCCGATGTAGAGGGCGCAGTAGGCGCGCACGGGCTCGGCGCAGGCTTCGATGTCATCGCCCATGACCACGGGCACCGTGGGCACGACGTCGAAGCCCTCCATCTCCAAGCCCGCCTTCTCGCGGCCGGTGCGGATGTGGCCGAGAAGCTCACCGGCGTGATCGGGATCGAAGAAGATCGCCAGCCACCCGTCCGCGATCTCCCCGGCGAGCTCGAGGTTGCGCGGCCCGACAGCCGCCAGGTAGATCGGGATGCGCTCCCGCACCGGATGCACCGTGAGGGTGAGGGCCTTGCCAGGTCCGTCGGGCAGCGGGAGCGTGAAGAACTCGCCCTCGTAGGTGAGCCGTTCGCGCGCGAGGGCCTTGCGCACGATGGCGACGTACTCGCGGGTGCGCGCGAGGGGCTTGTCAAAGCGCACGCCATGCCAGCCCTCCGAGACCTGCGGACCCGACACACCCAGTCCCAGGCGGAAACGACCGCCGGACAACGTGTCGAGGGTCGCTGCCGTCATCGCCGTATTGGCCGGGGTGCGCCCGGGGATCTGGAAGATTGCCGAGCCCACGTCGATCCGCTCGGTCTGGGCCGCGACCCAGGCCAGCACGGTCGCGGCATCGGAGCCATACGCCTCCGCGGCCCAGACCACGGCGTACCCGCATCGGTCGGCCTCGCGCGCCAGCGCGAGATTGTCAGCATCGTTACCCGCGCCCCAGTAGCCGAGGTTGAGTCCGAGTCGCATGCGCCCTCCCGAGTCCGATGCGCGTCCTCGGCGTGCCGGAGACTGTGCGCGTGTCGGGCGAGCCTATCCGGCCCCGGTCCTGACTAGGTTGCCCACGTGGAGCGACGCAGACTGGGTCACACCGGCGCACAGGTCGGCACCGTCGGCCTGGGCACGGCGACCTGGGGCCGCGGTACCGATCGCTCCGAGGCGCGAGCCCAGGTCTCGATGCTCCTGGAGGCGGGCGGCAACCTCGTCGACGTCACCGCAGATCCCCACTGCACGGGATCCGCGTCCGAAGCCCTCGCGGACGATGGCCTGCGACGCGATGCCTTCGTCAACCTGCGCCTCCCGGCTGTCGAGTCCCAGGCGGCCCTCCTGTTCGATCTGGACGATGCCCTGGGTGCCCTCGGTCTTGACCACGTCGACATGTGGACCGTGGAAGGCTGGGACGTCTCCCTTCCCTGGCCCGAACTCGTCTCAGCGCTCGCCATCGCCGTGTCGACGGGACGGGCCCGCTATGTCGGCCTCTGCCCGTCTGCCGCCTGGCATGCCGCTCTCGTCGGTGCCGGACTCGTGACGCATCCCGATCGGACTCCCCTCGCCGCGCTCACGACGCCCTACTCGCTCCTCGACCATGTCACCGCGGATGAGGTCGTCGACGTCGCGCACTCCATCGACGCCGGGGTGCTCGCCGCGTGGCCACTTGCCGGCGGCGTACTCACGGGGAAGTACCGGCATGCGACGCCGCCGGACTCGCGCGGAGCAGGCGAGCGCCATGCTGCGCGCATGCTGCGCTACCGGTCAGCACGGACACGCCCCGTCATCGAGGGTCTCTGCGCTGCAGCCGAGGGCCTGGGCACCACACCTGCGGTACTGGCCCAGGCCTGGGTGCGCGACCGTCCCGGCGTCACGGCCACGCTCGTCGGGGCACGCACCGTCCACCAGTGGCGCGCGGCACTCGCGGCCGACGGCTTCATCGTGCCGGCGGAGATCCGACGCGCACTCGACGAAGTCGCGGCCGAGGCCACGCGCGTGGACGATGATGGGGACGCAGAAGCAGGAACCGTTTAGGCCAGGCACGGGAGGCGAGG
>Ga0181554_1003325_pt1 | contig 13705 bp, 15 predicted proteins | sample 011ome_16_FD_145602 | JGI IMG/M metagenome (GOLD analysis project Ga0181554, IMG submission 145602) | Coastal salt marsh microbial communities from the Groves Creek Marsh, Skidaway Island, Georgia - 011503CT metaG (spades assembly) | ecosystem: Environmental > Aquatic > Marine > Intertidal zone... | reverse complement strand
CAGATGTAAATCGCCACCGCCAGCATGGCTGCAACCAGGGCGAGCGCAGCATCGTTGCGGAACTCGCCGGAAACCTTGCCCGATACGCTGTCGACGCCGTCGATGCGTACTTCAGGGTGCCCGTCGCGCATCGCAGCCGTAATCTGCTCTGTCATCATGGCTGCGAATTCCGGCTGCCCTTCGGCCTCTGCCGGCAGTTTCACACGAATCGAAACCTGATTGGGCTCGCCAAAGCGCTGAATCACGGGATCTTCCACCACCTCGAGCGCGCTGACTGTCTGTCGAAGCTCGGACACGGGCGCCTCAGCTTCCCCGACAAATGTCGCGCGGATTTCCTGACCGCCAGCGAAATCGACGCCGTAGTTGAGGCCTTGGGTGAACACAGCCGCCCAGCTCGCCGCTATCAGCAGCAGGCTGACGACGAAAAACGGAACCCGCAGCTTGAGGAATTTGATGTTGGTGTCATCGGGGACAAGTTTGAGAAGTCGCATCGGTCAAATCCCCTTATAGACTTAGATCGTTGGGTCGCGCATTGCGCAGCCATCCGGCCACCCACATGCGGGTGAGCACAACGGCGGTGAAGACGCTGGTGAACAGTCCGATCACAAGCACCACGGCAAAGCCACGGACCGGCCCCGTACCGAACATGAACAACAGGACACCGGCGATAAAGTTGGTGATGTTCGCGTCGTAAATCGCGCGGCTCGCCTCTTTATAGCCATTCTCGACCGCGGCTACGACCCGTCGTCCGCGTTTGCGTTCTTCGCGTATTCGTTCGTTGATCAGCACGTTGGCGTCCACCGCAGCACCAATTGTCAGCACAAAGCCGGCAATGCCCGGCAGCGTCAGCGTAGTGTTGAGGCCCGCCATGATGCCAAGCAGGATCATCACGTTGAATACCAGCGCAATGGTCGCATAGACGCCAAAGCGGCCATAGCTTGCGATCATCAAGGCGATGACCGCAGCCGAGCCGATCAGCATCGCGAGCATGCCCTTGCGGATCGAGTCTGCACCCAGGTCCGGCCCAACGGTGCGTTCTTCGATAACGGACAGATCGACCGGCAGTGCACCAGAGCGAAGCGAGATGGCGAGGTTGTTGGCAGTTTCGGTGGTGAAGCCACCTGATATCTGCGCTGTACCGCCCAGGATCGGTTCATTGAACACCGGCGTCGAGAGCACATTGCCGTCCAGAATAATCGCAAACAAACGTCCGACATTCTGCGTGCTGAGCTGCGCAAAACGCTGTCCGCCCTGTTGATCAAATGTAATCGAAACAACCGGCTCATTCGTTTGCGGATCAAAGCTCTGCTGCGCGTTGATCAGGCTGTCACCGCGAATACCGCCCAACCGGCGTACCGCAACCGAAGTGCCCGCAAACTGCGACGATTCCGCATAGGGGAAGATCTCCGATCCCAGCGGCGCAATGCCTTGCTGGACATCGCTCGGCAAAGCCGATTGGTCGACCATCTTGAATTCAAGCTGCGCGGTTTGACCCAGCAAGGCTTTGAGCTGATCCGGATCGTCCAGACCCGGGACCTGGACCACGATACGTGTGTCACCCTGACGAATGATCGTCGGCTCGCGCGTTCCTAGCGAGTCAATACGGCGCCGGATCACTTCGATCGCCGTTTCCATCGCCTGATCGACTGCTGTATCCAGGCCATCGCCAGTCGGAGCCAGGATCATCTGCTGGCCATCCTCGACCCGCAAATCCCATTCACGAACCAGCCCGGTGCCGTTCATAACCGGCAGCAGCAACTCGCGCGCACGATCAACATCGGCTGGATTGTCGACCATGAAGCTCAACTCGCCGTTGGCGGTCGATACATCGCCAATGCGGATGCGGTTTTCCGGGACCGAACCGCGCAGCGTTGTGCGCACGGTTTCTTCCATATTCTCCAGCCGCTGTGCGGCGACCTGTGCCGGATCCGCTTCAAGCAGAATGTGGCTGCCACCCGCCAGGTCCAGCCCCAGATTGACTGTCGGCTGAGGGAGAAAGTCCGGAATATCGATATTGGTCGAAGCCAAAAGCGTCGGCAGAGCGGCGGCCGCTGCAATTAGCGTGAGGCCCCAGAGCCAAATCTTCTTCCATGTAGGAAAGTCGAGCATCGGTAGAATCTTCCGTCCGTTCAGTCGCGCCTAGGTTTTGCGTCAGTCGTTCGCTGCACTGCCGCCCGGCGAGATGATATCTCCGATGGTGCTCTTGACCGCTTTCACGCGAACACCCTGCGCAATATCCAGCTCCACATAGGTGTCATCCACCTTGTGCACTTTGCCTACAAGCCCGCCGGCGGTGACGACCTGATCGCCCTTCTTGATCGCTTCGATCTTCTGCTGGTGTTCCTTCTGCCGCTTCATTTGCGGCCGGATAATCAGAAACCAGAAGATCAGGATCATACCGATAATCGGCAGCCATTGGATCCATGCTGGTGGTGCGTCGGCGGTGGCCGCGGCGGCAAGAATTTCGAACATTGGTTTTAAGCCTGTGAGACTGGAATTAAACTCAAGCGGGTTGCCTCAGTTTCGCACCGTATAGTGCGCGACCTCGTCTCCCCATTCACGGTAAGTGGGCGCGGTTAGCAGCAATGCAAGCCGCTCGCAATTGGAACTGCACCAAGTGTGGCGCGCCGTCCACACCCGCATCATCGGCTCAATGACATGTCTTGCAAGCAGCAAGTCCCGCTCCTATAGGCGCGCTTCCACTCGGTTCGGGAAGTAGCGCAGCCTGGTAGCGCATCACACTGGGGGTGTGGGGGTCGCAGGTTCGAATCCTGTCTTCCCGACCAGTGGTTTACCCCTCATAAGTTGGCTTGCACCTCCCCTTTGCGCGCTCTAACCCGCGCAGCTGAGGAGATTTTTTCCATGAGCGAGACTTCCGCCCCGTCCAGAATGCGCAGCTGGCTGTTCGCGCCCGGCGATAGCGGGCGCAAGATGACCAAGGCCAGCGATAGCGCGGCAGACATTGTGCTGCTCGATCTGGAAGACTCCGTCTCTCCGGAAAACAAGCCGGCTGCCCGCACGGCGGTGGCCGATTTTCTGAAGACGCGCGAAGACAAGCACCGCATCTGGGTTCGGGTCAATCCGTTGCGCAGCGGAGAGATCGAAGCCGATCTTGATGCAATCATGGGCGCGGCGCCCGGCGGACTTTTCCTGCCCAAGGCGGAAGGCAAAGCAGACGTTGAAGCGCTCGACGCAATGTTGACCATTCGCGAGGCCGACCATGGCATTCTCAATCGTTCAACACATGTCGCAGCGCTGGTCACAGAGACGCCGAAAGCCATGTTCCATTGCGGCGATTATGAGGGTGCCCCAAGGCTAGTTGCGATGAGTTGGGGCGCGGAGGACTTATCATCTGCTCTGGGCGCGCGTGTACAGCACCGTCCGGACGGCTCTTACATGCCGATGTACGAAATGGCGCGGAACCTGTGCCTGCTTGGCGCAGTCGCAGCGGGCTGCGCTCCTATCGAAACGGTTATGCCCGAATTCCGCGATCTCGATAAGCTGCGCGAACGCGCGCTGATGGTGCGTGGCCAGGGCTATCGCGGAATGTTGGCGATCCACCCGGCGCAAGTCGATGTGATCAACGAAGCCTTCACACCCAGCGCGGAGGAGATTGCGCATGCCCGCGCCATTGTGCAGGCTTTTGCTGACAATCCGGGCGCTGGTACAGTTGGTCTGGAAGGGCAAATGCTCGATCGGCCGCACCTAGCGCTCGCGGAAAGGCTGCTGGCCGAAGCGGGCGAATAGAGCCAATTTTCCTACATGAACCCATTTGGTTATGTTCACTGTGATTCCAATTCGCAGGAGCATGACCCATGGCCCTTATCGACGCACTGATCGGTCCCCTCGCCTCGCTGATCGACAAGCTGATCCCGGACAAGGAAGCCCGCGCCAAAGCGAAACTTGAGCTGATCCAGCTGCAAGGCACGCAGGAGATGGAACTGATTGAAGCGCGCCTGCAAGCCATCGTCGCCGAAGCAAAATCGTCTGACCCCTGGACCAGCGGCGCCCGCCCCAGCTTTCTCTACGTCATGTATGCGCTGATCCTGTTCAGCGTGCCGATGGGGATCATCGCGGCGTTCAATCCCGCCGCTGCCAAAGCGATTGGCGAAGGCATGACCGGATATCTGGGGGCGCTACCCGAAGCGCTCTATGCCCTCTTCGGCACCGGATACCTCGGCTATACTGCTGCACGCCAATGGGGGAAGGTAAAAGGAGTTGATAGGTGACCTGTTGACGGCGCAGGCTATCAAACCACTATCGATCATCGGTTGAGTATCGAAATTTATGCGCGTTTGAAGCGCGTCCGACTAATTGACCAGCGCTACAGTCCGCCCACGCTTTGTAATCGAAGCTATCGCCGAATTCGGCGACTAGCCACGTCCGCGATAGCTTTGCACGCCTTGTTCCGGCACCCAAAGCCCTTCCGGCGCAGGCCCGGTCTGCCAGAACACGTCGATCGGAATCCCGCCGCGCGGATACCAATAACCACCGATACGCAGCCATTGCGGCTTCATTTCCGCTGCCAGACGCTGGCCAATGCCAACAGTCACATCTTCATGAAACCCGTTGTGATTGCGGAATGACCCCAGAAAAAGCTTCAGGCTTTTCGATTCAACGATCGTCTTGCCCGGCGCATAATCGATCACAAGATGCGCAAAATCGGGCTGCCCGGTCACCGGGCAAAGCGAAGTGAACTCCGGCGCGGCAAAGCGCACCAGATACAGCGTCCCTTCGCGTGGATTGGGCACATAGTCGAGCTGCGCCCTCTCAGGTGAATCGGGAAGATCGGTCTGTTTGCCGAGAAACTGCGGTCTTGGTGTGTCGCTCATGCCGCGCTGTTGCCGCGAAGTGACGCCGAGTGCAAGAGTTTGGCTGGATTGCGAAGGGTTCACTCACTATTCAGCGCCGCACCCGCTTGACCAAATTGATAGCTATGAAACCTGCAATTGCCATGATCCCTTCCCTGCTCGCGATAGAACTGATCAACCCGCCTGCGTTTGCGCAGCAGCGGGTGCAGGATTTTACGCTTCCCCCGGGTGGAACGCCGACACCGTCGCCGACGCCCGAAGCAGCAGGCCCGGTTGACGAAGCAGCAGGTGTTGCGATCCCTCCCCGCTCGATCAGAGAGCCGTCACCTACGCCCACACCTGCCCCGGCCACGGTGCAATCACCGACCAGCACACCAACACCCGCTCCAGTTCAATCTCCTACGCCGTCGCCATCATCTGCGCAGCCAATCGCTGCACCGCGTACCTTAGCGAGCAACGCGCCGCCTTCGCAGCCGGTATCAACAAGCAATCTGAACGCGAGCGATCCGGAGCCTGGGTCAGAGGTGATCACTCCTTCGATAGCACTGCCAACACCTGAACCTATCGCGCCATCACAAACGGCGGAGACACCGGTTCTCGCAGGCGCACCCGGGCTTCCCAATTGGTGGACCTGGGCCGCAGGATTGGTCGCCTTTTTACTTGCAGCCGGTGCAGGAAGTTGGGCATTCGCCAGAAAACGGGCAGTCGCAGGACCGGCTCCGATCGAGCCGCCCATTGTGCCGTCAGCGGGAAATGGCCAAGCAAGTGCCGCACCTATCCGCGCAGACCGGCTGAAGACCAATATCCAGGTCGACAACATGATGCGCAGCGTCATGATGCTGACGCTCAAATTCCAAGTGGAACTCGCCAACCGCCAGGATCGCGCATTGCGTGACGTGCGTGTTCAAGCTGATTTGATCAGTGTGAAGCGCGGCTTACCGATGGATCAACAAATGGCCAGCGCTCAGTCTACACTGGCGGAACTGGGGCAAACTGACCGCATTGGTCCGCATCAGATGGGATCGCTGGGTGGGCAATTGCAGCTGCCGCTGAGCGAGATTGAAGTGTTCCGCCAAGGACAAACCCCGCTTTGCATGCCACTTTTGCGCTTGCGGATCGAGGCGGAAGGCATCGAGCCTCAGTTTCACACCTTCCTGATCGGACTTGCAGCCTTGCAGCCCGGTGGTCGATTGCAACCTCTCCCCATGTCTGGGCCTCCTGGTGGTTATGATGGGGTGCAGGCCAAGCGACTTGACGCCTGAGCTTAGCCCTCTCGACGCGCGCGCGCATCGCGGCTACTCCTGCTGCCAATGGATAGTCTCGTTTCTACAGAATGGCTTGCTGCAGAGCTTGGTGACGCAGATCTCATTGTGTTGGATGCCAGCCGGCACTTGCCCGGCGCTGGCCGCGATGCAGGCAAAGAGTTTCTAGAGGGGCATATTCCGGGCGCCCGCTTTTTCGACCTCGCCCGGCTTGTCGATGAAACGTCCGATGTGCCCCAAGCCCTGCCGCGCCCGGAGCAGTTGACCGCAGAACTGGCGCGCTTGGGAGCCGACCGATCCAGCCGGATCGTGTTTTATGATGACAGCGCAGTCAAAACCGCTGCTCGCGCCTGGTTCTTGTGCCGTGCGCACGGGCTGGAAAACGTCGCGATCCTCGACGGCGGTCTTGCCAAATGGAAAGCCGAAAATCGCGCGTTGGAAAGCGGCACTGCGGCATGCCAACCAAAAGACCATTTTGTCTTGCCTCAACCTGATCGCATCCGTTTCAAGCGCGATATTCTGGCCAATATCAGCAGCGAAGCGGCACAGGTGCTTGATGCACGCGATGCCGGACGGTTCTCAGGTTCTACGCGAGATACAGTGCATGGCCAGCCGACAGGGCACATTCCCGGCTCCTGCAACCTACCATTTTCCACATTGTTCAATACAGATGGCACATACAAGGCGCCCGAAGATCTACGCAAGGCGTTGGGCGAAGCCGGCATCACGGCAGAAAAGCCAGTGATTACAACTTGCGGCAGCGGCGTGACCGCTTGCGTGCTGATCTTCGCGCTTCATCTCACAGGTCGGGATGACACCGCACTCTACGACGGCAGCTGGCTTGATTGGGGTAGCGATCCGGACACACCAAACGCCACGGTGAAGGCATGAGCGCTGGCAGCAAAGAACATAAACCTGCAACAAAGCTGGTTGAAGCAGGCCGGAAGCCTGAATGGACAGGTCGCGTGGTCAACCCTCCGGTCGTTCGCGCGAGCACGCATCTATATGCAAGCGAGGCCGAGCGCACAGAGACGCTCAAGAACAATCATGACGGCGTATTTTACTACGGGCGACGTGGCGCTCAAACGCAATGGGCATTGGCTGAAGCGCTGACAGAGATAGAGCCAGGCGCGCATGGCACCGTGTTGTATCCCAGCGGGGTGGCCGCGATTGCCGGCGCACTTATGGCGGTACTTCGCCCGGGTGATGTTCTGCTGGTGAGTGATAATTCTTATGAGCCCAGCCGCCTGATGGCGAGCGGGCTGCTCAAGAAATGGGGTGTCGAGCACCGTTTCTTCGATCCGACGGATCTGGAAGCCTACCATCAGGCGTTCTGCGAACAGACGCGCGCAGTTTGGCTGGAAAGCCCGGGCAGCCTGACCATGGAAGTCTGCGATGTTCCCGCCATGGCCCAGATCGCGCGAGAAAAAGGCGCAGTCAGCCTGATCGACAATACCTGGGCTACGCCACTTGGCTTTCCAGCAATCCAACACGGATGCGATATCAGCGTGATGAGCCTGACCAAGCATGTCAGCGGACATTCGGATGCGATGATGGGCTCTGCCAGTGCGGGCGAACGCTGGTATCGCGCGCTGCGCCTGACGAGCCAGCAATTGGGACAGGTTGTGTCGCCAGACGATGCCTCGCTTATGCTGCGCGGGCTCCGGACAATGCACGTAAGGCTGGAACAAAGCACAAAGTCGGCACTGGCAATCGCTGAATGGCTCAAGACCCGGCCTGAAGTCGCGCATGTGCTGTGCCCCATGCTGCCCGGTGATGCGGGACATGAACTGTGGAGCAGGGACTTTAGCGGCGCTTGCGGGCTATTCAGTTTCGTCCTGAAAGGTCGCGATGATGCTGCCCGCGCCCGGCTGGTTGATAATCTCGAATTGTTCGGCATTGGTTATAGCTGGGGTGGTTTTGAGAGCCTGGCGCTCCCATTCGATCCCGCGCCAATCCGCAGCGCCGCGAGTTGGCCGCCCGCTTCGTGGGACCCGCAAGACAAACTTGGCGTTAGGTTATCGATCGGGCTAGAAGACCTTGACGATTTGATCGCCGATCTGACACAGGCTTTCGTTAAAATGGATAACGCATGACAACCTCTGCCACTTTGCCTGCTGAAACAGCCGACGGCGAACAAGCATTCGCTGAAGGCGCGGAGCAAGGCGCAGACGGTGCGACCGAGATGCCAGTTGTCGAGCCTACCCCTGAGGCTCCGGACGAGGCACCCGTCGAAGTTATCGAGGGTTCGCAGGGGCTGAAAGACGCGGTTTCGGAGAAAAGCGAGACTGTAGGCGGAATTCTCGAGTCACTCGACGCATGGGCTTTCGAGATTGGCGATCTGCGGATTTCCACTCTTGATGTGCTGCTGATCATCACCGTCATTCTGCTTGTTTTGACTGCCGCATGGATGGCAACCCGTCTTAGCCGCAGCCTGATCAAACGTATCTCGCGTTTTGACAGCACGCAAAAGCTGCTCGCTGAAAAACTCAGCACGATCGCCATATGGGCGCTGGCGTTCCTGATCGGCATCGATCTGCTGGGCATTGACCTGACTGCGCTGGCTTTCTTTGGCGGCGCCTTCGGCCTCGCCATCGGTTTCGGCCTTCAGAAAACCTTCGGTAACCTGATCTCCGGGATCATTCTGCTGCTCGACAAGTCTATCAAGCCGGGCGATGTGATCTCTGTAACCGATCAGGCAGGAAACGAAGCAATCGGACAGATCCGCAAGATTGGCATTCGCGCAATTTCAGTGATTACCCGAGATCAGACAGAGCATCTGATCCCGAATGAAAACCTGATGATCAACCAGGTGGTCAATTGGTCTTACAGCTCCAAGGATGTGCGCGTAAAAACGCCGATAGGCGTGTCCTATGACAGCGACCTGAAGCTGGTCACAGAACTGCTCTATCAGGCTGTTAATGATGTCCCCCGCGTATTGAACACGCCAAAGCCACGCGTGAATTTAATGGGATTTGGCGACAGCTCGGTCGACTTTGAGCTGCGCTTCTGGATCCAGGATCCGGAAGAAGGCATGGCGAACATTCGTTCGGATGTTTACACGCGGATCTGGGAACTGTTCAAAGAGCACAATATAGAGATCCCTTTCCCGCAGCGTGACCTGCACATCCGTACCAGCAAACAGTTTGACGAGCTGATGGATGCGATCACCGCGCGTGAAACTTCCTCCTAACTTTCATAAACTTAGTCGACGTTACAGCGGGCAGGTATAGCTTTCCTACGCGGTATAAAATCCATTCTCGCTGGCGAGGTGGGCACCATTGGCCCATTTCCCGGCCATGCAAACCCCCGGAACCATATATCTCGTTGGCGCAGGCCCAGGTGATCCTGACCTGCTAACGTTGCGCGCTGCGCGCTTGATCGAAAATGCGCAGATCATCGTGCATGACGGCCTGGTCGATCCAGCCATTCTGGCGCTCGCACGCGACGATGCAGAACTGATCAGCGTTGCCAAGCAGCGATCCCGGCACACGCTCCCGCAAGAGCAAATCAACTCGCTTCTCATCCGCGAAGCCAAGGCCGGGCGTGACGTTGTCCGCCTCAAAGGTGGTGACCCACTGATCTTCGGGCGCGGCGGCGAAGAAGCAGAAGACGCGCGCGCAGCCGGTGTTCCAGTAGAGATCGTTCCGGGTATCAGCGCCGCGAATGGCGCAGCGGCGGCCGCCCAGATCGCGCTTACCCATCGCGATGCATCCAGCATTGTCAGTTTTGTGGCGGGCCAGTGCAAAGGTCTGTCGGATCAGGATTGGACCGGGTTGGCCGGAAAAGGGCGCACGCTTGTTATTTACATGGGCGTAAAGACCGCACCTCAGATCGCGGAAAAGCTGATGGAAGACGGCCTCACACCGGACATGCCCGTAGCGGTGATCGAGAACGCTGCGCGCCGGGAAATGCGGATTATTCGCGGACTGCTGGCCGGGCTACCTGAACTGGTTGAACTGCATGCGATACAAAGCCCTGCGCTGATTGTTATCGGTGAAGTGACTGCCCGCGACGATATCTCGCTCGCCAAGTTGGCTCGGGAGTCTGCGCGATGAACATCCTTACCGGAAACAACCTGGAAAGCGGCGCTGTAGTCTGGTGGGATGGCACCGGCTGGTCGCTCTATGTCGATGACGCCGTTGACGTTGGCGATCGTGCCGATGAAATCATTGCCCGTGAGCAGTCAGCGCGCCGTGTTAACTCGGCCTATGTTCTGGACGCGAGCCGCGACGAAAAAGGCGTCCGCCCTGCCCATATCAAAGACCGTGTCCGCGCGCTTGGCCCAACTGTGCGGCCTGACCTGACACTCAAACCTAAAGACGCGACAGCCATGGATTGGGTGATCTAATGTACAAATACGACAGTTATGATCAGGCAATGGTCGAGACACGCGTCGAGGAATTCCGCGACCAGACCCGCCGCCGCTTGGAAGGCAAGCTGAGCGAAGAGCAATTCCGCCCGCTACGCCTGATGAACGGCCTTTATCTGCAACTGCATGCCTATATGCTGCGCGTTGCCATTCCCTATGGGACTCTAAACTCGGCGCAAATGCACGCACTGGCGGACATCGCCGAGAAATATGACCGCGGATACGGCCATTTCACCACGCGTCAGAACATTCAGTATAACTGGATCAAGCTGGAAGAAGCGCCCGATCTCCTCGCTGATCTCGCCAAGGTCGAAATGCATGCGATCCAGACTAGCGGGAATTGCATCCGCAATATCAGCTCAGACCATTTCGCCGGTGCTGCGGCAGATGAGCTGATTGATCCAAGGCCTTATGCTGAATTGCTGAGGCAATGGTCGAGTTTCCATCCGGAGTTCAGCTTTCTACCGCGTAAGTTCAAAATCGCGGTGATCGCAAGCGAGACCGACCGCGCAGCAATGAAGCTGCACGATATCGGCATCCAGATTGTGAAGAATGATGCAGGTGAAATCGGTGCGCGCTTCTATGTCGGCGGGGGCATGGGGCGCACCCCGATGATTGCTCCACCAATCCGTGATTTCGTGCCGCTTGATCAGCTGATCACATATTCAGAGGCCTGCTTGCGCGTTTACAATCGCTACGGTCGCCGCGACAACAAGTACAAGGCCCGGATCAAGATCCTGGTTCATGAGCTGGGCGCGGATGAATACACCCGTCAGGTCGAGCAAGAATTCGCGCATTTGCTGGAGCAGGGTGTCGAGCCACCATTGGCCGAGCTGGAGCGGATCAAGCCCTATTTCGCCGATCCGGCGTTCGAAACCGGCCTTCCGACCGAGATCGACCGCAGCGATCCGGATTTTGCCCTGTGGGCTGATCAGAACACACACCCGCACAAAGCGCCCGGCTATGTCAGCGCAGTCATCAGCCTGAAGCCGGTAGGCGGCATTCCGGGCGATGCTTCCACTGAACAAATGCATCTGATGGCAGAGCTGTCGAAAGAGTATTCCTTCGACGAAAGCCGCGTCACCCACACGCAGAACATCGTGCTGCCGCATGTAAGGATCGCCGATCTTCATGCGCTCTGGACCAGGCTCGACGCGGCGGGGCTTGGCTCACCCAATCTCGATACGATCGAGGATATTATTGCTTGTCCCGGGCTCGATTATTGCAGCCTCGCCAATGCGCGTTCGATCCCGCTTGCCCAGCAAATCTCCAAGCGTTTCGCTGAAACCGGCAAGACCAGGGAACTTGGCGAACTCAAGCTCAAGATTTCGGGCTGCATCAACGCATGCGGACACCACCATGCCGGCCACATTGGCATTCTGGGTGTCGATAAGAAGGGCGTCGAGAACTACCAGCTGCTGCTCGGTGGAAGCGAAGCGCAAGACACGTCGCTAGCCAAGATCACCGGGCGCGGCTTCGACGAGGCAGGGATCATTAGCGCCGTCGAAACCGTCACAGACATCTATCTCGACAAACGGGAGGAAGGTGAACGGTTTCTCGATACCTACCGCCGGATCGGCATGGATCCCTTCAAGGAGGCGCTTTATGGCGAATGATGTTTCCGAAACCGATTTCGGCACCAGCCCCGACGATGTGCAGTTCCGATTTCGCGACGACGAAGTGGCCGATCACGCACAAGTCACCGTCGACAGCTTCCTTGAGCAATCCAATGCCGCTGCGGTGCGGATTGAGCCGGGCGATGACGCGCGTGCATTGCTCCCGCATCTCGAGCGCCTTCGCTTGATCGAAGTAAACTTCCCCTCTTTTGGTGACGGGCGCGGATACTCCTCCGCGCGCGTGCTGCGCGAGGCAGGCTACGAAGGTGAACTGCGCGCAGTAGGCGATATTGGCATTGATCAGCTCGCTTATCTTCGCCGCTGCGGGTTTGATGCATTTGCCCCGGACAGCAAGCTCGACGAAGCGGACGCGGAGACCGCCTTTGCGCGCTGGGAGAATGTCTACCAGCACGCGGCCGACACGCGTCAGCCGATACCGAACCGCCGTCACGCAAATGTGGGCCATGAATAAGCCTGTGACAGACATTCGCGCCGTCGACCGCATCGACACAGGGCCGCGCTTTACCGAGCATGATGCTGTGCGCTTGAACAATCTGTTTCGGGGCGCCTCGACCGAGGAAATGCTCGAAGCGGTGATCAAGGATGGCCTTGCCGGTGACGTTGCCACGGTGTCGAGTTTTGGCGCGGAAAGTGCAGTACTACTGCATCTGATCGGAAGCATCGACCCCAGCGTGCCGGTGCTTTTCCTGGAGACTGGCAAGCACTTTGCCGAGACACTCGCTTATCGTGATGATCTGGCTGAGCGTCTTGGTCTCACCAATCTGATCAATCTCTATCCCGAAGTTGAAGAGCTTCAAACGAAGGACGAAACTGGCTTGCGCTGGTCCTACGACCCGGATGGTTGCTGCGAGATTCGCAAGGTCAAGCCGCTGGCAAAAGCACTCGCAGGATTTGATGCAAGCTTCACTGGCCGCAAATCATTCCAATCGGCGACCCGCGCGAACTTGCCGCGGTTCGAAATCGATACATCGGATGCACAAGGCCGCTTGAAGATTAACCCGTTGATCGATTGGGATGCGAGCCAGATTGCTGCATATTTTGTGATGCACGATCTCCCCCAGCACCCGCTGGTGGCGCAAGGCTACCCTTCAATCGGCTGTTCGCCTTGCACCAACAAGGTCGCACCGGGCGAAGACCCGCGTTCGGGCCGCTGGAAAGGCTGGGACAAGACCGAATGCGGCATCCACACCCCGCTGACCGAAGATGGTGAATTGCCACCGGGCTATGAGCCGTTCCTGTAAGAGCTCAAGCACCCGGCCCGACCGATTGGCAGGGCCGAGCACTTGATGAACCGGCTGGCTTAGCCTTCGACGCGTTCCACGATTGACGTGTTACCGGTTTCGCGGCCGGTCGATAGCCACTCACCATTGTCGCCATACTTTTCGTCGGCACATTCCTGTGCCGCACCTTCCTCATCCGAGGTTGAGCAGAAAACATCTGGCGACGGTTGCTCCCAGGTGCCATTCTCTACTGATCCGTCCGGCATTGTAGCGGTGTAAGAACCGTCAGCACGGACCTCTTCCATGATCACATCGCCATTTTCTCGGGTGATCTTATAGGTGCCCGGCGTCGCTTTGCCATCAAGAGCCAACGGCTGCGCAGCTTCCGCTACTTCCTCCGTTA
>Ga0181554_1003312_pt1 | contig 13733 bp, 12 predicted proteins | sample 011ome_16_FD_145602 | JGI IMG/M metagenome (GOLD analysis project Ga0181554, IMG submission 145602) | Coastal salt marsh microbial communities from the Groves Creek Marsh, Skidaway Island, Georgia - 011503CT metaG (spades assembly) | ecosystem: Environmental > Aquatic > Marine > Intertidal zone... | reverse complement strand
ATCCTGAGAAAGTCCAGATGACTTCTGAAGAGCGAGAGTTCTACGACTACGTCACTAATGTCACGCGCGAGTACGCGTGGCGCCGCAATATTTCAGACGGATTTCTGCTGGCGACGCCTCAACGCCAAGTTTGCAGTTGCCCAGCTGCATTTGTGCGAGCATGGCTGGGAGATGACGAAATGCTTGTCGAGGATTTGTCGGAGCAGCTTCTTGATGAGTTCGAGGAGTCCGGAGAGGAGGGGGAATCCGCCGACATTAGCATGTCGCTGAAGCAGTTTTTGGTTACTCACCGTCCGCGAGAACTTAATGTGGCGGCGCTGGAGCAAACAGATTCCAAGTTGCAGCGCTTGCTTGAGGTGTTGCAGGGTTACTTGCAGGACTATCCCAGTGAGAAGGTCATAGTCTTTACATCGTTCCGAGTAACGGCGGCCTACCTGAAGGATCGGCTGAATAAATCCGGTATGCCATCCCTGTTGCTCTGGGGAAATATGGCGGAATCTAAGCAGGAAATGATTAATGAGTTCCGTGAACGGCCTGAGCTGAGAGTGATGATCGCCACGGAAGTAGCCTCTGAGGGTGTTGACCTCCAGTTTTGCCGCTTGCTGGTCAATTACGATCTGCCGTGGAACCCGATGCGGATAGAACAGCGGATTGGCCGAATCGATCGACTCGGGCAAAAGGCCCAAACTATTCATATCTGGAATCTGTTCTATGGCGAGACGATTGATGAACGCATCTTTGGTCGATTACTGGTGCGCTTGCGGGTGTTCGAGCAGGCATTGGGCGAGCCGGAGCCTATCATCGGTGAGACCATCCAAAAGCTTGAAACCAGCCTACTAACCACACGATTGACGCCGGAACAGGAGGAGGCTGAAATCGAACGGGCGGCCATCGCGCTTGAAAACGTCCGGCGGCGCCAGGATGAGCTTGAGAAGAACGCCTCCCAGATGATGGCGCACGGTGGTTTGGTACTGGCGCGCATTGCGGCAGCCCAGGAGCTTTCCCGGCGTGTTACCGAGCAGGATCTGATCATTTATGTTCGTGATTTTCTAAACCGATATGCGCCAGGCCATCAATTCCAGGCATCCGAAACCGCGAATGTATTCACTGTGCAGTTACCTGCCGCCACGGCGGCAGCCCTGGATGACTTTTGTCGAAGGAGGAGCAGTATGGGGCAGACGGGTCTAGGCAATGGAATGCCGCGTCAGTGCTTGTTTCAAAATGACTTGACCAGTCAGAACACTCGCAAGGTTGAGACGATTCACCAGTTCCATCCGCTAATCCGATTCATTGGGCGTCAGCTTGGAAAGAACGATGAGGCATTTTACCCGGTAGTCGCAGTGCGGTTGCCCCGTGATGCGGCAGTCGATCTAGCCCCGGGTGACTATGTATTTGCCTTACGTCGCTGGTCGTTTAGTGGGGTCCGGGAGGAGGAGTGGCTGCAGTCGGCGGTTTGTAGGCTAGAGCAAAAGGAACCCATTCCCGATGAGCAGGCTGAATCGTTGATCAATGCGGCAAGGGTTCATGGGGTGGACTGGATCGAGGCGCAGCAAGTCGTTTCATCAAATATGGCTGTATCGTGCCTAGACCGCCTTGAGGAGCATCTGGATGAAGCATACCAACGAGCCAGGAGGAGAAAGCAGGATGAAAATGCCGACCGCACAATGTTCCAATTATATGGTATCGATCAAAACCTTCAGCGCAGACTCACTACACTGGAATTCGTCAGGGACGAACACAGCCGCCAGGGTAGGCAGGGTCTTGTACGGGCGACCCAGGGCAGAATTGACAAGCTGATTGCAGCCATGGAGCTCAAGCGGGAACAGGTGCGACGGAAGGAAAATCTTCAGCCGGATGATGCGCCGGTATGCGCCGGACTGATTCGTATTTCATAGAACTTGCGGGCGGGAGGGGAGTATGGGGGGCTGGAAAGACGAACTGCAAAAATTAAGGGAGAAATTGCCAAAATCATTAATGGATGGCAGGGAATCCAGTGCTCCTAAAACCCAAGTGCTACAGCAAAGCATCAGACGGGGGGGAGCAAACTCTGTTCGTGTAGTGAGTAGATCAACGGTTGAATTAAGAAGCAAGGCCGGCTACAACCACAATCAAAGAGGTGAAGCAGCCCATTAATCGAATAGTGCGAACTCCAACACCTTCGGTTTCTCCTCCGACTCGGCAATCTGCAACCGCATCAAGAAACCAGGGCCGCATTGAAAAAACACCCCCTGTACTGATTGAACCGGTCAAGACAACTCCTGTACCCAAAGAATTTTCGTTGAAGGACCACCGTGTCCAAGCAGTTCATCAGAAATATTTCAAGCAGCCAGATTCCTGGGTCAAGGAAGGGGCTCGCTTACAATTTTACCCGGTTGCCGGCACCCGGGAAATCGATGTTGTTATTGGCCTTGATTTCGGGACTTCTTTCACTAAAGCTGCGGTCGGGATGATGGATCAAATTCATCCGGTCACCTGGGAGGGGGTTTCTGGATATCCCGAACCCTATCTTTTGCCTTCCGAATATACCGTCATGGACGATGGGCATTGCTTTATTGGCCAGGTTCCCGGCGTCGAGATCAGTCAGATCGTTCATCGGCTCAAGCACCCGTTTATTGATCCTGCAGTGACATCAGAGTCAATCGCGCGGGCAACCGTTTTTGTTGGACTCGTTTTGCAATATATTCGCGCCTGGCTCTTTCACTACCACGGCTTGACGATAGGAAATCAGGCCATACGTTGGCAGCTCAATATAGGTGCGCCGTGCAACGGGCTGGAATCTAGTTATCTTGAACATGCCTACCGTAAACTGGCTGTTTCGGCATGGACTTGTAGCCAATCGGAATTTATATCGAGACTCCATAACCTTGATGAAATGCAGGGCGCATCTGATCAGGAACGTCTACCGGAAGGGCTGCTTGATCTTGCCGTGTTGCCTGAGTTCTTGGCACAAATTGCCGGTTATGTGAAGTCCGCACGGCGCCGGCCGGGTCTTCATGCCCTGGTTGATGTCGGCGGTGGCACGTTAGATGTCGTGACCTTCATTGTTCATGAACAGGATAAAGAGGATGTTTTCCCCTTTCTTGTTCCTGAAATACGACCACTTGGAACCCAGATGCTGAATATGAATCGTTTGATTGGGGGATGCGTTGAGGATGTTAATCCCCCCGATGAACTCGAGGCAATTCTGGATGAGGCGGAGTTTGCAGCCCGGTGTCGTGTTGATCAAAATCATGTGGGGATGCGTGATGAGTTGTTTTTTGAGGAGGTTCGTAGGCTTGTGCAGCGGGTCCTTTTCGAAACCAAGCAAAAACGTGATCCGAATTCGTCTCACTGGACCGATGGGTTGCCAATGTTCCTTACTGGTGGCGGAGCTGGATACCATGGATATGAAAAAGCGGTTCAAGGAGTAGAGCGACGTCTTTCAAAAGCGTTGCACCTGAACTTGAGTTTTAATCTGATGCAGTTGCCTTGCCAGCCAGGTCTATCAGGGATAACAGATGAGGAATATCAGAGGATTTCTGTAGCCTGCGGGTTGGCTATGGATGCCATGAATCTTGGAAGGATAACGCCAGCAGTACAAGTCGAAGATATTCTCATCAATGGGAGACCTAGCACCCCAAGGGTTGATCATGAAGACATCTACGGTTGAAGAGAATGTGACTAAGAGTTGGGCGCGTTGACTCAAGCACTTGAGTAGAGCATGGATTTAGGGATCGTGCTGAAAATCAGAATTTTACGAATGGGCACCTCGAAAAACCTCGAATTTCGAAAGTGGGCATCAATAACATCAATACCCTACGAGGTTGAATGCACCATAAACAGGGGTTTTTCGAGGTGCCCGAATTTACAACCGATCGTCGACGGAGTTGATTTAGTCGACTGGGAGCTGGCGCTGGGTTTTCCAGCAGCACAGCGCCACGTGGGTGCATCGAGAGGGGGAGGCGATTTGCCAACAGCCAAAACTGTCCTATATTCATAATGCCAACCCAGTTAACCAAGCCTGAGATAAGGCGGCTCCTCCCGGTTAGCGAGGAGCGAGCGACGACCTCGCAACAAGGTCCGTAATAACTGGTGTGGGGGGAGTGGTCGAGGGTTGCGGCCACTCCCCTGGAAAGATCGCCAACCTCAGCCAGCTGGCTCCCTGTTTTGGGGCTGGCGCCATTCTCAAGGGAATGAGACGCCCGGTGGCTGCAACCAGAGAGACCCGCCCTCGTGGCGGGTTTCTCGCGTTTGGGCCTACATCAGCAGTGAGACTTACGAGGCCCCTCAGCTGATATCGTATCGTTCCAGCCAATGAGCATAGGGGGCTGGGAGCACCCAGGAAGGACGCTCAATGCCAAGTTCGCGAGCGGCGCGGTAAGGCCAGTGCGGGTTGGCGAGGTGAGCGCGTCCCACCATCACCAGGTCCATTTGGCCCTGCTGTACGCAGCCATTCGCCAGCGTCGGGGTATCGATACCCCAAGCGGAAGACACCGGAAGGCCGGCTTCCCGGCGGACTCGTTCTGCGATGGGCGCAAGCAGGGCAGGGGCCCAAGGGATATGTGCGGTGGGGGTGGAAAATCCTATCGTGACGCTCAGCATATCCAGCCCTTCCTGCTTGAACCGCCTGGCTAGATCAATCGACTCGGCGAGCGTCTCTTCATCATGACCGTCATATTCGATGACGCCAAAACGGGCGGTGAGCGGCAGGTGCTCCGGCCAAACCTGGCGCACGGCCGCCAGCGTTTCCAGGAGGAAGCGGCTTCGATTCTGCAAGTCCCCGCCATAAGCATCATTCCGGTGGTTGGAGTGACGGGAAAAGAAACTCTGACCGAGATAGCCATGGGCAAAATGTAATTCGAGCCACTCAAAACCCACATCCAAGGCTCGTTGGGTGGCCGCCACAAAATCCTGGCGTACGCGGTCGATGTCTGCCGTCGTCATTTCTCGAGGAATCCTCGGCAAATTGGCCCCAAAGGCCATGGCCGAGGGGGCAAGGGTCTCCCACCCTCGCGGGTCGTTTTCTGCGATGTGGTTATCGCCCTCCCACGGCCGATTCGCGCTCGCCTTGCGGCCAGCATGTGCGAGTTGGATGCCGGGGACGGCCCCGGCTGCCTTGATGGTGGCCGCGATAGGAGCAAAGGCCTGTGCTTGGGCCTCGTTCCAGAGACCTGTACAGCCCGGTGTGATCCGTCCTTCCGGTGAAACCGCTGTCGCTTCAACGATCACCAGACCTGCGCCGCCCCGAGCAAGTCCACCCAAATGCACGTGGTGCCAGTCGTTGACCACGCCTTCATTTGCCATGTACTGGCACATGGGCGGAACGGCGATACGGTTGCGGAGGGTTATATTTTTAAGTCTGAAGGGGTCGAATAATTCGGTCATGGAATCAAGTTTGAGTGCTGATGGTTGATCGATCGATCCACCGATGCTTCAAGCCACGGCTTTATCCGCGCGGTGAGGGCACAGCAGAAAGGGAAGATGGTTTAAGCAATAATACGACGAGGGCTATCCAGGCAATCAGTGCTCCCGCATAAAACGTGTAGGCAGCGCCCCATTGATCCCAGAGCAGCCCGGCCAAGGCGCTGGCCATGAGTATGGCCAGTCCGCTCACGAGGTTGAAGAAACCAAAGCCCGTCCCGCGCAGATCAGCCGGTGACGTATCCGCCACCATCGTCGCCAAAAGACCTTGGGTCATGCCCATGTGGATACCCCAGATCACCACGCCGCCCAACACACTGAGCCAGTGGACATCACTGGCCAGGACCAGATCGGCCACCATCAAAATCAATAAACCCAGAGCCAGTAATGTCCGGTGACTCATCCGGTCCGCCAGTTTCCCAAAAGGATAGGCCGTCGCTGAGTAAACGACATTCATCGCCACCATGATCATCGGCACCCAAGCGATCGGGATACCACTTTGCTGGGCGCGCAGGACTAAAAACGCCTCACTGAACCGGGCCAGGGTGAATACAGCACCCACACCGACCACCCACCAGTAATCGGCACTCAGCCGAAGCAGATTCTCTCGACGAATGGGATTCGTCCGCTTATCGCCGTCATGCCGCCGTGGCTCATGTACACCGACCAGCAACAGTAAGACCGCCAGCAGCCCGGGAATCACGGCCACCCAGAAAACTGCCCGGAAGTCATTGTTCCAGAGGAGCATCAATCCTACGGCCAACAATGGACCCAGGAAAGCGCCGACCGTATCCAAGGCCTGGCGAAGACCAAAGGCCGCACCGCGTACAGCCGCCGGCGTCATATCCGCTACCAACGCATCGCGAGGAGCACCGCGAATACCTTTACCCACGCGATCCAGTAATCGAGCCGTCAGCACCACGCCGGCGACAGGAGCTATCGCGAACAGCGGTTTGGTGAGTGCGCCCAAGGCGTACCCAAAGATCGCTAAACCCTTACGTCTCCCCAAATAGTCACTCAGGGCACCTGAGAAAACTTTCACGATCAGCGCTGTCGATTCGGCCAGCCCCTCAATGATGCCCACCATGAAGGCACTAGCCCCCAGAGTGCCCACCAGAAACAGAGGCAGAAGGCTATGGATCATCTCGGAGGAGACATCCATCAACAGACTGACAAAGCCCAGTGCCCAGACACCGGAGGGAATCTTTGGCATCTGGGTGCTGGGGTTTGTCATAAGGAAAATTATTCGCCGATGATATACAACGCGATCAGTGGGGCCAGGTTCAGCAAGAATATTCCGATCTCATAGAGTGCCATGCCCGCGTAGTGAATGGCATCGAAGGTCTCAACCGACACACGAAACCAGCGACGATGCAGTTGATACTAGGTGTCATGACCAAAGACAAACGCGGAAAACCAAATGGACAGGAGCCCATAATTAACGGCCAGTGACCAGAACAAAAAGGTTTTGAGTTCGGTGGGTGTCATCACGTCCCTCTTTGTTTGAGCCAGAAGTCAGCGAGGAGCTAAGGTTTCGGCATCACATACTCCTATGATGCCAAGCTTCCCGTAGGCATTGGTCACCGTCATGGGATCGGGGGTAAGTTGTATCTCTGACTGATTTAAGTTGGTGCTGGCTGTTGCCGATTACCTTGTGTGAGTTACCGACAGAGTGGATTCCCGTTGCTGGATTCCCTCAGATGTCCGTACTGATTGAAGCAACTGATTGACTGGATGGGTGCGGGTCAATGATGATTTTGCAGTTCTCAATATTTTTGAGCCTAGCAATATCATAGCAATGGCCAAAAACGAAAAAGGCCCCGAAGGGCCTAAGTCGTTGTTTTGTATGGTAGCAACGGGCGGACTTGAACCGCCGACACCCGCATTATGAATGCGGTGCTCTAACCAGCTGAGCTACGTTGCCAAACAGCCGCGTATAATATTTTTAGTGACGTTTACTGTCAATAAGTGTTGCCAGGGTTAACATCTTTTAATTGTTCATCACGTCCTGGAATCCAGAGCTAGTGGGGCTTTCATGGTCTGGCTTGATTATGTGAACGGATCTTCAGCTTTGTGGAGTCTTTTCATCAGTGCTTTCGTGTCTTCAACGCTTGCGCCGGGTGGGTCGGAAGCTGTTCTGGCTTATCTGTTAAAAGAATCCGTACATGAGGCCCCATTGCTGCTTTTGGTGGCCACTTTTGGCAATACGCTGGGAGCACTCACCACCTGGGGCTTGGGCTATTGGGCGGGTCTGCGTTACCCTGCGGATCGGCCCCTCGATCAAAAACGACACAAGGCAGTCGTGACCGTCCAAAAGTGGGGCATCCCGCTGCTCCTTTTCTCTTGGCTGCCCGTCGTGGGTGACGGGTTTTGCTTTGCAGCCGGTTGGCTGAAATTCCCTTTCTGGACTTCTTTGCTGGCCATGGCTGTGGGCAAATTGGGACGTTATGCAGCAATCACCTATGCCTTGAGCAGTTAATTACGGGCTACATCGGCATGTTTGGTCTGTTGTAAATCGCGGTATCCCGTTAGTCATGGATATCATTCATTGCCTTTTTCGATAGCAATCGATCCCTCAAAGGCCATTTAGCAGGCAGTTTTCCTATGTCTCTATCCCAGGCGCCGCACAAATCTATGTTGAGCGACAGCAGGATCACCGATCTTGAGAAGGCGATCGTTAATCATCTGATCTACCTGCTGGGTAAGGATCCGGTCGACACACATCAACGAGACTGGTTTGAAGCGTTGGCTCGGGTTGTCCGCGATTTGCTGACCACCCAATGGATGGAGTCGATGCGCAGTTATTACCTGCAGGATTCCAAGCGGGTGTATTACCTGTCGATGGAGTTCTTGATGGGACGTATGCTCGGAAATGCACTGCAAAACATGCAATGCACTGATGACTTTCGCTGCGCCTTGGAAGAGATGGGGTTGCGGCTGGAAGATGTCAGTGAATATGAAGCGGAGGCGGGCCTCGGTAATGGCGGTCTTGGCAGATTGGCAGCCTGCTTCCTGGATTCACTGGCCAGTCTGGATATGCCGGGATTCGGTTACGGCATACGTTACGAATATGGCATGTTTACCCAGCAGGTCGAGAAAGGCTGGCAGGTAGAACACCCGGATAACTGGCTGCGTTATGGCAATCCTTGGGAGTTTCCTCGTACGGATGTGATCTACCGGGTGCAATTCAAGGGAAGTGCCCAGCTACTTACGGAAGAGGGCCAGCCGCCGCATTACGCCTGGACCGAAACCGAGGATGTCATGGCGATGGCTTATGACATGCCCATCCCCGGTTACGGGGGCAAGACGGTCAATAATCTCCGGCTCTGGTCAGCCAAGGCTTCGCGCGATTTCAACTTAAGGTACTTCAACGAGGGCAACTACATCAGGGCTGTGGAGCAAAAAACGCAGTCAGAGAATTTGTCGAAGGTGCTGTATCCGGACGACACCACGCAAATGGGGCGGGAGTTGCGTCTGATGCAAGAGTATTTCTTCGTTGCGGCGACCTTGCAGGATATTCTCTTCCACTTTACCAAGGATCACGAATCCTTCGAGCAACTGCCTGACGAAGTCGCTATTCAGCTCAATGACACGCATCCTTCGATTGCGATTCCGGAGTTGATGCGTATTCTGGTCGATGAACACCGTCTTGAGTGGGACAAAGCCTGGGATATCACGCTGCGTACCTTTGCCTATACGAATCACACGCTGTTACCGGAAGCACTGGAAACTTGGCCAGTCAGCTTGTTAGGCCGCTTATTGCCTCGACATCTGTTGATCATTTATGAGATCAACCGGAGATTTTTGGCGGAAGTCAGTCGCCTTTATCCTGGAGACATGGGCTTGATCAGGCGGGTATCGCTGATTGATGAAGAACATGGGCAGCGGGTACGCATGTCGCATCTCGCCATCGTGGGCAGTCACAAGATCAACGGCGTGGCGAAACTCCATTCGCTTTTGATGCAGACGACCATTTTCAGTGATTTCGCCAGGCTCTACCCGGATCGCTTTATCAACATCACCAATGGCGTAACACCCAGGCGGTGGCTTGATCAGGCGAACCGGGGGCTTTCCGGTCTGATTACCGAAGCCATCGGACCGGGCTGGATCAGGGATCTGGAGCGCCTGAGGGAGCTGGAACCCTTTGCCGAAGATCCCGCGTTTCGAGAGCGGTTCCGCGCCGTCAAGCACTCGAACAAGTCCGTGTGGGCAGAGAAATTCCGCAGCGTCAGTGGTGTCTCGGTTGATCCCTCCAGTTTGTTTGATGTCCAGATCAAGCGGATTCATGAATACAAGCGCCAGTTGCTCAATGTGTTGCATGTCGTCACGCGGTATAACCGTTTGCGAATTGATCCTGCAGACGCCAGACCGCCGCGAACTGTCATCATAGGTGGCAAGGCCGCCCCGGGGTACCACGTCGCAAAGCTCATCATCAAGCTGATCAATGATGTTGCCGCCATCATCAACCATGATCCCTTGCTTAATGATCGGCTTAAGCTGGTTTTTTTACCTGACTACAACGTGTCCAACGCCATGGCCCTGATTCCGGCCGTAGATCTCTCCGAACAAATTTCGACGGCCGGTACCGAGGCATCGGGAACCAGCAACATGAAAATGGTCATGAATGGCGCACTGACCATGGGCACACTGGATGGCGCCAACATCGAGATTCGCGAAGCCGTGGGCGCGGATAATTTCTTTCTGTTTGGTCGCACGGCTGGCGAATTGGCGCAACTGCGCGAGCACGGCTACAACCCCTGGGATCGCTATCACGCCAATCCAGAGTTGAGACAGGCTCTCGACATGATTGCCTCGGGATTTTTCTCGCCTGATGACCCGGTCCGATTCCAGCCTCTGGTGGATTCGTTGCTGCAGGGAGGGGATCGCTATGCGCTATTGGAAGATTACTGCGATTTCCTCGCGGCGCAGGATTCAGTGGATCGACTTTATGTCGATCCCGACGAATGGAGCCGCAGGGCCGTCCTGAATGTCGCGCGTTCAGGGATATTTTCCAGCGATCGCGCCATACAGACCTATGCGAGTGAGGTATGGGGGGTGAGTCCACGCCAAACCTGAAGGCACGGCGTGGACTCCTTCAGCGATCAGCCATCGTTCTTTACGTTGCTTTTGAGCAGGGCAAAGCGGTAGACCAGAAGCGCAACCACAATGCCAACGGCAATCCATGAGTGTCCGATAAGCCCTGCCGACATGGTGGCCTTATTGGCCGTGCCCTGGATACTGGTCAGATACGGTTTGGATACCAAAAGCATCCAGGCCCATGCGGGCAACTGGTAGGCTATGGCACCGGCAACCGCCCATTGCACTGAATTCGCATGCAACCTTAGTGCTGATTTATAAAACCAATAGGCAATGCCAAGGGTCAGCAGCACAGAAATGAATAGGGCCATGGGGTTATTCCTCCGTCAGTTATGTTTTTTGTTTGTGGTATCGCTCAGTGCTCTACAAACGCCCTCAGCCGTCGTCTGATCTCCCTCGGGAGCTTCGGCGTCGGGATTATCGGGCCAGTAACTTAAAGCGCAGACCGAGTATAACCCTGATAATCAGCACGCTGGTGAACGGTACAAAGCCAAAATGGCTCTTTTCTTCGATAGAAACGTCACCTCGTAGTTTCCCGAACCCGCTGCAGACGCCCGGGAAAATACTCAGCAACGCCCCGATGGGGCTGATCCCCAAGCCAAGAATAAAAAGCAGGGTGCCCGTCTCATCTTCCCCGAATCCTGGGTCCCTTTTCCACGCCAAAAACCACCGCCAGGATGATCAGCGCCAAGCCACCGAGGAAAGGCCGCAGATCGGTGATGGTTGGGCGCAATTCCGCATAAGCCACAGAGGTCAGTGTCCTGGATAGTCCGGCAGGACTCGTGAGTCGCTCGTATCCCAGCCCGGTAATCGCAGAAAGGCTCTTCAGATGGGGTTCATCGAGCCACGATAGATAGGGTCCTTCGCTAGGTAAAGTCCGGGTAATCACCCGCTCGGAATAGACCGTAGTCGAGACCGGGGGTTTTTCAATATCGGCATTTTCCCAGACGCCCAGCAACTGATTGTCCCTGTCATAGCGGGGAACATTCACTGGAGTGGTGCCGCCAACACCTATGATGACCCCCGATAATTGTCCCATGACACCCTCGGTCTGGGGTTTCACCGATTGGGGTGGGGTCTCCTGCCCATCAGTCAAAAAAGCCAGGCGAATCTTGGGATCCTGCTTTGTTAAATCACGTATTGCATGGTAAAGCCCCATTTCAACGTGGGTATCCGCCGACCAGGCCATGCGCCAGTCAATGTGGTCCAGCACATCGTCGATGATCGAAAAATGGCTGCAGAGCTCCAGAGGCTCAAAAAGAAAATGCACGGTCTGGGTTGTGAAAAGACCCAGACCGATCTCCGAACCGCACGGAAGCTCATGCAGTGCAGAGCGCACGGACTCCTTCGCAAAAGTCAGCCGATCCTCAGGCAATCCTGGCTGGTGATAATCCCGCGCATTCATGCTCTGCGTGATATCGAATACCAGCATGTAGCGAAAGACTTGGCGGGGTAGAGGCCATTCCGGTCGCCAAAGACAGGTCGCAACCAGAAGCACCGCCATGCCCAACAGCCCCGGTCGCCAATGTTTGCCCATTACTGTCAGCAAATCATGCAGCCGGGTCATTCAGATAAACCTGGCCCCAATGGTGACGTAACCGCGCTCATGGCCCACCTCCCGGGATAGTTGGAAGAGTCGCAAACACACTGCCCTTGGAGCCCTGAAAATCATTCTTTGGCTTTTCCTTGGGTGGTGGCGTGATGCGAATCGCGTACTCCAGGTTGTAACGTGCATCCCATTGATCGGGTGCCATGATCAGTGATTCCCGCAGATTGTCCTTGGCAGCGGAGAGGAGGGTATTGACGCGGATATGCTCCAGAAGGCCACGATCCCGCCAGATTTTGGCTGCATCACGAAGATACAGGGTGCCCAGATTGAAGTGGACTCGGGCCTGAAAACGGGCATCTCCCTGCTGCAGAATGCTACCGTAAAGCTGAATGGCCTCAAGCGGGTCGCCATTCAGCTGTTGGTCATAGGCTTTGGCAAAGATCAGCAGGGGATCCGTCTCATTTGTTACAACAATCTCGTGAGGCCTGGACAGCAAGGCATTGTGGGATTTCAGCATGAATAACTGATAAGCCGAGTGAATCGCGCCGATCAACGTTACCAGCAAAAACGCACCCAGCAACCATCGCGACAGAAGGATCCTGATCATGCGTTCCATGTCTTGATCTCCAGGGTTCTTGCAACCAACAACAGGATCAACAGACCCAGTGCCGTAGCAAAGAATCGGTCGGAAAGATCCTTGCGGGGCAGTTTCTCCCGGTAGGGGAGCGGCAGAGTTTCAAGCCGTTCAACTTCGGCAATCGCTTTTTCCATGGCATTGGGGTTTTCGGCCTCAAACGCACGATAGGGCACATCCAGCGACTCGAAGAACTCGTTCAGGAAATACTCCGGTGTTGTAGTCTCGTTAGGGTTTGCGGGTTTTTCGGTAAGTGGTGCGCTACTGGGATTACGGAGATAAATCCAGTACAGCGTGGTATCGGTCTCCTGAAAGGTCTGTCGCAAGCGATCACGGGTTTCCTCATCGATGCGAGCGGCCCCGTCAGAGACCAGCAGGATGATCCGCGAGCCCTCGCGCGGCTGATCTGCAAAGAAGTCCAGCGCCATGGCCAGCCCGGGGGCAATATTGGTCACACCATGTCCACGCCCACCGGCTGCGGCAATCGCGGCCTGGACTGCCTCCCTGTCTTCAGTCAGCGGCAGGACATAGATAGGCGCAGCGGCAAATGCAACCATGCCGAAGAGATCATGCTTGCGTCGCTCGACGAACTCCGACAGCAGCTTGCGGGCCATCGCGCTCTTAGATTCCGTGGCTTTGGCCCCAAGGTATTGGCCGGTAAAATTTTCGTTCATGCTACTGCTGCGATCCAGCAGCAAGGCAATATGCGCCCCGGTTCCGATGCGATCCACCCATTGTTCACGCAGGTAAGGTCCTGAAATGCCGATCGCCAGGCAAATAAAAGTCGCGCAAGAAGCCAGCTTGAGGCCCCTATCGACCCAGTCCGAAACAGGGTCAAACGGCACCAGGCTAAGCGATGAATAGCCCACCGCGCTTTGACCCTGCCGATACCAGGGGAGAATTGCGAAGCCGAGCAGCAGCAGTGCCCAAGGCTGCAGAAAGCCGATATTCATAAAGCTTTGTTTTCGGCCATAACGCAACGCCGAGCCAGATCATTCAGCCAGTCTCGCTTAGCCGGATCATTTGATTGGGTGGCGCCTGGATCGAAAAACA
>Ga0181554_1003311_pt1 | contig 13734 bp, 9 predicted proteins | sample 011ome_16_FD_145602 | JGI IMG/M metagenome (GOLD analysis project Ga0181554, IMG submission 145602) | Coastal salt marsh microbial communities from the Groves Creek Marsh, Skidaway Island, Georgia - 011503CT metaG (spades assembly) | ecosystem: Environmental > Aquatic > Marine > Intertidal zone >... | reverse complement strand
GGACGCGGCAGGGCCGCGACGCTGCCGGCGTGGATGACCGCGCCCGGGGCTGGCGCGCCGCCGCCCGGCGGAACGCCCCCCGGGACCCTCCCGACGCCTCCCGGGCCGCCCGGCGCCAACAGATCCGCCGCGGGCGTCGGCGCGCCGCCGATCCCGCCCGCCGCGCCCGCGCCCGCGCCCGGCGCGGCGGACTGGACCGCCCACCGCGGCGCGGACGGTCGCGAGTACTTCTTCAACGCGCTCACGCGGCAGAGCACGTACGAGAAGCCGGAAGCGCTGATGACGCCGACGGAGCGCGCGGACGCGACGACGCGATGGAGGGAGCACGTCGCCGCGGACGGACGGTCGTACTACTACCACAAGGACACGAAGGAGACAAAGTGGCAGATCCCGGACGAGCTCAGGGTCGTGCGGGAGGCGGCGGCAATCGCGCAGGCGGCGGTGAAGGCTGCCGCGGCGGGAGGGGGGGGCGGGGGCGGCGGCGCGAAGCCGAGGGCGAACGGTCGCTCGGCGGTTCCGGCCGCTCCGGCCGCCGCTCCTGCAGCCGCCGCCGCCGCTCCGTCCGCCGCGCCGCGAACGTACGCGAACAAAGACGAAGCGAAGAACGCCTTCAAGGAGCTCCTCAGCGACAAGAACGCGACCGCGGGGATGAAGTGGGAGGACGCGATGCGCCTCATCATCCAAGACGAACGCTACGGCGCGCTCAAGACGCTCGGAGAAAAGAAACAGTGCTTCAACGAGTGGCAGACGCAAAAGGCCAAGCAAGACCGCGAGGAGAAACGGCTCGCGGAGAAGGCGACGCGCGAGGCGTTCAAGACCATGCTGCGCGAGCGCGCGGACGAGCTCGGGTGGGTGACGCAGAGCACGCGGCTGAAGGACATCGCGGAGGACCTGGTGGAGGACGCGCGGTGGATCGCGGTGAAGACGCCGCGCGACCGCGAGGATTTATTTCGCGAGTTCCTCGACGACCAACGCGCGACCGAGCGCGAGGAGCGGCGGATACGGAGGAAAGAGACGACGGCGGCGTACCGCGAACTTCTCGTAGAGCGCGGCGTGAAGGTCACGAGCGTGTGGAGGAAAGTGCACGAGCAGTGCGCGAACGATCCGAGGTCGCCCGCGTGCGATCGCGTCGACCGACTCGAGACGTTCGTCGCGTTGATGGAGGAGCTGGAGAAGAAAGAGGCGGACGACCGAGAGACGGAACGGATCGAGCGGCTGCGGACGGAACGGAAGAACCGCGAGGCGTTTGTTGAGATGATCGACGAGCGCGTCGGCGCGGGGTTGATCACGCTGAGGATGCCGTGGCGGACCTTCGCGAAGTCGGTTTCGGACGATTTGCGGTACATCGCGGCGTGCGAAAACTTCAGCGGAAGCCGCCCGAAGGAGCTGTACGAGGACGCGCAGGAGAAGCTCGAGGCGGACGCCGCGAAGGAGCGCGACGCCGTGATCGAGACCGCGAGAGTGGCGTGCGGCGGGATGGAGGTCACGGCGGAGACGGACGTTGCGGCGCTCGCCGACGCGGTGCGCGATAAGATGACGAATCAACCTCACCCGGGATCGTCGCTTCCGCTTCCGGAGGCGTCGCTCGCGCGCGCGTGCGCGGACGCGGTCGCGTGCGCGAAGGAGCGCGCGCGCGTCGACGCCAAGCGCGAGGCCAGGGCGCTCGACGACTTCGCGCGGCTCATAAAGAGCGCGCGGAGGGAGGTGCGAGGGTCGACGACGTGGGAGGAGGCGGAGGCGGCGCTGGGCGAGGATCGCGATTGGATCCGCGCCGTCCGAGGGCGCGACGCGACAGAGGACGGGCGGCAGAGCGCGCCGGGGTATCCGGAGAAGTGCGAGGCGATCTTCGCGGAGTGGACGGCGAAGCTCGCGGCGAGGGAGGCGAAGGCGAGGGAGGCGTTGGAGGAGGGCGAGGCGCTGTTGGACGAGCTGATCGAGGACGGGCTCGATCGCGGCGGCGATCGCGGCGGCGGCGGGAGGGGCGACCGCGGGGGGAAGCGGTCGCGAGATCGGAGCGGGTCGAGGAGTCGATCGAGGAGCCGGTCGCCCGGGGGGTCGCGCGACGCGAAGAAGACGAAGAAGGACAAGAAGGCGAAGAAGGAGAAGAAGTAGTCGTGTTCGTCTCGTTCGTATCTTTATTAACGACGCGAGCCCTGACCTTACTATTCATTCACTCTTTCTTTCGAGGGAGGCGCAGCGGTCTCCCGCATCCTTCGTACGGACACTCGAACGTGAAGTCGTCGCGCTCGGTCTCCTTATACGTCACCGACAGGACGTGCGCACAGTATACGCACTTCAGCTTCTTCGTGCGCGACGCCGGGAGCGCGACGCACTCGCATTCGTACCGCGCGACGGTGAGCCGCTCGACGTCGCCGTCGTCGAACGTCACCGTCACGGGCGCGTCGTCGCCGGCGTCGACTTTCGTCACCGCGCCCTCGCACCACCGGCGACTGGACTTGGACCCGAAGCGTTTCTTCACGCGCGTGCCGACGTCGGGGAATTTCTCGACGATGACGACCTCATCGCGATCATCATCGTCGGATTCTACCTCCTTGACCTCCTCGGGTTCCAGAACGGCGTCGTCGGGGTTCTTGCGCTTGCGAAGGCCGCCTTCGCGAAGGACCGGGCCCGGACAGCCTTTCGCGTCCGCGTGCGCCTGAGCCGCCTCTTCCTCCGTCGCGAAAGTGCCCACGTACTTACCACGGAACGTCGACTGCCACTTGTTCTTCGCGGTCTTCCAGTTGCCACTCGCGGTTACGCCTACGTATCGCGACTTGGGAGCAGCTTTGTAGTCAGACGGCCGCTCGTATTTAAGTCGCTCTCGTTTTACTGTCGCTCTTCCGCACTCGCCCTCCACCCGAAGCAGAGGTTCGGGAAACCCCAGTGCTTTGCAATACGCCTCCGCGGCTTCGAGCTCGGTGGGGAATCTCCCTAGCTCACCGCCGTGCTGAGCTACCCAAGTCTTTTTTGATTTCTTCCACGCGCCCGCGACCACGCCCACGTATCGCGACTTCGGAGGAGCACGCTCTTCTTCGGGCGTTTTCGGAGAGAGGTGCGCGATAGGCGTGTGGTCGCGGAGGGAATCGCGCGAGGAGAACATCACGCCCGCGACGCGCGAGAGCAAGGTCATCATCGTATCGTCCCAATCGCGCGCGCGGCACAGTGCGAACGACGGACGCGCGTCGTGGTCGAAGAAACGAGAGCGGCAGTTCCGAGAAATAAGGAGTTTCGTTACAGCCCCGCCGTCGTCCGCCGTTCCACTCGCGACCCTCTCACTTCTGCTCGGACGTCTCCATGCTCTCCGGCTCCTCCCCCCCTCCATCCGCCTCCGCCTCCGTCGCGATCGGATCCGCGGGGTAGTACTCGTAGTGCAGCTCCCCGACGTCCGTGCCGGACATCTTCGTCCACCCGTCCGGCCCCACGTGATACACGCTCACCGTGCCGCCGGAAAACGCGTCTCGAAACGTCGCGTGGTAGATCGCCCTTCGCCCCAACTCGCACGCGTCCTCGACGCTCAGATCCCACCTGTACCCTTGGTCCAACACGCCGTACGCGAACAGCGACCCGGACCCGACGCTGAACCGCTTCCCTTTCAACCGCGTGCCGTCGCTGTCGACGTAGTACAGACCCGGGCCGTTGAGATCCCACCCGGCGACCATCGTCCCCATGGACAGCCCTTGCCCGCGGTAGCCGTAAAGCGTGTTCGACAGCAGCTTCGACGCGCCGGAGACGCTGATGCGCTTGCCGTTCTCGAGCTCGTGGAGGCGGCACTGGATCCCGAGGTTCCGCTGCCAGAACTGGCAGTCCGCGGCGCCGCCGGCCATCGTTCCGAGGAGGTACGGGTTGATCTCGATCACCTTCTTTACCGTCTGCGACGAGATGTACGGCCCCTGCGACGCGCGCGAGTCCACCGCGATGACGACGCCGTGCTCGAAGATGAACCCGAGCGTCGTCGTGCCGTGGTTGGGCTTGACGTAGTCCACGACCTCGCGCTGGAACGAGTCGTACTGCGGGATGGGGGGGAGGATCGATGGAGGCGGGGGGGGGTCGGCGATCGGTCGTCGGATCTCGCGCGCGGCGTCCGTTGGCAACCCTAAGAAATGACGTCGAGGCGCGCGCTGGGGAGGGATCGGGGGAGGGACGACGCACGTTCTCGACCATCGGGAGCTTGAAGTTCTGCGCGTGGACGTCGGAGTTGATCTCCGCGGCGCTGCGATCGAGGGAAGGGTTGGGGGGCGCGATGCGGAGGGGGTGGGGAGGCGCGAGGTCAGCGCGCGGTCGTCGTCGTCGTCGCCTCTTCGAGGCGCGAGATCTCAGGGCTGGGCGGACGCGAAGGCGACGAGGCGCGCGGGATCGCGCGCGGGGACGCACCACTCCGCGATCTCCGCGTCGATCTTCCGCGTCGGCGCGTCCAGGACGCTGAAATCGAGCTTCATGGCGGCGCGAAGCGACGATCAGGCCGTCCTCTCGCGCGTTATGAAGTGCGCGCGGCGCGTCTCTTTCCTCCGCCCAAACGAGCGAGCCTTTCAAACTCCGAAGCAGCTCGTCGCGCTGCTGCGCTGCGCTGGCGTGGCATTTCGCGCGGCGCGGCGCCGCACTCCATCTGGCGCGACGGGGGGAGGCACGACGACGCGACGATGCCGCGCGCGGCCGCCGCGCTCGCGTCGTCGTTCGCGTTCGAAGACACCCCCGAGGCGAGGCTGCGAGCGGCGCTCCTCCGAGCGAAGACCGCGGAGGCGGAGGTCGCGGCGCTGCGAGACGAGAACGAGTCGCTGAGGCACGAGCTCGCCGTGATGATGGCCACGACGACGACCACGGCTCAGACGCGATGTCAGCCGTGCGCGCGCCGCGCGGCGAACGCCGCGCCCGTCGCGTCGCCGTCGCCGCCGCCGCCGCGACCGAGCGCGGCGGAGATGTTCGAGCACGTCGCGCTCGAGGCGACCGCGGAGAAGGAAGCCGCCGCGGCGTCGTTGCTGTTCTCGTCAACATCGCGAGCGACGCGTCTCTTCGACGCGGAGTCGGAGGAGGAGGAGGAGGAGGACGACGACGCGACGGACGCGGTGCTCGTCGTGACGTCGCCCTCGCGCGAGATCTTCGCGACGCCGGTGAAGACGCGCGCGGCGAGCGCGACGACGCGGACGAAGGCGCCGGCGCCGGACGCCGCGACGACGAGCGCGAGCGCGGCGCGCGCGCGCGCGAAGGTGGACGCAACCGTGGAGGCGGCGGCGACGCGCGCGTACCGAGCGGCGATGCGAACGCGCGCGAACCGAGCGTTACTCGGCGCGGGGGAGACGCCGCGGGAGCGCTATTCGCCGCCGACGCCGACGCCGCGCGGACGAGGACGACGGCGCGGCGCGGAGAAGGAGAACGCGGAGGGCGACGGCGGCGGCGGGGGAGGGGGCGGTTCGGTGAAGAAAGCGGCGGCGGCGGCGTGGGCGCGACGGCGACGCGGCGAGGGGGGACGGGAAGACCAGAGCTCGACCGTCGCGCCGCCGGGGAGAGGGAGGAGCATCGCGGACAGGGCCGCGAGGGCGGCGCTCGCGGCGATGGCGAGCCCGAGACCGGCGACGGCGCGGCCGAAGACCCCGCCGCGGACGCCGTGAGCGAGCGGAGTATGAGTACAACGTTGTACAGCTGGCGGACGCGGACGAGTCGAGTCTCGGGGGTTTCGTGAGCTTAGGGCAACGGTGTATGAATGAGCGAGCGCACCGCACCGCACGCCGCGCGCGATGCCGTACCTCGTCCTCCCGCGCGCGTTCAACGCGCTCCTCGCGAAGCGTCACCGCGCGACTCCCGCGCCGCGCGATGCGAACGCGACGACGCCGCGCGCGTCGAGCGGGAGCGGCGCGGCGAACCTCTTCGCCGGAAAGAGCCGCGACGGCGTCGAGCTCGCGGCGGAAAATCAGCGCGCGGACCTCGCGGTCGTGCTCGTCTCGCCGCAGATCCCGGGGAACACCGGGACGATCGCGCGGACGTGCGCGGCGTCGCGCGTGCCGCTGCACTTAGTCGGGCCGTTAGGGTTCACGTTAGAGGACAGCCAGCTCAAGCGCGCGGGGCTCGACTACTGGTGCGTTCGCCCCGATCGTTCGACCGACCGATCGACCGATCGACCGATCGATCGATACGCGCTCCCCCCTCCCCGTCGCCGTCGCGCCCCTCCGTCCATCCCGCTCATCGTCCATCTCCTCCCGCCCGTCGCAGGCACAGCGTGTGCGTGCGCGTGCACGACGACTGGGACGCGTTCTACGCGTACTGGTCCGTCGACCTCGGGGCCCCCGGTCGTCTGGTCGCGTTCAGGCGCGTTCTGTGTCCATCACGCTGGTCCCCGTACGACCGCGTCGGCGCGGTGCATGCGATTCCTTGAGGACTTTCTCTCCCGGCGTTCGTCTCTCTCCGCCCACCCCCTCGCTGCTTTCGATCCCGACACACCTCGACGCCTTTCAACTCCACCCCTGACGCCTTTGAACTCCACCCCGACCTCGACCCTCAGCAAATTCGGCGCCCGGCCGCACGCGGAAGAGGGCGCGTACCTCCCCGGCGATTGGCTCCTCTTCGGCGCGGAGACCACGGGGTTACCGGACGAGGCGCACGACGCGTGCGCGCGGAGCGGGGGCATACGCCGGATACCCATAGACGAGGACCACGTCCGGAGTTTAAACCTGGCGGTGAGCGCGGGCGTCGGCGTGTACGAAGCCATTCGGCAGATCGACGGGTCGCCGACGGAGGCGAACCCGCCGCGGGACGACGCCCCGGGGACGTACGCGAGAGGGTAACTATCATAACATATATCATATAGTATAACATATATCATAGTATCATATGTTAAAGTATATCACTTCGCGTATCCGGTCGACTGCGAGGAGACGACGCTGGGCACGCCGTCGTACGCGCCGGAACACGAGCTCGGCGTGAGCATCTCCAGCAACGAGTAACCGGTCTCTCCTCTCTTCCACGCGCTGACGCACTTCCCCGGGTTCACGCTGAGGGTCAGGGAGGGTCCATAGTACGAAGCGACGAGGTCGGGGTGGAGTTCGGGGGCGCGTCAGAACGGTGGAGTCGTGAGGTGAATGTCGTGAATGAATCGTGAATGGTGGAGTCGTGAGGCGCCGAGGCGTGTGCGTCGGGATCGAAACCGAGGGTTGCATGCGCGGAGAGAAAACGAAGCCGGGAAGTAATAAAGTCCTCGAGGACCGGCGAGCCGGGAAGTAATAAAGTCCTCGAGGACCGGCGAGCGCGGCACAGAAGAACAGAACGCGCCTGATCGCGGTGTGCCCCCACGTCGTCACCGTCTTCTGCCGCACGGGGTGATAGACCACCACCTGTGGTATCGCGAACACGCGGTAGGATTGAAGCAACACCTCGCGATGCACCGATCGCCACGGCACGCGCAGGAACCCGCGCCCCCGCGTGTGCGGCCCCTCCGCCTGCGTCTCCGTGCGATCGCCGCCGACGTACACGACGACGAGGTCGCGCGCGTGATCCGTCGCGAGCCGCGCGAGCTTCGGCGTGAAGCTCGCGCACGCCGGGCACGTCGCGGACGAGAAGTAGAGGGCGACGACTTTCCCCTCGAACGCGCTCGCCGCGTCGAGAAGGTTCCCGTCCTCGTCCTCCAGGTCGACGCGCGTCAGGAGCTCGCGCATGTTCGCCGCGGGTAACGCGCCGTGCGACCGCAGCCGCGGCTTGGGCTTCGCGTCGCTCGCGCCGTGCCCGGTCTCGCATCCTCCTTTATTACCGCCCTTGTCGTGCGCGGCGCAGCACGACGCGGGCGGGGCCCACGCGCCTCTGCCGCTGCACGACGCGCACGCGGCGAAGCCGTCGCTCGTCGCGACCTGGCCGTGGCCGGCGCACGCGGGGCACGTGTCGTGGTTGTACTCGTGCGTCGGGTCCACCATGAGCGCGGCGGAGCGTCGGGGCGCGATCGACGAGTGATGAGAGGCGCGTTCCTACGAAGCGCTGACCAGAAGGTGGATTTTCTTTCACCTGCGTTCAGCTTTTGATCGGTTCTTGCGATAAAAATTCAGCACTTTTTGATCGGAACCCCTCCTCGATCAATGGTCGGTCGACATGCCAGCACGACGCGGCACCTCGCCTTCATCAGCGACGAGTCGAGGACGACAGAGTTTGAACCGCGGCGCGACCACACGGACGGCGCGTCGAGGACGGGTCGCGGCGGAGGACGATGCCCGGCTCGGTCGTGACCGTGCAGCTCGGGCAGTGCGGAAACCAGGTCGGATGCGAGCTGTTCGACACGCTCGCGAGGGAGGCGGCGGCGTCGTCGCCGAGCGTCCGCGACGAGATTCACGAGGTGCGCGCGCGCGTCGTCTCTCTCTCACTCTCGAGAGAGAAGATGCCGACTTCTCTCCTCGCCCGCGGGCGCCGCGCTCTCCTCCTCCGCGTCCATCCCCCGCGCTCGCGCAACTCACCTCTCGCACTCGTTCTCTCTCTCTCTTCCACCGCACGCACGCAGGCGTTCTTCCGCAGCGGCGACGGCGCGGCGAGGCCGTCCTCCTCCTCCTCCTCCTCCTCCTCCCCCACCGCGCGCGCGGTGTTGATCGACATGGAACCGAAAGTCATCGCGTCGTCGCTCAAGCGCGCGCGGCGCTCGTCGCACAGATGGCGGTACGACGCGAACAGCGCGCTCGCGTTCCAGAGCGGCAGCGGGAACAACTGGGCGCGCGGGTACAACACCTACGGCGGCCTCGTGCGCGACGAAGCCCTGGAGCTCGTTCGACGCGAGGCGGAGCGATGCGACCACCTCGGCGGATTCCTCCTGACGCAGTCGCTCGCGGGCGGCACCGGCGCCGGCCTCGGCGCGTTCGTCGCCGAGGCGATCCGCGACGAGCACCGCGGCGCGACGATCCTGAACCACTGCGTGTGGCCGTACGAGAGCGGCGAGGTCATCGTGCAGTGCTACAACACGCTGTTGACGTTATCGACGCTGCTGAACGTGTCGGACGGCGTGTGCGTCGTGCAAAACGAACAGCTCCATCGCGCGTGCGTCGGCGCGCTGAAGATTAAGCGGCCGACGTTCGACGACATGAACGGCGTCGCCGCGACGCAGCTCGCGGGGGTGTTACTCCCGAGCGTCGCGAGGGGTGTAACACCCGCGGGCGGCGCGGGATGCGGACGGAAGCTGATGCTGCTCCACGACGTTTCGCGCGGGGCGTGCAGCGACCCGACGATGCGTCTTCTGTCGCTGCGGTCCGTGCCGATGATGCCGCAGACGAGCGTGGACTTCACGACGTTCGCGTGGCCCGGGCTGATCAAGCGCGCGCGGCAGATGTTACTCACGGGGACGACGTTGGAGGAAGGGTTAGACTGGGGGGTGGAGCCCGGCGGCGACGGCGGCGGGCGCGTCGTCACGAGGTGCCTCGCCGCGATGGCGTTTCTAAGAGGGAAGGGCGCGGAGGACGCGGACGTCGGCGCGTTGTCCGACCCGCGGCTGTTCCCAACGTGGACGCCGTCGCCACTGTCTGTATCGCACTCTGGGGCGCGATTCTGCGGGTACGACGCGTCGTTGACGCTGCTGAGCAACTGCCAGAGCGCGTGTCCGCCGATCGGGCGGATGCTCGCGAGGGCGTATCAGGTTAAAAAAAAACGTTTTTCACCCACCGCTCGGTTTCAACATTTGATCGTGCCACCTTTCAACTGACCGATGAACCATCTGTTTCGTATGGAACGGCCCTCAGATGAAGCACGCGGGCGCGTATCTGCATCAGTACGCGGAGCACGGCGTCGGCGAGGGCGAGTTCGACGAGGCGTTCGGGCGCGTGGAGGACGTCCTGGCGGCGTACAGGGCGATGTGATGGATCAAGGCACGGTGGATGGACGATGCGATAGGAGGACGGTGGCGCACGCGCGGCGCGAGCCTGTTACTAAAAATACAGTATTTTTTGGCACCCGCTTTTCCAGATCTGAGGCACGGGCGAACACTCCCGCGCGCGAGAGAGGTGAGCCACGATGGCTAAAGGGTACGAGAATATTCCTCCGCGATATATTGATCCGCGGTATTACGCGAACGCCATCGCGGACATGACCGGCTCGTGCGGCACGCTCGCGAGCCTCGTGATCTCCGAGTTGTACCGAACGCACCCCGAGTCGAAGCTTACCCTCCACGACTGGTACGGCGCCGGAAGCAAAGTGGACGCTCTCGCGAAGGAATGCCCCGACATCCTCCTCGCCGCCGGCGTGAAACACATGAAGATGATATTCGACGTCAGGAGCAACGGCCACGCGGACGCGCCGAGGAACGTCGACGATCCCGCGCCGCACGTCCCTCCGCCGATCCGCGTGAACAAGAGCCGAAACAAACCGATCGAACTGCGTTCCAAGACGACGACGCTCTCCGAATCCCGAAGCGACGCGACGCTCAGCGCGCGGTTCGACGCCGACGCCGACGCCGACGCCGCCGCGCGACCGTCGCCTCCCGCGTTCGGCGGCTTCGACGCGCGCGTCACGCTGGAGGATCTGAGGCGCGAACAGGCGTCGTTCGCGCGCGCGCGCGACTGGGATCAGTTCCACTCGCCTCGCAACGTCCTCCTCGCCATGGTCGGCGAGGTCGGCGAGGTGTCGGAGCTGTTCCAGTGGCGCGGCGACGACGACTGCGCGACGGGGCTGCCGAGCTGGTCGCGCGAGGACAGAGCGCGGCTCGAGGACGAGCTCGCGGACGTGCAGCTGTACTTGGTGCGCCTCGCGGATCGGTGCGGCGTCGACCTCGCGGCGGCGACGCGCGCGAAGATGGCGAAGAACGCGGCCAAGTACCCCGCGGATCGGTGCCGCGGCAGCGCGGCGAAGTACACGGCGTACGCGGAAGAGGGAGAACGCGGGAACGCGGGACCAGGTGAAGACGAGCGCCCGGCGAAGCAGCCGGCGCGCGGCGCGCCGGCGGGCGCGGAACCCGCGGCGGCGGCGGCGCAATCCGCCGCCGCCGCGGGCGGCGGGGCGAACGACGTCGTCATCGTCGAGGGCACCGCGGGGCACGAGGGAATGATCATCGGCCACGGCGGCGGGACGATCCGCGACTTGCAGGATAGGTTCGGCGTGTGCATCCAACTCAAGCGCGGGCACGGCGTCACGGAGGTCATCGGACCCGGCGCGCAGGGCGCCGCCGCCGCCATTCGCGAGATCATCTCGCAGGTCGCGGTGATGGGCGCCCCGCCTGGGGCGGACCGCGCGGCCGCCGGCTCCGTCGTCGGCGTCGCGAGGGAGACCATCCCGTGTGCCGGCGCGGAGTCGCGGCTCATCGGAAAGGGCGGTAACAACATCCGCTCGTTGCGCGAGCGCACGGGCGCGTCCATTCGCGTGTTGAACGACTCGCAGGGCGTCTGCGTCATCGAGGGCGCCCCCGAGCAAGTCGCCGCCGCGGCCGCGCTGGTCCGCGAGCACATTCAGGAGTACTTTCGTAACAGGAGCGCGTAGCCGCCGCCGCCGCATACGATTCGATGCTCTCGCGGCGAGAGGACGACTCAGTGCACCACGCAGGGCGTGTCATCGTGTTGAAGTGCGCCAGACCGCACCTCCTCGCCGCGGACGCGTGAGGTGCTCACGAGGAGTAGTAGCCTAAAATAGCAGCAAACGCAAAACGGTTTTTTCGGTAGACTTGAAAATTGAAATTACAAACGAACGCGCGCACGCGTCTACAAACGGCGGCGAGAGGACGACTCAGTGCACCGCGCAGGGCGCGTCGTCGTCCTTCCCGCAGTGATTCTCCGAGCTCCAGTGCAGGAGCGCGAGCGCGCCCGCGGACGCCAACGCCGCGAGCGCGGCCCACACCAAATCCACAGGCTTGGAGTACGTCATGTGCAGCGACATCTCGAGCAGGTTGACGACCATCACCGCGACGATGATCTCGCCAACCTTGTGCTCCAAGTCGTCTATGCTCCGCACTCTTAGCCACAGCGGCTTGTTCACGCGCTTCGCGAGCTGCTGCTCTTCCTTCCTCGAGCTTCGCGCTAAGAACAGCTCGAAGCTTCCGAGGCCGAAGACGAGGCAGACCATGCCGAGGAGGAAGCGGTCGAGCGCGCCGACGGCGGCGGTGACTATTCTCGCGACGTCGGGGTGGAGTTGAAAGGCGTCAGTAATAGTTGAAAGGCGTCGCGGTCGGGTATTGAAAGCGAGGGACCCTGGGCGGAGAGAGACGCCGGGAAAAGTCCTTAAGGAACGGCGTTCACCACGCCGACGCGGTCGTATGGGAACCAGTGTGAGATAGAACGCACCGAGCCCCACCGGCGAGAATTGCATCCACGCGCCCACGGCTTCGTAGAGCACCTCCTTGACGCCCATGCTGAACAGCAGCGCGGACAGCGCGAGCGACGCGCAGACGCCGATGAGGACGAACGCGCCGGTCGCGAGGAGCGAGAATCGAACGAAGACGTACTCCGCCTCGCGGTGGACGTGTCGCGCGACGCGTCGAAGCGACGTTTGCGACGCGTCGACGGGCGGCGTCGTCGTCGTCGCCGCCGGCGCCGCCGCGGGCGCGGGCGCGGGCGCGGGCGCGGGAGGAGGGTCGAGGAGGACGACGCCGGAGGTCTCCGCGTCGCCGGAGGTCTCCGCGGCGGACGAGCGCGCGACGCGTCCGGCGGACGCCGCGCGCGCGAACCCGAACCCGAGAAGATCTGCGGTGCCGCGCGCGCTCGCGGACGACGACGATCTCACTTCGCGACGCGCGGCGACGCGCGGCGCCGCGCGCGCGCGCGTCGCCGTCGCGGACGCGCTTCGCGCGAGGACTCGTCGCGTCGCGCACGCGCGCGACGCGGGAGCGGCGAGGAAGACGGCCATCGCGGAGTGTGTGCGTGTGCGTGTCTGTGCGGGCACGCGCGCGCGGATAAGTGTCGTCGGGTCCGAGAGTAACGGCACGGCGTGCTTGCCACCGTGGACGGCGCCTTGAATTCGTGGGAGGCACGCGAACGGCGAAGGCACGTATTAATTTCAGACTGACGCGCATACGATTTTTTCGCGACGGTTCGTGGGCACCTTTCAGCACCGTGCCCTTTCGTAAACTTGGCGCGAAGTCTCGGCGTTTCAATTTTCGCGGGACGTTTAAGTCCTGAAAACACACGCACCCATCGCGCACTACAGCACGCCCGACCACCTCACGCACGCACACGACACTCCACAAACGATGGCCCCCACGCACCTTCACGCTCGCCGCCCTTCGTGCAACCCTTACGCGTTCGATCGCGTCAAGGTGTCGCCGTTCATAATGTGCGCGCTCCCCCTCGATCCTCGATTCTCCCCGCACTAACTTACGTGCCCGGCCCGTGCCGTCGAAACGTCGCGTCTTTCGCGATCGCGCGCGACTTTCTGCGCGCGCGACGCCGCGCGCGCGCGTCGCTCGCGTCGCTCGCGGCGCGGCGTTCGTCGAATCGCGCGCGTCGCTCGCGATGGGACGCGCGCGGCGACGATATCCGTCGCGAACTCGCGCCTCCGCGGCGTCTTTGGCACCTGGGCAACCGGGCCGATGACGTAGACGCGTCGCTCGGCGCCGTCGGCAGTCGGACGCGACTTTCGGCGCGCGCGACGCCTCGCGCGCGCGTCGCGCGCGTCGCGCGCGACGCGGCGTTCGTCGAATCGCGCGCGCCGCTCGCGACTCGACGCGCTCGGCGACGATATCCGTCGCGAACGCGCGCGTCCGCGGCGTCTCTGGCGCCTAGGCAACCCGTTGACGTCGACAGGCACGTCGACGACCACGTGTTTTTTTTTTCTCACCCTCCGAAACATCTTTCCGTCGCCGTC
>Ga0181554_1003298_pt1 | contig 13771 bp, 13 predicted proteins | sample 011ome_16_FD_145602 | JGI IMG/M metagenome (GOLD analysis project Ga0181554, IMG submission 145602) | Coastal salt marsh microbial communities from the Groves Creek Marsh, Skidaway Island, Georgia - 011503CT metaG (spades assembly) | ecosystem: Environmental > Aquatic > Marine > Intertidal zone... | reverse complement strand
CTACCGGTGCGCACCGTCGGCGTTATGGGCGACAGCCGAACCTATGATTTCGCCTGCGCCCTGCGGGCCGTGACATCCGTTGACGGTATGACCGCGGACTACTACCCGTTTTCCCATGAATTCCTTGGCGAAACAGCCACGCGCATCATCAACGAAGTGCAAGGCATCAACCGGGTGACCTATGATATTACCTCCAAGCCTCCAGGCACGATTGAGTGGGAATGACTATAAATTACATTAAATCAATGGTATGTGGGAAATTTTTAACCCTAAAATAATGACGGCAAAAGTGGAAATTTTGAAATGTCACTGTGGCTCTGTAGAGTTAGAATTAACCTTACCACATGGGTTTGAGACTTTGCGAAAATGTAACTGTTCAATTTGTAGCAGAAGAAACGCAGTGGTCGCCTCTGTCAGAACACATCTGAACTACTACATTTTACCTGTCCATGCACTCTAGGACATAGGCCGATAAAGTATGCGAAGCATGAACTGCTAATCGAGCGTGTCTTGGAAGCATGGCATCGTTATTAATTTGCTCTTCTGTTTTCCCATGGGAACTGCTTCGCTTGTTTCGAAGAAACATTATTCCATCAACGATACTGTGCATGCCCGAAGCTATTTTTTTTAGGTCTTTAGAAGCCAAATCTTTTGGGTTCGCCCCCATATTGTCCCTTGTCAGCTTCCAAAGGGTGCTGAGCGTATCGCTATCATCTGCGAACGCAATTTTCCTTCTGAGAAGGTATGCTTTGAACGTTGCTTCCAAAATATTTCCCGCAAAATGAACTGCTGAGTTTGGATCGCTGTTGATCATTTGATTTGCACGCCTCATTTCTACATCAACAGCCTTTAGACCGCCTGAGGAAACTCTTTCCAGAAGATTGCGTGTTGGTGTTGTGCTCGAACTAGCGATTGTACCCCCAGCCACGTAAACTAGCCCATGCCTACCAAGCATGCCTTTGATTTCATCTTGTGAAATTTTTAGTTGTTTGGAACGTTCATGCTCTTCATCCCATGGCATAGCCTCATCATGATCAAAAGGACTTGTTTCAAGAAATTCCTCGAGTAATTTACCCAGAATTTCCAGTGGGTTTTCAGATTGATTGTTACAATCTTTTAGCCAGTCCATCGTTTTTTGAACCTTGTTTCCCCCATGCCCACTGGTTGGAGCATCCGCACACTCAAATAAATTGTTTATTTGAGTATGATTATACACATTACCAAACACCCTGCCCAACAGGCCTATAAGGGGTGACGGTATTCGCTGTCTTTCGATGTCGTTATTCATAATTTCCCCTGAAATTTGAGGAGGGCCTGTTTTTTTAGGACAAATTAGCTATAAAAAACAATATTTAATCTGACAATATCATCATCCAGCCTGCGTCTGTTCGTACAGGTTGTCTGATGCTGATGAAATGGAGATAGTCTTTTGCGCTATCAAGTGTCAAGCCTTACGGAATGTTTGCATGGGCGTTTTGCCGTAGCATTTTTTCCCGAATGGGCTCGCTGTTTGAGGTGCCCCTAGTTTCCTAGACACCTACCTCTTCCAGTTTGAGCTGTCTTTCTTCTAAGTCAACGGACGACAGCATGCCGTTGTTCGTGTGCTTGCGTTTTGGGTTGTCGAACAGCTCTATGTATTCGAACACATCGCGTCTTGCTTGAAACTCAGGAGAGTGATTTTTGCGTTTCGACATGTCTGATCTCCTCCTCGTCGAAAAATCAGCAGACAACAAATCGCAGCTTACGTCAGGGTTCGACTTTCGGGGGGTAGCTCAATTGATCCGTGAGGCTCACTTGTGGTAACGTCAAATTTTATTAGGATATTAGACACCTCATGGAGGAACATTGTGCACGATGACCAGATTATAGAGACCTACATACCGCCACCCCATCCGAGGGGCATTGAGCTTTCAGGCCAATGGGTTCGTCTGGAACCGCTGGATATTAGCAGACACTCTAAAGATCTGTTTCAAGCAAATACTATGGATCGTGACGGATCAAATTGGGCGTATCTGCCCTATGGGCCGTTTGCGACTTTAGAAGCCTATGAAGCCTGGTTAAGTGAGGCGGCCCTCACGCCAGATCCGAATTTTTTTGCGATCATTAAACGTGCCGACAACAAGGCGGTGGGGCTGGCAAGCTATCTGCGCATAAACCCTCAAGATGGATCAATTGAAGTTGGGCATATCAACTATTCTCCGTTGCTGCAAAAAACACGCGAAGGCACGGAGGCGATGTATCTCATGATGAAATGGGCATTTGAGAGCGGCTACCGGCGCTACGAATGGAAATGCAACGCGTTGAACACCAAGAGCCGCTATGCGGCCCAAAGGCTTGGCTTGTCTTACGAGGGGGTGTTTCGGCAAATGTCGATCAGCAAGGGACGCAATCGCAATACCGCTTGGTTTGCGGCCATTGATAAAGAATGGCCAGCGCTCAAGGCCAGTTTTGAAACCTATCTTTCGGACGATAATTTCGCCGCTGACGGGCGGCCTAAAAAGGCGCTCTCTGGGTTAACAAAGCCGCTATTGTATAAGCGCGACACATTTGAATTTGGATCTGAATAATTTTAGTGCCCCCAATTTGCACCGACATGCCCAAAACCGATCGTCACTCAATTGCGGTCTATAAATCCATATTCCGGCACGAGTTTTTCGTTTTCAAGATAAATACATCAACGTAAAAAGCTATTTGACCGGTCAAAAAAAGTTTACAATGAATATTATAGAATTATTTACAGATAAGATATTTCATATTATGAGTAGGTTACACTTTATTTTAAGGAGCGTATTTTATGAAAACTTATAGTGAGTTGAAATCTGAGATGGACAATTTGGAAGCTCAGATGGAGGAAGCGAAGAAACGCGAACGCGCGGAAGCGCTCAAAAAGGTCAAACAACTGTGTAAGGAATTTGGCTTCACCGCCGGCATGTTGCAAGGCGTATTGGCCAAGGGCCGCAATCGCACGCCAAAAACCTAAGGCGTTTTAATAGGGCGGGGATTTTCTCCGCCCTATGCTGGTTGAAGCTACAGAACGATGATGTTTCGTTTTGTGGCTTGCGTAGGGCGAAATTATATCATTGGGTTGGCCCAGACTGTAAGAGGCTTGCAAAATGAACAACCGCCGTGCCGCGCTTTGGATGATTGGTGCTATTTTTTCGTTCACATCAATGGCCATTGCTGGTCGCGCAATATCCGGCCAACTCGATACGTTCGAGATCATGTTCTATCGTTCCATTATGGGCTTTTTGATTGTCCTCGCCGTGGCGAAAACTGTTGGCACGTTGGGCGAAATAGACCTTAAACATTTCCGCCTTCACCTTCTGCGCAACATCTTTCACTTTACCGGCCAAAACCTTTGGTTCTTCGCTCTGCCATTAATTCCACTGGCACAATTATTCGCGCTAGAGTTCACCTCACCCATCTGGGTGTTACTCTTGGCCCCAATCTTTTTAGGCGAAGGGTTAACCCTCCGCAAATTGGCGATTGCGGCCTTGGGCTTCATCGGCGTTTTGATCGTAGCCCGGCCCGAAATTGGTGCGGTAAACATCGGCATTTTGGCCGCGGCCTGTGCGGCCATTGGATTTGCAGGCGCGGCGATTTTGACCCGTAAGCTGACGGTGCAAAACTCATTGACCAAAATATTATTCTTTCTCACAGGGCTACAAATTCTTTTTGGATTGCTTTGCGCCGGCTATGATGGGGACATCGCCCTGCCCTCTGTTGCCACGGCTCCTTGGCTCATACTGATTGGGGCCGCTGGGCTGGCCGCACATTTTTGCATGACCAAATCTCTCTCTTTAGCGCCCGCCAGTCTGGTGATGCCCGTGGACTTTGCCCGACTGCCATTAATTGCGGTTATTGGCGTTGTTTTCTATGGTGAGAGCTTGGATCTTTATCTGGTTCTTGGAGCTGTATTGATTTTACTCGCCAATTACCTAAATCTAAAGCGCCAAGCCTAGTGCAAGGTCTTTTCCAACCGACCATATTGGCTTATGACAGAGCAGAAGCTAGGGAATAAGAGCCATGATCTATGAAGACGGCGCAAAATGGACCGAAGCCAAACAGAAAAAAGCCCTTCTGTTTGCCATGTCGGGCCTCGGAAAAACTTACATTTCTTCCATGCTGCGCCATCGGGGGAATTGGTTTCATTACTCCATAGATTATCGCATTGGCACGCGCTACATGGGCGAGCACATTGTAGATAATTTTAAGAAAGCCGCTATGGCTGTGCCTTTTTTGGCTGAGTTATTGCGGTCAGATTCTATTTCTATGTCCTCGAATATTACCTTTGAGAACCTTGCGCCGCTGTCCACATATTTGGGAAAACCGGGCGATGTATCAAAGGGCGGCATTCCATTTGATGATTATTGCAACCGCCAAGCGCAACATCACGCTGCCGAGCGCGCCGCGCTTTTGGATACGCCTCACTTCATTGAGCGGGCCAGTGATCTTTATGGGTATGACAACTTTATCTGCGACAGTGGCGGCTCTATTTGTGAAGTTGTCGATCCTTGGGATGCGGCGGATCCGATTTTAACCGCCCTATCGGAAAACCTGCTGATGATCTGGATTGCCGGCAGCGAGGATCACACGGCCGAATTGGTGCGGCGCTTTGATTTGGCGCCAAAACCGATGTGCTATCAGCCGGAATTTCTCATGACATGTTGGTCGGACTATCAGCGTGAAACAGGCGTTCAGCCCGATAAGGTGAACCCCGATGATTTCATCCGCTGGACCTATGCGCGCGCCATGGCACACCGTCAGCCACGGTATGCGCAAATGGCCAAATGGGGCATTACGCTCCAAGCCAATGATGTGCAAAATTTAAAGACGCCGCAGGATTTCGAAGCTCTGGTGGCCGAGACCCTAGACCACCGCGCCGCAGCACCGCGATCCAATGGCGGCGAGGACTGAACCTTATGCCAATTAAGATTCCCGCAAATCTGCCCGCCCACGCTGTTCTGAGCGCCGAAGGCGTGATGGTCATGGACCCCAGCCAGGCGGATCGCCAAGACATCCGTCCGCTCCGCATCGCATTGCTCAACCTCATGCCGCTCAAAATTCAGACGGAAAATCAATTTGCCCGCCTCATCGGGGCCACCCCGTTGCAGATTGAACTCACCCTCTTGCGGATGACGAGCCACCAAACAAAAAACACCTCCTCCGATCATATGGAGCAATTTTATAAACCCTTCAGCGCGGTTCGGAATGAAAAATTTGATGGGCTGATCATCACCGGCGCGCCGATTGAGCATTTGGATTTCCAAGACGTCACCTATTGGCCCGAAATGGTCGAGGTGATGGAATGGACGCAAAGCCATGTGCATGCCACTTTGGGGGTCTGCTGGGGCGGCATGGCGATGATCAATCACCTGCATGGGGTGAAAAAACATGATTTGCCGCAAAAGGCTTTTGGCTGTTTTCGACATCAAAACCTGGACCCCTCCTCGCCTTATTTGCGTGGGTTTTCGGATGATTTCGTGGTGCCCGTCAGCCGCTGGACAGAGATGAAACAGGATGAAATTGCCGCTGTGCCGGGTCTCAAAACCCTGCTTGGGTCGAGCGAGACAGGTCCTTGTTTGGTCGAGGATCCCGCCCATCATGCACTCTATCTGTTCAATCATTTTGAATATGATAGCAATACGCTGAAACAGGAATATGATCGCGACATCGCCAATGGCACCCCAATCAACATTCCAGGTCATTATTATCCAGGCGATGATCCAAGCCAAACGCCGCTGAACCGCTGGCGCTCGCATGCGCATCTTCTTTATGGCAACTGGATCAATGAAATCTACCAGACAACGCCCTTTGATCGCAATGCGATAGGCCGCTAGAGTCTGAATACTGCAACCCTGCCCAATTGGGCGAAGGTGGATCGGATCAATGATGCAAAAACGCAGATATCATCACGGCAACCTGCGTCAAGCTTTGGTGGATGCTGCGCTGGTGCTCATTGAAACAAAGGGCCCAACCGGCTTTACCCTTTCGGAGGCGGCCAAAAATGCCGGCGTCACACCCGCCGCCGTCTATCGCCATTTCGAGGGCCGCGAGGACCTGATTGCTGAGGTGGCGTTGCAAGGCTTTGGCATTTTTGCCGAGCGCATGGAAACGGCCTATAATGACGGGCAACCCAACGCGCTTCGTGCCTTTGAGGCGGCGGGCCGGGCTTATTTGGATTTTGCCCGCGCGTACCGCGGCCATTACGTCGCTATGTTTGAAAGTGGCCTGCCGCTTCAGCGCAGCCCTGAGCTCAACCAGGCCGCAATGGAGGCGCAAAAGGTTTTGCAAGCTGCGGCAGTGGAGCTGAGCAAGAATATCCCAGCCGAGAAACGCCCGCCACCACAGATGTTTGCCGCCCATATCTGGGCGCTGAGCCATGGGGTGGTCGAGCTGTTTGCCCGCGGCGCACCGGGTGGGCGCAGCCCCTTTCCACCTGAACAACTGCTGGAAAGCGGCATGGGTATTTATCTGCGTGGTTTGGGCCTTATTGCCCCAGATTGATAGATCCCACTAGAGCGCCACGACCAGCAGACTCACTGAAATATTGATTAAAGCCAAAAGCGTCAGCACCATACCGCCAAACCGTAGCGGCATGTTAAACTCGAGAAACCCAAAGCAAATCCCGTGCATGACACGCCCCAGCAAAAGCATTGTCCCTGTGATGTGAAGCCGCAGCGCTGAGAGCTCTGCGACCTCTGCGAAATACATCATCAGCAAAACCATTGGGACATATTCAATAAAGTTGCCATGCGCCCGCACGGAACGCTCGAGCGCTTGCGCTCCAAAATTGTTGAAGGCCAGCCATTTCAAAGGTGTAACGCCCCGTAACGCCAAAACCCGAAGCGTCAAAACGGTGAAAAACAGGCCCAAGAGAGCAGCGTAGAATGCGGTAATCATGCCGAAATTTCCTCATGTAAGTTGCCAGTGGCTAACCTGTTATAGGGTGTCGAGCAACTGCTTTTCGGACGGGCTGCAAAATGAACGATTGGCCCGCGGGAAGGGATTGCATATCGGGCGGCAAGAAGACATGTTCACCCCAGACCAAGACAGGAAAGAGCCCCAAATGCGCGAAAAATTTGCCAATTACCCCAGCCTGAGCGGCAAAACTGTGTTTGTAACCGGCGGCGCATCGGGCATCGGTGCTGAGATCGTCACTGCCTTTGCCAAGCAGGGCGCCAAGGTTGGTTTTGTTGACATGGACATCGCCGGATCGGAGGCGCTTTTGGCCAAGCTGGAGGGCACGCATAGCTTTGCGCCTTGTGATCTGCGCGATATCGCCGCGCTGAAAGCCGCCTTTGCCCAATTGGCTGAAACCCTTGGGCCAGCGGAGATCTTGGTCAACAATGCTGCGCGCGATGACCGACATGATTGGCGCGAGGTGACGCCTGAGTATTGGGATGAGCGGCAAAATAACAATCTGCGCCATATGTTCTTTGCCATTCAAGCCGTAGCCGATGGGATGATCGCGGCTGGCGGTGGCTCGATTATCAACATGGGATCAAATTCTTGGTGGGAAGCCGGTGGCGGCTTTCCGGCCTATACCACCGCCAAAGCGGCCGTGCATGGGCTGACCCGCACCATGGCGCGCGATCTGGGCGATCATCGCATTCGGGTCAATACAGTGGTGCCGGGTTGGATTATGACCGAGCGGCAAAAACAGCTTTGGGTCACTCCCGAAGCCCTCGCCAAGCAAATCGACCGCCAATGCCTGCCCGATCCCATCGATCCTGTATATGTCGCCCGAATGGTGCTTTTTCTCGCCTCAGACGATTCTGCGGCCTGTTCGGCGCAAAACTTTATGGTCGAAGGCGGTTCAATCTAGAGCTAGGCCCGCAATTTTTCCCCCTTCGGATCAAAGGGGGCTTCGGGCAGAACAATCGCATGATGCGGTTTTCCCAAGATCATAACATCCAGCTCATCACCCGCTGTCACATTTTTCAGGTAACACAGCGCCAGGGACTTATTCACCCCATAGCCATAGGTGCCGGATGTCACCCGTCCAACACCCGCTCCAGCCTTGTCAAAAATGGGTTCACCGCCCGTGGCATCGGCATGATCTGGCGCCAGGATCTCAACGATGCAAAGCCGCTCGCGCGGGTCTTTATCTTTGATGGCCAGATAGGCCTCTTTATGCAGAAAATCCTTGTCTAGCTTGATCAAGCCCGCCAGACCAACCTCCTGCGGCCAATATTCCGGGCTATATTCCCGCGACCAAGAGCCGTAGCCTTTTTCCACGCGAAGGCTCATTAATGCACGGGCCCCGACAGGGCCTGCGTCAAAGTCTTTCGCGCAGTCCAGCAGGGCCTCATAGAGCCGCAACTGGTCTTCTGTGTTGCAATGCAGCTCCCAGCCCAAATCCCCGGTGAAAGAGACCCGCAGCGCGACGCAGTCCACGCCGGCCAGCTCAATACGCTTGGATCGCATGAAGGGGAAATCCTCAGTGGCCAGCGACGTATTCGTCAGACGCTGCAGCAATGCGCGGGACTTTGGTCCCGCGACATTAAAGCCGCAAAGCGCTTCGGTCAGGCTTTCAAAGCTCACACCTGCAGGCATCGGAACCATCTTCCAGAACCGCTGATGATAGCGTTCGGCCATGCCCGAGCCGATGATCATAAATTCATCTTCGGCCAAGCGCGTTACTGTGAAATCCCCAGCAATCCCCCCGCGCACACCGATCAAAGGCGTCAGGCAAGAGCGGCCCACCGCCTTGGGCATCTTATTGGCGAAGACGGCGTTGAGCCACGCCTCCGCCTGCCCGCCACAGACGCGATATTTGGCGAAATTCGAAATATCGATGATCCCAGCCGTATTGCGCAGCATACGGCATTCGCGGCCCACGGGCTCGAACCAATTTTGCCGGGTGAAGCCATTTGTGTCCTTGGCGCCGGGGTGATCGGCAAACCACTGCACATGCTCCCAGCCGTAGTTCAGCCCAAACACGCCGCCAAGGGTCGTTTGCAAAGCATGGGCCGGGCGGGTGCGGACAGGCCGGCCAGCATCGCGCTCTTCATTGGGAAAATGGATCGCAAAACGCTTGGCATATTGATCGCCCACCCGCGCCTTGGTAAAGGCCTTATCGGCCCAGTCGCCAAAACGCGCGACATCCCAAGCGAACATATCATATTGGCTTTCGCCCTCCACCATCCATTGCGCCGACATCAAACCCATACCGCCCGATTGGCTAAAACCAGGGATGATCCCATTACAGCAGAAATAGTTTGTCAAATCGGGATGCGGGCCAAACAATACATTGCTGTCGGGTGACCAGATCATCGGCCCATTAATCACGCGTTTGATCCCAGCTGTGCCGACGGCAGGCACGCGATCAATGGCACGCATCATATTGTCTTCGATCCGGTCTAAGTCATCGGCAAAAAGTTCATGGGCGAAATCAAGCGGCGTGCCTTCTTCGGCCCAAAACCGCATATCCTTTTCATAGGCGCCAATCAAAAGCCCCTGCCCCTCTTGGCGCAGATAATATTCGCCATCACGATCCGCAACCGACGGCAGGCGCTGGCTCATCGCGGCCACCTCTGGAATGGTTTCGGTCACGAAATATTGATGCTCTGTTGGCTGAAGCGGCAAGGTAATGCCGGCCATCGCGGCCACCTCGCGCCCCCAGAGACCGGCGGCATTGACCACCCATTGCGTGTGAATATCGCCCTTCGGGGTGCGCACAATCCAGCTGCCATCGGCCTGGGCCTCTGTCCCCATCACCGGGGTGAAGCGATGAATTTCCGCACCCCGCGCCCGCGCGCCGGCCGCATAGGCATGGGTGACACCTGAGGGATCAACATTGCCGCCATCAGGTTCAAACATGATGCAGCGCACCCCGTCATAATTGACCAAAGGATGCAGCCGCTCCGCCTCCTCGCGGCTGACCTCGTGAAAGTTCATGCCGTAGAATTTGGCCTTAGCCGCCTGAAGCCGCAGCTGATGTTCACGGTTTTCTGTTTGGGCCAGATAAAGGCTTCCGGGCTGAAACACGCCGCAGCTTTGCCCGGTCTCTGCTTCCAGCTCGTTGTACAGGTTCATCGTGTAGTGTTGGATACGGCTGATATTGGTGCTGTCATGCAGCCCGTGAATATTCGCCGCCGCATGCCATGTCGAACCGGACGTCAGCTCGTCGCGTTCCAACAGAACCACATCACTCCAGCCCAATTTGGTCAGATGATAAAGTATAGAACAACCAATGACACCGCCACCGATTACAACTGCTTGAGCATGGGTCCGCATTTTCGGCACTTTCTTTAAATTCTCTCGCATAGAGTATCGGCAATGCCTCGGGATGACCATTGCCCCAAGGCGACATCCTATGTCTGATTTGAACCATCTGATCACTTCTCGGACAATTCAAACTGAGCTCCATAGCCGCCTCCGAAAATTTTGGCCGTTTTATGTCGGGAACTGCTATTCTTTTACCCCTATCCCCGCCATAATCTGCCCAACACAGCAGCAGGAGACCTATCATGAAAACCACCACCCGAGTCGCAATTATCGGCGGAGGCGTCGTCGGATGTTCGGTTTTGTACCATCTGACCAAACTTGGCTGGTCTGATGTGATGCTGCTCGAACGCTCTGAGTTGACCTCGGGGTCCACATGGCATGCGGCCGGCGGATTTCATACGCTCAATGGTGACACCAATATGGCGGCGCTACAGGGCTATACCATCAAGCTTTACAGGGAACTCGAAGCAATCACTGGCATGTCTTGTGGTCTGCATCATGTGGGCGGCGTGACGCTGGCAGACAATCAAGACCGGTTTGATATGCTGGTCGCAGAGCGTGCCAAACACCGCTATATGGGACTAGAGACAGAGATCATCGGCCCTGACGAGATCGCAAAAATAGCCCCGGTGACCAATATTGAGGGGATCATCGGCGGGCTTTATGATCCGCTTGATGGGCATCTCGACCCATCGGGCACAACCCATGCCTATGCTAAGGCCGCTAGAATGGGCGGGGCGCATATTGAGACCCATTGCAAAGTCCTCTCCACCACGCAGCGCGCCGATGGCACTTGGGATCTGGTGACAGATAAAGGCACTGTGCACGCAGAGCATATTGTGAATGCCGCCGGCCTTTGGGCGCGTGAAGTGGGCGCCATGGCGGGCGTCTATTTCCCACTTTTACCGATGGAGCATCAATATCTTGTCACTGAAGAGGTTCCCCAGATTGCAGATATGATTGACGCAGGCGGCGAGCATCCCCATGTGATGGATCCCGCAGGAGAAAGCTATCTGCGCCAAGAAGGTCGCGGCCTTTGCATCGGATTTTACGAACAGCCCTGCCGTCCTTGGGCTGTAAACGGCACGCCTTGGGACTTTGGCCACGAGCTCTTGGCCAATGACTTTGACAAGATCGAAGACAGCATCGCCTTTGCCTATCGGCGGTTCCCAGCGCTTGAAAAGGCCGGGGTGAAATCCGTGATCCACGGCCCCTTCACCTTCGCCCCCGACGGCAACCCTCTGGTGGGGCCAGTGCCCGGGATGCGCAATTATTGGTCCGCCTGTGCTGTCATGGCGGGCTTCAGCCAAGGCGGCGGCGTTGGCCTGACGCTGGCGCAATGGATGGTGGAAGGCGAGCCGGAGCGCGATGTCTTCGCCATGGATTGCGCCCGCTTTGGCGCATGGATAACGCCGGGCTATACGGTGCCAAAGGTCGTTGAGAATTATCAACGGCGTTTCTCTGTCAGCTACCCCAATGAAGAGCTGCCCGCCGCCCGCGGCCTGCGCCGCACCCCGATGTATGACCATTTCAGCGCCATGGGCGCGGTCTGGGGCGCGCAATTTGGGCTCGAAGTGCCGAATTATTTTGCCCAAAATGGCGAGCCTGATTTTGAGACCCCTTCCTTCCGCAGGTCAAACGCTTACGATGCGGTGAAACGCGAGGTCAAGGCCGTGCGCCGCGGCGTTGGCATCAATGAAGTGCATAATTTCTCAAAATTCTTGGTCAGTGGCGCCCATGCGCGCGCCTGGCTCGACCGGATCATGGCGGGGCGAATTCCGCAAGCCGGCCGCCTCTCGCTCACGCCCATGCTTTCGCCAAAGGGTAAGCTTATCGGTGATTTCACCGTTTCTTGTATCCGCGAAGGCCTGTTCCAACTGACCGCCAGCTACGGCAGTCAGGCCTATCACCAGCGCTGGTTCGAACAGAATATGGAGCCTGGCGTCACGCTGCAAAACATCTCCGATCAACGCACTGGCTTTCAAATTGCCGGGCCGAAGGCGGCAGAGGTGCTGCAGGCCTGCACCACGGCCAATGTGGCCGATATTAAGTTCCTTGATGTCAAAGAGCTGGTGGTCGGCGCCACAGCCTGTCTTGTGCAACAGGTGAGCTATACGGGCGATCATGGCTTTGAGCTCTATTGTGACCCCATGGCCCAAAGGGCGCTCTGGGACAGACTATGGGAAGCCGGGAAGCCGCATGGCATGACCCCTTTCGGCATGCGCGCGATGATGTCCCTGCGCTTGGATCGTTTCTTCGGCTCTTGGCTTTCGGAATTTTCACCCGATTACACCGCCGCTGAAACCGGTCTTGATCGGTTCATAGCCTTCCGCAAAAATGTGGATTTCATCGGACGTAGCGCTGCGGAAGCCGAACGTCTCACCCCGCCAGAGCGTCAATTGGTGATCTTCGAAGTGGACGCGCATGATGCGGACGCCGTGGCCTATGAGCCGGTGTTTATCAACGGAACGGTTCAGGGATTTTGCACCTCCGGCGGCTATTCGCATCATGCCGAAAAATCCATCGCCTTTGCCTTGGTGCCCCGCGCTGAGGTGACGGATGACTTGCAGGCTGAAATTGAAATTCTAGGCCAATTGCGTCCTGCCAAACGTCTGTTGGAGCCCTTGTTATAACTGTTGATGCCACCAGTTTCGCGCCGCAGATCTTGATCTGTGCCGCTGGCGCCTCGCGGCGTATGGCGCCCGATGACAAGCTCATGTTGCCCCTGCAAGGCCGCCCACTTTTGCGCCATATGGCCAAGCGTGTGCTAGAGATCTCTGTGCCCACGCTTGTGGCTCTGCCGCCAGAGCCGCACCCAAGATGGCACGCCGTGAAAGACTTGCCTTTGCGCAAGATAAGCTACCCAGAGAGCGCCGAAGGACTGTCCGGCACCCTGCGCGCGGCCGTGGCAGATCTCCCCCCGACGGTCACACATCTCTGCGTGGTTCTGGCAGATTTACCGGAGCTTGCCCCGGTAGATTTTGCGCAGCTCTTTGAACACAGACGGCAGTATGCTGACTGCTTGATCTGGCGCTCACTTAGCCCAAACGGAAAACCAGCGCATCCAACATTGTTTCACCGGGACACGTTTCCCGCTTTTGCTCAGATCTCTGGGGATGTTGGCGCACAGCCGGTGATCGCCAAGTTCAAATCAGCTTTACACGAATTTACCAGCTCTCGCCGAGCTGGATCTTATGATATTGATACGCCGCAGGACTATAAAACCTATCTGAAAAGCCAGGTATAGGCGCATCACCTAGGCCGACGGCGGTGCAATTTTGCGCAAAATACCCGACGCAAGAAATACCCCCACCGCCACGAGGATCACCCCAAAAACCTTTAAAGGTGTGACGGTTTCCCCCAAAAACAACACACCTCCCATAAGTGCCATCAAAGGGGTCAAGGCCCCAAAGGCAGAGGATTGCGCCGCGCCAAGCAGTTTCACTGCATAGCTGAATAAAACCATCGCCAATATTCCAATGATGAAACTTTGAATGATGATCATGATCCAAATATCCGGCCAAGGCACGCTGGAAAA
>Ga0181554_1003296_pt1 | contig 13776 bp, 11 predicted proteins | sample 011ome_16_FD_145602 | JGI IMG/M metagenome (GOLD analysis project Ga0181554, IMG submission 145602) | Coastal salt marsh microbial communities from the Groves Creek Marsh, Skidaway Island, Georgia - 011503CT metaG (spades assembly) | ecosystem: Environmental > Aquatic > Marine > Intertidal zone... | reverse complement strand
GGTCGCGGGTGAGCGTCCGCGCGGGCGCGATTCCGTCCGCGGCGCGCGCGCGGTTTTTGCCGTTTCACCACGACGTCGCACCCTCGCGCCGGAATCTCGCGCTTCTCGCGCACGACCCGGTCGTTTCACCCCCCGCGCTTCCTATATGTCCCAAAGGACACCCCTCCGCGGGCGCTCGCGCGGGAAAAAGGGGGATGCGCGGTCGCGTCGTGGACCCGTGCGGGGGGCCCGCGCGCCGGGTAATGCGCGGTTTCTCGCTCCGGGCTGGCGCTGTAGCTCGCTTTTTCCGCGTTCGGAAAAGACATAGGCGACGCGTTTTGTGCGAGCGGTCGTATGCGCATTCAGTCGCGCGCGCGAAACAATTATGGTTTTTTCACTCTTTTCGCGGTTGACGTGTTCGAGCGTAGTACGCCGCTCAGTACGAACGTATGAGCAATCAATATCAAGAGTAGCCGGGTGTGCGGTGCCGTCTGCCGAGCTGTCGTCGCGCATCTTGTAGTCGCCGGCTCGCGTGCAGACTGCAAATCCTTACACACGTGTCGAAGTTCGTTTGGACCGACGCGCGAGACGCCTCGCGCGCGCGGTCGACGCCCGCCCGCGGCGCCCCCCGGACCGCCCCCACCGCGCCCGCGCGGTCGTCCGAGGCGTCATGGCGAACAGCCGCGGGAAGCTCGAGGTCAACGGTGCGCGTCCGCGTCCGCCGTCGCGCCGATCGTGCATCCGTCGTCCGAGCCGTCGCGTTCGCGAACGCGCGTCATCGGCCGCGCTGACATCGGAACTGACGTCCCCTCTCTCCCAACCTCCCACCCTCCCTTCCCCGCAGTCCTCCGCGCGTGGGGGCTGAAAGACACGCAGACGTTCGGGACGCAAGACCCGTACTGCGTCGTGCGCGTGAACGACCAGCGCGCGCGCACGCGCGTGAGCGTCGACGGCGGCACGTCGCCGGCGTTCCACGAGCGCCTCACGATGGACGTGTTCGGGCATCCTCCGCACGTCTTCGTTGAGGTGCGTTCTATACACTGGTCCCCATACGACCGCGTTGGCGTGGTGAACGCCGATCCTTAAGGACTTTCGCCGGCGCATCTCTCCGCCCACACCTCGCTTTCAATCCCCGCCCTCGATAGGCGCCTTTCAACTCCATCTGACGCCTTTCAACTCCACCCCGACATTCGCTCGTATGGAACGACCCTCATGAGATTTGGAACGACAACCGAGCGTGGCACGATTATAAAGTGGGGACGTGCACGGTGCCGCTGACGGACGACCTGTACGCGCCGTCGGGGCGCGCGCAGCAGATCATCACCGCGCCGGTCGTGAGCGCGAAAGGGAAGGCGCGCGGGACGTTGTCCCTGGCGCTCGAGTTTTTCGCGTCGGCGCGGAATCAGCAGCCGGCGGCGACGGAGAAGGAGGCGCGTTCTCTCTTACACTGGTCCCCATACGACCGCGTCGGCGTGGTGAACGCCGATCCTTAAGGACTTTGCCCGGCGTGTCTCTCCTCCCACCCCTCGCGTTCAATCCCCGCCCTAGATGCCTTTCAACTCCAACTGACGCCTTTCAACTCCACCCCGCCATTCGCTCGTATATAACGGCCCGGAGAAACCGAAGACGGACGTACGTTACGACCGTCACGACGACGCGCCGAGCGCGCCGCCGATGCCGATGCCGATGCCCGCGTGCACGCCTCGGCCGATCAACACGGTCGCGCGAGGGCACCACGACGCGGGGGCCGCCGCGACGTCGAATCCGTACGTGGGAGACGCGTCGCGGTCGCGGCGCGTCGCGACGCCGCCGCCGCGGTCTCCGGCGACGTTCGGGACGAACCACCCGACCCCGACGCGGCGGAGTTATTTCCCGACCCCAGGTCCGTTGCCGACGGTGTGATGTGACATGTCGTGTTGTTTCGCGCGTCGCGTCGTGTGATAACCTTAAGCTTAGCAGGCGCTCCGTTGTTTTACGAGAGTAATTAAATAGACTCACCAGTCTCTTAACACTCCGCGACTTAACACCGCTTCCGCCCGCCCTCGCGTCTATCAATCAATCCAATCCAATCCCTCCCCGCGTCCTCGTCGATCGATCACATCAGATCAATCCAGCGGCCTCCCGTACAGCTTCTTAATCCCGACGTCCGGGGTATCCTGCTTCACGAGCGACTCCCCCACGAGCAAGCACCCCACGCCCGCGTCTTGCAAGACGTTCACGTCGTCGATCGTAAAGATGCCGCTCTCCCCGACCATCGTGATCCCGCGCGCCCGCACTTGCTCCCCCAGCGGTCCGCTCAGCAGGTCCACCGTCACGTCCAACGACACCTCGAACGTCCCGAGGTCGCGGTTGTTGATCCCGAGGAGGTCGATGTCGTCCAGCTTGAGCACGCGCTCCATCTCTTCGTAGGTGTGCACCTCTATCAACGCCGCCATGCCCAACGATTTCGCGATCTTTTGGAAATACGTCAAGTCTTGGTTCGGAAGCACCGCGGCGATGAGCAGGATCGCGTCCGCGCCGTACTTGCGCGCGAGGTAGATTTGGTACGCGTCGACGATGAACTCCTTGCACAGGAGCGGGCACTCCACGCCCGCGGATCGGATGAGCTCCAAGTTTTCAAACCCGCCTTGGAAATATTTCTCATCCGTGAGCACGGAGAGGCACGCGGCGCCGCCGGCTTCGTACGCCTTCGCGATCTTCACCGGGTCAAAGTTGGGCTGAATGACCCCTTTCGACGGGCTCGCCTTCTTCACCTCCGCGATCAGCGCGGGCTGCCCCGTGGTCTCGCGCTGCGTTTTGATCGCGCCGACGAAGTCGCGCGCCGGCGGCGCGTTTTGCATCGCCGTGCGCACGAGCGTCAGCGGGAAAGCTTCTTTCCGCTTCGCGAGCTCGACGTCTTTATACCACACGATCTCCTCGAGGATGTTCCGCGGCTTGTTGTCCACGTTGTCCACGCGCTCGCCGTCCGGGGTGACGGCCTCCATCTTGAACGCGAACTGGTCGGTCCCGACTTCGTGCACGGACGCGCCGTTCGGGGGGCGCCGTCGGATCATGACCTCGGGCTTCTGGAGACGAGACGGCGTCGGGGCGGGAGGGATGGACGAGTGGGTTCGGGGTGGGGGGGGCGGGGCGTCAGAAAGCGCGGCGGCATGGATTGGGGACGACGGCGGGCGTCGCGCGACGGCGTGGATGGGAGGAGGGAGCGGGCGACGCGATGACGACGACGACGCGCGCGGACGGACGGAAGGGAGGCTTCCGTCCGTCCGTCCGCGGCGGCGGCGAGAGAAGATTTCATTTCATTCGTTCCTCGCGTCGGGTCGCGCACCGCTTCGTCGGAGACGGAGGCGCTGACGCGCATCGCGCGCTTCGCGCTCGCCGACGCGCGCTTCGCGACGCGGGGGAGGAAGGACGCGCGAGGCGCCGGAGCGGTCGCGGAGATCATCGTCGTGCGTGGACGCGCGCGAGAGTGGCGCGAGTCGCGTCTCCGAGACGACCGGATAAAAAAAGATCGTCGTCGCTTGCCGCCCGCGCCGCGCCGCCCAGGCCGTCGACGACGAGAGCTTCGGAATCGAAGGCGCCGGCGCCACTCTTCCGCGCGCGCAGACACGCCGCGCGAATGGCTTGCATCACCGCGAACATCGCGGGCGTACGCCCGGCCACGTCGAGGGCCGCCCTCGCGGGTGCGCGCTCGATCCTCCCTCCTCTCGCGCCGTCCCTCCCTCCGCGTCGAGCGCATCCCGCGCGTCGGCGGTTCGTTGGAATACCTAACTAACCCTCCCGCCGACGCGGACGCGTCGAACGATCGCGATCGGATCGGCCGCGCGCGCGCCGCGACCCGACGCCGACCCCGCCGCGCGCTGCGCTGACGTCGTCCGCCCCGCTCCCTCCCGCGCGCGCCCCTCTCCCTCCAGGCCCTCGTCGCGTCGCCGCGCGCGTCGCGCGGACCCGCGCCCCCAACGCGTCCGCGTCCGCGTCGTCGTCGTCCTCCGTCGCGGCGCCCTCGGAGCGGCTCGCGCTCGCCGCCGCCTCCGTCGGACGCGTCTTCCGCGCGGCGCAGACGCAGACGCAGACGACGACGACGACGCCGCCCGCGCCCGCGGTCGCGCCGCCGCCGTCTCTGTTCGCGCGCGCGCGCGAGTTCGCGTCGGAGCAGAGCGCGAAGGGCAGGGCGATGGCGAAGGACCTGGGCGTCCAAGACGCGACGCTGCTCTTCGTCACCGCGGCGGCGATGAGGCGCGTCCCGTTCCTCGCACTGGTCCCCGTACGACCGCGTTCGCGTTGTGAACTTCATTCCTTAAGGACTTCGCGCGACGTTTATCTCCGCCCACCCCTCGCTTTCAATCCCCGCCCTCGACGCCTTTCAACTCCATCTGACGCCTTTCAACTTTCGCCTCATTCGACAGCTACAAGGAGAAGAAGATGGTCGCGCTCATCACCTCCGCGGTGGGGTCGTTCATCAAGCTGTACCTGCTCCTTCTGTTCGTCCGCGTCCTCCTGACGTGGTTCCCGAACGTGGACTGGATGCGCCAGCCGTGGAGCATCTTGAGGCAGATCACGGATCCGTACTTGAACCTGTTCCGGAACTTGATACCGCCGATCATGGGTCAGATCGACTTCACGCCGATCCTCGGGTTCATGGTGCTGCAGTTTCTCGCGAAAGTGCTGTCGAGCGATCCGTCCGTGGGGAGGTTTTGATTAGAGAAGAAGATCGACTTCGGCGATGCGATGCGATGCGATCGCGGCGCGCGCGGTGTGGTGTGGTGTTATGCGTACACGTCGTGTTACAACGAGCGGCCGTCGTCCCGTCATCGCATCGCTCCTCCTCGTTCATTTCCTTCCGCCAAAAAATCGTTCCGTTCGTCTCTCTTCCTCTTCTTCTTCTTCTTCTTCTTCTTCCTCTTCTCTCTTCTTCGCCCTCGTCGTCATCAGTCTTCACGCGCCGCGCGTCGTTCGTCGTCCGTCCTCGATCTGTCCTCTTCTCATCACACGCGCGAGACGATGAGCGCTTCTTCTTTGTCGGTTTCGTCGGCGAGGTCATCGTCCGCGACGCGCTCGTCGCGGAACCCTCGGCGGCCGCGGAGGCAACACGCGCGCGCGCCCCACGCGACGATGATCACGATCGTCAGCCACACGAGCGCCGCGAGCGCGGCGCCGGCTTCGGTCTCTTCCACCTCCTCCTCCTCCGATGTGTAACCGCTACCGAACGAGCGTTTTCGTTTCGTCGTCGGCGCGTCCGCGTCCGCGTCGTCGTCGTCGTCGTCGCGCCGCGTGATCGCGAACCGATCCAGAACGCCCTTCCCGAACTGCGTCTCTTGAAACTCGCCGTACAGGTGCGTCCGGTTCACCACGGTGATTCGTAAGTACCCGTACTCGTACATGGTAACGTCCGAGAACGGGGCGTTATACGTCGCCGTCTTCGTGAACCCCGCGCCCGCGGAGCCGACGACGAAGCTCACCGCGGCGCCCGTCGCCGCGTACGCGTGCACGACGTCCCCGTTCGCGTCGATCGTCGGCTCGCTCCGCGCGACGCACCCGCGCGTCCCGTACGACTTCCGCGTCTTCCCCGCGCGCGTCGCGTCGAACGCGCAGTGGCGCTGGTACACGTGGTTGTGACCGCCGAACACCGCGTCGACTTTGTGCGCCGCGACGAGCGGCCAGACGTGCTTCTGGAGCTTCAACGCGACGCCGACGTCCGAGGTGTCGTCGCCGTATTCCCCCCCGCGCGCGTCGCGGTGGAACGCCGGGTATCTCGCGCCGAAGTCGGAGTCCAGGAGCATCGGTCGGTGCCCCGCGAAGAACACCCACGGCGTCTCCGCGCGGTTGCGGTTCGCGGTCGCCAGCGCGGCTTCCAGAAAGGCGTGCTGCGGCGACCCCGGGGCGAAGTCGACCTCGGTGTTCATCGAGACGATTCGTATCGGCCCCAAGGTCGCGGCCCACCAGCCGCCGGTTTTATTGGCACCAGTGTCTTCTTTACCGCCCGCGAAGGGTCTGGGTTCGCGATACAGCGCGCGCGCGGGGACGCCGCACTCCCCGCCGCTGTCCCCCGACGCGTACAAATCCCGGGGGGAAATCTTCCCCGACGACGTGTGGTTCACGTGTTGCCACGTGTCAGGCGTCGCGTCGTACTCGTGGTTCCCGACGCACGTCAGGAACGGCACTCTCGACGCCCACGGCGTGATCTGCTCCCCCCACTCGTCCCACACGCTGCCGTATCCGGTCGCGTAGGACAGATCGCCGAATAAGAACGCCGCGTTGACGACGCCCGCGCCGGCGTCCGAAGCGAGTCGCTTGGACACGTTAAACGCCGGCGAGCCGTACTCTTGCCACGTCCGAGCGTCATCGTCCGTGCCTCGGCCCATGTCCGCGAACATCGCGATCGTAAACGGCCGAAAAGGAGCCGTTTCGTTTCTCCCTTGATCACGATACGCGCAGGGCGGCACGGCGATTGTCAGCGGCGGCGCGTCCGGCGGCGGGAACGACCCGCCGGCGTCGTCAGACAGTCTGTACGACAACGTGCCGCCGCACGCGCCCGCCGGCGCGCGGACGATCGCGGCGTGGAGAAACCCCGGGTCGCGCCAGCCCGTCGAGTTCGCGGGCGCGCCGCACAGTTCGGACCGAGCGAACGGCGTCGCCGTCGTCGCGGCGACGACGGTCGACGCGTTCGCCTCGCTCGGTCCCCGCCACCACGACAGCCGCGGGTTCGCCGCCGCGGACCTCCCGCTGCTCCACGTCACCTCCAGCGGCGCCGGCGTCGCCGTGGAGGATACAACGTCGGAGAAGACCCCCACGCGCGGCCGACGCGGCCCGTCCTTCCCGGTCACCGTCACCGTTTGACTTCGGGTCGTTCCATCGTTCAACGCGACGAATGTCGGGCGGAGTTGAAAGGCGTCAGTCGTTGAAGTTGAAAGGCGTCGCGGCGTGTCGGGATCGACACCGTGGGGTGATGGGCGGAGAGAAACGCGCGCCGGGAGAAGAGAAAGTCCTTAAGGAATGAAGTTCACAACGCGAACGCGGTCGTATGGGGACCAGTGTGAGAGATAGAACGAACGCGCCTTCGCGCGACGGCCACAGCCTCCGCCACCTTGTCCTCTCTCCAACGCTGCCGTTTCTCCCAGTCGTCCGCGAACACCACGAAGTCGTAGTCGTACCGCGCGCACGCGACCCGGAACCGCGCGGTCGCGACGCCGGCGACGAGGTACTCCGGATCCACCTCGGAGAGCACGGCGTATTTTACCGGCGCGACGGCGGTCACGTCGGCTCTGTGATGGAGGGCCATTCCACGGTACAAAAAATGTTCACCGGTCATCAGTTACAGTATCAGTTGAAAGGGGAAGCGATCAAACGTTGAAAGCGGGCGATGGGTGAACGCGAACGCACCTCGGAGGCGCGTACGCCCCGACCCAGTGACGAGCGCGCTCGCGCTCGCGCGCCGGCGCGGCGCTCGACGCGTTGCTCGCGCCGTCCTCCGTCAGCGTCACGCGCACCTCGACGACGTCTTCGCAGCGCGCGACGCGCGCGGGGTCATCGCTCGCGTCGTTCGCGTCGTCGCGAACGACGCGGACGGAGAGCTTGAAGCCGTCCGAGGTCCACGACGACGACGACGCGTCGTCGTCTTCGTCGACCGCGCTGGGTTCGGCGCGACGGCGAAGACGCGGCGGGGTCTCGCGCAGGGACGACGGCTCGATCGCGGCGAGGGGGTTGTGTTGTCCGGCGTACACCGCCTCGCGCGAGGGGTGCGACGGGCGCATGAGGCTGCGGGAGGATGAAGGGAGGGGTAGTCTCGTCAGATCTGGCGCGACGAAACGCCTTTTGAATGATGATGAGATGACGATGAGATTTTAGCGGGACGGCGGGAGACGGCTCGCGGGACGCGCCTCTTCGGCTCGATCGCCGCCGCGGGCGCGAGCAGCGCGAGGAGCGCCGTCGCCCGCGCGAGGAGCGCGGCCGTCATCGTCGGCGCCATGCCGCGAACTCCGCGCGCGGCGACGACTGAAGCGCGCGAGATCCACCGTCCCGAAAGATTATTATTATTTCCCGCGAGTTTCAGGTGCGTTCTATACAAAAAAAGTTCACCGGTCAGTTGAAAGGGGACGCGATCAAGTGTTAAAACCGAGCGATGGGTGAAAAACTTTTGTACAGAACGCACCTTTGCATCGTCGCGGACGACGCGACGTCGCGTCGGGCTCGTCAAACCAGGGGCGCGCGACGATGACGGCGACGCCGCGCGCGCCCGCGCCCGCTCCCCCGCCGGTTCAGGTCTTCGTCTTCGACGATCGCCTCGGGCAGAAGGAGGGCGACGAGCTCTCGAAGATCCTCGCGCGGTTCCCGTCGCGCGTCCCGGACGACGCGCTCGCGTCGGACCTCGGCCTCGTCGAGGGCGTCGCGCGATTCGCGTCGCAGTTTGTCGCGCGTCGTCCGTCGTCCGACGCCTCCGCCTCCTCCTCCTCCTCCTCCTCCTCGCGCGCTTCGCTCTTCGAAACGAAGACGCAGACGATTCGCTCGCGACGCCGCCGAGTCACGTGCGCGTCGTTCGAGCCTAACCTGTGGTGGACGCTCGCGATCGACGACCGCGTCGCGCCCGCGGATGAGATCCGCGACGCCGCGCTCGTCGAGCTCCTCGCGCGCGCGAACGAATCGCACGTCTTGGTGCGTCCCATACGCTGGTCCCCATGCGACCCCGTTCGCGTGGTGAACGCCGATCCTTAAGGGCTTCGCCCGGCGCGTCTCTCCGCCCAGGGTCCCTCGCTTTCAATCCCCGACCTCGACGCCTTTCAACTCCGCTTCTGACGCCTTTCAACTCCAGACGCGCGGCGATCGCGCCACCGCGGACTCGCTCGCGGCGATCGTCGCGGACCTCGGCGCGAGCCTCACGCCGTCCGAGGCGGGGTCGTCGCCGCGGACGGGCGGAGGCTTCGTCGGGGGACGACGCGCGGTCGGCCGCGCGGAGAGTGCCGGCGCCGCGGATGACGCCGCCGCGCCGTCCCGCCGCGCGACGGCGGTCTCCGCGCTCTTCGCGTGCGCCGTCGACGGCCTCGACGGCGCGTGCGCCGCGATCGCGGGGCCCGGGGCTGAGTCTTCGTCTTCGTCGTCACGGCGGGCGTGGTTGACCGCGCAGGGTTGCGCGGACGCGATAGCGGCGGCCGGCGCCGACGCCGGCGCCGGCGGCGCTGTGAAGGGCGTCGTCCTGTTTCACGGCGACGCGCTCGCGTTCAGCTCGTTCTCGGCGAGCGACACGAGGCGGATGACGCGCGTGATTCGCAGGGCGCTGCTCGCGGAGGGCGGCGGCGACGCCGAGGCGCGCGCGAAGGCGACGCGCGCGGAGGCGGCGCGGGGGGTCGAAGCGTGCGGCGGCGGCGGCGGCGGCGGCGGCGGCGCGTCGTGGCCGTTCATGGACGGGGAGTGGCGCGCCGTCGCGTCGTCGTCGTCGCCGCCGCCGCCGCTTCCGATGCACCTCGCCGACGGCGTCGTGGACGCGTTCGCGGTGCTGCCGCCGAGCGGCGACGCCGTCGCCGTCGTCGCGCTGGCGCGCGGCGGCGCCGCGGACGCGAACGAGGGGGAAAACGAAACCGCGCGGCTGCGCGACGCCGTCGCCGCCGCCGCGTCGCCCCGCCTCGTCGACCTCCACGCGGCGCTCTCCTATTCGCCCACCGCGGAGACGACGACGCGCGGCGGAGCCGACGCCGACGCCGACGCCGACGCCGACGCCACGTGTGAGCCGCGCGAACGCCACGTGTACGCGTTTCGCGATCCCGCCTCCGCGACGCGCGTCGGGTCTTCTCGCGAGCGGCGCGTCGAGGGGACGTCCGCGAGCGCGCTGCGGACGCTCGACCACGTTCGAGACGATTGGGATCATCCCGCGTCGGACGCCGCGCCGATCTCGGAGGCGTGCGCGCGCGGGAGCGACGACCGTTGGGTGTACGCGACGCGAACGACGACGACGAAGGAAGACGCCGCGGCGGCGGCGGATGAGAGGGGGTTGTTTGTCGTTTTGGATAAAACGCTCGCCGGAGAGACGTTACTCGAAGCCGCCGCGGAGGCGAAGAAGTTCGCCGCGAGCGCGACGTTCCGCGGCGCCTTTCGTCGTCGTCACGGCTAGCGCGTCGTTCGTTCGTAGGTACTGTACGTATCATCCCTAGCATCGTAAGTAGTACGATGAGATGTGCTAGCTATCGCCGTCGAGCGAAGAAGAGGTTCCTTCCGCGCGCGTTCTATCGCGTCTACGCGCTCGCGTCGGGCGGCGCGGGGGCGACCCTCACCGGCGCGCCTCCGGGCCGTTCCATACAAGCGAAAGTCGGGGTGGAGTTCAAAGGCGTCAGGTGGCGTTGAAAGGCGCCGAGGGTGGGGATTGAAAGCGGGGGGTGGGCGGAGAGATACGCCGGCAAAAGTCCTTAAGGATCGGCGTCCACCTCGCCAACGCGGTCGTATGGGGACCAGTGTATAGAACGCACCTCCGTCCCTTCTCGGCGCCGGCGGCGTCGGCTTCGCCATCCGCTGCCGCGACGGCGCCACCGCGGTCATCTGCTCCTCCGTTCCCTTCCCCTTCCCCCCCCCGCCCCCGCCGCCGTCGCTCTTTCTGTTCGCCCTCCGCGCCACGGCGTCGACGAACCCGCGCACCCGCGCCACGAACGCGCTGGAGCGGTCCAAGTCCACGACGTCGTCGTGCCCCGCCGTCGGCACCCACAGCGGCGCCGCGAAATCGTCGTTAACGGCGCTCCCCACGAGTCGCGCGTGCAGCCCGCGCCCGTGCGACGCCGCGATCGTCTCGTCCCTCTCGCCGTGCACGACCAACGTGGGACACGCGATCTGTAGGATACAGTACGTAGAAGTTCATCGGTCGTCAGTTGAACGGGGGCGCGATCGATCACGTGTTGAAACGAACGGAAACGGAAGGGTGGCGGGAGGTTAGAGGTGAAAAAAAAACGATCAGACGCGACGCGAGCCGTCGTCGGGTCGCGCACCTCGCTCGCGAGGCGATCGTTTCGAAACACGTCGCACGGCGCGCACACCTGGTGCGGCGCGCACCAGCCCCCGTACGGCGCGATGACGCGCAGCCCCGACAGCAACGGGCTCACGAGGACCAACCCGCCGATGGGATGATGTCGGTAACGCCCTTCTGTCGGGGTGGAGTTCATAGGCGTCAGTTGGAGTTGAAAGGCGCCGAGGGCGGGTATTGAAAGCGAGGGGTGGGCGGAGAGATGCGCCGGGCGAAGTCCTTAAGGATCGGCGTCCACCTCGCCAACGCGGTCGTATGGGGACCAGTGTGAGATAGAACGCGCCTGATCCCTTCTGCCGTTTTTTTTCACCCGCCGCCGCCGCCGCGTACGCCACCGCGGGGCCGCTGCCGACGGATTGCCCGACGACGACGACGCGCTCGGGGCGCACGCGTCGCGCCGTCACGACCCAGTCCACGACCGCGATCAAGTCCGCCTTCGCGGCCTCGATCGACGGCTTCCACTTCGCCGCGGACGCTCTCGCGCGCTTCTCCGTCGCGTCGACGTCGCCGTCGTCGGACCCGGCCCACCCGGACGCGTCGCCGCGGACGTTTGGCCCGTACCCGGTGTAATCGAACGCGACGACGCCGACGTCGAGGGCGTCGTGCATCTCCAGCGCGAACGGCGCCGCCGTGCCGAGGTCGAGCGCGTTGCCGTGCGCGAGGATCAGGACGCACCGCGCGTCCGGGGCGACGCCTCGAGAGACGACGGCGACGTTCGCCATCTCGTCCTCATCCGATCCCTTCGACGACGACGCGCGGCGCACGAGGTCCACCTCGAACGCGTTGAACACCCCCCCCCACGCGCGCTGAACGCGCGGGTCGTCGTACGTCGCCACCTTGCGTCCGTGCGCGAACCCGACGCCGTCGTGGACGCCGTACGTGGGCGGGTTCGGAGGGTAGAAGGCGAACGCGGAGCCCATCGCGCTGGGCGCGCAGCCGAATCGAGCGAGAACGACGCCGACGGCGCACGTCTCGACGCAGTGGCACTGGCACCCGCCGCCGCCGCCGCGGTCGTCGTCCTCCGCGGCGACCGCGGGGGCCGACGGCGCCGGCGGCATCCTCTCGCGCGTCGTCGTCGTGTGGAGGCGACAGACGGGACTTTTCGCGCTCGACTGCGTGCGCGTCGCGGTCGGTCGGTTGCGCTCACGGCAGCACGCCTGGCAGGAGTTCTTCGCGGCGCTTCGAGGAGCGCTCTGCCCTCTGGCCGGCGCGTCACAACGCGAGCGCGCTTCGCTCGCGCCCGGGTCGCCTCCGCGCTCGTCCCACGGCGCGTCCGCGCTCGCGCGCGCTCGAAACCCGTCGTCCGCGCGGCGCTTCCGGAGAGGCGAGGGGCGCCGTCAAAGAGCGTCTCTCTCGCGGCGGCTTTTTCTTTTTTCTCCCGCCCTCCGCGAACGCCGCGAGATCGGGGACGTCGTCGCCCCGGTCCCCGCCGCGCGAGGGCGTCCGAAGTCGTCGAAACTCGAGCGAAGATGTCCAGCGTGCTCGAGCGCTCGACGCCCGGGGAAACCCGCGCGTCGCGCGCGCTCGCGAGCCGCGATCGCGCGTCCCCCGCGATCGCGCGTCGGCCGCGCGTCGGCAGCGAAGGAGGAGCCGGGATCGCGCGCGACGACGCCGCCGCCGCCGGTCCCCACGCGACCGCCACCGCGTTCGCCGCGCCGTCCGTGATCGGCACGGAGCACTTCTACGGGCACATGCTCGCGGGCGCGCTCGCGGGGACGACGGAGCACTGCGCGATGTTCCCTCTGGACACGATCAAGACGCGCATGCAGACCGCGGTGCGAGGGATCGCGGTGTCGCCGGCGGTGGCGCGCACAGCTGGCGCAACCGCGGCGGCGGCGGAAATTCATTCGCACTTCAACCCCGTCTCCGCGATGCGCCACGCGACGCGAGCGCTCATGCGCGCGGAGGGCGTCGCCGGGCTCTACCGCGGCATCTCCGCCGTCGGCATCGGCGCCGGCCCCGCGCACGCCGTCTACTTCGCGACGTACGAGCACGCCAAGGAGGCGCTCGGCGGGAACGCGAATAAAAATCAGCACGCGCCGCTCGCGCACGCCGCGGCGGGGATGTGCGCGACGATCGCGGGCGACGCGGTGCAGACGCCCGTGGACACGGTCAAGCAGCGGCTTCAGATGTCCGGGTCGCCGTATCGAGGCGTGGTGGACTGCGTGAGCGCCACGGTCCGCGCGCAGGGCGTCGGGGCGCTGTATCGGAGCTATCCGACGACGCTCGCGATGAACGTGCCGTTCACCGCGATCCACTTCAGCTCGTACGAGAGCGCGAAGATCGCGATGCGGGTGGACGACGAGGATAAAGAGGAGACGTTCGCGGTGCAGTTCCTCGCGGGCGGCGCCGCGGGCGGCCTCGCCGCGGCGGTCACGACGCCCCTGGACGTCGTGAAGACGCGGATGCAGACGCACTGCGAAGTCGCCGAGTGCGAGCTGAGCGCCACGGTGAAGTCGGAGCTCGCGCCCGGGGGGACGGGGAAGGGCGTGTGCGCGGTGACGGGCGATCCGATCGCGTGTAAGGCTGCGGGGTCGGGGTCTCCGGTGGGCGCGGCGGCGGCGTTAAAAAATAGTAACGCCAGTGGCGCGACGGTTACTAGCGCGGCGACGAGGAGCCCATACGGGACGTCGAACATGGCGGCGGCGATGCGCGCCGTCGTCGCGGAGGAGGGCGCGGGCGCGCTGCTCCGGGGGTTGGGGCCGAGGGTGTTGTTTCACATCCCCGCCGGGGCGATCTCGTGGGCGACGTACGAGATCGCCCCGGCGGGGATGTGAAACAACACCCTCGGCCCCAACCCCCGG